>Ga0209317_1000270_pt1 | contig 67187 bp, 65 predicted proteins | sample RifGroB2_FD_183994 | JGI IMG/M metagenome (GOLD analysis project Ga0209317, IMG submission 183994) | Soil microbial communities from Rifle, Colorado, USA - Groundwater B2 (SPAdes) (version 2) | ecosystem: Environmental > Terrestrial > Soil > Unclassified | place: Rifle, Colorado | collected...
GCTTACGGCCACGTGGCTCTGGGCGCCCAGGTTATATATCTCGTCGGGTTTTATCTCGGCTATCAGGCGGGTCAGGTTGGTGCTGTCGGTCAGGTCGCCGTAATGCAGTTTAAGGCGGGAGGCCTTGGGGTTGGCCAGGTCGCAAAGGTGGTTTATGCGGGTGGTATTATGCGAGGCCGAGCGGCGGCGTATGCCGTGCACCTCGTAGCCCTTATTTAGTAGCAATTCCGCAAGATAGGAGCCGTCCTGGCCGGTAATACCGGTAATTAAAGCCTTTTTCACATGTTCCTCCAGCAACCCTTATAATATAGATATTATATCAAAAGGTCGTCCTTCCCGCGAAAGCGGGAATCCAGAACTGGCCCCCCGCTTTCGCGGGGGTGACGGGATACGGGGGTACGGGATGCGGGGGCGACGTTAAACTGTAATTTTCATGCCGTCCAGGGCGGCGACGGTTTTGGGGAAGACTTGGCGGGCGTGGCGCAGGGCCAGGGCGCGGTCGCGCCGGTGCGGGTAGCGCGAGGCGGAAAAATGGGTCATCACCAGCTTTTTAGCCCCGGACTCCAGTGCAAGGCGGGCGGCGGCCTCAGGGTTAAAATGCGGCCAGCCGGGGTTAAACTCGCCGGGCAGGTTGGCGCATTCGGTTATCAGCAGGTCGGCGCCTTTAGCCAACTTAAGCGCGTTGGGGCAAGGGCCGGTGTCGGTTATATAGGTTACCGTTTTCCCCTCCAACTCTATACGGAAGCCCAGCACCGGGTCGGCGTGCTCCAGCGGCAGGGTGTAAATTTTAAAAGGCAACTGCCCCGCCTCCCTAGGCAGCTCCAGCAGCCGCACCGGGTAAGGCAACTTGTTCAGCGGCACGGTAAAAGGCCGGTTGATGAACTTGCCCAGTATGCGCCGCGCGCCGCGCCCGCCGCAGATGGTAAGCCCCTCTTTCAATTTGAATTTAACTATCGTATGCAGGCCGGCGATATGATCAATGTGAAAATGGCTGAGCAGGATAAAAACCGGCTTTTTCCCGTCGATATACTGGTCCAGTTTGTAAAGCCCGTTGCCGGCGTCCAGCACAATGTCGTACTTCTTAGTGCGCAGCAGGGCGCAGACGGTGTTGCCGTCCCTGTTGTCGTACCAGCCGTTAGTGCCTAAGAAAACCAGTTCCATCGTTTTAGCGTTTATAATTCTTGTCTATCCACTTGCGGTATTCGCCGGTGCGCACGCTGCGCACCCAAACCCCGTTGGCCAGGTACCACACCACGGTGCGCGTTAGCCCTTCTTTAAAGGTTACCGACGGGCGCCAGCCCAGCTCACGCTTTATCTTGGAGAAATCTATGGCGTAGCGCCGGTCGTGGCCGGGGCGGTCTTTAACGTATTTTATAAGGCCAAGATACTTTTTACTCCCCAGCGCGGCGTTGCCGGCCGAAGGCGAGAATTTCTCCAGGGCTGCGCAGATGCCTTTAACCACGTCTATGTTGGCCATCTCGCAGTTGCCGCCCACGTTGTAAGTCTCGCCGACACGGCCCTTGTTGATGATGCGCCAGATAGCCGCGCAGTGGTCCTCCACGTAAAGCCAGTCGCGCACCTGCAGGCCGTCGCCGTAAACCGGCAGCGGTTTACCTTCCAGCGCGTTAAGGATGATCAGCGGGATAAGCTTCTCCGGGAAATGGTAAGGCCCGTAGTTATTGGAACAATTGGAGATGGTTACAGGCAGACCGTAGGTGTGGAAGTACGCGCGCGCCAGGTGGTCCGACGCCGCTTTGGACGACGAGTAGGGGCTGCGCGGGTCGTAAGGGGTGGTCTCTTTGAACTTGCCGGTCTTACCGAGCGAACCGTAAACCTCGTCGGTGCTGACATGGTGAAAGCGTTTCCCCTTGGCTCCGCCGGGGGTTGCCAGCCAGGTCTGGCGGGCGGTCTCCAGCAGGGCGAAGGTGCCGTGGATGTTGGTCTCTATAAAATCTTTCGGCCCGAAGATGGAGCGGTCCACGTGGCTCTCGGCGGCGAAATGCGCCACCGTGTCGAAATTGTGTTTTTTAAAGAGCTGCCCCAGCAGTTTAAAATCGCAGATGTCGCCTTTTACAAACACATAGCGCTCGCCGTATTTTTTGCGGATGTCGGCCAGGTTCTCAGGGTTCCCGGCGTAGGTGAGCTTGTCCAGGTTTACGATCTTGCCTTTAAAGCCCGTCCTCTCGAAGACGTAACGGATGAAATTGGAACCTATAAAGCCGGCGCCGCCGGTGACAAGCATGGTCTTGTTCATTTGTTCTCCCTGATGAATTTCTCAACGGATTCCTGCCAATGCGGTATTGTTATGGCCAATTCCGACGACAACGCCGCGTTGGACATGGCGGAATAGCCGGGCCTGGGGGCCGGCAGATTAAAGTCTGCCATTTTAGCCGGCACTATCTCTTTATCCACACCGAACTCTTTTAAAGCCACCTTTGCCCAGTCGTAGCGCGAGCAGAGGCCGCTATTGGTTAAGTTCCAGCGGCCAAACAGCCCCGCCTTTAAAGCTTCCAGAGTGCCGTCAACAATATCCCCCACACTGGTCGGCACCGAAACCTCGTCGTCAGCAACGCGCAGCGGGCCCGGGTTCTTGGCCCAGCCCAGCAGCTTATGCATAAAGTTCTGGTGGCCGGCGCCGTATACCCAGCTAAGGCGCAGCACCAGCGCACCGGGCACTTCCAGCGCGTACTCCTCTCCTTTCAGTTTGGAGGCGCCGTATTTATTAAGAGGGTTTACCGCGTCTTTCTCGGTGTAAGGGGCTTTCTTGGCCCCGTCAAAAACGTAATCGGTGCCAAAGTGCACAAAAGTGGATTCCAACCTGCGGGCGGCTATGGCGATATTACGCACGCCCTCGGCGTTAACGGTGTAGGCCGCGGCCGGTTCGGCCTCGGCCTTGTCCACCAGGTTATAGGCGGCGCAGTTAATTATCATGCCGGGCCGGTAGGGCATAACGGCGTCCATCACCGCGTTCACGTTGGAGATATCCAGCGTGTCCACGTCGGCGGCGGCGTAGTCCCAACCGTTTGTCTGGAAGTGTTTAACAAAGGCCGCGCCCAGTTGACCTTTAGAGCCGGTAATAAATACCCGCATCAGAATTGCGCGTCCTTAAGCAAGGGCCACACCTGGTCTTTGGAGGACAACACAGGATCTTTAACGCCCCAGTCTATAGCCAGTTGCGGGTCGTCCCAGCGTATGCCGGCCTCGTCCTTGGGAGAATACTCGACGGTGCACTTGTACTGCACCTCCACCACTTCGGTAAGCCCAAAGAAGCCGTGGGCGAACCCCGCAGGCAGATAAAGCTGCCGCGCATTGGCGGCGCTCAGCTCTACGGTTATCCACTGCCCAAAGGTGGCAGAGCCCTTGCGTATGTCCACGCCCACGTCCAGTATGGCGCCTACCGAGCAGCGCACCAGCTTGCCCTGCGCGGCAGCGCCGCGCTGGTAATGCAGGCCGCGCAGCACGCCCTTGGTAGACTGCGAATGGTTATCCTGCACAAAATCCCCCGGCAGGCCGGCCTTAACAAAGTCGCTCTTTTTAAAGGACTCCATCGCAAAGCCCCGGTTGTCGGGGAACACGCGCGGTTTTACAATCACCGCGCCCTCCAGCTTGGTCTTTTCAAATTCAAAAGGCATTATTTCTCGCTCACCAGTTTCTTAAGATAGGCGCCGTAGCTGTTCTTGCTCAGGCCGTCGGCCAGGCGCAGCACCGCGTCCTTGGTTATCCAGCCGGAGCCATAGGCTATTTCCTCTATGCAGGCTATTTTAAGGCCCTGGCGGCGCTCTACGGTGGCTATAAATTCCCCCGCTTCCAGCAGGCTGTCAAAGGTGCCGGTATCCAGCCAGGCGTAACCGCGGCCCAGAAGTTCAACCTTCAACACGCCTTTCTTAAGATACTCTTTATTTACGTCGGTGATCTCCAGCTCGCCGCGGGCGGACGGTTTTATGCTGTGCGCCACGCCTGCCACGCCCTTGGGATAAAAATACAGGCCGGTAACCGCGTAATTGCTCTTGGGCTTGGCGGGCTTTTCCTCTATGGAGAGCGCCTTGCCGGCCGCGTCAAAGTCTACCACGCCGTAGCGCTCCGGGTCGGTGACATAATAACCGAACACCGTGGCCTGGCCGGCCTTAGCCGCAACCACAGCCTTCTGGAAAGCCTCGGGCAGGCCGTGGCCGTAGAAGATATTATCGCCCAGCACCAGGCAAGCCTCGTCGTCGCCGATAAATTCTTCGCCTATAATGAACGCCTGCGCTATGCCGTTGGGCGCGGGCTGTTCTTTGTAGGTCAGCTTAAGCCCCCAGGCAGAGCCGTCGCCGAATATAGCCTTAAACCGCGGCAGGTCCGCCGGCGTGGAGATTATCAATATCTCCCGTATGCCGGCCAGCATCAGCGCCGACAGCGGGTAGTAGATCATCGGCTTGTCGTAAACCGGCAGCAGTTGTTTACACACCACGCTGGTAATAGGGTAAAGCCGCGTGCCGGAACCGCCGGCCAGTATTATGCCTTTCATCAAAGTCTCCCGTTATTTCTTGCCGCTATTGTCGAATATGGCCGGCGAGGCCAGGCCGGCTTTGCACAGCATAAACTGCGTCATCACCCACAGCGTCAGCAGGCCGTAGGTAAGGCTGCGCTTAAAGTTTATAGACGAAGCTTCCTCAAAGTACTTGGTCTCCACCGGGATGTCGCCCATGCGCATGCCGAAGTAAGAGGCCTGCGCCAGGAACTGCATATCGAAGATAAAGTCGTCGGAGTTCCCCTCCCACGGGATGGTCTTAAGCACTTTAGCGGAGTAGGCGCGCATACCGCTATGCCATTCGCCCAGGTTCTCGCCGGTGGCCACGTTGCAGAACAAGGACAGGAACCGGTTGGAGATATATTTGTACACCGGCATACCGCCGGAAAGCGTCTCACGGCGGGTGCGGATGCGGTTGCCCAGCATGACGTCGCAGATGTTCTTTTCTATCACGCCGGCCAGGTGCGGTACTATCTTGGGGTTGTACTGGTAATCGGGGTGCACCATCACCACAATGTCGGCGCCGGCCTCCAGTGCCATGCGGTAGCAGGTTTTCTGGTTGCCGCCGTAGCCGGTGTTCTTCTCGTGGCGCACCACCTTAAGACCAAGGCCCTCGGCCACCGCCACGGTGTCGTCCTTGGAGCAGTCGTCCACCAGTATCACGTCCTTGCGGTACTGCTCGGGGATGTCGGCTATGGTCTGCGGAAGCGTCTTGGCCGCGTTATAGGCGGGCAGAACTATTACTACTTTTGACATGTTCTCTCCTTAAGGGTTTTGCGGTGCCAGCGCCAGGCGTCGGCGAGAATAGTTTCAAGCTTGTAGCGGCTGGGGCGCCAGCCGAGTATGCGGCGGGCGCGCGCTGCCGAGCCCACCAGCGCCGGCGGGTCGCCGGGGCGGCGCGGGGCCATTACCACGGTTATCTTGCCGCCGGTCACTTTCTCGGCGGCATGCACCACATCCAGCACGGAAAAACCTTTGCCGTTACCCAGGTTAAAGCCGCCGCTGGCGCCGCCTTTTTCAAGGTAGCGCAGTGCCAGCAAGTGGGCTTCCGCCAGGTCGGTAACGTGTATATAATCCCGCAGGCAGGTGCCGTCGGGCGTAGGGTAATTGCTGCCGAATACTTTTATGTTCTTGCGCAGGCCGGCCGCGGCATCCAGCGCCAGGGGTATCAGGTGCGTCTCCGGGAAATGCAGTTCGCCCGTCTCGGCGGCGGGGTCCGCCCCGGCGGCGTTAAAGTAGCGCAGGGCCGCGTATTTAAGGCCGTAGGCCGCGCTGTAGTCGGCCAGTATCTCTTCTACCATCTTCTTGGTGCGGCCGTAAGGGTTTACCGGGGCAAAAGGCAGGGTTTCCGGCATCGGCAACCTGGCCGGCACGCCATAAACGGCGCAGGACGACGAGAAAATAAATTTATTCACTCTGGCTGCGCGCATGGCGTCCAGCAGGTTTATGGTGTTGGCTACGTTATTGCGGTAATACTTGGCGGGGTCCGTAACGGATTCCCCCACATAAGCAAAAGCGCTGAAATGCATTACCGCGGAGATCTTGTGTTTCTTAAAGCAACGGGCCAAGTCTGCCGGGTTGGCGAGGTCTCCTTTAAAGAACTCCCCCCAGCGCGCCAGCCGGCGGTGGCCGGTAGAAAGGTTGTCAAAGACTACAGTTTTATAGCCTTTAGCCGTAAATAGTTTATTAGCGTGGGACCCAATATAGCCCGCCCCGCCCACAATAAGCACCTTGGACATGCCTATATAATAACAATTTACTTCGGGTTTATAAATAAGCCGGCCGCGGTGAAATGTTATAATTCAGTAATGTTGCGCGGAAAACTTTCAACAATAATTGCCTTAGCGGCCGGCCTAACCTGCCCCGCCGCGGCCCAGGTAAAGCCGCTGGACTCCGTTACCGCCGGCGCGTATTACGCCGGGGAAGACCACTCTTTTGTAGAGAACGCCGAAGGTCTTAAGTTCCGCCGCGGGCTCAACGCCTTGTTCCTCGCCGACGGCGGCCTTACCCCCTGGAAGAACGGCGAACTGCGCTACACCCTGCGCCAGGACATAAACGGCCATTATGCCAAGGGCGGCCTGCACAAGGCCTACCTTAAGCAGCAAGCCGGCAAATTCTCCCTCACCTTCGGCAAAGATTCAGAACATATCGGCCCCGGCCGCCAGTCCCTGCTGCTTTCAAAGAACGCAGCACCTTTCCTAATGCTGCGCGTAAAGACCGAGCGCCCGCTGGAATGGGCCGGCCGCTGGAATTTTGTAATGGTCAACGGCTGGCTGCTGGAGGAACGGCAGGACAGGGATAACCCCAAGATCTTCATAGGCCGCCTGGGCTGGGCGCCTATCCCGCTTTTTGAGGTTGGCCTTACCCGCGCCAGCCAGTACGGCGGCGCCGGCAGGCCCTCCCTTATGCCTTGGGAGCTCCCGCGCATGCTGCTGGGCGCCGACGAGAACAGTTCAACCGGCAAATACAACACCGACGGCTACCTTTCCTACGACGCTGCGGTAAACCTGCCGCGCGGTTGGCGCCCGCCGGCCGCTAAAAGCGCAAAGATCTACTACGAAAGCGCCGCCACCGATATGCAGGCCTCCTGGCAGAGCGAGGACAAAGGTAAATATTATTTCCCCTTCGGCATAAACCCCACCATCCCCGCCTACCTGGCCGGGGCAGTGATGGAAACAGCCAGCCACACGCTGCGGCTGGAGTTCCTAAAAACCCCCCGCCTGTTTTACACTCACTCCTGGTACCCTGTGGAAGGCTACACCAACGGCGGGCTTTCCCTGGGCGCGCCTTACGGCATAAACTACCGTTCGCTTACCTTCAACCACGAGCTGCGCTTTACCGGCGGCAACGCGTTTGAATACCGCCTGCTTTACCTTAAGCAATACGCCTATCCCGACGCCGCCATGGAGCGCTGGGGCCTGGCGCTGTCCGGCAAGCTGCCGTCAGGCAGCCTCACATTCTCCCCCTACGCCTCCCTGGCCTACGCCGTAAACCGCGACCCCAACCCGCTCCCCACCATAACGGAAAGAGGCCGGGACAACAATTTCTTTGTCACCCTCGGCCTCTCCACGACCCTTAAGTTTTTTTAGGCCCTTGACAGTGGTACTATATCTGGTACAATAGAGATATGACTATTCTAACCACCAGCCAGGCCCGCGCGCAGCTCTTCCACCTTGTGGACGCCACCTTGGCCTCTCACCACCCGGTGCAGATAAAGGGCCGCCGCGCCTCCGCCGTACTTGTCTCGGCCGAGGACTGGGAAGCCATGCAGGAAACGCTTTACCTCCTGTCCGTCCCCGGCATGCGCGAGTCCCTGGTTAAAAACATGAAGGCCCCTCTCTCCAAGTGCGCCAAGAAGCTGCCATGGTAGCCTGGAAACTCGTCTTCACCAAAGACGCCTGCAAGGACGCAAAGAAAATTCAGTCTGCGGGCCTGCGCGGCCGAGTGGACACGCTACTGGCCGTCCTGCGCGCAAACCCGTTCCAGAATCCCCCTCCCTATGAACACCTCGTCGGCGACCTCGCCGGCGCCTATTCCCGGCGCATCAGCATTAAACACCGCCTCGTCTACCAGGTCTACAAAACCGAGCACACAGTAAAGGTGCTGCGGATGTGGCCCCACTACGAGTAACCAGCAAAGTTCTCCTTTCAGTCGGTTACATTTTGTATCACCACAACGGAAAGAGGCCGCGATAACAAGTTCTTTGTCACCCTCGGCCTCTCTACCACCCGTAAATTTTAAGCGACCCTGCGCGCGGCCGCCGGCGCCGGAGTTTTCAGGCGGCTGAATTAATAGCGGCGGCGAGCGTAGCTTTGCTAAAAAGCCTCAGCTCGGATTTATCCTCCAAAAATCTTTCGACATCTTTCTTCGCCGCGTCCAGGTTTATACGCTCAGCCCTTTCCAGCATGAATTCCTTAAAGTTACCGGCGTTCACTCCCGGCGCCTTCCCCTGGCTTTGGGCTACAGCATTGTTGAGCATTTCAAAATTCGGCCGCACCTTCCTGCCTAAATACCAGAAGAGGTCATAAATATCGCGCCCCTTTGTATAGCTCCTGTAAAAAGAGGCGTGCAGCTTCCCCGCAAACATTGACGGCAGGTCATAATGCGCCACACTGAACAGATAGGTTTTATTCAGCACGGCAGCCTGCGTTTTCCACCCGGCAGGAGGATTAGTATCGATCTCAAGTTTAATAGACAGCTTTTCCAGCTTATGCCCCGACAAACCCAAAGCGTGCGGCAGTCCCGGGAAAGTCAAAAAAGCGGAATTCACGGTTTTTTCTCTGTCCTTTTCCAAAACAGCGCTAAGCCCGTTCAGCCGAAAATCTTTTTCAAGCCTGCCGCAGAGGCCTCCAAAGTTATACCCTGCGGCGTTAACAACAGAAAAGTCCAGGTCCTCCGAAAACCGCCTCAGCCCAAAAACAATGCGCAAAGCCGTGCCGCCGATAAAAGCGATCCGGGAAAACGCGTCCTGGTCCGACAGAGATTTTAGCGCCAGCACCTGAAGGAACTCCCTGGCCTTATTGAGCTTATCTTCAGCCGAAACTCCGCCCGCCAATTCCTGCTTTAAGGCCTCGATCATAGCTTTCCCCCCATGCCCCTCAAAACAGCGCCGATCTCACGCATCTTTGTATTATTGAACAAGCCGAAATAGGCCGTAACCTTATTTTTATTCAACGACTCCAGGTGCTGAAAACGGAACGATTCCAACAGCGTTTTTTCAACCAGGCCCGCGGCGATCTTCCTGAGATTAAGATAGATGAAATCAGCAACGGCTTTTTCCGGTTCGGCAATAAAGTACGGCAGCCCGGCCTCATCTTTGCCCGAGATAAACCCCCGGAAAGCGGAAGGTTTCACCGTCTGGTAGCTGAAAGTACCAAAGTCATTGGAGAATCTCGCTGTTTTCTTTGTTGAAACCGAGGTCACATCAGCAACCCTCTCCGGAATAAGGCCGTACCGGCTCAGGGCGTATTCCAAACTTACATAGGAAGGCTGATAAAGCTGCTCCGCCAGGTAAAGCCTGCTCGGCTCAATCTTCCGGTCATCCTTGTTAAGGATATATAAGCCCCGCCGCAGTTGCAGCAAAAGCCCCTGTTTACACCAACGCCCAAGCTGATTAAGGTCCTCCCGGCTGGGTTTGCCAAAGACAACCCTGGTAGGCAGCAGCGGTAAATTTCTGAACTTAACTTTAAAATCCCCGAATTTCATATATTTCTTTAAGTAATCTTTTTTGATTATCTACAGAAATAGTATAACAGGGCGTATCTCTTCTGTCAAGTGCCGCCAACTGCCTGCATTCTATACTCGTCTGGATCTGGCCCCCGGCTTTCGCCGGGGCGACGAAGCGACTAAACCTTTCTACTGGGATGAATTACAGTGGGGAGGTCAGCCGCCTGCAATCTCAGTTGGTTACATTTTGTAACCGAATCATTCCCCACGCAACATATCTTCTGATTTTATGGAATTGCTAATTCCATTTATGACCCATTTATGGAATCGCCAATTCCTAATATTCCTAGTCATAAAGAAGAAAGCATGTATTTATTTGCCTATAAGCAAACAAATACATGTAGATATTTGCCTACAAAACAGAACTTCAACCATTAACCACATCACCCGAAAATAGTATAGCACACCAACCCGACAGCCTCCTTGTCGGGTTGCCCCCCGTAATGGGAAGAGGCCGGGATAACAATTTCTTTGTCACCCTCGGCCTCTCCGTCACCCCACTTCGTCACCCCGGCGAAAGCCGGGGTCCAGTCCCCCTCCTAACCGTCCAACGCCTCAGTTTTTAAAACCGGGAAGAATACTCCCGCAATCTTTCGATTACATCTTTGAAGGACGGGCCCGGGGCGAGCAGCAGGCTGCTTAGCGCTTTAAATTCTTTTTCAAATAGCGTGTAAACCCCGGCATCCGGAAGCGTAAAAGCGCTGCGCGCCGCAAATTCCAGGGCGTCCGCCCCTTTTATCTTTTCCTTCTTGTATGTTTCATACGCCGGGGTTCCCATAAACCGCTCAACCCTGGCGACGGCGAGCAGCATGTAAAGGTCGTAATAATGGCGGCTGAACTGCCGCGGCCTGTCCTGCTGCGGGTCATTGCGGTCACGCCATTGGCGGAAACGCCTGCAGACGGTCTGGAGTTTATCAACGAAAGTATACTCGGGATTAAAACACTTAACGCCAGACGCGCGGTTATCGGCAACCTCAAGCCCGGCAGCCAGGGCCTTATCCAGCGCCCAACTGCTGAAATCCCTGGGTTCATTAGGCGCGGTCCTTGCGAAGCCAGCTTCCAGCAGAACCTCGGGCTTCAGCCCAAGGCCGGGATCCGGCGCAAAGGAGGAATCGTACTTAAGACTTATCCCTCCGTTTTGAGCCTTATCATCATCATAGACGCGGCTCCTGCTAACCGTAATCCCCGGAATCTTTATCCTCGCCGCAAGCGCGTCATAAAACGCCTTCCACCACAGCCGGAGGCAGGCCTTTCTGGGCGGCCAACGTCTCAAAAAGCTCTTTGGCATCGGGCCTGGAGTGAAAGAAGTTAAGCATGAATTTCCCGGAAAGCCCTTTTAGCCCCGGGCCTTCCATACAACCGCAGGCAGGCAGCCAGCAAAGCTCCGTCAAATTCATTTAAGCGGTTTTTTAAGTTTTCAAGAACCCCCGCGGTATTGTCCGGCAAACGCTTAAGATTATTCAACAGGTCGACCAGCAAAAATTCCCTGCTTAGCCTGGCCGGATACGCCGGCACCAGTCGAAATTGAAACCGTTTCCCCCCAAGCGAATACTCGCCCGCCCGCTTATGGTTATAAACCAGAGCGGAGCTGTAAACCTGCGTAAGGCCCAGGCCGAACTGATTAAAATAATTATAGGAAGTCAGCAGAAAATCGTCTGTTTTAAGGAAGGCCCGTACCAGCTCCCGCTCTTCAGGCGGAGCAACACCAAAAGCATTATTGCCGGGACGGTAATAAAGCCCTCCGGCCAGTTTCCGCACTTCCCCGCTTGCCACAAGAGTATGCAAGTCCCGGTCCACGGCAGTTGAGAAGCCTTCCAGGTCCTGACGCCTATAGACCCGGCCCGGCTGCATAGAACACTTAAGTTTCTCCGCGTTCTTCATAATGCCTCTATATTCATAGTATACAGCACTTTTCCGCATTATGCAAGTATTTTATATAATATTTCATGCACTTATAGCATCAAACATTGCCCACATCACCCGAAAATAGTATAGCACACCAACCCGACACCCTCCTGTCGGGTTGCCCCCCTAATGGAAAGAGGCCGGGATAACCTTTGTCACCCTCGGCCTCTTCGTCACCCCTCCGTCTCCCCGGGGGCCTCGTCACCCCGGCGAAAGCCGGGGTCCAGTCCCCCACCTACCCGTCCAACTCCTCAGTCACCTCAACCCCCGCCTGGGGCTTCCCGGCAGCACCCAAGCTCTTTCTCGGCCAGCCGGTGTAAGAAGGGATAAGTTCTTTTATCCTCTTTAAAACAGGGGCGATATCCGGCATGGCGGCCAGGTGCTTAAGCTCATGTATCTGCGCATCCGCAAGCCCGGCTCCGGCCTCTTCCGGAATAGCCGAAAAAATATCCCGATGCCCGGTATCCTTGCGGATATCCTCGGGGCGAAACAGTTCCTCGTACATTTTTTCGCCGCGCTTAAGGCCGGTGAACTTTATCTGTATGTCTTTCTCCGGTTCAAGGCCGTTAAGCACAATCATGTTGCGGGCCAGGTCCACAATTTTAACCGGCTCGCCCATATTAAGAACAAAGATCTCGCCGCCGTTGCCCATGGCGCAGGCATTAAGCACCAGGGACACGGCCTCTTCCGTGGTCATAAAGTAGCGGATAACATCGGGGTGGGTAACGGTAACAGGCCCGCCGTTAGCTATCTGCTCCTGAAAGATCTTAACCACGCTGCCGGAACTCCCCAGCACATTGCCAAACCGCACTGACATGAATTTTGTGGTGGCTTCCCCCATAAGGGACCGCAGCACCATCTCGCCAAGGCGCTTGCTGGCCCCCATAACACTGGTGGGCCGCACGGCTTTGTCCGTGGAGATAAACAGGAACCGCTCTGTACCGTAGGCAGCCGCAGTTTTGGCCAGGATGTAGGTGCCGAGCGTATTGTTTTTAACGGCTTCCTGCGGATTATCTTCCATCAGCGCCACGTGTTTATGCGCGGCCGCGTGCAGCACCCAGGCCGGGCGGAATTTTTCAAAAACATTCTTTAAAAGAGATTCGTCCCGCACGTCGCCCGGCACGGCCACAATAGAACCGCCGTAACCGCGCTCACGCAGTTCTTTGTCTATATAGAACAGCGCGGTATTGTGGTTTTCCAACAGTATAACCTTAGCGGGAGCAAGCGCCGCAACCTGCCGGCAGATCTCCCCGCCTATGGTGCCGCCGGCGCCGGTAACAAGTATGGTCCTGCCCTCTACAGCGGAGCGCACTGACCCCATATCTATGCTCACTATCCGGCGGTGCATAAGGTCGGCCACGTCTATCTTGCGGATGTCGGCCACAAGGCGCTGCTTGTCTATAAGCTCGTCCATGTTGGGCAGGGTTTTAAATTCGACCTTGCGCTCACAACCGGAAGCCGCGTAAATCCCCATCAAATCTATTATGAGGCGGCCGCGGGCATGGTTAACGGCAACAAGCACCTCGTCTATCTTCTTGGAATTTATCACCTCGGCAAGGCGGTCACGCCCGCCCATAACACGCACCCCGTGTATACTGCGGCCGTGCTTGGAGGCGTTATCGTCCAGAAAGCAGACGGCCTTGCGGGTAGTCTCGTTGGAACGTTGCAGCTCCCGCAACACGTTCTCGCCAATGTCGCCGGCTCCGAAGATAAGCATGCGGGAGTATTTAGCCGCCCTTTGGTTGTGGCGCCAATCCCGCGTTATCCTGATGGCAAACCGTATGCCGCCCACCAAAATAAGCGAGATAAAGGGGCTAATAAGAAGAACCGACCGGGGGAATTGCGCATGCTGCACAAACAGCACCGCCGCCAATATGAACACCTGGCTGGTTAATATGGCCTTAAAGATGGCAACAAGGTCGCCCATGCTGGCGTAGCGCCAGATGCCGTTATACAGGCCGAAATAATAAAAGAAACCCAGCCTTAACGCAACAACCAACGGCAGGGTGTTCCAGAAATAGGAGGTGTAAGGCGGGGCTAAGTGGAAGTCGAACCTAAAGTAGAAGGCACAAAAATAAGCAACAGCTACCGCGACCGCATCCAAGAATACAATAATGAATCTACTATGTTTTTGTAATTTTTTCCCCATAGATATCCCCAATACACATAGTATTCCAAAAAAACCGCTTATCCCGCAATGTGTATTTGGTTACGCATCGTAGGCAATTGGGCTACCCCCTTCGCCAAACATTCCGATTCACATAGTCTGTGTAAGAAATAATTATACGGACAACTTTTGTTGCCACGTTGGGCACGGCATAGTCGGCGGGGATCTTTAATACCGCGGGATTAGCCACAGAAAGTTCTATGGCCTGGCGCACCCTGTTAAGCTCAAGGCCAGTCATTATTACCGAGGCTTCCTCCATCCCCTCCGGGCGTTCATGTGCTTCGCGGATGTTAAGGGCCGGGAAACCCAGTATGGACGATTCCTCAGTTATTGTGCCGCTGTCGGAAAGCACGGCAAAAGCGTTCTTTTGCAGCCAGACATAGTCAAAAAAACCAAGCGGCTTGAGCAGTTCCACGCTCTTGTGGAATTTCATCTTGTTGGCCTCAAATCTTTTCCGGGTCCTCGGGTGGGTGGACACTATCACCCTTTTGCCGTAATCCTTGGCCAGCATATTAAGGATCGCTCCCAGCTTGGCCAGGTTCTCATCCGAATCCACATTCTCTTCCCTGTGCGCGCTCACCACAAAGAAATCTTTGTGCTTCAGCTTAAGCTGGGAAAGCACTTTGGAGGCGTCTATCTTTCTGGCATAGTGAGCCAGAACTTCAAACATAGGGCTGCCTGTCTTTATTATCCTGTCGGCGGGCAGTCCCTCGTGCAGCAGATACTCGCGCGCTATAGCGCTGTACGGCATATTGATATCGCTGATATGGTCTACTATCTTGCGGTTTATTTCCTCTGGGACCCGCTGGTCAAAGCAGCGGTTGCCGGCTTCCATATGGAATACGGGGATCTTGCGCCTTTTGGCCGGGATAGCGGCCAGGCAGCTATTGGTGTCGCCGAGTATCAGCACGGCCTCCGGGGTCTCTTTCTCAAGCACGGCGTCCACTTTAGCTATAACGGCGGCTATGGTTTCGGCGGCGTTCTTGCCAGCGGCGGCCAGAAAATGGTCCGGCTTCTTTATCCCGAGATCTTTAAAGAACACCTGGTTCAGCTCGTAATCGTAGTTCTGGCCGGTGTGAACCAGCACGTGGTCCGTACCGGCCTCCAGCGCCGCCAGCACCCTGGAAAGCCGTATTATCTCCGGGCGCGTGCCCACGATGGTAAGAACTTTTAGTTTTTTCATGGTTATACAGTTTCCTGGTAAGTGTCCGGATCGGCCGGGTCAAAGATCTCGTTAGTCCAGAACAGGGTGAGCAGCGTTGAATCGCCGGTGTTGGTAATGTTATGGGTATGCAGCGCGGGCATGTCCACGTACTGCGGTTTCTCGCCGTCCACCTGGAACTCGTGGGTTTCGGAGGAGAACAGCTTGCGCACCCGGATACAGGCTTTGCCTTTTATAACCAGGAACCGCTCAACTTTGCGGGTGTGGTAATGGTTGCCCCGGGTTATGCCGGGCTCGGTGGAAGAAATAAAGGTCTGCCCGCCGTTGCCGCTCTTTGCGGCCTCAAAGAGATATCCCCGGGCATCGCTTTTAAGTTCCAGCGCCACGGGCACCTTAGCGGGGAAGAGATAGGAGCGGTACGTATTAAACAAGTCCAGATTGTATTCCTGGCGAAGGTCAGGGATTATATTTGCGGAATACAGCTCAGCCATGCCTTTAAGCTTAGCCAAAAGCTGGCTTATCAATATTTTGTAGCCCTTAAAGGACAACTCGCCGTTAACCGGCTTCTTGATGACGGAATAAATTTCTATAGCCACATGCCGGGCATGCAGCAGTTCTACTTCTATATCTTTTATAATTTCCGGCTTCTGCCCATTAGCCAACTGAAAGCAAAAAGTGGAAACAGCGGAATTATAGAAGGGCCGGCCGGACTCCCCGTAAATATTGGGAAGTATCAGGTTGGTGAAAGTCGCGTTATTCTTATCCGCCCAGACCCGCAGCAGTTCCGCGCATCTCTTTTTGGATCTGCCGTAAGCCGTGTCCCGGTAAATGTGTGTAGAGGAGGAAAAGATTATATGCGGCCTGGCGCCGGTAGCATCGCAGGCGGCCAGGAGCGCCTCGGTAATGGCGATATTGGTGGCGGCCACCTCGGCATCGTCCCCCCGGTTCATACCGGCCAGGTGCACAATAACGTCGCAGGAAGCCACAAACTTCTTAAGGAGTTCAGGGGAGACGAACTCGGGTTTATCAGCCCCGTGCAGAACCACGTCCTTCTGCCCGTGCAGGAAAGAACGCAAATGCCAACCTATAAGGCCATCTATCCCGGTTATCCCGATGTTTATCATCAGAGGGTCAGTTCAGCTCCGCCGTTACTTCCGGGAGCTTCAGGAGAAGTTCTTTGATTTGCTTCACGTTCAGCCGCTGCGTGTTGTGGGAAGTGTAGTCGTCCAGGCTGGCCTCTTTTTTGTCGCCTTCGGTGAAATACTTGTTGTAGTTGAGGTCGCGATCGTCCATTTTAACGCGGAAGTAATCCCCCATGTCGTCGGCGCGCCGTAGTTCTTCTATGGTGGCAAGCGTCTCGTATATCTTTTCGCCGTGGCGTATGCCTATGGTCTTAACCGGCACATTGGATTTAAAAAGCTCCTTCAGGGCGGTGGCAAGATCGGTCACCGTGCAGGCCGGGGATTTCTTTATAAAGATATCTCCCTGTTTGGCGTTAGTAAAGGCGAACAACACCAGTTTTATGGCCTCGGGCAGGGGCAACAGGAACCGGGACATGGCGCCTTCAGTAATAGTGATGGGCTTATCCTCTTTTATCTGCTTTATGAAGAGTGGGATTACTGACCCTCTTGAGCACATCACGTTTCCGTACCTTACACAACTTATTGTCGTGTCCTTCCCCTGCTGACCGCGTGCAGCCGCCTGCGCGACCTTTTCCATTAGGGCCTTCGTCATCCCCATGGCATTAACAGGATAAACCGCTTTATCAGTCCCAAGACACACAACACTATGCACTTTGTGGGAAACGGCCGACTCAATTACGTTTTGGCTTCCGATTATGTTAGTCAGCACAGCCTGAGAAGGAAAAAACTCACAAGAAGGAACCTGTTTTAAAGCCGCTGCATGGAACACCATATCGACGCCAAACATTGCCTGATCGATACTATGCCGGTCCCGCACATCTCCTATATAGAACTTAACCTTGGGATTGTTAAGCCGTATCCGCATGAGTTCCTGTTTAAGCTCATCACGGCTAAAAATCCTTATCTCCCGAAAATCCTGATTTACAATGGTCTTTAGAAGTTCATTACCGAAAGATCCAGTCCCCCCTGTTATAAGAACTGTCTTGTTTTTCAGGTTCAACATATCGGCATCTCCTTAAATCTAGTTAACATTATACTTTTTAGGGGACTCGCCCCCCCACCAAGGGTGGGCATTTTTCAAGAGGTAAAAGAAAAGACTTTAGAAACCGCCCTAATTGTGTCCTTAATATCGACTGCAGACAATGTCGGATGAACCAAAAACATTAAACTTGTCTCCCCAAGAGTTTTCGCCACAGGCAGGCGTTTAGCCGGGCGTATCCCTTTAAAGGCTTTCTCCAGGTAGATTTCACTGCAGCTGCCGCTAAAACAAGGGACTCCTTCAGCGCTAATAGCGCCCAGAATGCGGTCCCGGTTCCAACCGGACTTTAAGCGTTCCGGCCGCACAAAAGCATAGTATTTATAATAGGCATGCCCTATCTCGGTGGAAGGAATATTTAACCGCAGCGCCGGGATATTAATAAAAGCCGCATTAAGTTTTTCAGCATTTCGCCTCCGGGCGGAAATCCACCCCGGCAGCTTCCTAAGCTGTATCCGCCCTATGGCAGACTGCATTTCGGTTAGGCGCCAATTGGTACCGAAAGATTCATGCAGCCAGCGGAACCCGGGAGAATGCTTTTTCTTATATACGGCATCAAAACTTTTGCCATGGTCCTTGTACTCCCATGCCTTTTTCCAGAGAGCGGTGTTGTTGGTGGTAAGCATCCCACCCTCGCCGCCGGTGGTGATTATTTTATCCTGGCAGAAAGAGAAAGCCGCCACATCACCAAGAGAACCGACCGGCCGACCCTTATAAGTGGCCCCATTTGCCTGCGCACAATCCTCTATAACCTTTATGCCGTGTTTTCTGGCAAGCTTGAGTATGGAATCCATATCACAGGGCCAGCCGGCCAAGTGCACGGCGATTATAGCTTTAGTCCTGCTAGATATTACTTTAGATATCGTTTCAGCGGTAATGTTCTGGGAAACAGGGTCCACATCGGCAAGAACAGGTTTGGCGCCGCGCATAACAACGCAGCTTGCTGACGCTATAAAGGTGCGACTGGTGGTTATAACCTCATCCCCAGGGCCCACTCCGAGCGCATATAAAGCCAATTCCAGGGCAGCGGTTCCATTGGATAATGCAATTGCATGTTTGCACTCAGTAAATTCGGCATATTCTGCTTCGAACTTCCGGGATTCATCCCCTGTCCAATAATTAACTTTGCCGGACTTCAATACCGCAGCGACTGCAGCCACTTCGTCTTTTGAGTAGTAAGGCCATGGGGGGAATGCGGTGGTCCGGACCGGAGCAACATCATTTACAGCAAACGAGTGATTCATGATAAATATTCAGGGAAGAAATTAGGACTAGGGGCCCATTCTTTCCCAGACTCCTTTCCAAAGTCAATCCTTTTTTGCACAAGTTTGGAATACGTTTCCGGATTATGAATTACTTTTCTAACATAAAAAGGCAAAACACTTCCAGGATCAAAAGTTTCTTTATACTTAAAAATACCATCCCCGGGGGTCACTCCTCCACCTAACACATACCATTTGTACCCGTTCTTCCCCCCCCAGAGTATCACCTCATGCTTAAGCAGATCGTTGGGACGCTTCTCAAATGCATCCGAAAGCGTCCCCCCCAGGAAAGAATAAATAGCGTCACGAGAGAGAAGGAGCAGTTCCGTGGAAACTATTTTATCCCCATCGAAGACATGCGCATAAATCAGGCCTCCTGCAGCGCCAAGTGTATTGTTTAGAGATTGGAACTGTTCTTTCGGGATAAAAAAAGACTGGGCAGCGGCGGTGCGCTTCATGGTTTCATAGTACACTTCAATAAAACCGTCTATAAACTCCCCTTTTTTGTCAAAGACAACCCGCAGAGATGATTCATTCGCACGGTTAACATTCTTCCGCACCTTATGCTTATAGCCTCGCCAAACAGCATCAGGATCCCGGTCAAGCCTGACCACGACATTCTGTTGCTGTTCCAATAGTTGTCCGGTTGAACGGACGGCAAGCCTTTCTCTAAATATATCTTCTCTAATGAATTCAGAGACGCATCCACGCTTAAGTAGTTCCGCAGTATACAAACGAAAAAACCCCTCCGACACCTCCGAACACATTCCTGGAGGCCCCTCATAAAGCGGCCCACTATAACCATAGGGAGACAAGACGTGGATCATTGGCTCGGCTATCCTATCGAAGGCAGGGAAATTATTTAGAGACCGCCAATAAAACGGGTTGATTACCTTAGCAATATCCGCATGTCGATACACAACAACTGCAGGGGAATACTCTTTAGGGCTCATCATCCGAATAAAATCGGGATGATCATGGGGCCGCTTAGCAAAAGACTCCCCCCATTCTTGTCGATACAGATCACAGGAAGCATGGTCATCCAAATCAAACCAACTAAAACCATTAAGAGACTTGTTGGTTGTCATGCGGTTTTGTCTTTAAGTGATGCCACGCAATTTGCAAGAGCATCTACCATTGCCGGGATTTCTTCTATCTCCACATCCTGATGGACAGGCAGATTAAGTATTCGATTGGAAACGCCAAATGACCTAGGGAAATCGTTTTGTGTGATTTCCGGAATCATCGTATGGTACAGAGAGACTACGCCATACCCGGAAGCATTCATCATTTCGTAAATCTTATCTCTTGAGACATTCCGAATAATAACTGGATAGGTTTGAGGGATTTCCCCGGACTTCATACTCTGGCGCAACGGGAGAATCTCAGGAGAATACTTTTTCATTGCCTCGCCCAATGCCACCGCATTTGCCCGGCGCTTCTTGGCAATTGAATAAAAATCATAGTCAAAAGCAACGGAACAATCCGGATATTCTGATGTGACTACCATACCAGAGCCGACTTGACCGTTAACACACAGGACTCCACCTTTTGCGATAGGCAACATCTTATGAAGAGAAAAAATAGCAGCGTCCCCCAATCTTCCAGACATTCCCCCCACGATATCCGTATAAAGAGAATGAGCTTCGTCTTCCAACACATGAACCTTGTATTTCCTGGCCAAAGAAACAGCTTCCTCATAACCCGGGTCTACATATCCGAAATAATGAATAATTACAAAAAGCTTAATAGCGCCAGCCTTAAAAATATCCTCCAAGAGTTTAAGGTCGATGTGCAGGTGCTCATCTAGCGGGTAGAATGTGGAGTTCAACTTCAACTCTGCCACCGGATCAAACACTCCAGATCCCTCCTTGGCTGACCACCCGATATAGGCAGGCAACAGAATCCGGTCCTCTGGGCTAAAAGCTAGAGACTTCAGATAAGCTTTAAATGCGGAACGGGCATTTTGGAAAAATGCTAATTTACGCATATGCCTCAATTTGTCATTGGCAAGCTTTTCAGTAGGCATACAATTAAATCCTTACCCAGGAATGGCCCGTAAAAGAATAGGCAAATCCACTGTCATCCTCTCGGACTCACAAAGCACGTCTGCCCCCCTAGGGAGTGTTTGTCCTTTTGATACACAGAACAAACCAAGTATTTTTCGGCGCGCATCCAGTTTTGCGAGAGTATTAACAGCTTCTGCATCCTGCAGAATTTCCTTTTGTGTAACTCTAAACCAATCATTCCCCAGCCGCCCGACAGAATAACTATTTTTACTCGCATGAACGGAAAATTGAGAAAAACCGAATCGGGCATGGCATAGGTCGGCCTGAGGGAACCCTGAAACTTTGCCAACTAGCCCAGTTTTCTTATAGACAACGGGGAAGGAGTACCACCCGGTAGTGTAATTTCGGGCAAACCCAAGTTTGCTATACCATTGCTTGGCAACATGATTATCCGCAAAAACATCAAGCGCCATCCTACGATGATTCCGACATTTGACGATAAGAACGGCTTTTTTTAGTAGTTTTTTCCCAAGACCTTTATTGCGCATTTTTCGAGAAGTGCAGATGTAATTAAGAAAAATCGTATCGCCAAGTAATCTCAACTCTACACATCCGACTATTACTCCACCGGACTCAGCAACCACATATACAGTATCAGAAAGACCGGAGGGTATAGAAATTTGGGACTTAAGATACTGAGTTATGCCAGCGCACCCATAAATCATGGCATTAAGGATTCGCGAGTTAAAACTTTTACGCACGAGTGAGACAATCTTTGGGGCATCAATACAGGAGGCAAGGCGTATGCAAATCATGATGTCATGCCTTAATTCTTTCACGACGTTCTTCATCTAGATTACGCATTATCGATCCAGCATCCACAACTACCCCATCCCTGACAAACACTTTAACAACAGTTTTCAAAAGTATTTCAATATCTCCCCAAAAGCTTCTATTGGCGACGTACCAGATGTCATGGGCAAGTCGGGCATCCCAAGAGGAGACATTCCGACCATTTATCTGAGCCCACCCCGTTATGCCAGGCCGGACAGAAAACCGGACCCTTTCGGAGGGAGTATAGAATGGCAAATAGCACATTAAAAGAGGCCTAGGCCCGACAAGACTCATCTCCCCTTTCAAGACGTTTACCAACTCGGGAAGTTCATCTGAACTTGTCCTACGCAGAAAGGCCCCAAATGGCGTAATTCTGTCTTTGTCAGGCAACAGATTTCCGAGAGAGTCTCTACTATCCGTCATAGTCCGGAACTTGTAGATAAAAAACGGTTTTTCGTTCAAGCCGGGCCGTTCCTGCTTGAACACCGCTGGCGACCCCAATTTAACGTTTACAAATAAATATAACAATAATAAAACCGGGCTTAAAACCAAAAGCCCCAAAAAAGCAGCTATAAAATCAAAAAGACGTTTCATGCAGAGCCAGCCACTTCGGAGAATACTGTTTCAAACTGCTGAACACCTATTTGCAGAGACAACTCCCGTTCATAAAACAATCGGCCAGATTCCCCCATGCTCTTGCGCTTGTCTGCGGGCATCAGGAAAAATTTTTCAACTGCACAGGCAATACTTTCCGGAGATTCAGGCTCACATATGAGTCCAGCCCCAGATTTCTCCACAAGGGTAGCGGCATCCCCCTGAACAGCCAGAAGTATCGGACGCCCGACAGCCATGTACGCCTGGACTTTGGATGGAATGGTAATCGAAAAAAGTTTATCATTTTTTAAATGAACTAAAAGCAAATCTGCCGCGGACAATACAGTTCCAATCTCGTTAATTGGGCGCCGAGGCAAAAAAACGACATTATTAATATCTCCTTCCTTTACCTTCAACTTCAGGCTATCGACCTCAATCCCCGATCCGACAAGAACAAATTGAACTTTGGGATGACGTTTGGAAATAATTTTTGCCGCCGCCAGTATGGCATCCATCCCTTGAGCCTTCCCCATTGTCCCTGCGAACACGACATTAAACCGCCCAGCCATACAAATCTCCCTAGCGCCACTTCCCACCGAACGATTTGCTATAAGGCTAGATTCATCACACCAATTATAAATCACTGTGACTTTATCTGCAGGGACATTCCGCAATTGCAAAACACGCTTAAAACCCGGGGAAAGCACAACCAGGTGGTCCGCACTCCGATACAGAAAGTCGCACCATATATTTACGACAGAAAATAAAAACCGGTTATTCATCATTCCAGTCGCAGCGAGAGTGTCCGGCCAGAGATCCTGGATATCATATACAAACGGAATTCCCCGCAGAAATTTAAGGACGATTGCAGGCAACGCAACCGTAGCGGGTGGATGGTAAACGTAGGCGACATCAGCTTTCTTTACAAGGAACGGGCCCATTATAGCAGCGAAGAAAGAGAAAGAAATATAATTCAGAATCCGCCTAAAACTAGAGCGGTCATGACTCGGGTACAGCGGAACCCGTATGACAGATACTCCATCCACATTCTCTCTCTGCAGAAGTTTAACTTTATATCCAGAATATAACTTCCCCCCCGGATAATTGGGGAAACCGGTCAATACCTCAACAGTATGCCCCAATCGCACAAGTTCTTTGGCAAAGGAAAGTCCCTTAAAAGTCGGTTCTGGGTCAAACCATTGCGTTAAAATAAGGATATGCATACGTACTTGTAAAAACAAGGCCTCAAAAAAAGAAAAACAGATACGACAAAAAATCAGTCCACTTAGAATTTTACAAAGAACTGTTTTAAATAGTTTTTTTCCACTAAAACGTTACTTTGTATAGCGCGACGTTTGGCCATTAAAGCAGGGAAGTTTCTATATATTTCCCGCCAAGCGGAAGCCAAAGCGAGGAGACTCTTGGGGGATCTTACAACCAGATACGGGATAAGTGCAAATTCAACTATCGCCAAATACGGAAGGAGCCATAGAAGGATATTGCCAGGGAGGTCTTTAATTATAGTGAAGTAACGATTCCGAAAGATGCGCTTTTGATAATCCGTTTTTTTAGACATCAATCTTGCTTTACCACCCACAGAACCAGACCCCACGTGCCAGCCACTTGCCGACGGCAGAAAAAGGCAGCGCCATCCACGCAAATGCATTCTAAAAAAGAGATCGGCATCTTCCCATCCAGTTTCATAATCCTCGTCGAAATAACACCCGGAAATAGAATTAAGATCATCAAGCATTTTTCTTCGAAGGAATGGAAAACTTCCAGAAGGGGTAAAGACATAAGCCTCATTGTCCAATTTTATCCCGCCACGCCCCTGAAAACGTTTCCTAAAATAAGTCAATTCACCTTCATATTGTCGAAGCTTTTCGGTAAGGTCATCCCCAATCCACGCAAAAACCCTCCCGCCGATAGCCCCGATAGAGTCCTCCGACTTTATCCTGTCCACACATCTGCGGATAAATTCAGGATGCAAGCAGACATCTTGATTAAGAGGAACAACAAATTCTCCTTTCGATAACGAAATCCCTCGGTTCATCCCTGCAGCGAAACCGATATTTACAGAATTTATTTTATAGATTAATTGGGGGAATTTCGCTCTTAATTTCGCAAGAGAATCATCTGTGGAGGCATTATCAACAATAATTATCTCCAAAGGACGGTATGTTTGAGCTAGCACATACTCGACACACTTATGGACGTGACGGTCTCCATTCCAGTTAAGAACAACAACACTTACAAGAATCTTATTTTGATTGTGGCTTGAACGCATATGAAGAAATTTAATAGCCAACAAACGCGGCCACTTAAACAGATATTAAAAATATCTGTTAATGCGAACAGGCAGGATTGTTCAAGAATGGGCCAGTCCAGCTTTCAAACTCTCAACGACATAATCCATATCCTCCTCTGGCAAAAGAGGCCCGCTTGGAAGATAAAAACTGTTATACGCGACAGAATTTGCAACGGGGCAATCATCCTTACGGACAATCCCCATATTGAGAAACACATCCTGAAGATTATAAGGGATAAAACCTTCACGAACCTCTATCCCCTTTTTTTGCATAAATTGCATTAGCGCGGAGCGCTGTTCAACGTCCTTGCCTTTTAAGACCACATGATACATCCAATAAACATTCCTGGCATAAGATTTTTCAACCGGGAGTTGTAGCTCAGATACGTCTCCGAGCTTTTCAGAATAATACGCTGCAATACGCCGTTTATGGGAGATTATCTCTTCGATTTTTTCCATTTGCCCACAACCGATAGCAGACTGGAGATTTGTAAGACGATAGTTATATCCGATGTCTTTATGCATGAACTTCAATTTATCACCAAAGGCCAGACATTTAAGAGACCGCATCTTAGCCGCAAGTAAAGGATCATTAGTAACAACCATTCCACCTTCGCCGGTGGTAATTATTTTGTTGGCGTAAAAACTAAAACAGCCCGCACTTCCAAAACTACCGACTTTCCTGTTTTTATACATTGCGCCGTGAGCCTCGGCACAATCCTCAACCACAACAAGGTTATGCTTTTTAGCCACCAGCATCACGGGGTCCATATCGACTGGGTGCCCAAAAAGATGCACAACAAGAATAGCTTTAGTGCGCGGAGTTATTAGCGCCTCCAAAAGCGCGGGATTCATGTTTAAGGTGTCAGGCTCTATATCAACAGGTATTGGCACGGCGCCCTGATACAGCACCGCAAAAAAAGTGGCCATATTTGTAAGCGTGGAAACCAACACTTCATCCCCATTTTTAATACCGAGCGCAGCCAAGGGCAGATGGAGGGCTGTCGTCCCATTTGATACAGTAACCCCATGATGGCAACCGCAATAATCTGCAAACCGCTTTTCAAAATCCCCTATAAAACTACCGCTATGCCCGGAAAGTTCTCCGTTCTGCATAGCGATATTGACATTTTTTGTTTCAGAATCAGACAGGTACGGTTGGGCTACCAGTATTTTCTTCATTAAATCAGGGGCTCCGTAAGTCTAAAGGTGTCCGATTCATAATCTTTGCCGCCGCGAGGCCCCTTTGTAAAGACCAGAAGTTCTGAGGGAACTATAGCTTGGAGAGCGTGGCTTTCATTTGGGACAGTCAGGATAAGGTCCCCTTTTTTCATTGTAATAATTTTCTTAGGCTTATTGGGGAACTTAGCAGCAATTTTAATCTTTCCAGAAACCACATAGTTCCACTGGTAGGTTTTTTTGTGAAAGTGATTAGCTCGAACCGCCCCTTTAGCAAAAGAGATTGCAGTAATCGCATTCACATTTTCACTCTGCAGTAAATCAGTAATTACTCCCCGTGAATCGCTATGCGCCGCCTTAAGGCTAATTTTTTTCATTGATTTTCCCCTTCTTTTATCCAATTATTTTGGGCATAGGTATCGGGACAATAAACTTCCCGCCATTTTTTCTGTACCCATCGAGATTTTTAATTATTTCATCCGCAAAGTTCCACGCTAGAAGTAGCGCATAATCTGGCTGTTTTTCCGTTAGATAGTCATCAGAAACCACCGGGATATGCATCCCGGGAGAATAGCGACCTATCTTTAGCATGGATTTCTCAGAAATAACATCCAGCATATCGTTGCCGATTCTACAATAATTTAACAAAGTCATGCCCTTCGCCGGGGCACTGACCCCCACTATTGTCTTCCCTTCGTTCTTCAAAGAGTGAAGCAACCGGTTAAGTTCTACACGGTTTTGCCGTACTTTCCCAGCAAAGTCATCGAGAACAGTTCGAGAATACAACCCCATGGAATTCTCCTCGTCCAACAATTGCTTCACAATTGGACTAACAGAATAAGCCCCTTTCTCTGAAACATACACGCGGAATGAGCCTCCATGAATATCCACAAGCTGAATATCAATGATCTCCATCCCATGCCGAGCAAAAAAACCAATGAGCGGTTTTACGGAGAGATACGAAAGGTGCTCATGATATATCGTATCGTACTCTATTTTCTTAACCAGATTGATGAAATATGGGGCCTCAAAAATGAATACGCCTTTCTTCTTGAGCAATCGCTTAACATCAGTCATCAATGTATGCAAATCGTCTATATGAGCAAAGACATTAGTCCCGGTTATTACAGACGCCTGCCCTTTTGCAGCGAGAATTTTATCCACAGACTCGGAATTAAAAAAATCGCAAATAGTATCTATCCCCCTTTTCTGCGCCAGAAGCACGATATTCGCCGCGGGGTCAACGCCTTGGACAGAAACGCCATTCTTGTGAAAATCCTCCAGAAGAACACCGACGTTACTGCCGATGTCTACCACCAAGTCTTTCTCGCCCAACTTAAACTTTCCCACGACATCCTTGGCAAAAGATTCCCAATGAGCTTTCCCGGTTTTTGTGGTAGAAGACTCATATGGATAATCGTTACGATATAAGACTTCAGGAGACACAACATGGGTAAGTTGAGCTAAACCGCAATCCTCACACATGTAAACTTCAAGCGGATAATGTATTTCCGGTTCACGCATCTGGTCTTTTCTTCGAAACTGATCAGCTGGCGGAGTAAACCCCAAATCCAGGAATTTATACAGGTTTTCACTATGGCAAGTGCGACAGGTAAACATTTAAATCTCCTATAAAACTGTTGATATAATAACGAGATTTCCCCTTAACCGAACATCAGTAGTTATTTTATCAATTTTAAATTAGTAATCAAATTATAACCGCAAAATCTAGCTACAGGAAAAGAGGCAAGCGACTAACAAAAAGTGCTCAGTTATGGAACTAAGCGGAGCTGGCTGAGACAGGAGCGGGGTCAGCCCGAAAAATATCTAGCATAGTTTTAAAGACAGACCGCTTGAATATAAATAGAATAAAAAACCCGACACCTAAAACAGGAACCTCTATTGCTATTTTTTGAACAACTATCCATACCGATCCCAAAGTTGAGGCATGTGAAACAGCCAGCCAAAAGTCAACGCCATACGCAGTCAGCATCCCATACACGATAAATAAAGAAATAAACACAAAATTTGAGAGTAACGACATGGATCCTCTAATGTTAGAGGAAACCATCGCTGAAAGGACCAGACAGGTTAAAAAACTTATAAACAAAGCTGAATAGCAAACCCCTAAAAGGCCAAAATATCTCCATGCGACGTAGTGCGAAATTAGAGAAAAAACACCTACAAATCCAAGGTATAGATTCAACTTCTTAATCCCATGAGTTCCGACAATAACCATTGTCGAAATAGTCGAAACAGTCTGAAATGCAGGGAGCCACACCAAAACCTTCGCAAGGGGCACGCTCTCATTGTATTTTGGAAGCAAGGCGTTAATAACCGGCGCAACGGAAAAAAACAGGATTGTTGCGGCGATTAAAGAAAAAAGAGTATACAGGAACAAACCTACTGTATAAATTATTTCCAAGCGGTCAAGGTGCCCAATCTTTGCGCATTCATTGTATATTTTCGAAGATAAAACCTGCACCATACTACCAAGAGCAATTGAAGTCAATTGGCCCACCTGAAAAGCGATTGCATAAAATCCGACCATTATAGGGCCACCGAGTGACATAAGAACATATCGGTCAGACTGTGCAATCAGTCCAAATATCACAGTTATTATATTTTGATGAAATCCCAACCCCACCAATTCCCGGACTTTTGTCCATGACGGGAACAAAGGCATTCCTGGATTTTCCTTAATCAGATAATAGGCCGCCAGCAGAAGATTAGACACAAAAAAACCCACAACTAAACCCTTTAGTCCATAAAAGTATGTAAGGAGCAACGCCAGTCCTAAATAAGTAGTGTTAAATACAAGTGTGCCGACAGAGATCACATGGAACTTTTCTTTTGCACGGATAATTCCATATAAATAATTCCCAATTTCCTGAAAAAAGAAAATAAACCAAAAGGCAATGAGACCACAGGACAGCCACGCGGGAATTTCAGAGAAGAGCAAACCGATTACAAGCAAAAGAATCACTGCCATTGCGAAATATGAGAATATTACCACCCCAAGACCAAGACGTTCCAATACTTTTTTGTCATTCTCGTCTGCAATGCGAGGCAGAAAAACCGGCATCGGAGCAGAAGAATTTCCGCCAAGCAAGAGGAATACTGGGGAAAGGGAATTAAGAAAATTAAAAACCCCGTATGACCCCACAGGAATAAGGCCAGGCACGATAAAACCTCGCACTAACGAACCAATAAAAGAAAGCACATTCGCAACAAACAAAAGCACAGAGTCCCGTGCAAATTTTGCCACGGAAGGCCTAATTGGGCTCAGTCTTTCTATGTGCACTTCTTGGTGGCCTCCTTAAGGCAATTCAGGGTTTCCAAAGCAATATCCCCCCAGATGCGGGAAGATGTGGCGGATGAAGCAATCGCAGACAATTCAGATCTTTTATCTAACGCCTCAAGTAACCCCTTAGAAACACTTTCAATGTTAGCAGGATCTTCGACATAAACAGCCGCCCGGCCACTCACCTCATTCAGCATAGGAGTTGTCAAACAGGGAACACCACAGGCTAATGCCTCACGCATTGGAAAACTTTCTCCCTCATGAGAACTAAGGTATACCAACAATTCAGAGGAATTATACATATCAAGCATTTCCTCTTCAGGCAAGTATGTGATATGCAATATACGGTCACGGTTTTTTGTCTTGGAAATTATCTGCTCGAAATTTATATATGGATAGGTCGCGTTAGCCCCAATCAACAGCAGTTGCAGATCTTTTCTGCGCTCAGCGATCAAATCAAAAGCTTGGATAACTGTATCTTGGTGCCGGCGGTTAAAAAGAATCCCGACACAGCTAACTATCGTCTTTCCATGTAAATTGTATTTTTCACGAAAAGCCGGGCCAGGCTCTACCTTGTGGAATTTTTTTGATGGAGCCCCATAAATAATTTTGACCGTCTCGGGAGAGACTTTTAAATATTTCACAATTTGATCCTTGTCATACCGGGATCCGCATATAATTGCCTTTGACTGCGTGGCAGCGCGTTGAGTTCCGAACTTCATCAGTATGTATTTAACAAATGGAACCCATTCCGGATGGGCAAGGTAATAGACATCATATATTACTGTAACAAGCGGAGCATTTACCCCCCATAACGGAACAAAATATGTAGGGGAAAAGATTACATCAAACTTCTCCTTCCTTAAAAACAATGGAATATCAAGATTTTGCCAAACAAAAACTTTAGGGGATAAGATTGGAGCGAGATGCACAAACTTAAACCTAGGGTCTTTTTGCAGGGGATGCGCTATTTTTGTACGAGTTATAACAGTATAAGTGTTATCGTCTGGCATAGTTGCCCATGCAGCCAGGATATTATTAAGATATCTAAGCATCCCAGTGCCTTTTTTGGCATCCAGATAGGTTCCATCCACGAGTATTTTCATATTAATCAGTCCCCAATTCTTTTACGTTTATAATCCTTTCGATAGCAGAGAATACTCTTTCGGTAGCCTTGCCTTGCGGTAATGGAAAGTTCTCTTTTAAAAATTCGCAACGCCCAGTCCTTAAACGCTCACGCAATTGTTTACTAGCGCGATAATCCCGAAGAAAGCTTTGTATTCCTTCTGCATTTTTTACACCAAGTGCCGCCCCCTTCCGCTCATATGGGGCATATGTATTATACTGGGCATCTTCATCAAAAACCATAATAGGTTTATCTGCCGCTATTGCCTCCATAAGTGAGGTCGAATAAAATCCTATTATGGCATAACTCTTTAAAATATACAGCGAAGTATCTGCGTCAGGAGATAAGATTTCAGCACTCACGCCACCAAGTTCCTTAACTAGTTTCTTATAATAATTAGGAGACTCGTCTGGGTGCGGTTTAATAATGAGCTTATACTTACCTTTTTCTGGGAACGCCAACAGTATCGATCTCTTCATTCTGTCCATCTTGGACTTCGATATCCCATGTCTGTGAGCTGGCTGGGACAAAAAAAGCGCGGTTTTGTCCACAACATTTACTGCCGAGTTAGGAACGAAATACTTATCATACCCAGGGTTACCTGTTACAATAAATTCTGCCCGGCTAACCCCCATGTCTCGAACAACTCGAAGAGTCTCCTCATTCCACAAGGCGACCAGATCTGAAACCGGAAAAAAAAGATCAGATTGTTTATAATCGACAAGCCCTTGCTGGATAACAAAAGTCGGGACAGAAAATTGTTTTGCTAACAAGAAAAAAACACGACATCTAACATCACAAAAGTCTCCCGCACAGACCAAACGTGGCGTAGTATTGCTAAACATTTCGGCGGCACTACGGGCAAAAGCCCCAAGTCTCGGCGCCTTTAGCCGCAGGTGCATTTTCATTAGCCGGAAATAATTTTCACGAATTCGGAACGATTCAGGTGATAATTGAGGTGAGGAAAGGGCAAGCTTTTCAAAATCAGCAAGGAGTCTATAATCGATTTTATCTCCCCCTTCATGTCCGTTTCCCACTTTATAATTGTACTGCTTATTGTTGCCTTCAGAACCATTCTCTGAGTTTTTCCATAGTCCAATACAAATAGTGGAATATCTATCCCGGTATGGGGCAAAAGAATCTAAAGCTGCAAACACTTGAGAATAATGCTTTGGAGAAAAATTAAGAAAAAAAACATCCCCTTGACTGTTTTTCCCTGGCGTGACAATAGTCCCCGAAATTATGCCCCCATCTTCTCCAATAATGTAATCGCGCAGCATCCGGGCAACGATTAACAAAAAACATATATTCGCTCTAGTTTTAGATCCAGCACTCAATGACGGCAAGTAATACGAAGCAAATATGGGGTCAACCAGTTTAGCGTACGGCAATCCGCCCACAATAAAAGAATCACATAATTTTAGGTTATTAATCTCCAAATTCTCTAGAGCCAACACTTCGCGAGCACAGTCAGCATAGATATTATCGCGTAACATAAACAATTAGCCTTATATTTTTCGCGCTACCACGTAGTAATAAATACCAAAAACACGAAAGATGATATTTTTAGAAAATATTTTCCCTTGTAATATCGGGGAAATCGTGCGTATAAACCTAACGTATTGCCCCTTGAGAGCTGCCGGCATTGACAACTCTGGGACTGGATATCCCTTAGAAACAAAAACATCATTAAAACCACATTTCGATGCTGACATCAGATAAAACGCTTCCGGCTTGGTTGTAGCATGCTTCAAGTTAAATCGGTATTTGCGCCAGTATATCGAAGGCTGACCTAGCAAAGACTTTATGGTATGCACCACGGAATTAAAATAGTCGGCCAAGACCTGTATCGAAAAACTCTTGGACGGGACAACTGCAATAAATAAACCTTGTGGGCGCAAAACTCGTAACACCTCCTTAAAGACCGGAGAGGGGTCTTCGAAAACATCAAGCAGACCTCCGCAGTAAACCAGGTCAACTGAGTTGTCTGGTATAGGCAAAGACCGGACATCAGCATTAAATACATTTACCGCCAATCCCTCTAATCTTTTTGAGGCCGCTGCCAATGCAGCCGGACTAAAATCGCAACAAGAAACCGCATAGCCTTTTTCCGCCATTAGTTTAGAAAAGAGTGCCGAGCCACAACCGACCTCAAGGATATCACGTTTAGACTCCGGAAGGAGAAACGTTTCTTCTACTTCTGAACAGAAGAGGGAAGTAATAACATCAATCCGTGAAGGGGCGAGCGCCAGGGAGGACTGGACATAAAAATCCGACCAATACTCTTTTTCTGTAGGTTTAGACATTGCAATTAGTAACTTTTAGCATGCAAATCATAAAAGTGTATTTGACAAAAGAAGCTTTTCTACTTAACGATAACAAAATCCACCTCAGACTCCGAAGCCACACCGGCAGTTATCGACACGACACAAAACACATACAGATGGAACAGAATTGAAGAGATAAGCGTATTTGATAAAGTCGCAGTTAACATCGCGACTAAACCGCAGGCTAATCCTTGCAGAATAAATTTTTGTTCATCAGTACGCGCCTTATAGGACACTTTATTTATCCATTTTAGCAGCATAACAAACGCCCCCACCAAAGAAAGCCCCCCTATCAGCCCAGTTTTTGCGATAAAATTCATCCACTCCAACTCCTGCAGGTATGGCTTCACCAATGTATCTGCAAAACCCTCATAATCATATAACACCAGGCCAAATCCCTTCCCCCAGAATGGGCTTTCAATAAACTTTTGAAGCAATTGATGGAACTGGGTCAACCTATAATTCAGTCCATTTTCAAAAGTGTCTCCCCAAAAACCTAAAAGTTTATTTAACGGCAACCCGGTTATCTCCCCAATAATTACAAATGACATAACGACCAACAGCCCAGCAAACAAATACTTGTAAATCTGTCCTGATTTTCGATAAAAGATTAGTAAATATAAAGACCCGACAATGACCCCCAAAAAGTTTCCACGCATCCCCGTAAGAATAATTGTAATCAGCAAGAAAATTGAAGAAAACAAATAAACCCATTTCTTCTTATAAACAGCAAGCAGAATTAAGGTAAAAAATAACGGGATCAAAAAGAAGTTCCCTCGAACAAATACTTTAAGGTAAGCTATATGGCTATAAAAATCCACTATAAACGACACTAGTGTTTTGGCCATGATAATAACTGTATATATCAGTAATACCGTGTAAACTGAACGCCACGCCTTTTTCACTCTAGTAATAAAAACAAAAAACGGTAAAGCCAGGTAAAACATCCATGTGGAGGCCTCTAATAATACAAGTTTTTCATCATTCTCTCCGATGAGTCCAGCCAGAAGCCCCACCCCCACAAAAGCGCATATCAATATCAAAAATGGCTTCAACGCTTTAGGGATATAAACAGTTTTTTTAAACGCCACAATTGACAAAGTACTTATCAAAAAAGCAGCACACATATAGTAGTGGAGAGCCCCAGGTAGGCAGTTAAGTTCAATTGCCCAATCTCTAAGCGCCACCCCCGCAACCTCGGCATAATCTTTTGAGATATCGAGTCCTTGCAACACAAAAAAAAATGCAAAGAATAACAACGATGGAGAGCTGCGCAAATCCTTGCTGAATTGCCAAGGGGAAAAGACTCTAGGATTGGACATTTAACTATTCTCACCCATATACCACTTTAGAGACCATACCAGATTGCATTACAAACAGAGAGTAACTCAACAATAATCCGTGAACAGCCGTTCATTTAACGTTTTTAATTTTACGATAGATATTTCTAACCGAATTAAATGCGCCAATTGCTTCCAATAGATTCAGTGCCAGTACTCTTGGCCATCGCACTATCTTATAGAAAGTAATCGGGAATACTTTTCGACGCATTTCGACTTTACTTAAATAATTCAAGACAGCTGCGTAATCACTCTCGATATCTTTCGAAGCCCCCCCCTGTATTTTTCGGAATACGCTACAAACTCTTTCGTTACCTGTCAGGATTTCGAATCCGTTCCGAGACAACAGATTGGTGAGACTTTTTAGAGTAAAATGGTATACGTGTGCATTCTGCAAAAGTCTCAAAAAATCCACTTCATAGTCCCGCATCAGGTTTTTCACACTGGGGATTTCGATATACAGCAATCCCCTATCAGTTAGCATGTTTTTAATTTTTTGCAGTTCAGCATTGGGCGACAAGATATGTTCAAAAACATGGGAGTAAATGACTAAATCTGGAGCATCGCTCAGAGCAACAGTCTCGAGTGTTCCGGCTGAAATATCCAAACCATGTTTATTCCTACCGTACTCGACATAGGCCTCTCCCAAATCTATTCCCTTTACTCGACACCCCCTATCGCGAAAATACTGCAAAATCCCACCTGCCCCACACCCGACCTCAAAAACGGACAAATTCGCACGCCCCGCTAACACCCCGCTATCTGCTAAGAATTTATATATTCTGCTCCCGGCACAATATTGTGCACGAAAAAAATCCTCGGTTGGAGTTTCTTGTCCAACGTATAGTTTTCGGTACTCAACATTGTAAAATTCATTATATGCCTTCTGAGTCATTCTTGGGTTAGTCTGTATAAGGCCACAATCCTTACAGATAACCACCGGCATATACAACCCATACCGATCCTTCTTCGATAACAATTCCAAGCTACCCCCACCACAAACAGCACAAGGAATTACCTCAAAGGCATAGTGCCCTTCGCTTACTTTTTTCTCAACTTGCAATTTCATTTCAGACTGAAGCGCGTTAAGGTTCATTATGGGAACACCATCGTAGTCGTAACGTTGCCCCAGTATCATTCTGCCCTCCGAATACAAATAGATTGTTTTGCAAGTAAGTCAATTTAAATGGAATCAGTCTCTTTAACTACGCTTGTCTCGCCTGTAAAACTGCTTTTACCTTAAGAAAGTCTAATTCCGTGTCAATATCCAAAGATCTCTCTGTTGGCATTTCATATGCCGACACCTTACCGGCAAGGAATGATTTAGTTCTAAGCAACCAGCGACAATTTGCGACATATACGGCCCCGTTCAAACAGTGTATCGCAGGAAGGTCTTGCCTCCGAACGATTCGCCTCTTTGTTTTCAACAACGGACGCATGACACTACTTTTTGCGACTTTATACATCCAAAAAGGACTCTGGTCAGCTTCGGTAACCGACACGCAGGACTTATATTTCCCAATTACACATTGCTGTATACAACCATCGATATCGTCGACCGACCGCAATGGCGAAGTAGGCTGAAGCATTACGATATAATCATATTTAGGGAAAACATTTTTTATCGCATGGACCACGGGATTTATACCGGGAGTATCATCCCCTGAAATACTTTTAGGCCGAACAAATGGGACTTCACATCCCCATCGCTTTGCCACTGTAATAATCTCGGCATCATCAGAAGAAAGGATGATCCGGTCTAGATACCTAGATTTTTTGGCCGTTTCAATAGTCCAAGCAAGGAGTGGCTTACCAAGTAAAGGCCGTATGTTTTTTCCGGGCAACCCTTTAGATCCGCCACGAGCGGGAATCAGTCCCAATATCGTTTTTTTTCTATACATTACAATAACTCACCCTAATAATTACGGACTTGGGAATTAAACTTTGTTTATCATAGACCGAATCTCAAACATCGCAAGCAGCGTTTTACAAATTCGTTCGACATCTTCTTTCTGTAGGAATACAGAAGAAGGGAGATTCAACGCTCGTGAAGAGATATCGCAAGAAACCGGAAATCCAGATCCTTGGGCAAAGCGTTCATACGGCGGCATCTTGTGCAACGGGAAGAATGCTGGTCTAGTTTCAATACCGTTCATCAGCATCTTTTTAATTATTTCATCCCTGGCAATACCAGATGAGGAATCTAATAGTATTGTATAGAGCCAATAGCTATTGTTTGACCAATTTGCTTTGGCTGGCGGTGTAATTTTTAGTGTCCCAGAAAAAAAGCCACAATACAGTTCCGCTAGTCTTCTCTTGTGCCCGACAAAGTCTCCAACCCTCTCCATCTGTGCGACACCTATTGCAGCCTGGAGATTGGTCATACGGTAGTTATATCCAACTTCATCGTGCCAATACTTCTTTTGCCGTGACATTCCATGATCTCTAAGAATAGAGGCACGCTCAAAAAGTTTTTTATCTTTAAACAAGAGCATCCCCCCCTCTCCAGTAGTTATAGTTTTATTGCCAAAAAAACTAAATGCGGAGACATCACCAAAAGAGCCAACATGTTTACCTTTATACTCAGTTCCAATAGCTTCGGCACAGTCCTCGACAACAAACAATTTATGCCTTTTTGCTAACTCCATAAGTTCATCCATTTTGCACGCTTGCCCATACAAATGGACCGGGATAATTGCCTTTGTTCTTGGGGTTATCAACTTTTCAACTTGTTTAGGATCTAAAGTCCAGGCAACTGGCTCTATATCAGCAAGAATCGGTGTCGCCCCAGTATATAGCACCGCATTTATAGTTGCAGCGAAAGTTAAATCGGGAACAATAACTTCGTCATTAGGGCCAACGCCAAGAGCTTCAAGCGCCAAATGAAGCGCAACTGTTCCATTGGAAACCGCCAATCCATACTGCATAGAACAATAAGATGAGAAAACTTCTTCAAACCGCCGGACATACTTTCCCTGAGACGAGATCCAATTTGTTTTAATACAATCGCTCACATATTCCAGTTCATTCCCGTTTAATACTGGCTCCATAACCTGAATATGGCGGAGATGATGTATACACGCGTAATCAACTGGTCTGTTCTCCTTGTCGACAAGAGGAATATGTCGGATTTTATCATTAAGAAGAGAAATGAGTTCTTTGTTGTCTGTTGTGACAGACCGCGAGACAAATTCGGTCCGCATAACCTTGGAAATCTGTGTAGTCAACTCAGAGCCCTCCAAAAGAGCTCTCCGAATATCCCCATCTGTTAAAACCCCCACTAGTTGGAATTGCTTGCTGACAACAAAAACCACCCCTTGTGCGTTTCCATCAATAACCCGCATAGCATCTTTAAGTGAAGATTCAGAATCAATCAATAGTTCTTTAATTGGCAATGTCGTCATTTTTTTTAGCCTCAATTGAATCTCCGACAACCTGCATCATTCTTTGGATTGCCTCGACGGTGGTCTGTTGTGTCTCAATAACCATTTTCGTTCCTGAAAAACCGGACAAACATGGAAGAAACCAGGACTCTTCTCCGAATTCGGAATGCGTATCCGTAACCCCATCGTTGTCACTAAGATGGAATGCTTTTATCTTAGGGACAAGGGAGTCGAGAAACCTTTTTCTATCAAAGCCCAATGTTTTTGCAGTAACCTTTAAATGTCCGACGTCCACAAGAATCCCCAACTGTGGAGAACTCACATCATCAAGAATATGGAGTAACTCTTCGGAGGTGGCTCCCAGAAGCAACGCATTGTTGCCATCAACAAGATTTTCAGAAGTGACCACATTATTTTCCACAGCTAATTGTATGCTTCGTTTCTGAGCGTACTCACAAAGAAATTTAAGGCTTTCAACAAAATTTCGATAAGCATTCTCACGAGGGAATCTTGGAGCAGAAAGGAGACTGCCCCCCAACTGTCTTGGAGTTGCGTTAAAAGCAAACCCCGCGTGAAAACTGTAAAACGGGACATTCAACTTATGACAAAGGTCTATGGCATTGACGCAATGACTCCGGCTTAAATTATTAATTATTGACGAATCTGCAGCAAGATTCAATATAAATGGACGGTCAGGTTTAGGAAAATAGTTATGTATTAATAATTTAAGAGGCGGCGAATCCGACTTCCCATCCCGGAACAAATCTTGGGGAGGAATTGAGCATGACGAACTCAACTCAACGCCACTAATACGGCTACTAATGCAATAGTCACAAAGAGCCCCATAGGAAAGGTGGCCCAAAGCGCTTGAAGACACATATATCGGAGTTCTCATGAAGACTCACTAGAGGATTGAGAGGGCATATATCAGGTTGGCATTTTTAGGATCCAGTCCTTCCAACACCGCCCCCGATTTCTCATATGCTTTTTTCGCGATTTGGTTTTGAGGGTGAACCTTTATCATAACTTTTGGGATATTTTCCATCCTGCACCAAACGCGCACGAACTGAAGTGTCAATTTCGAAATTCCATTGCCAGAAAATTTCTCTGCGATATAAACGCCATAAGACGGTATAGAGAAACCCGCATCAAAACCTCGAAGCATAAAAAATCCGACAAGCGCATCCCCACTATATACTCCCCAGAACTGATCCTCTCGCATAGCAGACAGAACCGCTGTTAATGTATCCTCATCAAACCGAAATGGCTGAAAATATTTACTATATTCCGTTGAATCTGCCTTCAGCATTTTGGAAAGCTCAAAGGCAGCCTCAACTTTAAGAGGTGCAATGCCGAATGACCTCATCGGGAAATATCCCCCCAGGTAATTATCGAATCTTCTACTATATCCACCTTGGCAAATGCGCCGACAACCACATCAATCTGTGTCGGGCTGATACCGGTGGCAGGACGTTTAAAAGTCAACATCTCACTCGAAATTAAAGTCCCCGCTTTAATTGACTCTTTAGCAACGATACTACGTCTCATACCAGACATGTTTTTCTTCTCGGCTACCGTTGGGACCTTTACCCCATTGCCAAGCATTTTCTGCACCTCCCGGATTTCTTTAACCAGCACGCAAAGTTCTTCGGGGGAAGCAGAAGAGGAGTGGTCCGGTCCGGGAAGAGATTTATCAAGCGTAAAGTGTTTTTCTACGACAGAGGCCCCCATAGCCACAGACGCAATACACGCCATATGGGACTGAGTGTGGTCGGAATAACCGACATTAAGGCAAAAAGCATCACGCATCGTGGTCATTGCACGCAAATTAGCATCTTCGGGGAGTGTCGGATAATTTGTCGAGCACTGAAGAAGGACTAAGTTTTTGTTCCCTGTATTGAGAATCACCTTTACAGCAGCCCCGACTTCATCCAAGGTCGCCATGCCAGTGGAAAGCAGAATCGGCAACGACCGATGTGCGACATACGCCAGAAAAGATGGCTCGACGAGTTGTCCAGAAGCGATTTTGAAAGCAGGAACATTTAACCCTACCAAAAAATCCACATCTTCTTGGCTATATGGGGTAGACATAAATATTATGTCTTTCTGGTGACAGAACTTTATTATTTCCTCATATTCCGCAAAAGAGAGCTCAAGTTTTTGAAGCATCTGCAGTTGAGATTCTGCAGGAGAAGTAGTTTTCAATTGGTATTCGGCCTTCGGGGCATTCCTAGTGACTACGCGTTCAGCTTTAAATGTCTGAAATTTAATGCAGTCAGCACCAGCCTCTTTAGCCTTCGCAACCAATTCCTTCGCCATCTTAAGACTACCATTATGGTTAACCCCTGCCTCGGCGATAATGAATACTGGTTTGTTTTGGCCGATAGATTTATCAGAGATTAAAACGCTATTCATAATTATCAATTCTGGATTCACACCGCATGAATACTTAGCGACCTGGCATCACAGCAACTTATCCCCTAATGCCCATAAAAGATTTAATCTTTTGCACCACCGATAGTATTTTCAAATCTTTTAGCAACTGATCAAACCGAAGATACTCTTGAACCTTATCGATTTCCATTTTCGTATCTGGATTCAATGTAAGACCACGATAATAAGAGGCTAAAACAACGAAACAAACCGAGAGGAAAAATACAATCCCTCCTGAATTCACCACCATTCTGCGTCTTTGAGGCTTAATTTTGCCTTCAGGGGCTTCAGCTTTTTCTACTATCTGAAGAAGCGCGGCATCCTTAGATTCATCCAGTTTCGCAGCCTCAAATTGTTTTATTAATATTTCGTAAAGTGCCTCATTGTAACGAAATTCTCTCATGCGGCGGATGTACTCGGTACCCAGAGAACTCATTTTCCCAACGGTCGAAACAGAATCATCGCCAGGCCGGTTTTTAGACTCCATCTTACGAAGTTCTTCTTTAAGAGCTGAGGTTTCATCCTGTAAGCGCTGCAAATCCGGGTTCTCCGATGTGGCATAAGACTTCATTACACGCAATTGTACTTCCTTGGCTGATATCTTTGCACGCATTTCGGCCACTGTGCCGATTACGGCTTTGGCCTCATCATCTATTTTAATTGTGCCGGTGCGTTGCTGAAAGTATTTAAGATTCTCTTCAGACTTAATAAGGTTCTCTTTGGCGGTTTTTAACTGCCCTTCAAAAAATAGGCGGCGTTGTCCGGCTTCCGTTACAGCCAGCTCATTATTTAGATTTTGCAACCCTTCGACATATGCATTGGCAATGTCCGCGGCATTTTGTGGCTTTCGATGCTGAAAACCAACGGCTATTATTCCGCTTTTCTTATCATCACGCACTACTAGGCTAGTAGCCAGAATTTTGCGAGTAGCCTCTCTAGACTTTTTCCCGTACTTCCGCATCAAATCCTGATTATCAATTACATAATCAGCCACTCCACGAGTTTTAAGCAGAGCTATATAGAGGTCATTTGTGGTTTTTACCCCCAAAACTGAAGAGGAAAGCCCCATCTGGGTAGCCATCAACGACGCCATGGAAGAGTTCCCACTTTGGGGAGGCAGTATTTTAGTTTCAGCCAGGTAGGTGGGCGGGACAAGGAATGAAACCACCGCGGCTATCAGCATTGCCGCCAAAGTTGTTTTTATGATGAATTCTTTATGCTTCAGAATGACGATGATGTATTCCAAAATATTTATCTCGCCTTCCTGCTCTTGGGGTTTATTGTCTTCCATAGGTTACCTTAGAAAACTTTTATTACTACGCCGGCCATAAGGGCGACGTTTACAAGTATCTGACTGATGTCGCGGATCTCGCGCAGCCAGGCGATGCGGTCAAAGCGTTCGGGAACAACCACCGTATCTCCCGGCTCCACGTTTGTGCTGAAGAACATGCAGCACTTAGCTTTGCGGGCGCTGCCGTCAGCTTTAAGCAAGAAGGTCTTACCGGGCCTGGAATAATCCGCAAAGCCACCGGCCATGTTTATGTAGCTCTTATAGCCACTGCTCGAATAAACGTAGCTACCCTGCGACATTACGGCACCGGCAACGTTAACCACGCTGGATTTAGCAGGGATGGTTATGCTGTCATCGTCTTCCATCTCGATATCATAGTCAGAACCCTTAAGGCTTCTAACGCTTTTGAGCCTTATGTATACACGCCCTTGGGCCTTAAGCCCTTTCAAGGTCTCAACAAATTTAGCGCGCGCTTCCATTTCCGCCTTGGCGGCAACGGTCTCTTCTGCGGAAAGGGTAGTCTGCATCTTGGCGGAGCCTTCCACCAATAACTGCTTCTCCATGCGCTGGGCTATCTCTTCAAGATTCTTCTGCTGCTGCACACGGGCGCTCTCGCGGATAAAGAGGACGCCGCGGGGGAAGGCCTTGTCGGTGAATCCGCCGGCGCGCTCCAGCACGGAGGAAAGTTTCTCCCCCCTCTTTACCGGGTACACGCCGGGGTATTTAACCTCGCCGCCTATCTTCACCATGGTGTAAAGCTTCCAGTCGGGGATCTGGCGCACCATTATGTGGTCGTTGGGCTCCAGCAGCAGGGGCTTGGTGTCTATGCCGTTGCGGATGCCGGTAAGGTCCACGTTAAAGCGCTGGGTCTGCACGCCCGCGGTAGAAAGGTGCACGCGGGTGAGCTCCGCCTCGTTGGAGGCGTAGTCCATAAGGCCGCCGGCCAGCTTTATTACGTCGGCCAGGGTGGTCTGCCCGGGGGTAACGCCGAACTTGCCGGGGTAGGTTACGGCGCCGGCCACGTTGGCGGCGCTGTTCTTGTCTATTATGGGAAAGGCCTGCACCAGGTCGCCGTCGCGCAGGGTGAAGTTCTTAAGGCTATCGGCCTGTATATCAGCGAGGTCGCCTTCAAAGAAGTCGCGGAAGCGGTGGTCTACTATGCGCTGCATGGCCACGCGGCCGCGGAAGGCCGTGGTGGCAAATCCCCCCGCCATGGCTATCAGGTCGGTGATGCGCACTTCGTCGTTTACCTCGTAGATGCCGGGGCGGCGTACGTCGCCGGAGATGCCGGCCAGCGGGCCTACCGGCGGGATGAAGATGACGTCTTCGTTTACCAGGCGGGAGTCTTTGCTTTTGTCGCCGCTGAGCAGCAGGGCGTACAGGTCGAAGGTGGAGATCAGTTTGCCGTTGCGCTTAAGCTGTATGTTGCGCATGGAGCCGGTCTTGCCGGGGCCGCCGGCCTCGAACAGGGCGTTTACCATGGTGGACAGCGAGCTTACGGTATAGGCGCCTGGCACGCGGGCGGCGCCCACCACGTACACGCGTATAGAGCGCAGGGCGCCCATGCTGACGTTAAGGGTGAAGCCGGTGTAGTAGCGGCCTATCTCGCGGGTGATGGCGTCCTTGAGGTCTTTAAAGGCCACGCCCGAGACGTTGACCAGGCCCACCTTGGGGATGTTGATGCTGCCGTCGCGGTTTACGGTGAGGGTCCAGCGGCCGTCTATGCGGCCGCTGACGCTGAGCTGCAGCTCGTCGCCGGGGGCTATTACGTAGTCCGGGGTTACGGGCACGTTGTCGGCCGGGGCAAAGGTGGACGGGGCTTTATTGAAGAAATCGTAGCCGAACTGGGTGAGCTTGGGGGCTTTTTCGTCCTTGCCGGCTTCTTTGTCTTTGGCGGCGAGGAAGGCTTCGTAATCTGAGGTTTCGGGCTTGAATTCGGCGCGGTCCTGCACGCGGGAGGCGGCTTCGGGGCGTTTGTCTTTGTACTCTTTTACGCCGTCGGTGAGGGTGGGGTCCTGGGGGGCGTATTCGTCCTGGCTTTGCGGCTGCTGGTAGGCGGCGGCGGCAGGCAACGCGGCCTGGGCGAAAAGGACTATAGATAGCAGTATCCTGACCATAAAGTGGCTCCCGGTTGTGGTATGTGTCAAAACGCCCCCTTTTGCGGCTAACCCTGGCGTTCGCTAGATATCATTATAGTAAATAGGTGGCCGGTTTGGCCTTAAGTTCGGCTTAACTTTGGTTACTTTGGGGGAAGGCGACAGTACGCTGTCGGGGGCGTCTGCTAGGATATTTATGGGTTAGCGCGGGCAAGGTAAGGCGCATATTGACATTTAGTAGCTTTTAAGCTACAATAACAGGAGGGGATATGGATGTTTCCCCCATAACGGTTAGGTACTATAGAACTGAGGCCGGTAGGTGTCCGTTCAAAGAGTGGCTGGAGTCGCTCACTAGTCATACGCAGGAGGCGGTAGACGCCAGAGTTACGCGGCTATGCCGCGGGTTATTTGGGGACCACAAATATCTGGGTGAAGGAATCTTTGAGTTGCGCTTCCACATGGGCCCGGGATACAGAATTTACTACGGACTGGAGGGCCGCACGCTTGTGATACTGCTGGAGGCAGGGGACAAGAAAACGCAGCCGGCGGACGTTGAAACAGCCAAACATTTCTGGCGGGATTACCTGAGGAGGATCTGAGTTATGAAAGACAAGCCCTACATAAGCCATCACGAAGACCTGCTTAAACGCCTTGCGGACCCTAAATACGCGGTGGGCTACCTTAACGCCTGCCTGGAGGATGAGGACGAAGGGACTTTCCTCCTGGCGCTGCATAATGTGGCGCAGGTGCACGGCGGGCTGGCCCAGCTTGCCAAGAAGACGAAGCTTAACCGCGAGCACCTGTTCCGGATGCTTTCAAAGAAGGGCAATCCGCAACTGCACAGCCTGCGGCAGATAGCCGGGGCGCTGGGATATAAGTTCACGCTGCGAAAGGCGTAGTTCCCCCTCCCCCCCAAAAAACCGATAACCGCGGCAGACGCCCCCGACAGCACGCTGTCGGGGGCGTCTGCTATATTATTGGCGGGGCGGAGGGGTTATGCTTTATCTGTATCTGGACGAAAGCGGGGACCTGGGGTTTGACTTCGTCAATAAGAAGCCAAGCGCGTTCTTTACTATCTGCGTTCTGGCTATCAAGGGCCGGGACAACGACCGGGCTTTAGCTAATGTTGTCCGGGCAGTCGCTAAGCGCAAGCTATTTAAAGGGGCAGGCAACACAGTTCCGGAACTCAAGGGGAATACCGCGTCCCTGGACGTGAAGAAGTTGTTTTACAAAAAGGCCAGCCACATAGATTTCAAGCTATATTCGGTAACCCTTAACAAAAAACTGGCCTATCCCTACCTCGCAAAAGATAAAGAACGCATTTACAATTACATAGCGAGACTAACGCTGGAGCATGTTAATTTCAAGGATGCCGCAGTACGGGTAATAATGACCGTGGATAAAAGCAAATCCCGCCAGAGAATAATTGAATTCAATGACTATGTAGTCAGCCAGATAAAAGCATTATTGGATCCGCTTGTGCCATTGGATATTTTCCATATGAATTCCAATGAAAATCCCAGCTTGCAGGCTGTGGATATGTTCGCATGGGGGATTTCCCGTAAATACGAGAAGGGAGATGTTGAGTGGTTTAACGTGTTTAAGGCCCGGGTTTGCGCGGATAGGTTGTACTTGCCTTAAAAAAGAAGAAGAGCGCGCCGAGCAGGGACAATATCCAGGCTATATGCCCATCATACGGTGGGGAACACCTGGACCACCTGCAACGGTCTTACCGCTCTTCCAAGAAATAGTATATCACAGGGGTCTGCGGCAGTCAATGGCAGTGCGCGGGGGTAGGAACCCGACAGCACGCTGTCGGGGTCGTCTGCTATGCTATTGGCGGGGCGGAGGGGTTATGCTTTATCTGTATCTGGACGAGAGCGGGGACCTGGGGTTTGACTTCGTCAATAAGAAGCCAAGCGCGTTCTTTACCGTGTGCGTGCTCGCGGTCAAGGGGCACCAAAACGACAGGACGCTGGCCCTGATAGTACGTGCCGTGGCCAGGAGAAAACTAAACCGGGGAACGGCAGGGCAGTTGCCGGAATTAAAAGGCAGCTCCACGACCATCGAGGTAAAACGCTTCTTTTACAACAAACTGCACGACCTTGATTTCAAGCTCTATTCGGTCACATTAAACAAAAAGCGGTTCTATAACAATCTCATAAATGACAAGGAACGCGTTTACAACTATCTTGCGCGCCTGGCCCTGGAAAAAGTGGACTTCAAGGACGCCGCCGTCCGCGTGATCATGACGGTGGACCGGAGCAAATCGAAGCAGGCGATATTCGACTTCAACAATTATGTGATCGGGCAGATAAAAGCCGCGCTGGACCCGCTGGTGCCGCTGTCCATAATGCATGTCTCTTCCCAAGAAAGCCCGGGGCTGCAGGCGGCGGACATGTTTGCTTGGGGAATCTTCCGTAAGTATGAGAAAGCGGACAGGGAATGGCTTGACGTATTTAAAGGGAAGATCAGATTTGAAAGGCTGTATTTGCCATAAAAAAAAGAAGAGCGCGCCGACCAAGCTTAATGTCCAGGCTCTGACCCACACTATGGAGGGAAACACCCGGAACCACTTGGAACGGTCTTACCGCTCTTCCAAGAAATAGTATATCACAGGGGTCTGCGGCAGTCAATGGCGGGGAGACGGGGCGGCTGCAAGCCGTCTGCCGGCTTTTTAACGAGGCAGGCGTGCCGCCGCCCTCTATTGAGGCGATATCTGCGGGAACCAGGATTGTAGCGCGTTCAGAAAGTTCCCAGAAAAGTTCCCGGGAAAGTTCCCAGAAAGGTTCCCAGAAAAGTTCGGTGAAAAGTTCGGTGAAAAGTTCGGTGAAAAGTTCGGTGAAAAGTTCGGTGAAAATCTTGACCTTAATTTCCGAGAATCCTAGTTTAAGCGCTGTGGAAATATCAGAGGGGATAGGGCTTACACTCCGGGCGGTCGAGAAAATACTGGCAAAGCTTAAAGTCGCGGGGCGGCTTAAGCGTGTTGGCCCTGACAAGGGCGGGCATTGGGAGGTACTGTAAAGCAGAACGGCCCCTGGCGGGGCCGTTCGTTGGGCGGGGTCGCCAGGTTCAGGCGGCGTAGGGGCCGGTGAGAGCGCGGGTGGCGGTTTCTTCTTTGGCCTTGGCGATGAATTCGTCGAGGTTTATGCCGAAGACGCTCTTGTTGCCGCGCAGGCGCAGGGTTACCGTGCCGGCGTCCTGCTCTTTTTTGCCCACCACAACCAGGTAGGGCAGCTTGTGCATGGCGGCGTCGCGCACCTTGGCGTTTATGGTGTCGTTGCGCAGGTCGGTCTTTACGCGCAGGCCGGCGGCCTTAAGCTTGGCCTCCACTTGCCTGGCGTAGCCTTCCTCCTCCGACGTGATGTTCATCACCTTTATCTGCACGGGCGCCAGCCACATGGGGAAGTTGCCGGCGTAGTGCTCTATCAGCACGCCGAAGAACCGCTCCAGGCTGCCCATCAGGGCGCGGTGGATCATGTACGGGCGGTGCTTGGCGCCGTCGGCGCCGGTGTATTCTATGCCAAAGCGCTCCGGCTCGTTGAAGTCGAACTGGATGGTGCTCATCTGCCACTCGCGGCCGATGGAGTCTTTCACCTTCAGGTCGATCTTGGGGCCGTAGAAGGCGCCGCCGCCCTCGTCCAGCTCCACAGGCACGCCTTCTTTGTCGGCGGCCGCGCGCAGGCTCTTCTGTGCCTCCTCCCAGCGGGCGGGCTCGCCCACGGCGCCGGCGGGGCGGGTGGCGAGGTAGGCTTTAATATCTTTCAGGCCGAAGGTGCGCAGGATGTTCATGCTGAAGCGCAGCACTTCTATGGTCTCGGCTTCCATCTGCTCGGGCGTGCAGATAATGTGGGCGTCGTCCTGGGTAAAGCCCCGCACGCGCATAAGGCCGTGCAGCACGCCGGCTTTTTCGAAGCGGTACACCGTGCCCAGTTCAGCCCAGCGCAGCGGCAGGTCGCGGTAGCTGTGCGAGTTGGCCTTGTAGATCTCTATGTGGAACGGGCAGTTCATGGGCTTGGCGTAGTATTCTATGCCGTCTATGTCCATGGGGGCGTACATGGACTCTTTGTAGAAGCCCAGGTGGCCCGACGTTTCCCACAGCTGCGCGCGGCCGATGTGGGGCGTGTTCACCAGGTCGTAGCCGCCCTTAAAATGCTCTTCCTTCCAGAAGGTCTCTATCTCGTGGCGGATGCGGGCGCCGTTGGGGTGCCACAGCACCAGGCCGGGGCCGACGGTCTCGTTGATGCTGTAGAGGTCCAGCTGGCGGCCCAGTTTGCGGTGGTCGCGCTTGGCGGCCTCTTCCTGCTGTTTAAGATAGGCGTTAAGTTCGTCCTGGCTCTCGAAGGCCACGGCGTAGATGCGCTGCAGCATGGCGTTCTTCTCGCTGCCGCGCCAGTAGGCGCCGGCCACGTGGGTAAGCTTGTAGGCTTTAAGTTTGCCGGTATGCTCCACGTGCGGGCCTTTGCACAGGTCCTCAAAGGGGCCGTTCTTGTAGATGCTGATGACGCTGCCTTCGGGCAGGTCGTTGATGAGCTCTACCTTGTACTTCTCCCCCTTGGCCTCGAAGTGCTTAAGGGCTTCGGCGCGGGGCAGCTCTATGCGCTCGAACTTCTGGGCCTGGCCCAGGATGTGCTTCATCTTTTTTTCTATGGCGGGCAGGTCTTCCGGCGTGAAATGGTGCTCGAGGTCGAAGTCGTAGTAGAAGCCGTTTTCTATGGCGGGGCCGATGCCGAACTTGGTGCCGGGCCACAGCTCGGCCACGGCCTGGGCCATAACGTGGGCCAGGGAGTGGCGCATCTTGTGCAACAGCTCTTCTTTGTTTTCGTCTGCCATGGTTTCCTTTAAACTAGAAGCCCGCCAGTACCCGGAGAGGGTTCTAACGGGCTCTTTCTGGGATAAATCTGGTGCCCAGTACAGGGATCGAACCTGTGACCTTTCCCATGTCAAGGGAACGCGCTACCGCTGCGCCAACTGGGCCTATTACCAGAACTATTATACCAAACTTAAAAAGGTAGCTGCTACCTTTTGGCTTTGTAGGTGGCTACTATGATGGAGCTGAGGCCGCCGCGGGGGGTGAAGTCGCCGGTGACGGTGCAGCTCTTGGGCTTTATGGCTTTAACCACGTCGTCGAGCACGCGGTTGGCGATGTTCTCCATGAAGATGCCGCAGTTGCGGTACTGGAGGAAATAATACTTCAGGCTTTTGAGCTCCAGGCAGAGTTTGCCGGGCACGTACTCTATGGTGACCGTGCCAAAGTCCGGCAGGCCGGTCTTGGGGCAGACGGAGGTGAACTCGGGGTGGGCGATCTTTATAACGTAGTCCCGGCGGTACTGGTTCTCCCAGGATTCTATCTCGGGCAGCTTTATGTTCTTTACGCTCTGGGCCTGGCCCGAGGTGTAGCCGAACTTGGTAGAAGTGTTTTTCATATCGCTCCTTTAGATCTTCATGCGCTTGAGGCGCAGGGAATTCATTACTACCGAAACCGAGCTCAGCGCCATGGCGGCGCCGGCGGCCGACGGGGGTATGAGGATGCCCCAGGCCGGGTAGAAAGCGCCCGCGGCCAGCGGGATGAGCACTATATTGTAGGCGAAGGCCCAGGCCAGGTTCTGCTTTATCACCCGGCGTATGCTCTTGGAGATCCTGACGGCGGTGATGACCGAGAGCAGGTCGTTGTGCATGAGGGTGATGTCGCTGGCCTGCACGGCCACGTCGGTGCCGGAGCGCATGGCCATGCCGATGTCGGCCTCGCTAAGGGCCGGCGCGTCGTTAAAGCCGTCGCCCACCATGGCGGTGCGCTTGCCCAGCGCCTTGTAATGCATGACCAGGCGCAGCTTGTCCTCGGGGAACACCTCGGCGTGAAAAGTCTTTATGCCGATGGCGGCGGCCGCGGCGGCCACCACGGCCTGCCGGTCGCCGGAGGCCAGCACGGGCTCTACGCCCAGCGCCTCCAGCTGGCGCACCAGCTCCACCGCCTCGGGGCGGATGGTGTCGGCCAGGCGGGCGTAGCCTTTAAAGTCGTTATCCAGGGCCAGCAGCAGCATGCTGTCGGGCGAGGCCTTTATTTCCGCGCGGGCCTTGTCCGGCACGGCCACGCCCAGCTCGTCGAACCATTTAAGGCTGCCGGCGGAGATCTCCCCCCCGTCGTAGCGGGCGCGGGCGCCCTTGCCGGGCACGGCCTCGAAGCCGCTTACGGGCAGCGGCGTCACGCCGGCGGCGGCGGCACGGCGGCGCACGGCCTCGGCGAAGGGGTGCTCGGAGCTCTGCTCGGCCGAGACCAGCAGCCGCAGGAATTCTTTTTCACCGGCGTTATGCGGGTGCAGGCCTTCCAGCTGCAGGCGGCCCTCGGTGACGGTGCCGGTCTTGTCGAAGATGATGACGTCCACGCCGGAGACGCGCTCCAGCACGTCGGCGTTGCGGATAAGGATGCCGGCCGACGCGGCGCGGCCAAAGCCCACGGCCACGGCCATAGGCACGGCCAGCCCCATGGCGCAGGGGCAGGCCACGGCCAGCACGGCGGCAAAAATGCCCACCGCGCGGGGCACGGCGCTGACGGGGTCCTCGTAAATCAGCCACAGGGTGGCGGCGCCGGCGGCTACAAAGAACACGACGGGCACGAAATACGCGGAGATCTTGTCCACCAGGTGCTGCACGGCGCTCTTTTCGGCCTGGGCTTCCTCCACGGCCTTAATGATCTTCATCAGGACGGTCTCTTCGCCCACGCCCTCGGCGGTAAATTCCAGCGCGCCGGTCTTGTTGATGGTGCCGGCGTACACGCGCGAGCCTTCGGTTTTGTCGGCGGGCACGGACTCGCCGGTGAGCAGGCTTTCGTCCACGGAGGAGGCGCCGCCGGTAACGCGGCCGTCCACGGGCACCTGCTCTCCGGAGCGCAGCAGGATGACGTCGCCGGGGAGGATGTCCGTTACCGGGACAGTTTCCTCCTTGCCGTCTTTAAGGCGGCGGGCGAACTTGGGCGCTATTTTAAAAAGACGGCTGACGGCTTCCCCCGCCTTGCTCTTGGAGCGGGCCTCCAGCCAGCGGCCGAGGTTTATGAAGGTGATGAGCATGGCCACGTCGTGCCACTGGGCGTGCTGGTGCGGGCCGGCGAAACCGGGGACCATGGTGATGAGCACGCCGTAGAAGAAGGTGACGGAGGTGGACAGCGAGACCAGCGAGTTCATGTCGGCCGAGCGGGCCTTTAGGGCGCGCAGGAAGCCGCGGTGAAAATGTTTGCCGGCGAACCACCAGGCCGCGGCCGCGGCCGCCATCATGGTGTAGGGCGAGGACTCGGTGAGCAGGAAAGCGGTAAGGACGAGGCCGATGAGGAAGCGCTTGAGCATCAGGCCCTTCTCGCGCTCCAGCTCCCGCAGGGCGGTGTTCTCGGCGGCGCCGGCGCTCTCGGTGAAGGCCAGGGCCTTGTAGCCCAGGTCCTCTATTTTCCTGGAGATGGCTTCCTGGCCGATCTGCGCCGGGTCGTAGGCGAGGAAAGCTGTTTTGGACGGCAGGTTAACCGACACGCGGGCCACGCCGGGCATGGCGTTAAGGCCTTTCTCTATGCGGGCCACGCAGGAGGCGCAGTGCACGCCCTCCAGCGGGATCACCGCTTTCTTGAATTTCTCGGAGGTAGGGGCCATCAGCTCTTTATCTCCAGTTTCCAGGTGCGCTCCACGTCTTCCAGGTTGCGCCACAGGCCGGAATAGGTCTCGGCCAGGGCGCGGTCCAGGTCGGCGCCGGCCTTAAGCTTGCCCAGGAACATGTAGAAATTAAACGAGCCGCCCTGGCGCACCAGGAAGCCGGCCACCGAGCCCGACTGCGCGTACCAGCGCTCCACGCCGGTGCGGCTTTCGCTCTGCGGGACCAGGTTGACCATCTGCGAGAAAGGGATGGGGTTGGGGGCGACCAGGCTCTTTACCAGCGAGGCGTAATAGGTGGCGGAGGTCTGGTTGGAGCGGCCCTCCTGGTACACGGCCACGCCCTCGTTAAGCCAGCGCAGCGAGGAGGGTTGGGAGAGGCCCATGAATTCGTTGAAGATGAGATGGGTCATCTCGTGGGCCATTATGGCTTCCAGGCCCTCGCCCTCGTAGAGCAGCAGGGCGTTGCCGTAGGCCGCGCCGCCGCTCCAGTCCGGCTGGCCGGTCTTAAGGTGATACTCGGGAGCGTCCTTGTAGACCGTCACGCTGTAGGGGCGCGCCGGCACGAAGGAGTAGAGGCCCAGGTCCTGCATGATGCGGCCGTAGTTGGCCTCGCAGGCGGAGGCGTAGCGGGCGGCGGCGTCGGAGCCGTAGGCCTGCACGGAAAAATGGGCCGTCTCCACGGTTTTGAAGCCGGGGTCCAGTCCCCTGAACGGGGAGACCGTCGGCTGCGCCAGCGGCGTGCCGGGCAGGTCGGCGGTGGGGATGTCCACGCAGGCGGAACAAAAGAGCAGCAGCAGCACGGGGAGTTTTTTCATGGTTGCGCTATCAGTAGAGCTCTATCATCTGGCCCTTCACGCGCAGGCCGCCTACGCGCAGGTTGTACGGGTTCTCCGAGAAATTCATGCGGAAGGAGAACAGCCCCAGGAAATAATCCGGCAGGGAGAGCGGCCCGAAGGAGAATTCGGCCGGGCGCACCTCGAGCACGTTATTGTGGATGGACAGGGCGAACAGGGCGCTGACGTCGCGGCCGCGCGCTATGGCCTTAAGCCCCAGGCCGCCGTCCAGGTCCACCTCCAGGCCGCTCAGGAAAGGCAGGCGGGCGGCCAGGTAGCGCTCTACGGCGTAGGCGCTGATGCGCGCCGAGGTGATGGTGGCGGACTTATAGCCCGAAGGCACAAAGGGCGCCCGGCTGGGGCTGGCGGCCGAGAGGCCGCGTATGTCCAGGGTGAGGCCGTAAACGTCCCCCCCCAGAAACTGGGCCGACGGGATAAACAGCTCGGCCGAGGCGTACCGGCCCGTGCTCCTGTCGAAATCGGCAAGTTTAAGCGTGGCCTCGTCGGCGGTGAGGCGGCCCAGGGCGACGTTGCGCAGGGCGTGCGTGCCCTCCTCGAAGAACTTCATGGTGTCGGCGCGCTTCTGGTAGACCTCGGCGTGGGAGCCGTCGGCCAGGGCCAGGTCGCCGGTGCGGTCGAACAGGGCGGAGAACCAGCCCTGCGTCCTGAGGGCGGAGAAATCGGTCTCGGTGGGCGAGGCCGCCGCGCCGGGGCGGGCGGTCTTGCGCACTATGATGAAGGCGCAGGCCGGGCAGGCCGGGGCGTCGGCGAACTTTACGTCGCTCCCTTTTGCGGAATAGGCGAAGCGCAGGCTAGCCGCGTTAAGGTTGGCGTCGCCGCCGTACACGGCCACCAGGCCGCCGCCGGCGGGCGCGCCGGTCTTAACCATCTCCAGCAGCTCGGCGGCGCGGTAATCCCTGGCCGGGGGCAGCGGCAGGCCGCCCAGCGGTATGCCATTATAGCTGAACGGGCGCACCAGGCCGCCCTGGCCTACGGCCCCGAGGGCCAGCACAAAGACCAGCAGGTACTTGCGGGCCTGGTGCGGCGTCATTACCGGCAGGGCCACGGCGAAGGGCAGCAGCGCCGGGTAGAAGAGCGCGGGGTGGCTGCCGCGCACCAGCCAGGCGAGCATAAGGTAGGGCGCCCAGAACCAGGCGGCCACTACTTTACGCTTCTCGTAGGGCATGAAGACGGAGAAATACATCCAGAACAGCCCGGCGGCGCCCAGCGCGAACAGCGGCAGCGAGGCGGAGCGCAGGCCTACGCCCAGGTAATGCCAGAAGCCGGTGTAATTACCCCACAGCGGCACAAAGCCGGCGAACATGGCCGCGCCCAGGAACAGGTACCAGGGCAGGTTGATGACCAGGCCGGGGAAGAAGCCTTTAAGCAGCTCGTCGCGCGTGGGCGAGGCCAGGCCGGCCATAATGAACGGCGTCAGCGGCACGGCGTAGAGCCAGAAAAAGCGGTGCGAAAAGAAGCCGAGGGAAAACACCACGGCGAAGGCGAAGGTCCACTTGGGGTGCTCGAACTCGTCGGAGCGGATATAGCAGGCGTACATGGCGGCCACCAGGGCCATCAGCGCCATCTCGGGCGCGGGGCGGCGGGCGGTCTCCATGACGAAGGGCAGGGCCAGGGCGAAGGCGGCGCCCAGCCAGCCGGCGCGGTTGGGGCGGCTGCGGCGCACGGCCAGGAAGATGGCCAGGGCCAGCAGCAGCAGGAAGAAGGAGTTGACCAGCACCAGCGCCAGGTTGAGGTCCGGCGTAAGGTAGTTGAGCACCGGCACGTAGGCCAGGTAGTACAGCGGCGGGTTAAGCGCCAGGTCGGCGAACTCGGGCTTTACCAGCGCCCAGAAGCCCTGGCTCTTTAGGTAGGCGGCAAAGCGCAGCACCGCGCCGAAGCTTTCGGCGTCGGCCTGGTTAAAGAAGTAGCCGCGGCGCCAGGCCCACTGCGCCAGCAGCAGGGCGTGGAACAGCCAGATGCCCAGCGCGCCCAGGATGCCGATGGAGAGTTTTTCCCTCTTGGGCGCCACCAGCTCCCTCTCGAAGAGGATGCTCTCGAAGGTCATCCGCGTGGCGAGGAACTTTTTGCGCCAGGCGGGCATATCCGTAGCTTCTTCTGACATAGGGTCTCCCGTTCTTATCTGCGGACGCGGCTGGGCCGGGCCGTCGCGCCGAGCGCGGCCAGCCGGGCCTGGTAGAAAGAGGCGAACTTGGGCGCCAGCGCGGCGGCGGCCTTGTACTCGGCGGCGGCGGCGCTCTTGTCGCCGGTGGCGGCGTAGACGTCGCCCAGCAGGCCGCGGGCCTGGTAGGAGTCGGACTTTAGTTCTGCGGCCTTAAGGGCCGCCGAGAGGGCGCCTTCGTAATAGCCGAACTTGTAAAAGGACAGCGCCAGCCAGTACTGGGCGAAATAGTCGCGGGGCTTAAGCTCAAGGGTGCGCAGGAACTCCTTGGCGGCGCCGCCGTAATCCTGCAGGCCGTAAAGGGCCTTGCCCAGCTCCAGGCTGGCCGCGACGGCGGCGGGGTTAAGGTCCAGCACGGCGTTCAGGTCGGCGATGGCGGCGGGCATATTTTTGGCCTTGCCGGCGCAGAGGGCGCGGTGGTAATAGGCCAGCTCCAACTTGGGGTTAAGGTCCAGCGCGCGGGACAGGTCCGCCGTGGCGGAGGCGCAGTCGCCCTGCTTGTAGTAGGACAGGCCGCGGTTGAGCATGGCGAAGGTGTAATCGGGTTTTACGGAGAGGGCGTCGGTGAAGATGCGCACGGCCTCTTTGTAATTGCCGCCGTCCATCATAAGGGCGCCGAGGTTGTTGTAGGCCGGCAGGTAGGAGGAGTTTATCTCTATGGCTTTGCGGTAGTCCTGGGCGGCCTGCTGCCTGTCGCCCTGCACGTCGTGCAGAAGGCCGCGCGAGACCAGGGCCTCGACGTAGCCTTTCCTGAGCAGGAGGGCCTTGTTGTAGTTCTGCAGGGCTTCCATATGATTGCCCTTGCCGAACAGGTAGTTGGCCCGCTTGAAGTAATACTCCGGCGAGCGGTTGCAGCCGGCCAGCGAGACGGCCGCTATGAGCAGCAATAAGAACTTTTTCATATTTTCCCCTTCACTTGCTCTTTCATCCCCAGGGCCAGCAAGATCGCCCCCACCGTTATGGCGCTGTCGGCCACGTTGAACACCGCCGGAAAGAACGAAAAATCAAAGAAGTCCACCACGTAGCCGTAGGAGATACGGTCGTAGAGGTTGCCCAGCGCCCCGCCCAGCACCAGCGCCAGGCCCAGCTCCGCCACGCGGCCGTGGGCGGCTATGCGGCGCCGCAGGTACAGCAGCACGCCCACCAGCAGCACGCTGAACACCAGGAAGAACTTGTTGCTGTCCTGGAACATCCCGAAAGCCACGCCGGTATTTTCGGCGTAGGTAAGGGAGAAGAAGGACGTCACCTCGACGGAGCGGTGGAACAGCGTCTCCAGGACGCGGGCCTTGGTGACCCGGTCCAGGATGAAGACAGCCGCCAGCACAGCCGGGGTGAATATCCGCTTCACTTGGGGGCGGCCTCCAGCGCGGCGGCGCAGCGGCCGCAGACCCCGGCGTGCGCGGGGACGGCGCCAATGTCGCGCTTCCACTGCCAGCAGCGCGGGCACTTGTCGCCTTCGGCCTTAAAAACTTTCACTTCCAGCTCCGGCGCGGCGGGGTCGAACTCCACTGCGGCGGCGGACACTATGGCCACCTGCGGCCAGGGGGCGGACTCGAGGAACTTCTTCTTGTCCTCTTTGGAGGTGCGCAGGATGATGCGGGCCTCGAGGGAGGAGCCCACGTCGCCGGCCTGGCGCTTTTCCTCTATGGCCTTGGTGATGATCTCTCTAACGGCCATGATACCCTCCCAGCGCTCCAGCAGGGCCGGGTCGGCCCAGGCGGCGTCGTAGCGCGGGTAGTCCGACAGGAAGACGCTGTCCTCCAGGGACGGGTCTATTTCGGCCTTGGCGGTCTTCCACGCCTCTTCGGCGGTGAAGGAGAGCACGGGCGCCATCATCTTGAGCAGGGCGGTGAGGATGTCGTGCAGCACGGTCTGCGCGGAGCGGCGCTCGGGCGCGTCCGGGCTGAACGTATAGAGCCGGTCCTTGAGCGAGTCCAGGTAGAAGGCCGACAGGTCCAGGATGCAGAAGTCCGCTATGGCCCTTACGGCCTGGCGGAACTGGAACCCGGCGTAGTGCTTTTCCACGGCGGCCACGGTAACGGCCAGGCGGGCGCGCATGTAGCGGTCCACCTCGAGCAGCTTGTCGTCGGGGACGCGGTGCTGCGCGGGCTTGAAGTCCGCGAGGTTGCCCAGCAGGTAGCGCAGGGTGTTGCGGATCTTGCGGTAGGTGTCTATGGCGCCGGCGAGGACCTTTTCGGAAATGCGCACGTCCTCGGAGTAGTCGCACAGGCCGGCCCACAGGCGCAGGATCTCGGCGCCGTACTTATTGGTGATGTCGGCCGGGTCGATGGCGTTGCCGGCGGACTTGTGCATGGCGCGGCCCTTTTCGTCGAGCACCATGCCGTGGGTAAGCACGGTCTTGAACGGCGGCTCGCCGCGCAGGGCGACGGCGGGGATAAGCGAGGTCTGGAACCAGCCGCGGTGCTGGTCGCTGCCCTCCAGGTACACGTCGGCCGGGAAGAACTTGCCGGGCCCCAGCATGCCCCCCTCCAGCACGGCGTACCAGGAGACGCCCGAGTCCAGCCAGACGTCCATGATGTCTTTCTCTTTGGTGAACACGGTGCCGCCGCAGGCGCATTTAGCGCCGGGCTGCATAAGTTTTTCCACGGGCTCGGAGAACCAGAAGTCGCTGCCTTCCTTGAAGACGCGCTCTTCCATGGCCCGCAGGAAAGCGTTGTCCTCGTGCACTTTGCCGCACTCTTTGCAGTACACGGCTATGATGGGCGTGCCCCAGTAGCGCTGGCGCGACAGGCACCAGTCGGGGCGGGTCTTTAGCATGCCGGCCATGCGCTCGTGCCCGGCCGCGGGCAGCCAGCGCACGCCGTCGGCGGCTTTAAGCAGTTTCTCGCGCAGGCCGTCCAGGTCCACCTTGAGGAACCACTGCTCGGTGGCGCGGAAGATGACAGGCTGCTTGCAGCGCCAGCAGTGCGGGTAGCTGTGCTCTATTTTCTTGAGCGCCAGCAGGTTGCCGTCGGCCTTAAGGGTTTCGGCCACCTTGTCGTTGGACGCGAAAACTTTCATCCCTTCGAAGACGCCGGCGTCGGCGTTAAACGTGCCGTCGGCCTTGACCGGGCAGAAGATGTCGAGGCCGTGCTTCTTGCCGGCGTGGAAGTCTTCCTCGCCGTGGCCGGGGGCGATGTGCACTACGCCGGTGCCGGTGCTCATGTCCACGAAATCGGTGGCGATGACCGGGCGCGCGAAGCGGCGGGCTTCGGGCAGGTGCGCTGACAGGCAGTGGGTGTACTGCAGGCCTACCAGCTTTTCTCCGGGGAGGACGGCGCCCTTAACGGCCTCCAGGCCGGTGGCGGCCAGGAAGGCGTCGGCCAGCTTGTCGGCCACTATCAGGTACTGCCCGCCGGTCTCCAGCACGCGGTAGTCCTCGTCACGGGCCACGGCGGCGGCCATGTTGGACGGCAGCGTCCACGGGGTGGTGGTCCAGATAACGATGGAGGAGCGGTTCTTGCCCACGGCGGCCAGCTCTTCGGGCAGGGTATCGAGCGGGAAGCGCACGTAGATGGACGGCGAGGTGTGGTCGTGGTATTCCACCTCGGCGTCGGCCAGGGCCGTCTCGCAGGTGACGCACCAGTAGATGGTCTTCTTGTCGCGGTGGATGTGGCCTTTCTCCAGCAGCTCGCGGAAGGCCTTTATGACGGTGCCCTCGTACTCCTTGGACATGGTGATGTAGGGGGCGGCCCAGGCGCCCAGCACGCCGAGGCGCTTAAAGCCCTCACGCTGGATGTCCAGGAAGCGGCCGGCGAAGTCGCGGGCCTTCTGGCGGAAAGCGGGGATGTCGTCGATGTGGCGCTTGCCCATCTTCATTTCTTTAAGGAGGGCCTGCTCGATGGGCAGACCGTGGCAGTCCCAGCCCGGGACGTAAGGGGTGTGGAAACCCATGATGGCGTGGGATTTTACCACCATGTCCTTCAAGATCTTGTTGAGGGCGGTGCCGATGTGGATGGGGCCGTTGGCGTAGGGCGGGCCGTCGTGCAGGATAAAGGGTTTGGCGTTGCGGCGCTTGGCCAGCATTTTGCCGTACAGGTCCATCTTTTCCCAGTCGGCCAGCATGCCGGGCTCTTTCTTGGTCAGGTCGCCCCGCATGGAGAAAGAGGTATTGGGCAGGAAGACAGTCTTGGAGTAATCCGTGTTCTGTGTGGTCATTTTCAACTTGTCCTTATTATAAAACTATTATTAATTATACAAAATCGTGGTAGAATAGAACTTCCGGAGGAAACACGATGTATTTTGAAAACGCGCATTACCTGGTGACCGACAACGTAATAACCAAAGGCGACAAGGAGCTGGAGGCCTACCTGGCCCTGGTGGACAAGACCAAGACCGCCGCCGGCCTTAAACTGCCGGCCTACGCCCTGCTGCCCGGGCGGGCGCTGCTCTATTTTGTGACCCCCGGCACGGACCTGCGCATAGTGATGCGGGGTATGGGCGCCTCGGGGCGCTGCAAATATAAATTGATACAGCCGGAAAAGTACGCCGCGCACCTGGCGCGCTACCTGCACCTGCAGCCGGTAAAAGAAGGCCTGGCTCCCGCGCCGGAGGCCTACCGCTGGAGCAGCGCCGCGCAGTACCTGGCGCCCGGCCAGGGCATTGCGGACAAAGAGGTGGTGCTGGGCCTGCTGGACGCCGACCCCGCCGCGGCCCTGGCTAAATACAGCGCCATGCTGGGAGAAACCGTGCCCGGCAAGTTCTGGCGGCCCTTTGACAAGAACCGCGACGCCGTGCTGGGCGACGACGAGTTTACCGCCCTGCATTCCCCCCACGCCCGGGAGTAGGCCCGGGGCAAATTTAGTAGAATAAGTTTTCTGTTCGGGCGAGTGGCGGAACCGGTAGACGCACAGGTCTCAAAAACCTGCGATCTCACGATCATGAGGGTTCGATCCCCTCCTCGCCCAAAAACTCCCGCAAAGGCACCTATGGACAAAATACGCGTTCTGGTAGTGGACGATAACATCAACTTCCTGCAGCTGGCCGAGATGGCCCTGGGCACCGACGCCTACGAGGTGCACACCGCCACCGACGGCAAGGACGGCTTCGAGCAGGCCCGGAAGGTGAAGCCCGACATCATCCTGATGGACGTAATGATGCCGCGCGTGAGCGGCCTGGAGCTGATGCGCATGCTGCTGGCCGACGACGAGATGAAAGAGATCCCGATCCTGGTGATGACCGCCAGCCATTTCGACCCTTCTACCGAGCAGGTGTTCAAGCAGGAGCGCAACATAAAGGGCTTTCTGCAGAAGCCCTGCCCCGTGGACGTGCTGCGCGCGGAGATAGCCAAAGCCGTAAAGAAATAAAGCACTCCGGCAGAAAAGAGAAGAGGCGCCAAAGAGCGCCTCTTTTCTTTTTGCCCCGGCGGGGTTTTAAGTGTAGGGGATGCTGATGCGGGTGGGCTCCGGCTTGGGCTTCCAGCGGAACTCGGTCTCCTGCAGCTCTATGGCGATCTGCAGGATCTCCTTGATGATGCAGGTGACCGGGATGGAGAAGACGATGCCCCAGATGCCGCCGATCTCGCCGCCGGCCATCAGCGCCAGCAGGATGACGGCGGGGTTAAGCGCCACGGCCTTCTTCATGATATAGGGCTGCAGGAACCAGTCGTCGAAGAAGCGGATGCCGGCGAAGAAGGCCAGGATCTTGAGGATGGGCAGCAGGGTGCCGAACTGCAGGTAGGCCACAATGGAGGACAGCACCGCGCCCACCATGGCGCCCAGGTACGGCACCAGGCTGGAGACGCCGATAAGCACGGCGATGGCGGCCGCGTAGTTAAGGCCGAACAGCAGCAGGCCCGTGAAGGCGATGAGGAAGATGACAAAGGCCTCGGTGAGGATGCCGCGCAGGTAGTTGCCCAGCGAGCCGTCGATGCGCGAGGCGATGTGCAGGATCAGCTCGGCGTGGCGCGACGGCAGGTGGTCCAGCAGGTAGTCTATGATGCCCGAGCCGGCCACCAGCATGAAGAAAGTGATGAACGGGATGATGAACAGGTAGCTGAGCAGCGGCAGCAGCGACAGGATGAACTGCGGCACCAGCTGCAGCAGGTGGCCGAGCTTCTGGTCCAGGCCGACCTTGGCCAGGAACGGGTAATTGGCCACCATTTTGGCGTTGAGGTTGGTGACGTAGTTCTGCAGGCGCTCGGCGTAGGTGGGCCATTCGTTCTGCAGGGACTGGAGGTCGTAGGAGAGAAAGTGGAACAGCAGCCAGACGCCTATGCCCAGCACCGCGCCGACGCTGAGGTAGAACCCCACTACGGCGTAGCCGCGCTTTATACCGCGCACCTCGAAATATTTTATCAGCGGGTTAAGGATGTAGGCCAGCGCGCCGCTGAGGATGAACGGGAAGACGGCGCTTTTGGCCTGCACCACAAAGTACACCGCCGCAAGCAGGATAAAGACCGGCAGCAGGAACTGGGTGTTGCGTTTGAGTTGGTCGGAGTCGGCGGCCATGCTAGTCCTGAGCCCCCGGCTTCTCCAGGAGGGCGCGCAGGCGCGCCGACAGGATCTTGGCCAGCTGGGCCGCTATGGTGACGCCGATGGCGGGCCGCGAGAACAAGAGCGAATCCAGTTTTATCTTGAACAGCATGAACACCTTGGTGTCCTCGGCCGCGGTGGCGGTGGCGGTGCGGGGCATTTCCTCCAGCAGGGCCATCTCGCCGAAGAATTCGCCGGGGTTCACCTCGGCTATCACGTCGCTCTTCTGCACGGCGGCGTCCTGGCGGGAGAGGGCGATCTTGCCGGAGAAGACGATGAACAGCGCGCGGCCGATGTCGCCCTGGGTGAAGATGGTCTCGCCCTTTAGGTAGGTGCGCTCCTGCAGGCTCTCCAGCACGTGGATGAGCTGGCGCTTCTTGATACCCTCGAACAGCTTGATGTTCTTGAGGAAGCCCAGCTTCTCGACTATTTCCTCGTCGTAAAAAGTGTTGAAGATGTTGAGCAGCTTCATTCTTTCCTCGCGAACATGCCGTACACCATCTGCGCGGCCTTGAACCAGCCGGCGCTGACGGCGTTAGTGACCGATTTGACGCCGGTGATGACGGGGTCCAGGGCCGTCAGCTTGCCGTCGGCGTTGAGCGCCAGGTACTCCACGGCCTTGGCCGTGTGGCGCAGCTGCTGAAGGGTAAGGATGGCCTGCACGACCAGCGCTACAAAAGCCAGCGTCACTATGACCGCGCAGATTACTAATATAGTTTCCATTTGAACCTCCACCGCCCTTAAAAGATAGTATCAAAAGTATATAAAATTTAACGGAGCCGGGTCAGTTATTCGCGGGGGTCCGGCCCGGCCAGCAGCACGTCCAGGCGCACGGCCTGCAGGCCCAACCGGTCGGCCTGGTTAAGGACAGCCTCCGTAATGCGCAGGGTTTTCTCCCGGTTCTTCCCCCCGCCGTCGTGCAGCAGCAGCACCGCGCCGGCCTTGACCGCTTTTACGTACTCGGCGGTCATCTTGTCCTCGGGGGTTTTGCCCCAGTCGCTGCCGTAGCTCCAGTTGGCCGTGGAGTAGCCCAGCTTTTTGGCGGCCTCGCGCACCCAGGGCGCGGTATAGCCGTTGGGCATGCGCAGTATCCTGGGCTTCTCGCCGGTGGCCTTTACTATGGCCGCCTCCGCCTTGCCCACCTCGGCCGCGAACACCTTCTCCCGGTCGGCGGCCTTGCCGATCTTGAACCAGTTCTTGTGGGTGTCGGTATGGTTGGCCACCAGGTGGCCGGCGGCGTGCGCCATTTTTACGGTTTCCGGCTTGGCCCGCACCGACGAGCCCAGCATAAAGAAGGTGGCCTTGACCCCGCGCTTCTCCAGCAGTTTGAGCAGGTCCCCGGTAACGGCGCCGGGGCCGTCGTCGAAGGTGAGGGCGAACTGCGCCTGGCGCTTAACAGTGTCCCCGGGGCCGGCCGCCGCCAGCGGCAGGCTGGCGACGAGGAGTATAAGGATTGTTTTTATCATGGTGTTTGACTCCAGTGTGTTCCGTCATTCCCGCGCACGCGGGAATCCAGGCCTGGACCCCCGCTTTCGCGGGGGTGACGACTGTAAATAACGCTAGATCTCGTGCCTCTCCAGGTTCTTAAGGCCGGCCTTCCACGGAATGTAGGCGGCCGCGAAATTGAGCAGCAGGAACACGGCGGCCGACACGCCCAGCCCGCGCAGGTCCCAGGGGTTGGCGCGGCCGAAGCGCTCGGCGAAATGCATCTGCACCGGCCAGGCCTCCGCCGCCACCAGCAGCGACAGGTAGCCCATGGCGCAAGCCATGTACAGGAAGCCGCCGTACGAGGACTCGAGCTGGTGGATATTCTCGACGTTAAAATCGGGGAACAGGGCGCCGAAGCCGATGCCCATGACGGTGATGACCACCGCGGCCAGCACAATGGTGAGCGTGGACAGCACGGAGATGAACAGGTCCGCGCCCAGCATGTAATTGGAGACGGAGATGAGCAGGAACCCCACCAGCACCGACGGCACCAGCGAGACCAGCAGCTTCTCGCGCATCACGGAGGCTACCGTGACCGGCGAGGACCGGAGCAGCCAGTAGCTGTTGCCCTCCAGGCTGACGGCGGGAAAGGTGAAGCGCAGGCCGATGGCCGCCATCACGAAGCCGGCCACCCCGACGTTGAGGAAGGAGACCAGGCTCTTCAGGTCGGGCGTGTCGAGCGGCAGCTGGCGGATGCTGAACAGGTACACGGCGATGAGCGCGCCGATGAGGATGATCTGGGACCAGTAGCGCGCGTCGCGCAGCAGCATCAGGCGGTCCTTCCAGTACATGGTAAGCGACTCGCGCAGGGCGGGATAGCGGGCCGCCAGGCGCTGCTCGGGCAGCAGGTCGCGCCGGCCCTTGAACCGCGCCGCACCCTGCGCCCCGCTGAAGCCGCGCATGTAGAGGCGCCCCGAGAGGAACCAGATAAGGCCGTAGAGCGCGGCCACGCTGCCGCACAGCACGCCGCCGGCGTAGGCGAAGGCCCCCCAGTGCCCGGCGGAATACGCCACCATGGCCTTGGTGACCCACCAGGACGGCATGTACGGGGCCGTGGGCGACTGCAGGTAATTTATGTACTGCGCCACTACCTCCAGCGAGTCGGGCCGGAGCAGCGCCTCCGGTTTGGAGAAGCGGAAGACCACGTAGACGAAGGCCACCGACAGGCTGCCCAGCAGCCAGGTGATGTCGCGGGTCTTGGACGACGGGAACAGGTACATGACGATCATGCTGAAGAAGATGCCGAAGGCGCCGGCCAGCATGACGAAAGGCACCATCAGGAAGGCGTAGGCCAGGTAGAAGCCGCCCCCCAGCGCCTTAAGGCGGCCCAGGGCGATAATATAAGGAAGGATGGCCAGCACCAGCGTCCACGACGAGTAGAACACGGTCTCCAGGGCCTTGTCCATAAAGACGGCGCGCAGGTTGAGCGGGCAGGAGAACAGGAACTTGAGGTCGAAAGAGTAGTACAGCGTCGTCATGGAGATGATGATGGACGACACGATGATCATGGAGAAGGTCATGAGCAGCACCATGGAGGTGAGCTTCCAGGACAGCATGGGGCCGATGAGCTCGACCCCCTCCAGGTAGTTGAGCAGGCGCCAGAAGCCGGCGTAGAGCGCGGTGAGCATGAGCAGGCCCACGCCGGAGAACATAAGGTTCTTGATGAGCCGCCACCCGCGCAGGGACGCGAGGGTGTTGCGGAAGGTGCGGACTTTGCGGATGACGAGGACGTTGAGCATGGCGGCGTGGCGCTATTCGGTGAGCTCCAGGAAGACGTCCTCCAGGGACTTTTCCCCCGCCGCGCCGGAGACCAGTTTTTTAACCTCGGCCACGGTGCCCTTGGCCACCAGGCGGCCGCGGTAGATGATGCCGACGGTATGGCAGAGCTTTTCGGCCATGTCGAGGATATGGGTGCACATGAACACGGCCGCGCCCTCGCGGGCGATGTCGGCCAGCAGGCCTTTAAAGCGGCGGATGCTCTTGGGGTCCAGACCCACGGTGGGCTCGTCGAACAGCACCGCCTTGGGGCGGCGCAGCAGCACGCTGGCTATAAGCAGCTTCTGCTTCATGCCGTGGGAGTAGCTCTCCAGCAGCTCGCCGGAGGCGGCAGCCAGCTCGAAAGTTTCCAGCAGTTCGGGGATGCGGCGCTTCTGCTCGGCGGCGGGCACGGCGTAGATGTCGCCGATAAAGCGCATGAACTCCCAGCCGGTCAGCTTGGGATAGACAAAGGGCTCGTCGGGGATGTAGGCCATCACCCGCTTGGCGGCCAGCGGGTCCCGGGCCACGTCGAAGCCGGCCACCGAGACCGAGCCGGAGGTGGGGCGCATGATGCCCGACAGGATCTTGACCGTGGTGGTTTTGCCGGCGCCGTTGGGGCCCAGGAAGCCGAAGATCTCGCCGGGCTTGACGCTGAGGGTGAGCCCGTCGACGGCCTTGAAAGTGCCGAAGGTCTTGGTAAGGTTGTTTATCTCTATCATGGCGTAAAAAAAGCGCCGACCGGCAAGGGCTGCCCGATCGGCGCTTAAAACGGCGTCCGGCTCTAGCGGCCCTGCTCCCTGAGCTCCAGGAAACTCTTGATCTCCTGGCGGTTGGAGATCTGGCGCAGCATGTAGTTGGCGATATCGCCGAACTTCTGCTGGGCGATCTCGGCGGTGTACTTGGCGCGCTCTTTGTCGAAATTCTTCATGCTCTTGTTCTTGGCCATGTAATAGGACGCGGCCTCTTCGGGCGTGACCTTTACGGAGGTGTACACGAACTGCTTGAACTTGCTGGCCAGGCGCACCTTCTTGCGCCAGGCCTCGTACTCGGCCGGGGTCATCTGAAATTCGTTGTAGACGGTCTGGTAATAGGCGCGCGGGCTGAAGGCGCCGGCCTCGCGGAACTGCGGGGTGTTCTGCACCTCGACGGCCACCTCGAAATCGGGGACCAGCATGCCCAGCTTTTCGCCCTGCTGGCTGAGCAGTTCTTCCACCACCATCTCGCGGAAGACTTCCTGCTTTATGGTGCGCGCCAGGAGCTCGTTAACCTCGGCACCGGAGTCCTTCATGTTGCCGGAGATGCGGCTGACCTGCTGCTGGAAGCGCTGGTAGGGGATCTTCTGGCCGCCCACTTCGGCCACCGCGTCGGCGGAGGAGCCGGTGAACACGTAGGCGCCCAGGCCCACGAAGACGCCGACCAGGAAGATGGAGACGGTGCCGATGAAGACGACGCGGCGGTGCTTGGAGAAGAACGATATCATTATTTAGCCTCGGCTTTTGACGTTCTGGCAGGCGACTGCACGCCGGCCTTTATTGTGGAATCCATGGAGCAGTTGCCGTTGAACAGCGCGCCTTCCTCGAGCATGATGCGGGCGGAGCGCATGTCGCCGTCCACGCGGGAACCGGCCAGCGCCTCTATGTGGTCCAGGGCGGTGATGTTGCCGTTGACCTCGCCGCAGACGTAGCAGACCTCGCAGGAGATGTCGCCCTTGACCTTGCCGGACTTGCCCACGGTGACGAACTTGGCGTCGACGATGGACCCGTCCACGCGGCCGTCTATGCGCAGCGACCCCTTGGCCGTCAGCGTGCCCTGGAAATAGGCCTCGGTGCCTATCACCGTGTCGCCGTTCTTGCTTTCGAAGCTGATATTGGTGTTCTTGAAAAGAGCCATACTGTTTCCTCCCTTACAGACCGCCGAAGATGCCGTCGAAGAGACCGGCGAAGTTGCCGGCGTTCTTGCCGCCGACCTGCAGGAATTTCATGGGGTCGCGGGGCAGGCCGCCGGTCCAGACCTCGTAATGCACGTGGTTGCCGGTGGACGTGCCGGTGGAGCCCATGCGCCCGATGGTCTGGCCGCGCCGCACCGGGGTGCCTTCCTTGGCGATGATCTCGCTCATGTGGCCGTAAAGCGTGGAGTAGCCGAAGCCGTGGTCCACCACGGCGCACATGCCGTAGCCCTGGGCCCAGCCGGAATGCCGGATCACGCCGTCGGCAGCGGCGTAGATGGGCGTGCCGGCCTCGTTGGCGATGTCTATGCCGGAGTGGTACTCGGTGGACAGGCGCAGCGGGTGCACCCGGTAGCCGTAGGAAGAGGTGATGCGGCCCTGGGCCGGCCAGATGGCGGGCGTGGCGCGCGCGGCGTTATGCCGGTCGGTCAGGTAAAGGGTGACTTCGGAATAGCTCGAGAGGCGGCGGCGAGACTCTTCCTGCATCTTCTGCAGGGATTTGTTGAGGCTCTCCTCTTTGATCTCGGAGGCCTTGGCGTTGAGCAGGCGGCGGAAGTCGGCCAGGTCGGCGTTCTGCGCCCCGCCCACGCCCTCTTCTTTCTCGAACATCGCCGGGTCCATGCCCAGCACCTTGCGCAGCTGGTTGTCGGTGCGCTTGGTCATCTCCAGGTAGGCCATGCCTTTTTCGGCCTGCTCGGAGACGTAGGCCATTTTGGTGCGGAGGATCTTGTTGTCGGCCTTGGTGACGTAATAGTCGAAGTGGCGGCCGGCTATGTAGCCCGCCCAGATGGTGGTGCCGGTCCAGGCGACGCCGAACATAAGCAGGAAGAGCACCGGCAGGTTGAACCGCAGGGAGGGCATACCGTTGTGGGGTATGATGAAAACGCTTACGGGTTTGGCCGCGTTCTTGAAGAAACGCGTCAGGGTCTTAAGCCACATATCTCTATATTAAACTTATATTATTATTCCCTGTCAACCGCCGCCCCCCCCTGGCTGGCGGGCGCGGGGCCGCTGATGGCGGAAGTGTCCAGGGTCATTTCGCCGTCGCCGTCCTGGTCGGCCGGCGTCTCCTGTGCAGCCGGGCCGGGACCGGGCACGGACCGCACCGGCACCGCCCCCCCGATATTGGGGCGCATGCCGGCAGGGATGCCGCTGGTGACGGCGGCCATGGCCGGGTCGTTCATGACCTCCATCATCAGCTTCATGAATTCGGGCCGCATGGCGTACTTGGCGATGATCTTATCCATGCCGCGCGCGCTCTGTATGCCCCGTACCATGGCGACGGGGTTGCCGCCCTGGCCGTCGGCCATGGCTTTGGCCATGTCGGGGTTCTTCTTGAGGTCGGCCATGAATTCTTTTACAATGGGGCGGTCGGCGTACTTGTTCATGGCCGTCAGGATCTGCTGGGCCTGCTCCTGCGCCGCCTCGGCCTGCGCGCCCGGCATGCCCCCAGAGAACAGCCCCAGCGAGGAGGCCGGCATGCCGGTGGAGGCGGAGACCGAAGAGCCGGGCAACGGCAGCTGGGCGCTGCCCTCCGCGCGGAACAGAGTCTGCTGCGGGAAGCTGGCGAAAGCCTCCTCCACCGCCTCCTTGGTCCGCATCAGTTTGCTGTAAACCGTATAGGCCGCTATGCCCAGCAGCACCAGCAGCGTGGCCAGCAGGATAAGCGTGACCTTAAGGGCCTTGTTGCGCGAGCGGGCGCGGTGCAGTTCGGACTGCAGGTCTTCCCCGGCCGACGGCTGGGGCGGCGGAGGCGGCGGCGGGACCGGAACGTTGTTGGTATCTGTCATGCTTTCCCCCGTAGTTTGACATTCCACGACGATAATTTATAAACTATGATTCTACAAAATAAAAGCCGGTTTTAAAGCCGGCTTTTAATGTAGACGCGGTCATGCGCCCCCATCGTCTAGCGGTTAGGACGCTGCCCTTTCAAGGCAGAGATCTGGGGTTCGAATCCCCATGGGGGCGCCAATTTGCAGTAGGTATATACCGGACACATCGGTAACATATTATACCGGATACATAGGTAACACTTTGAGCCCAAAGGGATTCCCGATGGGCTCAAATCTTATATCGAGTATTTTCCAGTCTTGTGGCCGCCCGTGCGCTTAACCAGCCCGGCGGCCAGCAGCGGCTTAAGTACAAAGTGCGCGCCGGGCTTTGTCACTTTCAGCGAGGACATTATTTCCTGTATCCCTCGGGGGGCTTCTTTCAGCAGGGCCAGTAGTCGCTCCTGGTTCTTGGTG
>Ga0209317_1000273_pt1 | contig 66893 bp, 58 predicted proteins | sample RifGroB2_FD_183994 | JGI IMG/M metagenome (GOLD analysis project Ga0209317, IMG submission 183994) | Soil microbial communities from Rifle, Colorado, USA - Groundwater B2 (SPAdes) (version 2) | ecosystem: Environmental > Terrestrial > Soil > Unclassified | place: Rifle, Colorado | collected...
GCGCGCTGCGGCGATCGGACCATCGAACGGAATGCCGGACAGCGCCAGCGCGGCAGACGCGCCGATCATCGCGGGGATATCGGAATCGATCTCGCTGTCCGAAGACATCACCGTCGCGACGATCTGCACTTCGTTGTAAAAACTTTCCGGGAACAGCGGGCGCAGCGGACGATCGATCAAACGGCAAGTCAGAATTTCCTTCTCGCTCGGGCGGCCTTCGCGCTTGAAGAAACTGCCGGGAATCTTGCCCGCGGCGTAGGTTTTTTCCTGATAATCCACAGTAAGCGGGAAAAAATCCTGGTCAGGCTTGGCATCTTTCCTGCCAACCACCGTGACCAGCACCATCGTGTCGCCCAGGCTGACCATCACCGCACCGCTGGCCTGACGCGCGATTTCGCCGGTTTCCAGCGTGAGTTGATGACTGCCGTATGCTAATGTTTTCTTATAGTGACTCAAGATAGACCTCTCTGTGGATAGCATGGCGCGCAATCGCGCCACACGTTGCGACAAGGCGAAACAACACGGGCCGCATAAGCGGCCCGCCGGGTACAAACCTGTTACTTGCGAATTTCCAGGCGCTGGATCAGCGCGCGATAGCCCGCGTCATTCTTGCTCTTGAGGTAATCAAGCAACTTGCGGCGGCGGCTTACCAGGCGCAGCAGACCGCGCCGGGAGTGATGATCCTTGACGTTGTCTTTGAAATGTTGGGTCAAATAAGTGATGCGTGCAGTGATCAAGGCCACTTGCACTTCGGGGGAACCCGTGTCGCTCTTGGCACGTTGAAAGTCGGTAACGATTTGCGCTTTTTGCGCGGCAGTAATAGCCATTGGTTTTGCTCTCCTAAAAAAGTGCCGCATTCTACCCTTGAATGCCCCTATTGCTCAACCCCAAAATTTTCCGTCAATTCTGTCTTGGCTGCCTGTTTTGCCACTTCGGACAACAGCCGTTCCGGGGCAAGACGGCGGCCCTGCAACAACCCCGTCCCGATAAACCCCTGCGGGCCATACAAACAGACCTTGCCATCCGGCAAGCCGGTGTCCAGACCGAGCCGCTGCCCTTGCGCGAGGCGTTTGATTTGCACGGCATCCAATTGCAGCCTGGGCATGTCTGGCATCAGCGCTTCCGGCGGCAGCACGCAGGCATCGCGCTCGGCTCCGGTCATCGCCTCCAGCTGCTGCCAGTTGTAGCCGTCCCGCAAATCAAAATGGGCAATCGCGGTGCGACGCAGGCCGATCAGGTGCGCGCCGCAGCCGAGCGCCGCGCCGATGTCTTCGGCGAGGGTACGGATGTAAGTCCCCTTGCTGCAACGCACGGTGATATCCATCTCGTTGCCGCTGAAAGAATTCAGTACCAGCTCGTGGATCACCACGTTGCGCAGTTCGCGCTCGATGGTTTCGCCCTTGCGGATATATTCGTAGAGCGGCTTGCCCTGATGTTTGAGCGCGCTGTGCATGGGAGGAAGCTGCCGGATTTCGCCGCGAAATTTAGCCAGCGCGGCATCGACCTCGGCCTGCCCGGCCTCGACCGGATGCTCGGCGGTGATCTCGCCTTCCGCGTCGCCGGTGCTGGTGGTTTGCCCGAGGCGCAGCAAGGCGCGATAGGTCTTGTCGGCATCCAGCAACGCATTGGAAAATTTGGTGGCCTCGCCGAAACAGATCGGCAGCAGTCCGGTGGCGAGGGGATCCAGGGTGCCGGTGTGCCCGGCCTTTTCGGCCTGGAACAGGCGGCGGACTTTTTGCAGAGCGTCGTTGGAACTGATCTCTAGCGGCTTATCAAACAGCAGCACGCCGTCGAGCGCGCGATAAGTTCGTGCCATAGTGTTAGCTGGTAGCTGGTAGCTGGTAGCTGGTAGCTGGTAGCAAACCCGCTGGCTGCCCGCTACAAGCTACGGGCTACGCGCTGCCTCCCTTATCGTCGTGATGTTGATCGCTGGCGACCGCTTGGTCGATGAGTTGCGACAGATGGCTGCCGCGCTCGACGGAGGCATCGTAGACGAAATGCAATTGCGGCATGATGCGCAGCTTGATGCTGCGCGCCAGCTGCCTGCGCAGAAAACCGCTGGCGCTCTCCAGGCCTTGCTGTGCCTCTTCGTGTTTGCCGTCCAGCCGCGTGAAGAAAATCTTGGCATGGGAATAGTCGCCGGCCACTTCCACGCCGGTGATGGTCACCAGGCGCACACGCGGATCGTTGATTTCGAGGCGCACCAGCTCGGCTATTTCGCGCTGAATCTGCTGGCCAATCCGGTCAGTTCTGGCGAAGTTGCCCATTACAGTGCGCGCGCAACCTCAACGATTTCATAGACCTCGAGCTTGTCGCCCACCGCCAGATCATTGAAATTCTTCAATGACAGGCCGCACTCGAAATTGGCTTTCACTTCTTTCACATCGTCCTTGAAGCGCTTCAGGGAATCCAGCTCGCCGTCGTGAATCAATATGTTGTCGCGCAACACACGCACTTTCGCGCCGCGTTTGATCACGCCTTCCAGCACCATACAACCGGCAATCGTGCCGACCTTGGAAACGGTGAACACCTGGCGCACTTCGACCATGCCCAGGATGCTTTCGCGCTTTTCGGGGGCCAGCATGCCTGACAGCGCGGCCTTGATCTCGTCCACCATCGCGTAGATGATGCTGTAGTAGCGGATATCCACGCCGAAAGCTTCGGCAAGTTTACGTGCCGCAGCATCAGCCCGGACGTTGAAGCCGATCACGATCGCCTTGGAAGCCAGCGCCAGATTGATGTCCGATTCGGTAATCGCCCCGACGCCTCCGTGGATCAAATTGACCTTGACCTCGTTGGTGGAGAGCTTTTGCAACGATTGCGCAATCGCCTCGGCAGAGCCTTGCACGTCGGATTTCACGATCAGCGACAGGGTGCTCACTTCGCCCTCGGCCATTTGTTCGAGCATGTTTTCCAGCTTGGCCGCCTGCTGCTTGGCAAGCTTTACGCCGCGGTATTTACCCTGGCGGAACAGCGCGATTTCGCGCGCGCGTTTCTCGTCCGCCATCACCATCAATCCTTCACCGGCGGCAGGCACCTCGGACAATCCTTGAATCTCGACCGGAATGGACGGCCCCGCTTCGCTTACCGCCTTGCCGTTCTCGTCCAGCATCGCACGCACCCGCCCAAACACCGAACCGACCAATACCGCATCGCCGCGCTTCAGGGTGCCGGACTGGATCAGCACGGTAGCGACCGGTCCTTTGCCCTTGTCCAGGCGCGCCTCAATCACCAGCCCCTTGGCGTGAGTTGCGCGCGGCGCCTTCAGTTCCAGCACTTCGGCCTGCAACAGCACGCCTTCGAGCAATTGGTCGATACCCTGCCCGGACTTGGAGGAAACCTCGACAAACATCGAGTCACCGCCCCAGTCTTCCGGCACCACGCCTTCGGCAACCAGCTCCTGCTTGACGCGCTCGCTATTGGCATCGGGCTTGTCGATCTTGGTCACCGCCACCACCAGCGGCACATTGCCGGCTCTGGCATGGGCGATGGCCTCTTTGGTCTGCGGCATCACGCCGTCATCGGCTGCCACCACCAGGATCACGATATCGGTCGCCTTCGCGCCACGCGCACGCATTGCGGTAAACGCTTCATGGCCCGGCGTATCGAGAAAGGTAATCATGCCGCGCGGCGTATCGACGTGATACGCGCCGATATGCTGGGTGATCCCGCCGGCTTCGCCGGAGGCGACACGGGTGCGGCGGATGTAATCCAGCAACGAGGTCTTGCCGTGATCGACGTGGCCCATCACGGTGACGACCGGCGCGCGCGGCTCCAGCGCCACATCGTGGTGCGCTTCGGTATCCAGCAGATAAGCATCGGGATCGTCCAGCCTGGCGGTCTTGGCGATGTGCCCCATTTCCTCCACGATGATCATCGCGGTTTCCTGATCCAGCACCTGGTTGATGGTCACCATCGAACCCATTTTCATCAGCACCTTGATGATTTCGGCGGCCTTGACGGCCATCTTTTGCGCCAATTCGGCGACGGTGATGGTTTCCGGAACAGCCACTTCGCGCACCATCGGTTCGGTCGGCAACGAGAAGGCATGTTCCTGCTCTGTGGCGTGTTTGTGTCTGTCATGGCGCGGCGCGCGCACCGGGGTCGCCCAGACTCCGGTCTTCACTCCCGGCTTCTCGCCGGCTTTGACGGGGGTGCGCTTCTTGTGCCCTTTTTCATCCCACGGGCTGGCCTTGACTTCGGCCTTGGGTTTTTTGCTTGGTTTGACCACCTTGTCGCCTGGCTTGGGAGCCGGCTTGTGCAGCGTGCCTTCGGCCAAACTGACCGGCGGGGCAGCAACTACAACAGGTGCGGCCTCTTCGACTTTCTTCACCTCTGGTGCGGCGGCCTGCGGTTCGGCTTCAACCACACTCTTGGTTGTCTTGCGCTTGCTGCGCTCCTGCTTGGCCTGCACTTCGGCTGCCTGGCGCGCCGCCAATTCCGCATGCGAGCGCGCTTCCTGTTCGCGTGCTGCCAGTTCCTGCTCACCGACAACCTTGTCAATTTCGCCCTTGGGCAAAGTAACAGGTTCGGCGATTACAGGGGTTTCCGTGACGGCGGCAGGAGCCACTACGCGGCGTTTGCGCACTTCCACTTGAATGGTACGCGCGCGCCCGGAGCTGTCGGCCTTCTTGATTTCCGTGGTTTCGCGGCGAGTCAGCGTAATCTTCTTGGCGGATTTTTCAGCGCCATGCGCTTGGCGCAAATGTTCCAGCAATTGCGCCTTGTCCTTTTCGGAAAGCGAATCGGATTCCTGCTCCTTGCTGACCCCGGCCGCCTTTAATTGCTCAAGCAGCAAAGCAACCGGCAATCCCAGTTCAGTCGCAAACTGCGCTACATTCAATTTTCCCATTACCATCCTTTAGATACTTCCCGCTTAAGCAAACCAGGGTGCGCGTGCCGCCATGATCAATGTGTTGGCGCGTTCGCTATCCATGTCGGAAAGCTCTACCAGTTCATCCGCGTCCAAGTCCGCCAATTGCTCTTGCGTCGCTATGCCTTTGGCCGCCAAAGTGCGCGCGGTCTGCTCGTCCATGCCTTCCAGCTTGAGTAAATCCTCGATGCCGTGCTCCACTTTTTCTTCGCTGACAATCGCGGCAGTCAACAGAGCATTGCGCGCACGGCTGCGCAACTCGTTCACTGTCGCTTCATCAAACGATTCAATTTCCAGCATTTCTTCCAGCGGCACATACGCCACTTCTTCCAGCGTATTGAAGCCTTCCTGCACCAGGATGTCGGCGACTTCTTCGTCCACATCCAGTTTTTCCATGAACACCGCGCGCGTTTGGGAAAACTCTTCGTTATGCTTCTCGTTTGACTGCTCGACGGTCATGATGTTGAGCTCCCAGCCCGTCAACTCGCTGGCCAGACGCACATTCTGACCGCCGCGCCCAATCGCCTGCGCCAGATTTTCCTCTTCGACCACGACATCCATGCTGTGGTTCTCTTCGTCCACCACGATACCGCTCACCTCGGCAGGAGCCAGCGCATTGATGACATAAGTGGCCGGATCTTCCGCCCAGAGAATGATATCCACCCGCTCGCCGGCGAGTTCGTTGGTCACGCCCTGCACGCGCGAACCGCGCATCCCGACGCAGGTACCAATCGGGTCGATGCGCGGATCATGCGATTGCACCGCAATCTTGGCGCGCGAACCGGGATCGCGTGCGGCGCTGACGATTTCCAGCAAATTTTCCTCGATCTCCGGCACTTCCAGTTCAAACAGCTTGACCAGCAATTCTGGCGAAGTGCGCGACAGAATCACCTGCGGGCCGCGCACGCTGCGATCCACCCGCAGCAAATGCGCCTTGACGCGATCGCCGACGCGCAGATTTTCCTTCGGGATCATCTGTTCGCGCGGCAACAACGCCTCGATCTTGCCAAATTCGATAAGCGCATTGCCGCGCTCCAGCCGTTTCACCGTACCGGAAACCAGATGCTCCTTGCGCTCCAGGAAGTCGCTCAGCACCTGTTCGCGTTCGGCATCGCGAATCTTCTGGAAGATAACCTGCTTTGCGGCTTGCGCCCCGATACGCCCGAAATCGATGGATTCCAGAGGCTCCTCGATAAACTCGCCGAGCTGAATGTCGGGATTGCGCTTTTGCGCTTCTTCCAGCTTGATATGCATGTCCGGTGTCTCGAAGGTTTCGTCGTCCATCACTTCCCAGCGGCGGAAGGATTCATATTCGCCGGTATTGCGATCTATCGAAACGCGCACATCGGCCTCGTCGGAAAAACGTTTCTTGGTCGCAGAGGCCAACGCCGATTCCAGCGCTTCAAACACGACCTCCTTGTCCACGCTTTTCTCACGCGACAACGCATCCACCAGCAACAAAATTTCACGACTCATAACTATAATCTCCGCCTAATTACTTGCAGGTCAGCAAGTAGGGTGCACTGTGTGCGCCATGTGGTGCGTAGAACGCACCCTACAAAATCTAAAAAATCGGCACTAAACGCGCCTTGTCCAAATTCGACAGCTCGATTGCCACCTGACTGCCATCCACATCCAACTGCAATATCCCATCCTTTACCCCGCCTATGATGCCGACGAAGTTTTTGCGTCCCGCCAGCGGCATGCGCAGCTTGAGTTGCGCCTTCTGCCCGGCAAAACGCACGAAATCCGCTTCTTTCTTCAGCGGCCTGTCCAGTCCCGGCGACGAAACTTCGAGGCGGTCGTAAGCGACATTCTCGACCAGAAACAGCCGCGTCAATTGATGGCTTACTGTCTGGCAATCGTCCACCAAAATGCCTTCCGGCTTGTCGATGAACACGCGCAACAGCCCGCGCCCCGAGCGTTCAAAATCCACCAGCTCATAACCCAGGCCGTTTACCGTTGTTTCGACCAGTTTCACTACATCCATAATGGCTGCCCACAAATAAAAAACGGGCTCGAAGCCCATCTCAAAACGCGGCGCATTGTAGCAAAATTCGCGCTGAAAGGGAATTAGATTAATTGTGGGGGCGCGATAAATCGCCCCTACTTGAAATGAAAATTAGAAGTCGTCCTGATAGCGCACCGTAATCGGATAGCGCCAATCCTTGCCGTAGCTGCGCTCGGTGATGCGAACGCCCACCGCGGACTGGCGGCGCTTGTATTCGCTGGTGCGGATCAGGTGCGCCACCCGGCGCACATCGGCCTCTGAATAACCGCGTGCGATGATTTCCGGGATTGCGAGGTTTTGTTCGACATAACACGCCATGATGGCATCCAGCACATCGTAAGGCGGCAAGCTGTCCTGGTCGGTCTGGTCTGCACGCAGTTCGGCGCTTGGCGGGCGCGTGATGATGCGTTCCGGGATCACCTGCCCCAGCGTATTGCGGTAACGCGCCAGGCGGTACACCAGCGTTTTACTGACATCCTTCAGCACCGCCAAACCTCCCGCCATGTCGCCGTAGAGCGTGGCATAGCCCACGGCCATTTCGGATTTGTTGCCGGTGGTCAACACCAGCGAACCGAGCTTGTTCGACAAGGCCATCAGCAAGGTGCCGCGGATACGCGCCTGCAAATTTTCTTCGGTGGCATCCACCGCGCGTCCGGCAAAAGTGCTGTCCAGCGCGGCCAAATAGCTCCGGAACATCGGCTCGATCGGGAATTCGTCATAGCGCACGCCAAGGATTTTTACCATCGCACGCGAATCGTCCAGGCTGATCTGCGCGGTATAGGGCGACGGCATCATGATCGCATGGACTTTATCCGCGCCCAGCGCATCGACCGCTATCGCCAGGGTCAATGCGGAATCGATCCCGCCCGACAATCCCAGCAATACGCCAGGAAAGCGGTTCTTGCCGATGTAGTCGCGCACGCCGAGGCACAAGGCGCGATAGACGCCGGCCTCCTCGCCCAATGCGGCAGCCTTTTCCCCATTCGGGCACAAATCATCCCGGATTTCCAGCATCAACAAGGCTTCTTCAAAATGCGCGCCCTGCGCAGTCAGGTTGCCGTGGCTATCCATCGCGAACGACCCGCCGTCGAAAACCAGTTCGTCCTGTCCGCCCACCAGGTTGGCATAAACCACCGCCATGCCGGTTTCAGCGATGCGTTCGCGAATGGCGCCGTAGCGCGCCTCCTGTTTGCGCATCGCATAGGGCGATGCGTTCAGCACCAGCAGCACTTGCGCGCCGGCATTGCGCGCCTGACGGGCCGCATCAGGCTCCCAAACATCGGCGCAGATATTCAACGCAAAGCGGATACCTGCCATTTCAAACACGCAGGGTTCGCTGCCGTGATCAAAATAACGCTCTTCATCGAATACCGAATAATTCGGCAACTCATGCTTGAGATAAGTTGCGGCAATTGCGCCATCCTTAAGCAGCGAAGCCGCGTTGTAGCGTTTCCCGTCCTGCTCATGCGGATGCCCGGCCACCACGGCGACACCGGAAATTTTCCCGGCGAGTTCGGCCAATGCCTGCGCGCATGCCCGATAAAACCCGTCGCGCAGCAGCAGGTCTTCCGGCGGATAACCGCACAGGCTGAGTTCGGAAACCAATAATAGTTGAGCGCCCTGCTGTTTTGCCTGTCCGGCGCAGGCGAGAATCCTGGCGGCATTGCCGGCGAGGTCGCCGACGGTGCAATTGATTTGTGCGATTGCGAGTTTCATGTTTTATTTATTCAACTGTGTGGTTGATTGCAAAGAATCATGGGAAGACAAAGGGGGGTGCTCGTCCAACGCCGAATCAATCAGCTTTTGCGGCAGTTGCTTGGTGGGCTTCACACCCAGCTCCTTGAGCATTTCTGCCTGACGAATGGCATTGCCTCGCCCCCCGGTAAACTTGCTATACGCATCTTCATAAGTCTCCTGCGCCTGCTTCAGTTTGATGCCCAGGCTGTCCAAATCTTTCACGAAACCAACCAGCTTGTCATAGAGTTCGGCACCGCGACTGGCAATCTCCTGTGCGTTGCGATTCTGCTGCTCCTGCCGCCACAGATGTGCCACGGTGCGCACCACAAACAGCAAGGTGCTGGGACTCACCAGCAAGACGTTTTTCTTCCATGCGTCTTGCCATAAATCGCTGTCATGCGAGATAGCCAGCATGAAAGCCGGCTCCAACGGTATGAACATCAACACGAAATCCAGCGATTGCAAACCATAAAGCTGCTGGTAATTTTTCTCGGAAAGTCCTTTGATATGTGCGCGCACCGAATCCAGATGGCGTTTCAAGGCGGCATCACGCTGATGATCGGTTTCCGCATTGGCATGCTCCTCATAAGCCTTGAGCGATACCTTGGCGTCGACGATCAGGTGCCTGTCTTCCGGCAGATGCACGACCACATCCGGCTGGGCGCGTGAACCATCTGCGCGGGTGTGACTCTCCTGCACCTCGTATTCATGGCCTTTACGCAAACCGGAAGCCTCCAACACTTGCTCCAAAATGCGTTCACCCCAAGTGCCCTGTGCCTTGGCCTGGCCTTTGAGGGCGCTGGTGAGATTGTGGGCGTCTTTTGACAGTTGATTGTTAAGTGACATCAGTTGCTTGACCTGCTCGGCCAAAGCCGAACGGTCTTTGCCTTCCTGGACATAGACCTCCTGCACCTTGCCCTGGAATTCGGTGATCTTGACCTTAAGCGGTTCCAGCAACTGGTTGAGGTTGGTCTGGTTCTGCTCGGTAAAACGCTTGGTTTTATCTTCCAGAATCTCGCTGGCCAGCGTCTTGAAGCGATTGGAAAGCTGCTCCTCGGCATTCTTCAGCAACTCAATTTTTTCTGCGTTCTGGGTGCGCTCTGATTCCAAAGTAGTGGTCAATTCGGCAACCTGATTGCTCAATCGCTGCTGCTCTGCCATGAGCTGATCGCGCAACGCGGCGAGATTTTCTTTCTCCATTTCGAGACGCTCGTTATTTTCTTGCGATGCGGTCAGCCGCTCGTTGAGGCGAGCTATCTCGACCTGATTTTCGCTTTTTGCCTGTACCTCGGCAGATGAAATGCGGGCACGCAGAACCAACCCCATGGCCGCCGCGCCAACAAGCAGGCCAACGAAAAGGGGGGCAAAAAAATAGATCAGTTGTTCCATGAATATTGGTTCCACTTAAAACTCCGTATCAGTATAAACCAATCAGCCAGCCCAAATGAAAAGGGGCGCCTGCGCGCCCCTTGTATTTCGCCTATAAGCTCATCAACTCAAGAGCGCGACGCGCGCTTGCGTTCGATTTCCGTTAAATAGCGTTTACGGATACGGACGGACAATGGGGTGATTTCCACCAGTTCATCATCGTCGATAAACTCGACCGCGGATTCCAGCGTCAGGCGAATCGGCGGGGTCAGGCGCACCGCTTCGTCGGTGCCCGAGGCGCGCACGTTGGTCAGTTGCTTGCCCTTGATCGGATTGACGACCAGATCGTTGTCGCGGCTATGCACGCCGATGATCATGCCTTCGTACAGCTTGTCGCCGGGCGACACGAACATGCGGCCGCGGTCTTCCAGCTTCCACAGCGCGTAAGCCACCGCCTCACCGTTATCCTGCGAAATCAGCACGCCGTTGCGGCGGCCGGGCATATCGGCCTTGACCGGCGCGTAGTCGTCGAAGACATGCGCCATGATGCCGGTGCCGCGCGTCATGGTCATGAATTCTGACTGAAAACCGATCAGACCACGCGCCGGAATGCGGTATTCCAAGCGCACACGGCCATGGCCATCCGGCTGCATGTCCTGCAAGTCGCCGCGCCGGCGCCCCAGCTCTTCCATCACCGCGCCCTGGTTGGTGTCCTCGACGTCCACGGTCAGCACCTCGAAAGGCTCGCACTTTTCGCCGTTGATTTCACGGTACACCACGCGCGGCTTGCCCACGCCCATTTCAAAACCTTCGCGGCGCATGTTTTCCAGCAAAATGGTCAGATGCAATTCGCCGCGCCCGGCCAGCAGGAACACGTCGGTGTTGTCCGTTTCCTCGACACGCAACGCCACGTTCACCAGCAGTTCCTTGGTCAGGCGATCGCGGATCTGGCGGCTGGTGATGAACTTGCCTTCCTGCCCGCACAACGGCGAGGTATTCACCATCAGATTCATCGTCAGCGTCGGCTCGTCCACCTTGGGCATCGGCAAGGCTTCCGGTTTATTCACGTCAGCCAGCGTCACACCGATGCCGATTTCATCAATGCCGTTGATCAGCACGATGTCGCCCGCCAGCGCTTCATCCAGCAGCACGCGTTCGATGCCGCGAAACCCCAGCACCTGGTTGACGCGCGCGCGCTTCGGCGCTTTATCGCCATTCAACACCATCACATCCTGGCCCGGCTTGATGCGGCCGCGACGCACGCGCCCAACGCCGATGCGGCCGACGAAGCTGGAATAATCCAGCGCGGATATCTGCAATTGCAGCGGCGCGTCCACATCGGCATCCGGCGCGGGCACATTCTTAATCACCGCATCGAACAGCGGACGCATATCCGTGCTGGGTTTGGCCAGATCGAGCGTGGCATAGCCGTTCAATGCCGATGCATACACCACCGGAAAATCCAGTTGCTCTTCGGTCGCGCCGAGTTTGTCAAACAAATCAAAAGTCTTGTTGATCACCCAATCCGGGCGCGCGCCGTCGCGATCCACCTTATTGATCACCACGATCGGGCGCAGGCCCAACGCCAATGCCTTCTTGGTAACGAAGCGGGTTTGCGGCATCGGGCCTTCCACCGCATCCACCAGCAACAGCACACCGTCCACCATGCCCAGCACGCGCTCCACCTCGCCGCCGAAGTCGGCGTGGCCGGGTGTATCGACGATATTGATATGCACGCCCTCGTAATCCACCGCGCAGTTCTTTGCCAGAATGGTAATGCCACGCTCCTTTTCCAGATCGTTGCTGTCCATGACGCGCTCGGCGACATGCTGGTGGGAGGAAAATGTGCCGGCCTGGCTGAGCAGCTTGTCCACCATGGTGGTTTTGCCGTGGTCGACGTGGGCGATAATGGCGATATTGCGGATTTCGCGGGACATGGGAACAGCCTTGCTATGTGAAAAGGGGGCGCATTCTAGCACAAGGGGCGGAGCCGCCCTGCACAACTTATAGGGGCACGTGAAACTTTTGTTCCGGCACCGGCACGGCGCGCCGTGCCCCTACGATAGCCATCGTTCCCACGCTCCACGTGAGAATGCAGTCGGTAGTATTGTCGTGTGCACAGCGCACGCTATGCACTGTGACACAGGACGCGGAGCGTCCACAAAGGCGTTTCCACGCGAAGCGTGGGAACGATACAAATGGGAGCGCCGACGGGGACGTCGGCGCTCCCAGAAAAACATTACAACCGCATTAACTGCCCAGTTCCAGCATCAACTGGTTGACGCGCTTGACGAAGGCCGCCGGGTCGTCGAGCTGCCCGCCTTCGGCCAGCAAGGCCTGGTCGAACAGCACCGCCGCCCAGTCGTCGAAGCGCTTCTCCTCGGATTTCAAACGCAGTACCACCGGATGCTGCGGGTTGATCTCCAAGATCGGCTGCGAAACCGGCGCCTTCTGCCCGGCTGCCTTGAGCATCCGCGCGAGGTTGCCGCTCAGGTCGTGTTCCTCGGCCACCAGGCAGGCCGGGGAGTCGGTCAGGCGGTGCGTGACGCGCACTTCCTTGACGCGCTCGGCGAGGCTGGCCTTGATCTTCTCGGTCAGTTCCTTGAACTCATCAGCCTCCTTTTCCTGCGCCTGTTTCTCGGCCTCGTCCTCCAGCTTGCCGAGGTCGAGGCCGCCCTTCGCCACCGAGGCCAGCGGCTTGCCGTCGAATTCGGTGAGGTAGCTCAATGCCCATTCGTCCACGCGGTCGGACATCAGCAGCACCTCGATGCCTTTCTTGCGGAACACCTCCAGATGCGGGCTGTTCTTCGCCGCATTGAAGGTTTCGGCGGTGACATAGTAGATCTTCTCCTGCCCTTCCTTCATGCGGGCTATGTAATCCTTCAGCGACACGGTCTCATCCGGTGTATCGGCATGGGTCGAGGCAAAACGTAAAAGTCCGGCGATCTTGTCCTTGTTGGCGAAATCCTCGCCGATGCCTTCCTTCAGCGCCTTGCCGAACTCGCCCCAGAATGTCGCGTATTTCTCCTTGTCGTTTTCGGCAAGGTCGGCGAGCAGCGCCAGCACCTTGCCCGTGCAGCCCTTGCGGATCGCCTCGATGTCCTTCGACTCCTGCAATATCTCGCGCGACACGTTGAGCGGCAGGTCGCTGGAATCGACCACCCCGCGCACGAAGCGCAGGTACTGCGGCATCAATTGCTCGGCATCGTCCATGATGAACACGCGCCGCACGTACAACTTGATGCCGTGGCGCGCATCGCGATCCCACATGTCGAACGGCGCATGCGCCGGAATGTAGAGCAGTTGCGTGTATTCCTGACGTCCCTCGACACGGGCATGAGTCCAGGCCAGCGGGTCGTCGTAATCGTGCCCGACATGTTTGTAAAACTCCCTATACTGCTCGTCGCTGATTTCGTTTTTGCTGCGCGCCCACAATGCAGAGGCCTGATTGACAGTCTCGTCCTCGTCGGTGATCTGCTGCTGCCCGTCCTTCCACTCCTCCTTTTTCATCAGGATAGGCTGGACGATATGGTTGGAATATTTGCTGACGATGCCGCGCAATTTGTAGCCGTCCAGCAGGTCGTCCTGCCCGTCGCGCAAATGCAGCGTGATCTCGGTGCCGCGCACCGCGTTGTCCACCATCTCGATCGAGAATTCACCGCCGCCATCCGACTCCCAGCGCACACCCTGGTCGGCGTTCTCGCCGGCGCGGCGCGTCAGCACCGTCACCCGGTCGGCGACGATGAACGCGGAATAGAAACCCACGCCGAACTGGCCGATCAGGTTCGCATCCTTCTGCTGGTCGCCGGACAGCCGCGAGAAGAATTCGCGTGTGCCCGACTTGGCGATGGTGCCGAGGTTGGCGATGACCTCGTCGCGGTTCATGCCGATGCCATTGTCCGCAATGGTCAGCGTGCGCGCTTCCTTGTCGTAGCCGATGCGGATGCTCATCTCCGAATCGTTCTCGAACAAGGCTGCGTTGTGCAGCCCCTCGAAGCGCAGCTTGTCGCACGCATCGGAAGCATTGGAAACCAGTTCGCGCAGGAAAATCTCGCGGTTGGAATACAGCGAGTGGATCATCAATTGCAGCAGTTGTTTCACCTCGGTCTGGAAGCCCAGGGTCTCGCGGTTGGTTGTTGCGTTTTCAGTCATGTTATCTCCGTTTTGTTGCCAGTTAGTTGCAAGAGGGACATGCGTGCATCTTGGGTCAGCTTTGCAATTTTTCAAGAGAGGCATGTTCGCGCCCTGCTCAAAAATATCGCTGGCTTTTATTTTTTTAATCGCTATAATGCGCGCCTTGCCGCAGTTAGGGAATTCCCTTGCGGCATTTTGTTCATCGTTTTCTGACCTATCTCTCGCGCGTATGCAATTCGCGCCTGTCTAAAAAACTCATCAAGAAATTCTGGGTTTTCCGGTTAGCAACGATGTTTTATGCGCCGGTTAACCGTCTCCCCGTTCAACGGGTAGTTTTACTGCCTGCGCTCACCTTAGGAAACTGCTAAAAGTTCGTCGTGCCGAATTCGATTTGGCATTCGGTTATTTTCTAACCGGGTGTTGGCTCGCGTCAGCACAACGGAGCGGATTCCCTTTGATTATAAAAAAGGAAGCACCATGTCATTTGAAAATTTAAGTTTAAACGCCTCTATTCTCAAGGCGATTGCCGAAACCGGCTACACCGAGCCCACCGCCATCCAGGCGCAGGCCATTCCAGAAATCATGGCCGGCCACGACCTGATGGCTTCTTCGCAAACCGGCAGCGGCAAGACTGCCGCGTTCATCCTGCCCGCGTTGCAACGTTTGGCCACGCCTTCCGCATTGCCCGGCAAAGGCCCGCGCGTGCTGGTGTTAACCCCGACCCGCGAACTGGCGCAACAAGTCTGCGATGCCGCAACCAAGTACGGCAAGAACATGCGCTTCAAGATCATCAGCATCCTGGGCGGCATGCCTTACCCGGTGCAAAACCGTTTGCTGTCCAGCCAGGTGGACATCCTGGTCGCCACACCGGGCCGTCTGATCGACCATCTGGAACACGGCCGCATCGATTTCTCGCGTCTGGAAATGCTGATTCTCGATGAAGCGGATCGCATGCTGGATATGGGTTTCGTCGATGATGTGGAACGCATCGCGCAGGCCACACCCAAGACACGCCAGACTCTGTTGTTCTCCGCGACGCTGGATGGCGTAGTCGGCAATCTGGCCTCGCGCCTGCTCAAGACACCCAAGCGCATCACCGTTTCGGCAGCCAAAGACAAGCACGAGAACATCGAGCAACGCATGATGTTTGCCGATGACGTGGCGCACAAGAACAAGATGCTCAGCCATTTGCTGACCGATGTCGGCGTGAATCAGGCGCTGGTGTTCACCGCTACCAAACGCGACGCCGACGGCCTCGCCGACCAACTGTCCGCACAGGGCCATTCGGTTGCGGCATTGCATGGCGACATGAGCCAGCGCGAACGCAACCGCACGCTGCTCAACATGCGCAACGGCAATGTGCGCATCCTGGTCGCTACCGATGTGGCTGCGCGCGGTCTCGACGTGCGCGGCATTTCGCATGTGATCAACTTCGACCTGCCCAAGTTTGCCGAAGATTATGTGCACCGCATCGGCCGCACCGGGCGCGGCGGCGAATCCGGCATCGCCATCTCGTTTGCGTCGAATCGCGACGCGCAGTTGCTGAAACGCATCGAACGCTACACCGAGCAAAGCATCAAGATGCACACCATCGAAGGGCTGGAACCGAAATACAAGCTGCGCACCGGCGGACCGTCGTCTGATCGTCCGCGCGGCAACAGCGGCCCGCGCCGCAGTGGCCCTGGCGGATTTGGCGGCGGCAATGGCGGCGGCTTCGGCGGTAATCGCAATGCTGCCGGCCACGGCAATCCTTCGGCAGGCTCAGGACAGGCTCGCGGCACAGGATTTCACCACAGCGCGCCGGATAGCCGTCATAGCCATGCCGGGCGCAAGGAAGGCCATGGCCAGTGGCACGGCCAGGCAAACGGCAACCAAGGTCGTACCCCGGGTGCTGGCGGCGGCCAGGGTTTTGGCGGGCAAGCCCGTACTTCGGGATTCGGCGGTCAGGAACGCAGCCAGGAACGCAGCTTCGGCAATCGTGGCGGCAACAGCGCCCCGCGCCGCGACGGCGATCGCCCGAGCTACGCTTTGGGACGCGGCAACAACGGCAATAGCCGCTAATCGGTAATTCGCTGCAATCAAAAGGCACGCCCAGGCGTGCCTTTTTTATTTGGTGCGCCCGGCGCACTCACTTGGAGGTGAAAGTCCTCTACTCGCCCGGCAAAGTCACTTCTCCTAATATTGGATACCGGTTCGCAGGCAGACATCAGAACAGGTTGCGGTTCAGCGTCATGTGCACCCCGATACTCGCCGCATAACCGAGCGCGATTGCCGGTGTCCATTTGAGGTGGCCGAAGAAGGTGTAGACGCCGCGCGCCTGGCCCATCAGCGCGACACCAGCGGCGGGCCGAGGACGCTGTTGAATGCCACCGCCAGCGCGGTAGCCGAAGCCCTTGCGGATCAGCCAGGAGCGCAGTGCTTCGAACACGTTGCGCTCGTCCATCGCGTTGATATAAGTCATCGCCACCAGCAGGAACAGCATCAGCTCGGCGTATTCCTCCAGATTGTGGCGCAGCGCAGTCTCGACCACGTGCGGGATATCGTGCGACTGGTAATACCACGCGTCATTCCCCAGATGATGCCGGCCGCCAGCATCACCTGCTTGGATTTGCGCAGATGGGTGAATTCTTCGGCCATCACCGCCAGATAGGCGACAAAGAACAGCAGCACCGAAGTAATGCCGACCCAGTTGCCGGTCAGGTCGAGGCGCTCGGCACCCTCGGAGGCGAACGATACCAGGGGCGTGAACAACAGCGAAAAGAGCAAGGCCAAGCGATTCATTTGGAAATTTCCGGGAATTTGATTGTGCGAAAAGAGACGGCGAAGTTGCTGCTGCCGGAATTATACATGCATCGCGCGCGGCATCGCTCCCCGCGCCGTATCGATGAACGGACAATTGATAAAATTCCGCATCCGCAAAAACCGCCCGCATCCGCGAAACAATTTTCGCGCATAATCCGCAGTGTATCTTCCGATTACCCGCCGGGGAAGAAAATGCAGAAAACGATACTCATCACCGATCTGGACGGAACCCTGCTCGATGCGACGAGCTATTCCTTCAGCGATGCCTCGCCCGCCCTGAAGCTGGTCTGCGAGCGCGGTATCCCGCTGGTTCTATGCTCCAGCAAGACGCGCGCCGAAATTGCGGCGTTGCGCGTGCGGCTGGGCAACGCCCATCCGTTCATCACGGAGAACGGTGGCGGCATCTTCATTCCGCGCGGATACTTTCCGGCTGGCTTCGATGCGGAAGAAGCGGACGGTTACCGGCTGATCCGGCTGGGCATGCCGTATGCGGAAATCAGGAATCGGTTTGTCCGCTTGCGCGAGCAATTTCACGCAAAGGTACGCGGCTTCGCGGACATGACTGTCGCCGAAATCTCGGCCTTGACCGGCCTGGCCGCAAATGAAGCAACCTTGGCAAGGCAGCGCGATTTTGACGAGCCATTCGTCTTCGACGGCGAGCCGGACGATCGTTTTCTGCGCGCTATCGAGGCCGCCGGTTTGCGCTGGACGCAGGGGCGCATATTCCACATCATGGGCAAGCACGACAAGGGGCGCGCCGTGGAAATACTGTTATCGCTTTACCGGCAGCAATATGGTGCTGTGACGAGCATCGCCCTGGGTGACAGCCTGAACGACCTGCCGATGCTGGCCGCAGTGGACCACCCGGTGCTGGTGCGTCATGACGACGGCAGCCATGATTCGCGCATCGTTGTAGCCGGATTGCTGAAAACACAACTACCCGGCCCTGCGGGCTGGAACGAGGCCGTGTTGCAACTGCTGACGCGAGAACCACCGGCAATGCCGGATCGGCATATCCTGCTGGATATTTTCAATGCGGCACTGGCGGCAGCCGATCCGTACAACGCGGTGCTGAAGGCGGTCCGTCTCGAGCGCAACCAATTGCAGATCGCCGGAGCGAAGTATGACCTCGACTCTTTCGAGCGCGTCATCGTGATCGGCGCGGGCAAGGCCACGGCGCGCATGGCGCTGGCGATGGAAGCCCTGCTGGGCAAGAAAATCTCCTCGGGGTTGATCGTGGTCAAGGAGGGACACACCGCGCCTTTATCCATCGTCGATCAGGTGGAGGCCGCACACCCCGTACCGGATGAGGCCGGGCTGAGGGCCGCGCAAGGCATACTGCAAATGGCGTGCGCCGCCGACGAAAAAACGCTGGTGATCTGCCTGCTCTCGGGCGGCGCATCCGCGTTGCTGGTTGCGCCTGCAGAAGGAATAACGCTGCAAGACAAGCAAACCGTCACCGGCCTGCTGCTGAAGGCGGGCGCCTCCATCGACGAATTGAACGCCGTACGCAAGCATCTTTCCGCCGTCAAGGGCGGCAGGCTGGCGCAGGCGGCGTATCCGGCACAGGTGGTGGCACTGATACTCTCCGATGTTATCGGCGACCCGCTCGACGTGATCGCATCGGGGCCAACAGCGCCGGACAATTCAACTTTCGCCGATGCATGGGCAGTGATTTTAAAATATAAATTGCAGGAAAAACTTCCTCCAAGCATCAAAGATTACCTGCTGCGCGGCAACGCCGGGCAGGTGCCGGAAACCGTTAAGGAATATGATCACAGCCAGTATAAAATTCACAATGTGATCGTCGCCAGCATCCGCCAGGCGCTGGCTGCGGCGGAAGGGAAAACCGGGCAACTCGGGTATGCATCGAGGATAATTTCCGCTACACTCCAAGGCGAGGCGCGCGACGCAGCACGTTTTCTGGCACAGGCCGCACGCGCAGAACTGATCGAGATGAAGCCGGGAGAGCGGCGCTGCCTGCTCTGCGGCGGCGAGACCACGGTAACCGTACGCGGCACTGGGAAAGGCGGCAGAAACCAGGAACTGGCACTGGCCTTTGCCCTGGAAATCGAGGGCTGGCAGGGCGTATCGCTGTTATCCGCAGGCACCGATGGCGGCGATGGCCCGACCGATGCCGCTGGCGCAATGGTTGATGGAACAACGGCATCGCGGGCGCGTGAACTGGGAATAGACCCGCTTCATCATCTCCACCAAAACAATTCTTACGCTTTCTTTCAGCAATTCGACGCCGTGGCAGGCGCACGCAGCCATTTCAAGACAGGGCCGACGGGAACAAACGTCATGGATATCCAGATTGTGCTATTGAACAAACAGGAGTCGCTGTCCGCGCAACCGGACTAGATTTTCCAAGGGGCCACATGGCGATGAAGACCACCACCTTCAGAACGGAAGTGCATGAGCAACTCGAACACATAGGACAGGCCGACATCATCGTCGGCATTCCGAGCTTCAATAACGCACGCACCATCGGTCATGTGGTGCGCGCGGTGCAGGGTGGCCTGGCCAAATACTTCCCGGAGTGCAAGTCGGTGATCGTGAATTCGGACGGCGGTTCCAGCGATGGCACCACGGATGTAGTGCACAACTCCTCGATTGACGATTTCAGCGCGATACTCCTGCACCACCGCGTGTCACCCATTTCCAAAATCGCATTCCCCTACTCTGGCATCCCCGGCAAAGGCAGCGCCTTCCGCACCATTTTCGAGATCGCCGAAGTGCTGGGCGCCAAGGCCTGCGCCGTGGTCGATTCCGACCTCAGGAGTATTACTCCGGAATGGGTTGAGTTGCTGGTGACACCAGTATTGAAGGGCGGCTACGACTACGTGTCGCCGCTGTATCACCGGCACAAATTCGACGGCACGATCACCAACAGCATCGTCTATCCCCTCACCCGCGCGCTTTACGGCAAGCGCGTGCGGCAGCCCATCGGTGGCGACTTCGGTTTTTCCGGCAGCCTGGCGCAGTTTTACCTGACCAAGGATGTGTGGCAAACCGATGTCGCGCGCTTCGGCATCGATATCTGGATGACCACGACGGCAATCGCGAACGGTTTCAAGGTCACGCAATCATTCCTCGGCGCCAAGATTCACGATGCCAAAGACCCCGGTGCCGACCTGAGCAGCATGCTGTACCAGGTGGTCAGCACAACCTTTGAACTCATGGAAACCTATGCTGAGGTATGGATGCCGATACAAGGCACCGAACCAGTTCCAGCCTTCGGTTTCGAATATACCGTCGGGCTTGAGCCGGTCAACGTCAACACTGGGAGGATGCTGAACATATTCAGGGAAGGGCTCAGGAACCTGGGTGAAATCTGGCTCGATATCCTCGGTGCGGGTGACTTTGGCGAAGTCGAGAAATTGGGCGCCCTGCCTGACAGTGAATTCCATTTCCCCATCGGTTTGTGGGCGCAGGTAGTATATGACTATGCGCTCGCCTTCCACAAAAGAAAATTGCCCGCCGAGCACCTGATCAAATCCATGACCCCGCTCTATATTGGCAAAACGGCCTCGTTCATCATGGAAGCCAGGGAAATGGGGCAGCAGGAAGCGGACGCGGAAATCGAAAAGCTTTGCCTGGAGTTTGAAAAGCGCAAGGATTACCTGGTAACAAACTGGAAATAACTACAAGGAGGCATGCTATGGAAGATTTTATCAACCTGATTCTCGAACCGCTGAAGGAACTGTTCTTGAAATTCAAGGTATTTGTGCCCAACCTTCTGGCCATGCTGGTGATCCTGTTTATCGGGATTCTTCTGGCGCTTGTCCTCAAGCGATTTTTAGCAAAATTTTTGGCCGCGATCAATTTCGACAGTTGGTCTGACCGCATGGGTTTCACCAAACTCATGCGCAAGGGAGACCTGTGGAGCAAGCCTTCCGCGACACTCGGTGAGGCCGTCTTCTGGCTGCTGATCATCGTGACGCTGATGAGCGGCCTGAACGCCCTCCAGATAACGGCGATCGATCAATTGGTAAACCAGTTTTTTAGTTACATACCGCGCATCTTTTCCGCCGCCATGATCCTGACCATCGGCTACCTGCTTTCCGGGTTCATCAGCCGCACAGTATTGATTGCTGCGGCAAACAGTGGATTCCACTACGCCAAGCTACTTGCCAAAGCGGTGCATACCTTGCTGATCATGCTGATCCTCGCCATGATCATGGAGCAACTGCAAATCGCCCCCAGCATCGTGCTTGCCGCCTTCTCCATCATCTTTGGCGGCATCGTGATCGCCCTTGCCATCGCCTTCGGCGTGGGCGGCATTAACGCGGCCAGGCGGATCATAGAAAAAGAGACCATGCCAAAGCGCGAAGATGAAACGAAAGATGAAATTGAACACATCTGAAAAAGGAGCGCGCCATGAGTGATTTTTACCAGACCGGAATCATCACGACACTGCACCAGCTCGGCAAACCTTCGCTTGAGCGGCTGGAATCGGAATTGTATGGGTTTTCAAAGGTCAGGCCGATCGCACTTGTGCTGCCGTCGCTCTATTCCGAATTCGAAGGCCCCGCCATGCCGGGGATAGTCCAGGAGCTTGCCAAGGTAAAGTACCTGAACGAAATCGTGCTCGTCCTGGACAATGCATCAGAGAAGGAATTTCAGAAGGTGCGGGAATTCATGTCGCCAATATCGACGGATGTCAGAATCATCCACAATGACGGCAAGAGGATAAGCGAAATATATGAAACGTTCGCTCGCAACGGATTCAATGTCGGCGAGCGCGGCAAGGGGCGCTCCGCATGGCTTTCCTACGGCTATGTGCTGGCGCGACGCCGCTCGGATATCATTGCCCTGCATGATTGCGACATCGTCACTTACAGCCGCGAACTACTGGCGAGATTGTGTTACCCCGTCGTCAACCCCAATCTGGACTACGTGTTTTGCAAGGGATACTACAGCCGGATATCCAACAAAATGAACGGGCGCGTCACCCGCCTGTTGGTGACCCCGCTGGTCAGATCCCTCCAGCAGCTCGTCGGACCACATAATTTTCTCGCTTTTCTCGACAGCTTCCGCTATCCGCTGGCAGGGGAGTTTTGCATGACCACCGACCTGGCACGTGTAAACAGAATCCCATGGGACTGGGGGCTGGAGGTTGGGTCTCTTGCCGAAGTGCACCGCAACTATTCGCCACGCCGGGTTTGCCAGGTGGATATTGCTGCGAACTACGACCACAAACACCAGGTGCTTTCCGCCGATGATGCAAGCAAGGGTCTGATGAAAATGACGGTGGATATTTGCAAATCCATCTTCAGGACTCTGGCATCGGAGGGTGTGGTGTTTTCGGACGGGCTATTCAAATCCCTGCTCGTATCCTACCTGCGGCAGGCCGAGGATACGATCATGAAATACGAAGCGGATGCGGCAATCAACGGCCTTAAGTTTGACCGGCACGAAGAGGCGATGGCGGTTGAAGCCTTTACCAGGGCCATCGGCATGGCAACCCAGGTGTTTATGGAAAATCCGATGGCCACGCCGCTCATCCCGAACTGGAACCGGGTGACCTCAGCCATTCCGGATATTTTTGAGATGCTGCAAATAGCCGTGGACGCGGATAACAAATAATGAAACCCGCACGGAAATATTGCTTTTTCAGACTGACACATATAAGGGGAGGACGATGATCACGAAATGCCTTTTCCCGGTAGCCGGATACGGAACCCGCTTCCTTCCCGCCACCAAGGCGCAACCCAAGGAGATGCTGCCCATCCTCACCAAACCGCTGATCCAGTATGGGGTAGAGGAAGCGCTTCAGGCAGGCATGAAGAATATCGCCTTTGTCACCGGGCGCAGCAAGCGCGCCATCGAGGATCATTTCGACATCACTTATGAGCTGGAGGACCAAATCAGCGGCACCAGCAAGGAAAGCAAACTGGACTCAATCCGCGAGCTGATTGATCAATGCACTTTCTCTTACACGCGGCAGATCCATATGCGCGGCCTGGGCGACGCCATCCTCACCGGCGAAACACTGATTGGCGACAAGCCCTTCGGCGTGATCCTGGCCGATGACCTGTGTGTCGGCGAACCAGCCAATGTCATGGCGCAGATGGTGCATATTTATGAAAAACACCGCTGTAGCATCGTCGCAGTGGAAGAGGTGCCCATCGAAGATGTGGGCAAATACGGCATTATCAGCGGCCAGCCGATGGAGAATGGATGCGTCCGGGTCGAGCGCATGGTGGAAAAACCCGCACCGCAGGATGCCCCTTCCAATCTAGCCATCATCGGGCGTTACATCCTGACACCCGACATCTTCGACATCCTGCGGAACACACCGCCCGGCAGGAACGGCGAGGTGCAGATAACTGATGCGTTGCAGGCCCAGGCGGCAAACGGCAAGGTGATCGCCTATCGCTTTCAGGGGCGGCGGTTTGATTGCGGCAGCGTGGAGGGGTTTGTCGAGGCCACCAACTTCTTTTTCGAGCGCCGGGAATGCAACTCCGAGACGCAAATCCGGTAGCTCATCGGCACCAGTGGTAGGATAATCGCCGCACCTTTTAAATTGACCGAAGGGAAACAAAATGTTTGCATTGCGCACTGTTCTGATTTCAATCATTGCCTTGTTGCTCGCCGCTTGCAGCACTGTTCAGGTTGGGCAGAATTTTGACCTGCGCACCTTCGAAATGAACGTCGAACGAGGGATCACCACACAAAACCAGGTTCGCGCATGGCTGGGCGCTCCAACAGGCTCGGGGGTTAGCGTGGATACGGGCGGGGAGCGCTTTGACGAATGGACATATTATTATGGGTCGGGGAGGCTGCCCGACATGGCAGGTGCAAAAGTAAAAACCCTGCAAATCAAGTTTGACAAGCAGGGGATCGTGCGCGGCTACAACTGGTCGAATCCGGATCAATAATACCGTTGCGAGGTAATTGCATGGCACCTTTCTAACCTTTTTTATCCGCCTTATTTACCACAGCAAAGCGGCGGGAACGCACACTATTCTTCACCTCGTACATCAGCCCGTCAACGGCTTTCAGCATGGCGTTGAACGTGCGGTCAATTTCCTCGAACCGTGCCACGCCGATGCTGCCTTTCACCGGCGGAAGGCCACGGAGCGCATCATTCACCGCAACAGATATCTTGCGCCCCGCCTCGACGGCTTCTTCGTACCCGATTTCCGGAAGCAGGATGGCGAATTCATCGCCGCCCAGTCGCGCGATCACATCATTGGAGCGCAAGGTGCCGCACAAGGCCTTGGCAGCAGCCCGTAGCGCCTCATCGCCTGCGTCGTGCCCCTTGGTGTCGTTCAGATGCTTGAAGCCGCCGATATCCAGGAAGATAACGGGCAAGGGGCGCGCATATCGCTTTGCGCGTCCGGCTTCGGAGGTTCCTTTCGAGAAAGGCGCGCCGGCTCAGCAGTCCGGTCAGCGCGTCACTGGCCGCGTGATCATGCTCTCTTTCAAGTTGCATGCAAACTCGCGCGGCAAGGATCGCAACCAGGCTGTAGGTGAAAAGTTTTGGTTGATCTTTTTTCGGCAATTACTCTTTTTGCGGCAATTTGCGGCAATTACTCTTGCAGGCGCATGAAATGGCATTACAATCCGGCGAAAATGCATTGAACTCCCAACCCGACAATTTTGGAGATTGCCTTGTCCAGACCGCAAACGATCATTGCCGCCACCGATTTTTCCATGGGCGCACAGCGCGCCGTGGAGCAGGCCGCGCGGCTGGCAAAAGAATGGAATGCCGCATTGACCCTTGTCCATGTGTTCAACGACAGTGCCTGGGCAAGCATCAAGGCGGTTTACGATTTAGGCCGCTGGGCAGCATCCGACCCTGCGGCATCTGCGCGGCAAAGGCTGGAGGCGATTTGCGCGGAACTGGTGCGGAATTACGGCGTGACGGCCGATGCCGAGGTGCTGACCGGGCGCGCATCCCGTGAAATACATCGATTCGTCATGGCGCGCCAAGCTGGATTGCTTGTGGTCGGCGAGCACGGCGAAAACTGGGTGCGCGATGCCGTGCTCGGCGGCACCGCGCTCAAGGTGCTCGAAGCCACGCATATTCCCGTGCTGCTGGTGCGCAGCCCTGCTGCGGGCTCTTATCAGCGTATCCTGATCGCGACGGACTTCTCCGCGAACGCAACACGTGCCGCCCATCTTGCCATGGCGCTATTCCCGGATGCGCGGCATCACCTGATACACGCCTATGTCGTGCCATTCGAAGCGAGCATGCGCATGGGCGGCGCGCAGGACGAGGATATCCAGCGCTATCGCGAGCAGGAATATCTCAAGGCAGCGCGCAATCTGGAGGCATTTGCGGTGGATTGCGATTACCGCGCCGCCGCGGAATTTTCCCGGCTCGCGCTGTGTGGCTACCCGGCCTCCGTGCTATTCGAGCAGGCGCAGGAGGCAGACCTGATCGCCATCGGCAAGCATGGCGGCGGGCCATTCGAGGAAAAACTGCTGGGCAGCGTCACCCAGAACATTCTTTACCATGCCGGTTGCGATGTGCTGTTGAGCCCCTGACCCGAACAGAGCCGGGGCAAAAAGTGGGCAATGTCTATTACGAATTCACCGCCTTGCTGCTGACTTCGGCACTGGTCGGCCTGCTGGCGCAGATCGGCGTCACCGTGCTGCGGTTCGTGGTTGGCCTCAAGCTCGACCTGCATCTGGTGCGCCACATCGGTCCGGCGGCAAGCTTGAGGCCGTCTGTCATCAGGTTCATGCCGAGCAGAAACAGGCCGGTGCCGCCGAGCAAGCCGCCAATGGATATCCAGTCGCTCACTGCCGCCCCTGTGGCTGACCCGGCTTGCGGGCGTTAGTACTGCGTATCGCCAGCTTTTCCATCTCGACCGCCACAAACAACAAGACGCCGAAACCTGCGATCAATCCCCAGGCTGCCGCATCGAGGGCGACTACGCCGAACAGCTTCTGCATGAACGGCAGGTAGGTGAAGCCCGCCTGGATAAAGACCAGCACCGCGATGCTGAGCAGCACGTAGCGGTTGCCGGTGAAATCCTGCCAGTTGCGCACCGGTGCGAGCAGGTAGCGGCAGTTGAACAAGTAGGCGATCTCGCCCATCACCAGCGCGTTGACCGCCACGGTGCGGGCCGTTTCCAGACTGTCACCGCGCGCGATTCCCCACAGAAACAGTGCGATCGTCCCCAGTGCGAGCAGCGCGGAGACAAAACTAATGCGCCAGATCATGAAGCCGGACAGGATGGGCTCGTTGGCGGCACGCGGCTTGCGGCGCATCACGTCCGGTTCGGGATTCTCGAACGACAGCGCCAGCGCCAGCGTGACGGCGGTCACCATGTTCACCCACAGGATCTGCACCGGTGTCAGCGGCAGCGCCATGCCGAACAGGACCGCGATCAGCACGATGCCGGCCTCGCCGCCGTTGGTCGGCATGATGAACACGATGGCTTTCTTGATGTTGTCGTAGACGGTGCGGCCTTCTTTCACCGCGTGCGCGATGGTGGCGAAGTTGTCGTCGGCCAGCACCATTTCCGCCGCCTCCTTCGCGACTTCGGTGCCCTTCATGCCCATCGCCACGCCGATGTCGGCGCGCTTCAGTGCGGGCGCGTCGTTCACGCCGTCGCCGGTCATCGCGACGATCTCGCCGTTGGCCTGCAACGCGGTCACCAGCCGCAGCTTGTGTTCCGGGCTGGCGCGCGCGAACACGTCCACGTCCTGCACCGCGCGGCGCAATGCTTCATCGTCCAGCGCGTCGATTTCGCCGCCGGTCAGCGCGTGTCCGTTGCCGATGCCGAGCTGCACAGCGATCGCGCAGGCGGTGTCGGCATGGTCGCCGGTGATCATCTTGACGCGGATGCCCGCCGCGTGGCAGTCGCGCACCGCGGCGATGGCCTCAATGCGCGGCGGGTCGCTGATACCGACCATGCCGAGCAGCGTATAGCCGCCTTCCATATCATCGAAAGTCAGTTCGCGCTGGCCATCGTCGACCGCCTTCATCGCCAGCGCCAGCACGCGCTGGCCGAGCGCGCCGACCTCGGCCATCTTGCCGTGCCAGTACGGCAGGTCGAGCGGTATGTCCTCGCCCAGGCCGCGCTGCTGGTTGCACATCGCCAGCACCTGTTCCACCGCGCCTTTGACGAAAATGAAGGCGTGCCCGCTATGGTCGTGGTGCAGCGTCGCCATGAAGCGGTGTTCCGATTCGAACGGGATATGGTCGGTGCGCGGCAGCGCGCCATGCTCGAATTGCGCGTCCAACCCGGCCTTCATGGCCAGCGGGATCAGCGCGCCCTCGGTCGGGTCGCCCGCGATCTGCCATTGGCCTTCGCTTTCGTTCAGCACGGCGTCGTTGCACAGCAGGCCGGCGCGGAACAGGTCCAGCGTTTCGAGATGGTCGGCGATGCTGGCCTCGCGGCCTGCGATCGCAAAGCCGCCATGCGGCGCATACCCGGCGCCGTTCACTTCGAACATCTGCGCGGCGGTGACCACGCGCTGCACGGTCATCTCGTTCCTGGTCAGCGTGCCGGTCTTGTCGGTGCAGATGGTGGTGACCGAACCCAGCGATTCCACCGCCGGCAGGCGGCGCACGATGGCGTTGCGCCTGGCCATGCGCTGCACGCCGAGCGCCAGCGTGATGGTCAGCACGGCGGGCAGGCCTTCCGGGATCGCCGCCACCGCCATGCTCACCGCCGCGAGGAACATGTCACCGATGCCGAAGTCATGCACCAGCCAGCCGAACAGGAAGGTGAGCGCGGCCAGCACCATGATGGCCACCGTCAGCCAGCGCCCGAACGTCTCCATCTGGCGCAGCAGCGGTGTGGTCAGCGTCTGCACTTCTTCCAGCATCGCGCTGATGCGCCCGATTTCGGTGGCGTCGGCGGTCGCCACCACCACGCCCGTGCCCTGCCCGTACACCACCAGCGTGCTGGAATAGGCCATGCAGGTGCGGTCGCCGAGCACGGCGAGCGCATCTACGGGCGCGGGGTTCTTTTCGACGGCAGTGGATTCGCCGGTCAGCGCCGCTTCCTCGATGCGCAGGTTTTTCGTTTTCAGCAGGCGCAGGTCGGCGGGCACCTTGTCGCCGGATTGCAGCAGCACGATGTCGCCCGGCACCAGCATCTCGGCCGCGACCACGACGCGGCGGCCTTCGCGCAGCACCGTGGCCTCGGGCGACAGCATGCGGCGTATCGCCTCCATCGCCTGCTCCGCCTTGCCTTCCTGGATGAAACCGATGATGGCGTTGATCACCACCACGCCGACGATCACCGCCGTATCCACCCAGTGCGCGAGCAGGGCGGTGACGAAGGCCGCGGCCAGCAGCACGTAGATCAGCACGTTGTGGAATTGCAGCAGGAAGCGCAGCAGCGGCCCGCGTTTTTTCGGCGGCGTCAGCCGGTTCGGGCCGTGCTCGGCGAGGCGGCGCACGGCCTCTTCGGCGCTCAGCCCGGCGGGACTGGTTTGCTGCATGGCAAGCGCTTCGTCCGCCGGTAGTTGGTGCCAGGATTGCTGTGTCATGTTGTTCTCCAGTTCATCCTACAGTCATCTATCCACGAAATACACGAAAGGCACGAACTAAAACCAGTAGATTGCCTTTGTTCCAAGATTCACCCCATCGGTTTCACAGCGAAGCCGTGATTTTGTTCGTGTGATTTCGTGTTTTTCCTGGACTTCTGTTTTTCCGATTCATTCGTCCGCATCGTCAAACATACGGCGGAACCGCGCTGCGTTCCGCCCTACGCGCGCTGAATCTTGTTGGTTGCAAGCGTGGCGAGCAGCTTGTCGTAAGGCTCGACAAACTTGCGAATGCCCTCCTCCTCAAGCTGGCGCGCGACCTCGTCCAGATCGATGCCGAGGGTGCGCAGCGCCAGTGGCAGCGAGCGGGCGGCCTCGATGCCGTCCTCGAGGCGCGCCGCCGGATCGCCGTGGTCGCGATAGGCGGCGAGCGTTTCGGGCGTGAGCGTGTTGACCGTCTCCCGGCCGATGAGCGGCTCGACATACATCGAGTCGCTGTAGGCAGGGTCTTTTGTGCCGGTCGAGGCCCACAACAGCCGTTGCGCCCGCGCACCCTGGCGCGCCAGCGCTTGCCAGCGCGCCTCTGCCACGATCCTCTTGTATTCCTGATACGCGAGACGCGCGCTCGCCACCGCCGCCTGCCCGCGCAGCATCTGCGCTTCTCCGCTTCCAAGCTCGTCCAGCCGCTTGTCCACCAGCGTGTCGATGCGGGAAAGAAAGAAACTCGCCACCGATGCCACGCGCCCGGACGGCGCCCCCGACCGCGCCCGGTCCTCGAGGCCGGCCATCCATGCCTCGGCAACCTCGCGGTAGCGCGCGACGCTGAAGAGCAGCGTGACGTTGACGTTCACGCCCGCGGCGATGAGGGTGCGTATCGCCGGCAGGCCCTCGCGCGTCGCGGGCACCTTGATCATGATGTTCGGCCGCCCGAGGGCGGTCCACAGGCGCTGCGCCTCGGCGATCGTGGCGCCGGTGTCGCGCGCCAGATGCGGCGAGACCTCGATGCTGACGAAGCCGTCGCCGCCCTGCGTCTCCTCGTACAGCGGCCGGAACAGATCGGCGGTGCGCGCGACGTCCTCTAGCGCGAGCGCCTCATACAGCGCCGCAGCCGTTAGCCCGCGGCGCGCGAGTTCCCGGATCGGCGCCTGGTACTCGTGGCCGTTCGCGATCGCCTTCTCGAAAATCGCCGGGTTAGAGGTCACGCCGGCGAGGCCGTCCTCGCGGATCAGGCGTTCGAGCCCGCCGTTTTCGATCAGGTCGCGCTGGATGTAATCGAGCCACACGCTCTGGCCGAACTCATGCAGGCGCAGCAGGGGATTGGCGGCCATCAAACTTTTCCCTGCGGCCATTGCCATTCGCTGATCTCCGGCATGTCCTGGCCGTAGCGCTCGATGTACTCGCGGTGCTCGATGAGCTTGTCGCGCAGGTATTGTTTGAGATGCGCGGCCTTGTAGCCCAGCGTGGGCACGCGGTCAATCACATCCGAGACCAGGTGGAAGCGGTCGAGGTCGTTGCACACTGCCATGTCGAACGGCGTGGTGGTCGTGCCTTCCTCCTTGTAGCCGCGCACATGCAGGTTCTTGTGGTTGGTGCGCCGGTAGGTGAGCCGGTGGATCAGCCACGGGTAGCCGTGGTAGGCGAAGATGACCGGCTTGTCGGTGGTGAACAGCGTGTCGAAATCGCGGTCGGAGAGCCCGTGCGGGTGCTCTTCCTTCTGCTGCAGGGTCATCAGGTCCACGACGTTCACCACGCGCACCCTGAGTTCCGGCAGATGTTGGCGCAGCAGGTCCACGGCGGCCAGGGTTTCGAGCGTCGGCACATCGCCGGCGCAGGCCAGCACCACGTCCGGTTCGCCGCCCTGATCGCTGCTCGCCCACTCGAAGATACCGATGCCGGCGCTCACATGCTTGATGGCGGCATCCATGTCGAGCCACTGCGCCTGCATCTGCTTGCCGGCGACGATCACGTTGACCAGGTTGCGCGAGCGCAGGCAGCGGTCGGTGACACAGAGCAGCGTGTTCGCGTCCGGCGGCAGGTACACGCGGATGATATCGGCCTTCTTGTTCACCACATGGTCGATGAAGCCCGGGTCCTGGTGCGAGAAGCCGTTGTGGTCCTGGCGCCAGACATGCGAGGTCAGCAGGTAATTGAGCGAGGCGATCGGGCGCCGCCACGGGATCTCGTTGCACACCTTGAGCCATTTGGCGTGCTGGTTGAACATCGAGTCGACGATATGGATGAACGCCTCGTAGCACGAGAACAGACCGTGCCGGCCGGTCAGCAGATACCCTTCCAGCCAGCCCTGGCAGGTGTGCTCGGAGAGGATTTCCATCACCCGCCCGTCCGGCGCGAGGTGATCGTCCTCCGGCAGGCGCCCGGCGAGCCAGGCGCGGTCGGTCACTTCGAACAGCGCGCCGAGGCGGTTCGAGGCGGTCTCGTCCGGGCCGACGACGCGGAAGTTGCGCGAGTCCCTATTGAGCTGCATCACGTCGCGCAGCAGGTTGCCCATCACGCGCGTCGCCTCGGCTTCGACCGCGCCCGGCTGCGGCACATCGACGGCGTAGGCGCGGAAATCCGGCATGCGCAGATCGCGCAGCAGCGCGCCGCCGTTGGCGTGCGGGTTGGAGCCCATGCGGCGCACACCCTGAGGCGCGAGTGCCGCGATTTCCGCGCGCGGCGCGCCGCGCGCGTCAAACAATTCCTCGGGCCGGTAGCTCTTCAGCCATTGCTCGAGCAGCTTCAGGTGCTCCGGGTTGTCGGTATCCGCGAACGGCACCTGGTGCGAGCGCCAGTAATCCTCGGTTTTCTTGCCGTCGACCTCCTTCGGCCCGGTCCAGCCCTTGGGGCTTTTCAGCACGATCATCGGCCAGCGCGCGCGTTCGGGGCTGCCTTCGCTGCGCGCCGCACGCTGGATCGCGCGGATTTCCTCGGTCACGGCATCCAACGTTGCCGCCATCTGCCGATGCATGGCTTCAGGCTCCGAACCCTCGACGAAGTACGGCCGGTAACCATAGCCTGTGAGCAGCGCTTCGAGTTCCGCATGCGGGATGCGCGCCAGCACCGTGGGGTTGGCGATCTTGTAGCCGTTGAGATGCAGGATCGGCAGCACCGCGCCGTCGGCGGCCGGGTTGAGGAACTTGTTCGAATGCCACGCGGCCGCGAGCGGCCCGGTCTCGGCCTCGCCATCGCCGATCACGCAGGCGACGATCAGCTCGGGGTTGTCGAACGCGGCGCCGAAGGCATGCGACAGCGCGTAGCCGAGTTCGCCACCCTCGTGGATCGAGCCCGGGGTTTCGGCGGTGACATGACTGCCGATGCCGCCGGGAAACGAAAACTGCCGGAACAGCCGCTGCATACCCTCGGCATCGCGCGCGATGTTCGGGTAGAACTCGCTGTAACTGCCCTCGAGCCAGGTGTTGGCGACCAGCGCCGGACCGCCGTGGCCGGGGCCGGCGATATAGAGCATGTCGAGATCATACTTGTTGATGACGCGGTTCAGGTGCGCGTAGATGAAGTTGAGGCCCGGCGTCGTGCCCCAGTGGCCGAGCAGCCGAGGCTTGATGTGCTCGGGCTTGAGCGGGGTCGCGAGCAGCGGATTGTCGAGCAGATATATCTGTCCCACCGAGAGGTAATTGGCCGCGCGCCACCATGCGTCGAGCCGCGCGAGCTCATCGGCTGCCGGTACGGATGATTCGCTTGCCTTCGTCTTCGCTTCCATGATGTTTCTCCTTGTTTACACTGTCATGACGGCGAGCGCCTCCTGAGCGAGAATTCGGGACTCGTCGACCGGTATCACCCATGCCTCGATGCGGCTGTCGGCCGCGCTGATGCGGCCTTCGCGGCCAACGGCGGCGTTGGCCGCGTCGTCGAGGCGGATGCCGGCCCAGTCCATGCCGTCGAGTATGCCGGCGCGCACGGCGGCGGCATGCTCGCCGACCCCGCCGCCGAACAGGATGGCGTCCGCACCGCCGAGCACCGCCAGATACGCGCCGAGGTACTTGCGCGCGCGATAACAGTATAGCTGCACCGCCAGGCGTGCATGCGGATCGTCCGCAGCGAGCAGGATGCGCATGTCGCCGCTTATTCCCGAGACACCGCGCAGCCCGGAACCTTCGTTGAGCAGCCGCTCCATGTCCGCAACATTCAAATCCTCCGCGCGCTGCAGAAAGGTCACGAGCCCCGGATCGAGATCGCCGCAACGCGTCGCCATCACCAGCCCCTCAAGCGGCGAGAATCCCATCGAGGTATCGAGCGGCCGGCCGCGGTCGATCGCCGTCACCGAGCAGCCGGCACCGAGCTGGAACGAGATGACCCGGCCGCCTTCCGCAATATCAGGGCGCGCAATATCCGGGCGCAGGGCGCGCCAGCGCGACCAAAGCGCCCTGTGGGCGAGCCCGTGAAAACCGTAGCGCCGCAGTTCGTGCCGCGCGCTGAGTTCATGAGGCAACGCATAGGTCACCGCGACCTCCGGCAGTTGCGCGTAGAAGGCCGTGTCGAACACCGCCACCTGCGGCATATCCGCACCCAGCACCTCGCGGCACGCCCTCACCCAGGCGAGCGCCACCGGGTTGTGCAGCGGCGCGAGCGGCGCGATCCGTCCGATCTCGGCCTCGACCGCGGCGTCTATCCTGCGCGTGGATGTCAGGCGCGCACCGCCATGCACCACGCGGTGTGCCACCAGTTGCGGCCGTGCGGGCAGGTGCCGCTTGACAAAGGCGGCCAGCAGTTCAGCGGGCGTGCCGGCGCGGAGGTCGTGGTGCTCATCGCCGCAGGCGCGCAGTTCCGCCTCCCCGGACGCGAACGCCGCGAGGCGGACCGAGGAGCTGCCGGTGTTGATGGTCAAGACGGTCATGCCTGCCTCCGCTTAGTAGTTATTTTCGTAAATATACATACGTATTTATATTGACAATTCAGACCGTAGCCTGGATGAAACGCAGTGTAATCCGGGAGTGCGACGCTCCGTTCTTCCCGGATTCCGCTGCGCTGCATCCGGGCTACAACTGTAACTTGAGAAATACGTGTGTGAACTTATGAAACGGAGTACTTAGTTTTTCACAGTTTCAATAGTATCCGCAGGGTGGACTATGCCCACCGGGAACGCGGACGGGACGTCCGCGTTCCAATATTTGGTTCCGGCTTGTCCGGTTTGGAGGCTCCCTTTATCCTAGAAAACCCAATTGTCCACGAAAAACACGAACATATTCAAATAGATGCCGCAATAAATAGTTACACCTATCGGGTGACTCGCTACACTATGGTAACCAATTGATTGATTTCGTGACTTTCGTGTTTTTCGTGGATGAAAAAAGCTGGTCTTGCGGAACTGCAAGGACAGGAAATGCGCAAAAAAGACCATCAGGTCAATCGCCAGAATCGTGATGGACATAGCCAGCCTTTCTTGTATCGACAACCAGATTATACATGGCAAGTTTTACACCCCGGTTCGCTAATCCGGAGCGCGTAACTGCGGGTGGTATAATTCCCGTCAGAAAAAATCCTGCCTGTTCCATCGCCGCAGTTCGGTGCTATCTTCCCATCGGAAAACAAACGGCAAAGGAGGTTTACCATGCCCCAGAAAATCCGCGTCGACCTCGTTGGCTATGGCAAAGCTGGCAAGGCCGTGGCTAACGTGCTCGGCGCAGACCCGCGTTTCGACCTGCGCTGGATCGCGCGGCGCACGGCGTGCACAGAACCGCAAAACCACCCTGACACCAACATTCCCGTCATCGGCATCGCGCAGCAATCGTTCGGCGAACTGTTCGAGCAAATTCCGGTAGATGCGCTGGTGGATTTTCCCTCCTCGGAAAGCCTGCGCGTTTACGGTGAAGAGGTACGCAGGCGCGGCATCACACTGGTCAGCGCGATCTCGGCCTTCGGAAGATGACTTGAACTATGCGCGCAGCCTGGGGCGGGATACGCGCGTGATACGTGCGGAACTATTGGATGGCAACTGACAAGGCCGTCTTTTTCCGGCATCCGGCCTGCATGCGCTAGAATCACTGCATCCCTACGGATTGGAATACAAAATGGGCAACAATACTTTTCTCGATTATCTGCATCTTTCCAAAGTGCCGTTGCGCGTGATCGTCATCCTGATCCTGGCCTGGCTGCTGATGGTCATGAGCCGCAAGCTGGTCCGTGTGTTTCGCAATTACATGAATGCCCGCGCGGGCTCGGCCGAAGAAAAACGCCGCATCGAAACGCTGGCGCGCGTGTTTCGCCACACCACCACCGTGGTGATCTCGCTGGTGGCGGGCATGTTGGCGTTGAGCGAGCTGGGTATCTCAATCGCGCCCATTCTCGGCGCGGCCGGCGTGGTTGGCATCGCCGTCGGTTTCGGCGCGCAAAGCCTGATCAAGGATTATTTCAACGGGTTCTTCATGCTGCTGGAGAACCAGATCCGCCAGGGCGACGTGGTCGAGGTGGGCAGCAAAGCCGGGCTTGTCGAGGATGTTACCTTGCGTTATGTCTGCCTTCGCGACTACGAAGGCAATGTTCATTACGTGCCGAACGGGCTGATTACGACCGTGACCAACAAATCGCGCGGTTATGCCTATGCTGTCATTGACGTGAGCATTGCCTACCGCGAAAACGTCGACGAGGCCTGCGAAGTCATGCGTAAAGTTGGCCGGGATATGCGTGCCGATGAAGGATTGGGGGAGAAGATACTGGAAGACATCGAGATCGCGGGGGTGCAGGACTGGGGAGATTCGGCGGTGATCCTGCGCTGCCGCTTCAAGACCGTCGCGCTGGAACAGTGGAATGTGCGCCGCGCCTTTCTCGGACGGCTCAAGCAGGCTTTCGATGCGCGCGGCATCGAGATTCCCTATCCCCATCTCACTATCTACGCCGGGCAGGACAAGGAAGGCAACGCTCCAGCCTTCCGTGTCATCAGTCCGCATGATGCCAGGCAGCAGGAATCAATTGATTCTTGAAGAAGCGGTTGGCAGAAAATTTCCAGTTTGCTTCAATGGGTGAGCGATTTTCGCGGCGGCCTTTTAGCGGACAACTTAGCGCGCCCCCGCTGCGCGATTTTCCCTTTAAACCGCATCAGCCTCGGATGCCGCCCCCTCAGCCTTGGCCTTGCGCGGCACAGTTTTCGGGTCGCAGGTGATCGGGCGGTAGATTTCGACGTTTAGCGACAACACTTTCTGTTTTTAACTTCAAGACTGCTAATTTCGATTTCTTCCAGATTATTGATAAACGCCAATTTGAGGTGACCTATCCAGCCCCCTCCGAGATCGGCTCCTATCAATGCCAATTTGTCTGTAATCTGCTCACTTGTCACTTGTATGAGGTCATACTGGATTTCGATTTTATCCCCCTCGATGCAAACCTCATGCATTCCCCTCATCTCGAGTAATGCTCGTTTTACTGGTTCGGCCTGTCTCGCATCAAGCGGTGCCGATAGCAAAAGTCGGCGACGTTTAATGACTTGTTTTCCTTCCTGCGCAGGCGCTTTGTGCCCGGGGAACCCAATGTACAAATGCGGGTTCGCCAGGAAGCGCTCCCTGCACTGCACCGAACAAAATGCGTAATGACAACCCGCGTATTCCGTGGCAAATGATGCAGATGCGACCTGCATATGGCAAACGTGGTCTTCAACTGTTTTATTCACAATATCCCTCCTTAACAAGTGCCGGCCAACCCATACGCGTTCAGGCCGGTGCGTCCCTCCGGTTTACGCGAGAAATGAGCCGGTTCGCATGCAGACACTTCAGAACAGGCTGCGGTTTAACGTCATATGCACCCCGATACTCGCCGCGTAGCCGAGCGCGATCGCCGGCGTCCATTTGAGGTGGCCGAAGAAAGTGTAGGTGCCGCGCGCCTGGCCCATCAGCGCGACGCCGGCCGCCGAGCCAATCGACAGCAGCGAACCGCCGACCCCGGCGGTCAGCGTAACCAGCAGCCATTGGCCAACCGGCATGTCCGGCATCATGGTTAGTACCGCGAACATCACCGGGATGTTGTCGACGATGGCCGAGATGACGCCGATGGCGATGTTGGCGTTGGTCGCGCCCCAACCACCGTACATCACCTGCGAGATCATCGCGAGGTAGCCGATGAAGCCAAGGCCGCCGACGCACATCACCACGCCATAGAAGAAAAACAGCGTGTCCCATTCCGCGCGCGCCACCTTGCGGAAGATATCAAACGGCACCGGGCTGCCGATGTTTTCGGCATCCCCGCCCCGGGCGTGCGTCTTCTCGCCGCGGGTTTTCAGGTAATAGGCATAGAACTGGAGCAGGCTCAAGCCGGTGAGCATGCCGATAACCGGCGGCAGGCCGAGCACGCTGTGAAAGCTCACCGCCAGCGCGATGGTGAACAGGAACAACGCGACAATAGTCAGTGCGCCACGGCTCATCGCAATCATTGCGCCGCCACCATTTGGTTTTTCGTCGGGTACGGAAAAGTGCATCAGCGCCGCCGGCACCAGCCAGTTGACCAGCGACGGGATGAACAGCGCAAAGAACACCCAGAAATCGACCGGGCCATTGCTGGCTACGATGTTTTTCTGCCAGACCATCAGCGTAGTGATGTCGCCGAACGGGCTGAACGCGCCGCCCGCATTGGCCGCGACCACGATGTTGATGCACGCGAGCATGACGAATTTCTTGTTGCCGCCGCCGACCGCCATCACTACCGCCGCCATCAGCAGCGCGGTGGTCAGGTTGTCCGCGATAGGTGAGATAAGAAATGCCAGCAGCCCGGTGACCCAGAACAGCGCGCGGTAACCGAAGCCCTTGCGGATCAGCCAGGAGCGCAGTGCTTCGAACACGTTGCGCTCGTCCATCGCATTGATGAAGGTCATCGCCACCAGCAGAAACAGCATCAACTCGGCGTATTCCTCCAGATTGTGGCGCAGCGCAGTCTCGACCACGTGCGGGATATCATGCGACTGGTAATGCCACGCAATCAGCGCCCAGATGATGCCGGCCGCCAGCATCACCGGCTTGGACTTGCGCAGGTGGGTGAATTCCTCGGCCATCACCACCAGATAGGCGACAAAGAATAGCAGCACCGAAGTGATGCCGACCCAGTTGCCGGTCAGGTCGAGGCGCTCGGCGCCCTCCGAGGCGTGCGCCAATACCGGCATGAATAACAGGGCAGCAAGTGTGGCAAAACGCTTCATCAGTATATCTCTCCGAATAAAATTACTTGGCAAATCATGTAGCGATGCATACAGGGGCGATATTCGCGTCAGAACTACAGCTTTCTGATGTAGAAATAAAAACTTTCAGCGCCTTTGATTTCACGCAGCAATTCATAGGGATTGTTACGCACAAATGTTCGTATATTCCTTACCGTTCCTTCTTTGCTTGAGACAAGCTTCAGAACCGCCCCAACGGGCATTTTATCGAGCAATTCCTTTGTTTTTACAGTTGGGACAGGACAATCGTCCTGTGTGGCATCAAGCAGTTCGTCGTAGTCAATATGCATGCGTTCTCATTCCTTGAATTTTCCTTTGTATTTTTCGTCTTCTGGCAGAAGCGGAATATGCTACCAAATTTTTTATGTTTTGAACTGCCACTCAATGCGTATGGCGCACGCGCAATACCTCTACAGATAGCCCATATGATCCAGCGGTACCAAGATATATAAAATATTTTTTGTCATTTTGATTCCCTGCCGTAAAACCACTTGAGCAAAAACGGGGGAGACATGGTGGTCAGCGCGATGACAATAAGCAGCGCAGCATACAGCTCGCCGTTCAGAATACCCTGACTGAAACCCAGTTGCGCAAAGATCAGCCCCACCTCGCCGCGCGGAATCATCGAGAGGCCGATGGCTATCTGGTTGCGGCGCGGTTCGCGGATGAAGAAGCCCGCCGCAAATTTTCCGAAGAAGGCGACGAGCAGCAGCGATGCCGCCAGCTCCCAGATGAAAGCGGAGCCCCAGTTTATTGCCTTGAGATTGAGCGATACGCCCACCATCACGAAGAACATCGGCGAGAACGCATGGATCAGCGGACGTACCTGCTCTTCGAGGCGGTGCGCCAGTTTCGGGCTGGGCTTGAATTCAAGCGCGGCGGCCTTCCCCATCCATAGCCTGAAACCGAAGTGCTGGCTGAACGCCAGCCCTGCCGCGAAACCGCCCATGATCTCCGGCGCGCCCACCGCATGTGCCAGCCAGGAGAACAACAGAATCAGCGACAACGCCATCGTCAGCAACAGCCCGGGCGTGGCGGCGCGCTGTTCGAAGTGTTCGATCACCGCCGAGGCCAGCTTGGCGACCAGCGGACCGAGCAACATGAACATGAGGATGTACAACCCCACTTCGCCCAAAGCCTGGATCGATACTTGCTGTTCCACCGCGAATTGGTACAGGAACGCGAGCACCAGCACGCCGAGGATGTCATCCAGCACCGCCGCGCCGATCACGATCTGCGCCTCGTCGGAATGACGCTTGCCCAGATCGTCGAGCACGCGCACGGTGATGCCGATACTGGTGGCGGTGAGTGTGCCACCGATAAACAGCGCCGTGAACTCGGATAACCCGAAGACCCAAGCGCTAACGCTGTAGCCCAGCGCGAACGGCAAAATAAAACCGAGCACCGCCACGACAATCGGCTTGCTGCCGGAGCGCGCCAGGCGGCTCAGATCGGTATCCATGCCGACCTCGAACAGCAGCAGGATAATGCCGATCTCGGCCAGCAGCTTCATCGTGGTGTCGGGCGAGACCCAGCCCAACAGCGAAGGGCCGATCAGCAGGCCAGCCAGCAACTCGCCGATCACCGAAGGGATACCGAAGCGCGCCACCGTTTCGGACAGCAGCCGCGCCGAAATCAGGATGATGGCGAGGAAAAGAAAGAATTGGTGCAGTTCCATAACTTCAGTTTTTACGCGAAGAAGTTGCCATCTTAGCGGCTCAGTTCAAGATTTTCCTGGCAATCCGCACAAAATGGCGCACCGGGGTCATTTTTCAGCCGCAGCTTGGCGATGGCTGCACCACACTGGCAGCACACGCCGAGCGTGCCGTTTCCCAACCGGGTACGCGCTGCTGCCAGGCGCAGCCTTTCCCGTTGTAGCGCCGCGCGCAGGCCAGAGGCCATGGCTTGCTGTTGCATGGCATCCATGCGCGACAGGCGGCCGACGCTGGATTGACCCAGCATCACGGCTCCCGCATTGGCGCTGGCCTCGCCCATTGCGCGCGACACTTCTTCGAGACGTGTCTCGATCAGCGCGCGGAATCGTTCTATTTTTTCTGGAGTCATGACATCAGCCGAGTCGATTGTCCGCCGGATGATACAACGGGTCTTCCAGCACGTTCACTTCGATCATATCCCTGGCCTTATCGAGCAGTTCCAGACAATCCGGGCTGAGGTGGCGCAAGTGCAGTTTCTTGCCCAGTTGGGTATAGCGCTCGGCGAGCATATCGATGGCTTCCAGCGCGGAGTGATCCTTGACGCGCGCGTTCTTGAAGTCGATCACCACTTCATCCGGATCGTCCTTGGGTGAAAACAACGCAATGAAATTCTGTGTTGAAGCGAAGAACAGCGAGCCATGCAAGTCATAGACTTTCCAGCCGTGCTCCTCGGTCGTCACGCGGACCTCGATGTGCTTGGCGTGCTGCCAAGCGAACACCAGCGCGGAGATGACCACGCCGACGATCACCGCCATCGCCAGATCGGTCAGCACGGTGACGATGGCGACCGTCAATCCCACCACCACATCGGCGTGCGGTACCTTGCCGAACAGGCGGAAGCTGCCCCACTCGAAGGTCTTCTCCGAAACCACAAACATCAGGCCGATCAGCGCGGCGAGCGGGATCATTTCGATCCATTCCGAAGCGAATAGGATGAAACTCAGCAGGAACAGCGCTGCGGCAATACCAGAAAGATTTTTCACCGCGCCGTTGGTCACGTTGATCATGCTTTGGCCGATCATCGCGCAGCCGCCCATGCCGCCGAAGAAGCCGGTGACCACGTTGGCCACGCCCTGCCCTACGCAGGCGCGATTCGGTTTGCCGCGCGTCTGCGTCATGTCGTCGATCAGGTTCAACGTCAGCAGCGATTCAATCAGGCCGATGCCGGCGAGAATCAGGCTGTAGGGAAAGATGATAGTCAGCGTTTCCCAATTCAGCGGCACATCGGGCAGATGGAACTCCGGCAGCCCGCCCTTGATCGAGGCAAGGTCACCCACGGTCTTGGTTTCCATGCCGGCAAAGATCGCCAGCGCGGAAACAACCATGATCGCCGCCAGAGTGGAGGGTACGATTTTGGTAATTTTGGGCAGCAGGTAAATAATCGCCATGGTCAGTGCGATCAAGCCCAGCATGGTGTACAGCGGCGCACCCTGCATCCAGCTCGTCGTGCCATCGGGTGCGGTGACTTTGAAATGCCCCATCTGTGCCAGAAAGATCACGATAGCCAGGCCGTTCACAAAACCCAGCATCACCGGATACGGCACCATGCGGATGAATTTGCCGAACTTGGCCACGCCGAACAGGATTTGCAGCACGCCCATCAGCACCACGGTGGCGAACAGATACTCCACGCCATGCTGCACCACCAGCGCCACCATCACCACGGCCAGCGCGCCCGTTGCACCGGAAATCATGCCGGGGCGGCCGCCGAACAACGAGGTAATCAGGCTCACCATGAACGCGGCATACAGCCCAACCAGCGGATGCACATGCGCCACCAGCGCGAAGGCGATGGCCTCGGGAACCAGTGCAAGCGCGACAGTCAGGCCGCTCAATACATTGGTCTTGGCTTCGGCAAGATTTTTAATGTCCATTGATTTGCTCCAGAAAAACAATAGCACCGCCCGCGCACGGGTCGGCGAAAACAGCGAGTTTGAAAGTGGGTACGGCGATTGCCTGTGAGTCACAGGCAATTGGGGAACGGATGAGTTACATCGGAAGCGGCCTGATTGTTTGAAGCGTGGTGCGATTATACCTCACTGTCCGGCCGGCACGGGCTTTGCCCAACACGCGCGCGAGATTGAAAGGCAAAATGCGCCGCACCCATGCTTCGCATGGGTATTGTCAGAACGAGAATTTATAAATCCGACAGCGGTTTTCCGGCCAACCGGTCATCCCGGATCTGGAGTTGCTGGATAATTTTTTCGAGCGACGAGTCGAGAGACAGCATTGTCTCGACCGGCAAGGCCGACAACGCTTCGGGCAGGATACCCTCGGCCGGGCCGGGTGCATTAACCAATAGCTTTGAAGCCTCCTCAGTCACCCGCAATCCGACGCGACGCTGATCTTCTTTGCTGCGCTCCTTGGAAACCAGTTTGCGGGCCACAAGTTTCTCAACGAGCTGGCTGCATGTGGATTGGTGGATGGAAAGCCGTTCGGCCAGTTCCGATACACCGATGCCGGGCGTGGTTGAGACCTCCTGCATGACCCACAGTTGCGAACCGGTCACTCCGCAGGTTCGCTCTATCTCGCGGAAGTGCTGGCGCACGGTGCCGTAGATGATCCGGAATTTTTTCAGCACCTGCAGCGGGAGCTGTTTTTTGTTGCGATTGCCCACGTTATACCCCAGTAATATTGTGCCGACTGATCCGGTTGGCTGGATTATAAAGTTTGCATTCGCCGTTTGCATCAATTATATTGATGCAAATTGATTTGCCGTCAATTCATTTTTGCAACACGCAAAATTTTTACCCATTAATTCCCAACAGGAGAAACCGATGAAAACCAATCTGGCCTTGCTGGCCGTCATATCGCTCGCAATTTCGGCATGTTCCACTCCCCCGAAGGAAACAACCGTACAAACACCCTACCAGGCAACGGCGACCGGCAGCCAGCAGCCCGGCACGGATTCCGCACCGGCAGCCGATACCGGCTCCAGCGATCTGGCGGCGCAGCTGCTGGAAATGCAAAAGAACAGCGTCTATTTCGATTTCGATGAATTTGCGATCAAGCCTGAGTACCGCGAAGTCGTTCATCAACATGCGCAATTCATCAAGAAGCAAAAGGCGCTTGCCATCAAGCTGGAAGGACATGCCGACGAGCGCGGCAGCAGCGAATACAATCTCTCGCTGGGCGACAGGCGCGCAAATGCGGTCCGCAAATCTCTCGAAGTACTGGGTGTGCCGGGCGGCCAGATCCACACGGTGAGCATGGGCGAAGAAAGCCCAAGGCTGGCTTGCCATGAAGAAAAATGCTGGAAAGAAAACCGCCGCGTCGACTTCATCGACAAACAGAACTGACCGCGCAATTGACACCGCTATTGCCGTACAGAGACGAACATGCCTTAAACATCAACCAAGATGGCAGGGTCGTGCTGTTTGGCGAAGTATTGGCGGACATCTTCCCCGATCGCGCCGTTCTGGGCGGCGCGCCCTTTAACGTTGCGAGGCACCTCAAAGCCTTCGGGCGCAACCCGGTTCTGCTCTCCCGTGTGGGCAACGACGATCTGGGCAAGGACGTGCTCGGCACGATGGCGCAGGACGGAATGGAAACCGGCGGCATCCAGTTCGACATGCATCGCCCGACCGGGCAGGTGAAGGTGCATCTGGAGAACGGCAGCCACCGCTTCGAGATACTGCCCGCACAGGCTTATGACTTTATTCACCCGGCGGTGGCGCGCATGGTCAGGCTCCCGCTCAGCCCTGCACTGGTCTACTATGGCACGCTGGCGCAACGGCATGAGGTTTCCCGCCGGGCGCTGATTACCCTGCTGCGCAGCACGAGTGCCGCAAAATTCCTGGATGTCAATTTGCGCGCGCCCTGGTATGACGAAAAGACGCTGCGCTCATCCATGCAATACGCGGATATCGTGAAGCTGAATGCGGAAGAGCTGGACGTGTTGGCGGAGATGTTCGCGTTACCGGGAGACAAGCCACAGGATCAGGTTATGGAATTGATACGCCAATTTGATCTCGACCAGGTGGTGGTCACATGCGGGGCGGAGGGTGCGTGGCAAATGGATCGGGCCGGCAAAATGATCAAGGGCGGTGAAAACAACCGTGCCGCCGCAGTGGTAGATACGGTCGGCGCAGGCGACGGGTTTGCCGCAGTTTACATTCTGGGCATGCTGCGGCGCTGGCCCATGGCCAGAACGCTGGAACGCGCCAATGCGTTTGCCGCCGCGATCTGCGGAATCCGGGGCGCGGTTCCCGATCATGCGGATTTTTACGAGCCGTTCACCAGGGAATGGAGAGTATGACCAACCATCTGCCAAAACCCGGAAAACCGTTGTACATCGTCCTGATCAGCGTGCACGGGCTGATTCGCGGCCACGACCTTGAACTGGGACGCGATGCGGATACCGGCGGCCAGACCAAGTATGTCGTGGAGTTGGCGCGCGCCTTGGGCGAACGTGAGGATGTTGCACGGGTGGTGCTGATGACGCGCCGCGTCATCGATAGCCAGGTCAGCCCGGACTACGCGGAACCGTTCGAAGCGCTTTCAGAAAAAGCTGCGATCGTGCGCATCGAATGCGGCGAGCCCAAATATCTGCGCAAGGAAATGCTGTGGGACTCGCTGGACAGCTTCGCCGACAACGCCCTCGCCTACCTCAAGAGCCAGCCGGTTATCCCGAATGTCCTGCACAGCCATTATGCGGATGCCGGCTATGTCGGCGCGCGGCTGGCGCACCAGCTCGGCATCCCGCTGGTGCATACCGGCCATTCGCTGGGCCGCAACAAGCGTATGCAGTTGCTGGCCAGCGGTGTCAGGCGCGGCGAGATCGAAACGACCTACCATATCTCGCGCCGCATCGAGGCGGAAGAAACCACGCTGGGCGTCGCCGAGCGCGTCATCACCAGCACGCAACAGGAGATCAGGCAGCAATACGGGCTTTACGATTTTTACCGGCCAGACCGCATGCGCGTGATCCCGCCCGGCACGGATCTGGAAAGCTTTTTTCCGCCCTGCGGGGATGAAGCGCACAGCGCCATCGCGGATGAGTTGCGGCGCTTTCTGCAACAGCCCGGCAAGCCGATCATCCTGGCATTGTCGCGCCCCGACCCGAAGAAAAATATCGTCACGCTGATTGAAGCCTACGGCGAGTCGCCGCAACTGCAACAGGCCGCCAATCTGGTGATCGTGGCCGGCAACCGCGACGACATTCAGGACATGGAAGATGTCGCCAAAAACACCCTAAGCGATATCCTGCTGGCCATCGACAGGTATGACCTGTACGGAAAAGTCGCATACCCGAAGCACCACAAGGCGGAAGAGGTCTCGGTATTATTCCGCCTCGCGGCGGCTTCCTGCGGCGTGTTCGTCAACCCCGCGCTGACCGAACCATTCGGCCTGACGCTGATCGAAGCTGCCGCATGCGGCTTGCCTATCGTGGCGACGGAGGATGGCGGGCCGGTCGACATCATCAAGCACTGCCAGAACGGTTGCCTGATCAATCCGCTCGACAAGCAAGCGATGGCGGAAACCCTGCTGCAGGTCTTGGCCAACAAGAAAGAATGGCGCAGTTTGGCGGAAAACGGCATACAGGGCGTGCGCCGCCATTATTCGTGGCAGGCGCATGTGGAAAAATATCTGTCGGTCATCCGTCCGCTGGTGGAGAAAACCGAGCCGCTGTCGAGGATGAACCTGAAGCGGCGTCCCGGAATATTCCGCGACCGTGCGCTGTTTACCAGCATCGACCTGAACCTGATCGGCGACCGCGACTCGCTGGCGAATTTTCTGCAAACCATGCAGCAATACAGCAAGTCGATCATTTTCGGCATCGCGACAGGCCGTCCTCTGGACGATGCGCTGGGCGTGTTGCGCCAATACGACATTCCCGTTCCCGATGTGCTGATCTCCGGCCAGGGCACCGAAATTCACTACGCCCCCAACCTGACGCAGGATACTGTCTGGGAGCGCCACATCGGCCATTTGTGGAACCGGCAGGCGGTGCGCGATGTCCTCAGGGAAATACCGGGACTGGAGATGCAGCCCAAAAAATTCCAGAGCGCTTTCAAAATCAGCTACTACATCGACCCTGCACTAGCGAACGTCCAGGAAATCCGGCAGGTGCTGTTGCGCAACGAGCAGACGGCGAATGTCGTTTTTTCTTTCGGTCAATTTCTCGATGTGCTGCCGGTCAGGGCATCCAAGGGGCTGGCCCTGCGCTGGTGCGCCGAGCAACTGGGCTTCCCGCTGGAAAACACGCTAGTGGCCGGGGTCACGGGCGCCGATGCGGACATGCTGCGCGGCAACACGCTGGGAACCGTCGTGGATAACCGGCATCTCGCGGAATTATCGGACCTGGCTACCGTCGACAAGATTTATTTTTCAAAAAACCCGCATGCCGCCGGTATCCTCGAAGCGCTGGATCATTACCAATTCTTTACCAACGGTGAAGAGAACGGCGCATCATGAAACGCTTCCTGCTTTGCACCGACCTCGACCGGACGCTGATCCCGAACGGCGCACAGCCCGAATCGCCGTCCGCGATGCAGCGGTTCAGGCGCCTGGCGAACCGCGAGGAGATTACACTTGCCTATGTGAGCGGACGGCACCGCGCCCTCATCGAGCAGGCCATCGCGGAATACGACCTGCCGCAACCGGATTTCGCCATTGCCGATGTCGGCTCGACGATCTACCGGATCGATGCGTCCGGCTGGCGGCAATGGGACGAATGGGATGCGCAGATCGCGCCGGACTGGCACGGCTTGGCGCATGACGAGCTCTACCGGCTGCTGTGCGTGTTTTCGGCGCTGCGCTTGCAGGAACAGGAGAAACAGAGCCGCCGCAAGCTCAGCTTCTACGTCCCGCTCGATACAGGCGTGCAAGAATTGCTCGGCGAAATGGATGTACGCCTGAAGCAAGCCGGAATCAGGGCCAACCTGATCTGGAGTATCGATGAAGCCGCCGCCATTGGCTTGCTGGATGTATTACCGGCCAGCGCAAACAAGCTGCATGCCATCGCGTTCCTGATGCGGCAGCAAGGCTTCGGCCAGGAGAATACGGTTTTTGCCGGCGACAGCGGCAACGACCTGGACGTGCTGAAGAGCGGCATCCAGGCCGTGCTGGTTGCGAACGCCGATGCGGAAACCAAGCGGCTGGCAGCGGACGGTACGGGCTGCCTGTATATCGCCAAAGGAGGCTACCTCGGCATGAACGGCAACTACAGCGCCGGCATCCTCGAAGGGCTCGCCCATTATTCTCCGGAAGCCGATGCGTGGCTGCGCCAACCGGATCGAACATGACAGGATATTAACGATGTACGAACAAGTTTCCCACGCGCTGCTGAACGAAATCCTGTACAGGCTGAAACCGGAGATAGGAAATTTCCGGCTGCGGCATTTTTACACCCGCCTCGGCGCGAATTTCTATGCGATCCATTCGTTGTTCCACTTGCTGTACGGCAACCGTCCCGACTTCAAGGAGCAAATGGTCAGCCTGGTCGAGACGCTCGCGCTGCGCTACATGGAACGCCTGCCACACTTGCGCAAATCGGATCTTGAGCGCGAACTGGACTACAACTGGTTCATGAGCCAGCGATGGGTCGGCATGGCGCTGTACTGCGACCGTTTCGCCGGTGACCTGAAAGGCCTGCGCGTAAAACTGCCTTATCTGCACGACCTGGGCGTCAATATGCTGCACATCATGCCTATCCTCGATTGCCCGCCGGGCAGCAGCGATGGCGGCTACGCGGTGTGCGACTTCTGCAAGGTCGATGCGCGCTACGGCACGACAGAGGATGTCGAAGCGCTGGCTGTCACGCTCAAAAAACGCGACATGCTGCTGGTGCTGGACGTCGTGGTCAACCACACCTCGAACGAACATGAATGGGCGCAGCGTGCGCGCCGGGGCGAAAAGAAATATCAGGATTATTACTACGTCTTCGACGACCGGGAGATGCCGGATAGCTACGAAGAAACCATGCCGGAGATATTTCCGGCCACCTCGCCGGGCAACTTTACCTGGGACGAGACGATGGGCAAATGGGTGATGACGGTTTTCAACAGCTACCAGTGGGACTTGAATTACCACAATCCGGCGGTGCTGATCGAGATGGTCGACATCATCCTGTTCTGGGCGAACAAGGGCGCGGACATCCTGCGGCTGGATGCGGTGGCGTTCCTGTGGAAGAAGATCGGCGGCACCTGCCAGAACGAGCGCGAGGCGCACCTGTTGCTGCAACTGATGAAGGATTGCTGCCAGGTGACCGCACCGGGCGTACTGTTCATCGCGGAAGCCATCGTCTCCCCCAACGAAATCACCAAGTATTTCGGCGAGGACGCGATCAATGCCAAGGAATGCGAGATGGCCTACAACGCCACGCTGATGGCGCTGCTCTGGGGCGCCGTCGCCACCAAGAACGCGAAGCTGCTCAATCTGGGCATCAAGAACCTGCCGGTCAAACTGGAACGCGCGACCTGGCTCAATTATGTGCGCTGCCACGACGACATCGGTCTGGGCTTCGCCGACAGAGATGCTGTGCTGTCGGGCTATGACCCGGCGCAACACCGGCGCTTTCTGGTCGATTATTTTACCGGCAAGTTTCCGGACTCCCCGGCTCGGGGCCTGCCGTTCGGCGAAAATTCGGAGACCGGTGACGCGCGCATTTCCGGCTCGCTCGCATCTCTGGTCGGGCTCGAAACCGCGCTTGAAAATCAGGATGAAGCTGCCATCGACGCGGCGATCAAAACCATCCTGCTGCTGCACAGCGTGATCCTGTCCTTTGGTGGCATACCGCTGCTCTACTATGGCGATGCGATCGGCATGCTCAACAGCCTGGAATATCTCGCTGACCCTTCACAGAGCAACGACAACCGCTGGATTAATCGCTCATTTTTCGATTGGAAAAAGGCGGAAAAGCGCCATCAGAGCGGCACGGTGGAACACCGGATATTCAGCGCGCTGAAAAAAATGATTTCCTTGCGCAAGGAGATGACGGCGTTCGCGGATTTTGACAATCGGCAATTATTCGCCGTGGACAATCCCAACCTGCTGGTCTTTTCCAGAACCGACCCGATCAACAGCCGTAACAAAGTATTGGTAGCCTGCAACTTCAACGTCGAGGCGCAGACACTCCAGATCGGCCCATTACGGTCGCACGGCTTGTTTCAGGAAGGCGGCATGAAAGATGTCTGCTCGGGCGCACAAATCACGGTTGAAAACGATACGCTCATAATTCAGCCGCTTTCATGCTATTGGCTGACCGACTGACAGGTGCGCGCGGAACACACATGGACAACTGCCGCAGTGGAACCGCGTGGCTATCAATCTTTCTGGAGATGAAGGGACAGTTCCGGAATTTCCGTCAGTTGCATGTTTGCCGAGGCAACCTGCACCTTGCCGTGCGTTCCCTCAAACCCGGCAAGGATGCCTGAAAACAGCTTGTCCTTGGTATTTCTCCTGACCTGCGGATAGACGATGTAACGCAGGGTGAATTCGATCCAGTTGGCATCGAAACTCATCGTCACGACCGGCTCAAGCGTTTCATCATCGGTGCTATGGTGGTGGACGAAATTCGACCAGGTGTCTTTTTCCGCTGCCATTATTTCCGCCAGAACGGTTTTACCGGTGGCCTCGATAATCTCGCGCGCCAAACGGTGGTCCGAACCCGTCCGGACAGGAATCACGATTTCGTCCCACAGGAATGGAAAGTCGGCGTTGTAATTAAAAACATGCTCTCTCAATATCAGACTGTTCGACAAAAACACCACGCGGCCATTGTACAAATCCGATTTGACCCACGCACAGCATTCCATGACTGTCGTGGTCAATGGCCCGATGTCGATTACGTCACCCATGACGCCACCGATCTGAATCCGGTCGCCGGTTTTGTACAGCCCGCCAAAAGAGACGACGGCCCACCCGATGAGCCCCTGTATCAGCTCACGCAGGGCGAAGCCGATACCGACACTGAGCGCGCCGATAATAACTGCGAGGTTCGTGAACTGATCGCTGAAAATAACGATGGCGGCAACCAGCATCAGCGCGTAACCCGCCAGGCTGAAAGCCTTGCGCATCTTGTAGCGCAAATCCTTATCTTCAATTTTGACCGAAATGATGGTTTGGGCAAAACGCACCAGCGACAAGATAAGGAGCATGGCCAATATAGCCGCCACGCTCTTGATAAAGAGCGGGTGTCCGGTCAAATTTCCGATCAGGCTGTCCATGGCTTGTAAAGTATCAACGATCCCCTGTCTGTGCAAGCGGTTTGCCCAGCGCGCGTGCATAGAATTTCCGCACGCCCTGCAACGGGTAGAGCGCCACCAGCAACGCACACAGCGAGATGCTGACCAGCACCACCATGTAGGTCGTGTCGCGGATGGTTTCCCCGCCGGCCACGCCGTATTGCAACGGCAGTCCGGCCAGCACCGCCGCCGCCAGCCCTTTCGGCGCCATCATCGACGTGATAGCGGAATCGCGCAGGGTATATCCGGCATCGCGGTAGACGAAGCGGGTCAGGCCGGTGCGCATGGCGAATACCAGCACCGTCATGGCGATCGCGGTGAGCGCCAAGTGCGCCGCGCCGAAATGGATGGAGATGCCCAGATAGACGAAAAAGTAGGTTTTCAGCAGGAACACCGATTCGCGGTAAAACACCCGATCCATTTCGTTCAGCGGCTCGATGGTCTGGTTCGACAGGCTCTGGATGCGGGTCAGGCCGAACGACTCGAAATTGGTCATGGTGATGCCCAGCGTAAGGGCGGCAATCGCGCCGGAAAAACCGAGTTGCTCGGTCACGCCATAGACGATGAACACGTAAGCGAGCGTGGATGAAATCGTATTCGGAAAGTCGCGCACCTTGCCCAGCACGAGCAGCCAGCCGATGCCGCCGAGCACACCGATGACCGCCGCAAAAATCAGTGCGGCCAGCACGCCGCCGACCAGCCTGCCCGGCTCGACACCGCCCTGCGTGTAAACCTGCAACAGCGCGAACACGCCGACGATGCACAGCACGTCAGTCAACGCCGATTCCAGCACCAGCACCATGGCGGGTTTTTCAGACATGCGCAGCGCCTCCACCATCGGGATCACCACGGCGGAAGACGTGCCGCCCAGCGTGACGCCGAGCAAAATCGCAGGAAGCAAATCCAGATCCAACGCGGTCACTCCGACCAAAGCCACAATCACGACAGTCAGCGCAAAGCACACCAGGCTCAACACGCCGGTGGTCGCCAACGACTTGTGCAGAACACCCAGGTTCAGCGAGGTGCCGCTTTCGAACAGGATCACCACCAGTGCGATGGTCGCGATCACCGAGCCGATCTTGCCGAAGTCCTGCGGCGCGACAATGCCCAATATCGGCCCGAGCAAAATGCCCATCAGCATCAGCACCAGTACATCCGGAATGTTGGTCTTGCGGAACTGCAAGGACAAAAAGTGCGCGAAAAAAACCATCAGGCCAATCGCCAGAATCGTGATGGACATAGCCAGCCTTTCTTGTGTTAACGGTTGCGATTATACATGGTGAAAATTTCGGCCCGACCCGCCATGCCGGAATGTGCAGCCGTGAGTGTTATACTTCCCACTGGCAAGAGTTCCTGCTCATTCTGCCACCGAAGTTCGGTCACATTTTCCCCTGAAATACAAACAGCAAAGGAGGTCTAACCATGACCCAGAAAATCCGCGTCGGCCTCGTTGGCTATGGCAAAGCTGGCAAGGCCGTGGCTAACGTGCTCAGCGCAGACCCGCGTTTCGACCTGCGCTGGATCGCGCGGCGCACGGCGTGCACAGATCCGCAAAACCACCCTGACACCAACATTCCCATCATCGGCATCGCGCAGCAATCGTTCGGCGAACTGTTCGATCAACACCCGGTAGATGCGCTGGTGGATTTTTCCTCCTCGGAAAGCCTGCGCGTTTACGGTGAAGAGGTACGCAGGCGCGGCATCACACTGGTCAGCGCGATCTCGGCCTATTCGGAAGACGACTTGAACTATGCGCGCAGCCTGGGGCGGGATACGCGCGTGATGTGCTCGCCCAACATCACGCTCGGCATCAATTTCCTGATCGTGGCGGCCAAGCTGCTGCGCAAGGCCGCGCCGTTTGCCGATGTGGAAATCGTCGAGCAGCATTTCAGGGACAAGCCGGAAATTTCAGGCACGGCACGCAAGATTGCGGAAACGCTGGAAGTGGATGCGGAGCAAATCACGTCGCTGCGTTTCGGCGGGATTGTCGGCCACCACGAAGTAATCTTCGGTTTTCCGCACCAGACCGTGCGGCTGATCCACGATTCGATCCGGCGCGAGGCGTTCGGCACCGGCGCCGCTTTTGCGCTGGAACAGCTTGCCGGTTGCGATAACGGCTTCTACAGTTTCGATGACCTGCTGATGCGCGTGATGCGCACGGAGCTGCTGGGTAGTAACTGACAAGGCCGTTTTTTTCTGGCATCTTGTTTACGTGCGCTAGAATCACCTGCATCCACACGGACCGGAGCACGAAATTCATCGTGCCGACGATCACCGCCATCACCAGATCGGTCAACACCGGGAGAACGCGGCCCGCCATGTCTATGACACCGAGCATGATCGCTGGCGCGATTCAGCCAGACGTAGCGCACCATCAGCCGCCCTATTCGCGGCGTGGGCCGAGCAGGGATCCGAGCAGTTCCATCGGCAGCGGGAAGACGATGGTGTTGCTCTTGTCGCCGGCAATGGCATTGAGGGTTTGCAGGTAGCGGAGCTGCATGGCTTGCGGCGACTGCGCCAGCACCTGCGCAGCCTGGAGCAGTTTTTCGGAAGCCTGTAGCTCGCCTTCGGCATGGATCACCTTGGCGCGCCGCTCGCGCTCAGCCTCGGCCTGACGGGCGATGGCGCGCACCATGGTCTCGTCGATGTCCACGTGCTTGATCTCCACGTTCGCCACCTTGATGCCCCAAGCGTCGGTCTGCGAGTCGAGGATCTGCTGAATGTCAACATTCAAGCGCTCGCGCTCGGCCAGCATGTCGTCCAGTTCGTGCTTGCCGAGCACCGAACGCAAGGTGGTCTGCGCCAGTTGCGAGGTGGCCTCGAGATAGTTCTGCACCTGGATGATCGCTTTCTGCGGGTCGATGACGCGGAAATACACCACTGCATTCACCTTCACCGACACGTTGTCGCGGGAGATTACGTCTTGGCTGGGCACGTCCATCACCATCACGCGCAGATCCACCCGTACCATCTGCTGGATACCCGGCACGACGAGTACGATGCCCGGCCCCTTCACTTTCCAAAAGCGCCCGAGCAGAAACACTACACCACGTTCGTATTCCCGCAGAATGCGGACACTTGCCACCGCCAAGGCGATGATGAGCAGCAGGGCGCCGCTCCAGCCAAAATCCCAGATCATGATTTTTCTCCTTTTTGTTCCGGTTGAACCACCAAGGTAAGCCCGTCCACTGCCACAATCCTGGCCCGCGCACCGCGGGTCAGCGCCGTCTCGCTGCGCGCATGCCAGCGTTCGCCAAAGGCCTGCATCCAGCCTTCGTGCTCGAAATCTTCGAGTGCCACCGCCGTGCTGCCCAGCATCGCCTCGGCACCGGCGACCGCCGGCCGCCGCCGCGCACGCAGCGCGAAGGCACCGATGCCAACCAGCATCAGGGCACTGGCTACGGCCAGCGGCACAACGAAGGCGAGCGAGATTTCCATGCCGGGGATGTCGCCATCGATCAGCATCAGGGATCCGGCAATGAAGGCTACGACGCCGCCGACGCCCAGTACGCCGAAGCTGGGGGCGAAGGCTTCCGCCGCCATCAGGGCAATGCCCACCAGCAGGAGCAGGGCACCGACGGCGTTGATCGGCAGCATGGCAAGCGCGTAGAGGGCCATCAGCAGACTAATGGCGCCGATCACACCGGCCACACCGAAGCCCGGCGTGTAGAACTCGAACAGCAGCCCATAAATGCCGAGCATCAGCAGGATCAGCGCGATGTTGGGATCGGCCACCGCCGCCAGCAAGCGTTCCTTCCAGTTGGGTTCGATGGTGACGATGGCGGCATCGGTGAGCATCAGCTTGTATTCGCCCTGCGCCAGGCCAACACTGCGCCCGTCGGCTTGACGCAGAAGATCGGGCAGATCGGCGGCGACGAAGTCCACTACTTTCAGCTTCAATGCGTCTTCGGCAGACAGGCTTTCCGCCTCGCGCACCGCCTTCTCCGCCCATTCGGCGTTACGGCCGCGCAGTTGGGCGAGACTGCGCAGGTAGGCGGCGGCATCATGCATCGCCTTCTTCTCCATGGTGCTGGCGTCCGGCGCGCGCTCTTTCCCTTCCGTGGGCTTTTCCCCCGCCGCCGGGGGCTTGCCGATTCCGCCGCCGATGCCCATTGCTACCGGCGTGGCGGCACCCAGATTGGTGCCCGGTGCCATGGCGGCGATGTGGCTGGCATAAAGGAGGTAAGTGCCAGCGCTGGCGGCGCGTGCACCGGAAGGTGAAACGAAAGTAGCCACCGGCACCGGTGAGGCAAGGATGCCTTGGATCATCCCGCGCATGGCCGAGTCGAGTCCGCCCGGTGTATTGAGCCTGAGCACCAGCAGCTCTGCCCGCGCCTGCTTCGCTTCGTCCAGGGCGCGCAGGAAATAGGCTGCACTGGCCGGGCTGATGGCGCCATCAATCCCGGCCACCACGACCGTCTTGGCAAAGGCGGCAAGCGGCAGGAGCAGCAGCGCGGCAGCAAAACAGATGAGGCGTTTCATCGTTCCCTTTCCGGACAACAGTGGCATCGCACCTCTCACACAGTCATCACTGCGTGTATTGTATACACGCAGTGAGGTGAAAAGACAATATGCCGGAATGTCTATGGAAATGCAGATTTAATCCGTTCGTGGTGAGCCCTTCGACTTCGCTCAGGACAGGCTTGTCGAACCATGAACGGATTAAATCGATAACAATCAATCTGCTGTAAAAACCCTTCGACAAGCTCAGGGCGAACGGTCGATTTAATCTGCGTTTCCCTATATATTTTTCGGCCAGTAAATAGAATATCACCAGCTATCAGATTAATTTCCAGTCGGGTGCAACCACGTTCCGCTGTCGGCGTCGATGGCCTCGGCGTGGCGCACGATCTCTTCATGAGCATGTCAGATTTCAATGACAGGCGTAACCGGAATATGGTGTTTCTCGGCAAACTCGCGTGCCACTTTGCCGACGTGCTCCTTGGCCGCATCGACCATTCGCCCCATGGTCAACTCATGCGATAAATCCTTCCACGCCTCACCAGCCATTTCTCGATTTCCACGGCAAAGAATACGACACTGGACAAGACGAGGCAGATCGCCAGTTCGTCCATGGTGAGCGGTTCTGTCTTGAAAATTGGGTTGAGCGCAGGCAGGTAGATCGTCGCCATTTGCAGCAGAAAGGTAAAGATAATGGTCGCCGCCATCGCCGGGTTGGATAGGAAGCCGATGACGAACAGGGATTCCTTTTCCGAGCGTATCGCCATCACGTGCGCGAGTTGCGAAAGGGTCAGCACGGTGAACACCATGGTTTGCCAGTGCGCCGAGCCGCTCTGCAAGGCCCAGGCTTGTACCAGCAGGCACATTCCGGCCATCAGCAGGCCTACCCAGATCATGTGCTGCCACATGCCGTGCGCGAAGATGCTTTCCTGCAGCGGACGCGGCGGGCGGCGCATGATGCCGCGCTCGGCGGGCTCCGCAGCCAGCGCCAAGCCGGGCAAACCATCGGTGACCAGGTTGACCCACAGGATCTGGATCGGCAGCAGCGGGATCGGCAGCCCGAGAAACGGCGCGAGAAAGATCGTCCATATCTCGGCGGAGTTGGTGGAGATACCGTAGCGGATGAATTTGCGGATGTTGTCGTAGAGGCGACGGCCATGGCGCACCGCATGCACAATGGTGGCGAAATTGTCGTCGAGCAGCACCATGTGTGCCGCTTCGCGCGCCACGTCGGTGCCACCCTTGCCCATCGCCACGCCGATGTCCGCCGCCTTGAGCGCGGGCGCATCGTTGACGCCGTCGCCGGTCATCGCCACCACCTCGCCCCTGTCTTGCAGCGCGCGGACGATTTTGATTTTCTGCGCCGGGTCGACGCGCGCATAAACCCGCACGTGCTCGACTTCCGCTTCGAACGTTTCCTGATCGAGCAGCCCCAGCTCCGCGCCGGTCATCACGCGCCCGTCGCCATCGGCCCCTTCTTTATCGGCAAGGATGCCGAGCTGGCGGGCAATGGCGCGCGCAGTGGCGGGATGATCGCCAGTGATCATCACCGGCGTGATGCCGGCAGAGGTGCACTGCTCCACGGCTTCCTTCACTTCGCCGCGCGGCGGATCGATCAGGCCGGCAAAACCGAGGAACACCAGTTCGCTCTCCAGCGCATCCGGGTGCGCGCCGTCAGGCAACGCCGCCGGCCAATGCCGGCAGGCAAAGGCGAGCACGCGCAAACCGTCGGTAGCCATGAGTTCGGCCTGCTGCAACAACGCCGCCTGGTCGATGTCCTGTTCGCCATCGGCACCGAACATGCGCACGCACAGCGGCACGACGGTTTCCGGCGAACCCTTGGTGTAGGCAATCACGCCTGCATCCGCTCCGTGAAAGGTGGTCATGCGCTTGCGCTCGGAATCGAACGGCAGCTCCAGCAGGCGCGGCGTTTTCTGCTCCAGCGCGGTTTTGCTGTAACCCGCCTCCTGCGCGGCGTGCAGCAAAGCTGCCTCGGTCGGTTCGCCGCGTGCCTTGTTGCGGTGATCCAGATGCGCATCGTTGTTCAGCGCCAATGCGCGGAACAGCATCGGCCACGGCTCCGCCTGCTTATCGCCCTGCGCTGCGTCCCACAGTGAGCCGGCGGCATAAAGCGCCGTCACATGCATCTTGTTCTGCGTGAGCGTGCCGGTCTTGTCGGAACAGATAACCGTGACCGACCCCAGCGTCTCGACAGCGGGCAGGCGGCGGATCAGGGCGTTCTGCTTGGCCATTTTATGCGCGCCCAGCGCCAGTGAGATCGTCACCACCGCCGGTAGCGCCGACGGAATCGCCGCGACTGCAAGGCTCAGCGCGGTCATGAACATCAGCAGCAGCGGCTCGCCGCGCAGCACGCCGACGACGAACACCAGCACGCAGATCGCCAGAGCGGCGATGGCAAGGCGCTTGCCCAGGTTCGCCAGACGTTTCTGCATCGGCGTCTTGCTTTCGCCGCTCTCGTTGAGCAGGGCGGCGATCTTGCCCAGCTCGCTGTGCATGCCGGTCGCCACCACCAGGCCGCGCGCCCGGCCGTATGTCACGATAGTGCCTTTGTAGGCCAGGCAGAGCTTGTCGCCCAGCGGGGCCTCGGCGATGTCCAGCGCTTGCGTCTGTTTTTCTACCGCGACCGATTCGCCGGTGAGCGCAGATTCGTCGATCTTGAGCCGTGCGGTTTCGGCGATGCGCATATCGGCGGGCACCACGTTGCCCGCCTCCAGCAGCACCACATCGCCCGGCACCAGCGCCGAGGCATGTACCATTTCCGCCTGACCGTCGCGCAGCACGTGCGCGTTCGCCTCGGCCATGCGCTTCAACGCCGCCATCGCGCGCTCCGCGCGATATTCCTGGATAAAACCGATCACCGCATTCAGGATAACGATGACCACGATGGCGATGGTGTCGCCCACATCGCCGACAATGCCGGAAATGATCGCCGCGACGATCAGCACGATGATCATGAAATCGCTGAACTGGTCGAGCAGCATGCGCCAGGGCGAACGCGCGGTTTTTTCCTGCAACGCGTTGGGGCCGAACTGCGCCAGCCGTTTTGCCGCATCGTTCGCGCTCAATCCGGATTGCAGGTCGCTCTCCAGCCGTTGCGCCGTCTCGGCGGCGCTCAGCGTGTGCCAGGGGTGCTTGCTATTGTCCATGATAGAAGAGCACCCAGGTGTTGAGGATATACAGCAGGAACAACCCCAGGCTGATCCAGGTCAGGCCCAGCATAGTTCGCCCCTGCGGGCGGAACACCAGGCCGACGATCACCAGCGCGCTCATCATCACGGCGGTGAAGGCGGTCAGCGCGTGACTGGCATCGACATGTGCGAGCAGCGGACCCCTGGTATAAAACAGATCGTCCACCGCCAGAATGATGATGTCGAACAGGTTGCTGCCCAGCAGGTTGGCGATAGCCATGTCCAGCGCGCCGATGCGCAGCGCCGAGATTGTGACTGCGACTTCGGGGGCGGAGGTCACTGCGGCCACCAGCAGGGTGCCGACAAAGCTCTGCCCCCAGTCCATCATGTCGGAAATATCCTTGGCGACAAAGGGCAGCCAGGAACCTGCGATCACCACGGCCAGCGCCGCCTGCGCGTAGCCTTTGACGGCGCTGCGCAGCGTGATACCGGGATAACGCTCGGCGCTCGCCTCGACGAATTCGGACAGAGTGCGGCGCTCGTAGCTGTAAACGGCGCGCATCGCCACGAGATAAACCAGCAGGATGAACGGCGAGTAGAGTCCCACATGCCCGAATACCGGGCTCATGCCCGCATGATCCAGCAGCAGGCTGAAACCGGCGAAGGCGATCAGCATCGCGCCCAGCGCAGCCGACAGGATGTGCCCTTGCGCCGCGCGGCTGTACAGGGTCTCCTCGCGCCGGTACAACGCATCCAGCACCACCAGGATGGCAAGGTTGAACACGGTGCTGCCCAGCACATCGCCGACAGCGATGTTCGGCGCGTCGGCGAACGTGACGGCGGAAATTCCGGTCACCAGTTCCGGTAGCGAGGTGGCGGTGGACAGCAGGATCAAGCCCACCCATGATGCTGAGACGCCGGACTTTTCGGCGATGATGTCTCCATAGCGGGAAAGGAAATAGCCCGCGTAGCCGATGACGGCGAGACAAAGCAGAAGTTGCAACCAGAGCAGCATGTCGGGTACCTCCTTGCCGGGTGGACGGCGGAATAGTACAACAAGCCCGCAATTTATTTTTGGGTCGTTCCGCATCGATCAGATTCAGGATCGACAAGATCACACGCGCCATCGGGGTGGATGATCGCCTTGTAGGATTAAGCCCGTAAACTGCTGTAAAAAATTGGTGAGCTTTGCCGGCCAGGCACCTTGCGCGATTTTTGAGGCAGGCTGTTAACCTGCTTCAGTCTCGGACGCTGCATCCACAGCCTTGGCCTTGCGCGGCACGGTCTTAGGGTCACAGGTGATCGGGCGGTAGATTTCGACGCGGTCGCCGTCATTGAGCACGGCGTCCAGCTTGCTGACCTTGCCGTATATGCCGACCTTGTTTTTCTCGAGGTCGATCTCAGGAAATTGCCCGAGGATGCCCGAGCGTTCGATGGCGTCCTTGATGGTGGCGCCATCGGACAGGTTTACGTCAAACCAGGCTTGGCGCTGCGGCAGGGCATAAGCGATTCCAATTTTCATTGTTTTCCCCTTACGCGGCGCTGTGGGCGCCGCCCATCTGGATAGCCTTGCCGGCGCGCACGTCCAGCATGCGTTTGCCGACCACCAGCAGGCCGAGGGTCAGGAACCCGCCGGGCGGCAGGATCATCATCAATATGCCTGTGTCTTCCGGCAGCAAGCGCATTTCCATGAATTTGAAAGCCGGGCCAAACAGCAGCGATGCGTCGGCAAACAGGGTGCCGGAGCCGACGATCTCGCGCACCGCGCCAATGAGGGTGAGCGCGAAGGTGAAACCGAGACCCATGAACAGGCCGTCCGCCAGAGAGGGCAACGCCGAATTTTTTCCGGCAAATGCCTCAAGACGGGCGAGCGGCAGGCAGTTGGACACGATCAGCGGAATGAACATGCCAAGCACCTTGTAAAGCTCGTGCAGCCACGCATTCATGAACAGATCCACCAATGTCACCATCGAGGCGACAACCAGGATGAATACCGGGATACGCACTTCCTGGGTGATATAGCTGCGGAACAGGCCGACCAGCATGCTCGATGCGGCCATCACCGCCGCCGTCGCCAGCCCCATGCCCAGCGCATTGGTGGCGGTGCCGGTCATGGCCATGGCCGGGCACAGCCCCAGCAGCATGGCGAACACGCCGTTGTTTTCCCACAGTCCATCTTTAACGATGGTTTTGTATTGCGCCGCCATTTAATGTCCCTCCTTTTTCATTTCTGCCTTGGGGGCGTTCATATCCGTCATTTTCGCCTTGTTGGCTTCGAATAACTGAAGCCCGCTACGAATGGCGTTAATGATGCCGCGCGGCGTGATGGTAGCGCCGGTAAACTGGTCAAACTGGCCGCCGTCCTTCTTCACCTTCCATTTTTCCAGCGGTGTGTTCTCCAGGGACAGGCCGTCGAAACGCAATATCCAGTCGCCTTTCTTGACTTCCATCTTGTCGCCCAGCCCCGGTGTTTCCTTGTGGGCAAGGACGCGCACGCCGAGAATTTTGCCTTGTGCGTCGATGCCCAGCATGAGCTTCATTTTGCCGGCATAGCCGACGCCGAATATCTCGTAGGCCAAACCGGTGACTTTGCCTTCCTTGGTGGCGCGATAGACGGTGATTTCCATGTCGCGCTCATTTTTCATGCTAATGGCATCTTCGACCAGATTATTGTCGTGGATACCGGACGGAATCACCTGAGCGAGCGAGTTCAGCCGGTCTTCCATGGCGCGCGTGGCGATATCGTCAACGGTAATATGGTCGCTATAGGCGAGCACGACCCCGAAGCCCAGGCAAAATGCGCCCAGAATCAGCCCGTGGCTTAACGTGCGCTGTTTTTTCATGGTTTCTCCTTACCCAGCGGCAACGGTTCGCCCTTGCGGTTGCGCCCAAATGCGCGCGGGCGGGTGTATTGGTCGATGATCGGGGCCAGCCCGTTCATCAGCAGCACCGCGAAGGCCACGCCCTCCGGGTAGCCGGCAAAGTTGCGGATCAGCCAGATCAGCACGCCGCAGCCGAGGCCGAATATCAATTGCCCCGTTTTCGATACCGGCGAAGTGACGTAATCGGTGGCGATGAAAAACGCCCCGAGGAAGGTGGCGCCGGACACCAGGTGAAAAGTGCCGGAGGTAAAATGTGTCGGATCGACGGCATGGAATATCTCGGCGATCACGAACAACCCGCCCATCACGCTCAACGGAATGTGCCAGGAGATGATGCGCTTCGCCATCAGGAACAGGCCGCCGGCGAGGATCAGTATCGCCGAGGTCTCGCCCATGCTGCCGGCGCGGTAGCCGAACAGCATATCCATCAGGCCTGGCACGTCCGCGATCGATTCCGTCACCGGAATGTGGCGCGACAGCTCGGTCTTGATATGGCCCAGCGCCGAGGCGGAACTCACCGCGTCGGGCATCTGGCCGCCAAAGGTGATGGCGAGAGCCTCGAAAAAGCCCGGCGCGCCCGCCGAAAACAGCGGATGCGGCACGACCCAGGTGGTCATCGCCACCGGGAACGAGATCAGCAGCACGGTACGCCCCACCATCGCGGGATTGAACACGTTCTGGCCGATGCCGCCGAAGGAGTGTTTGGCCATGGCGATGGCGAAAATCGCGCCCAGCACGCCGAGCCACCAGGGCGCCCAGGGTGGCAGGCTCATCGCCAGCAGCCAGCCGGTCAGCAGCGCCGAGCAGTCGGCCAGCGTCGCCATCACCGGCTTGCCCGCCAGCGACAAACAGCCCGCCTCGACCGCCAGGCAGGCGCCGACCGTGACGGTGAACAGCATGATCGCCGGCCAGCCGAACAGGTAGAGGTTGAATAAAGTGGCCGGCAACAGCGCCAGCAGCACCGTAAACATGGTTTTCTGGACGCTGCTGTAGCCGTGGGCGAACGGCCCGCTCTTTTTCATGGTTGAGATGCTCATGCGTTGGCCTTTTCTTCAGTTGCTGCTTTCGCCTCGCCAGTATTGCCCGGCGCGGCGCTATCTGGAGCCGGTTTACGCCCGGCCAGGGTTGCACGTTTGATCTCGGCGGCTTTCTCGATACGGATGGTGCGCACCTCGGCCAGTGACTTGATGCGTTCGTTCTTGTTGCGCTCGCGCTCCAGGTCGTTCAGCACTCCCTTGGCATAGTTGAAGTAATGCACCAGCGGGATATGCGACGGGCATACATACGAGCAACTGCCGCATGAGAAACAATCCATCACACCCAGCTTGGCGGCGCCCTCCAGTTTATCCTTGCGAATGAAGGCGGCCATCTCCACCGGCGACAGGCCGCACGGGCAGATGGTGACGCAACTGCCGCAACGGATGCAGGCCTCGGTCGGGCGGTCGTTGATCTCTTCGGCGGTAAGCGCCAAGATACCCGAGGTGCCCTTGACCACCGGCACATCCAGGCTGGGCAGCGGCGATCCCATCATCGGTCCGCCATTGACCACACTCTCGGGGCGTACCGCAAAGCCGCCGCAAAACCCGACCAGATCGGACACCAATGCACCAATAGGCGTCAAAATGTTGCCGGGTTCGCGTATCGCGCCGCCGCTCACCGTCACCACCCGCGCGACCAGCGGGCGACCGAAACGGACGGCGTGATGCACGGCACGTGCGGTGGATACATTGTGTACCACAATGCCAAGATCGGCGGTGAGCTTGCGCGCCGGCGTCTCACGCCCGGTGATCGCCTGCACCAGATGGCGCTCGGAACCCATCGGATACTGCACCGGCACATCGATAACCTCGATCTCCGGGAAGGCGGAAGCCGCCCTGGTCATGCTCTCGATCGCCTGCGGCTTGTTCTGTTCGATGCCGACGATTATTCTGGAAGTGCCCAGCGCGTGCGCCATGATGCGGGCGCCGTCGATGATTTCATCGGCATATTCGCGCATCACCCGGTCGTCGCAGGTCAAATAAGGCTCGCACTCTGCGCCGTTGAGCAGCAGGGTATCCAGTTTCTTCTGATCGCCAAGGTTCAGTTTGATTGCCGAGGGAAAGGCGGCACCGCCCATGCCGACAATGCCCGATTGGGCGACACGGTCGTTGATCGTATGCATGTCGGCGGCAAAGGGATCGGCGATCGGTTCGGGCAGTTCAGCCCATTCGTCCTTGCCATCGGGCTCGAGAATGATGGTGGTCTGCGGCAACCCGGAAGGATGGGGCGCGGTCACATCGGTTACCGTCTTGATACGGCCCGACGTGGGCGCATGCTGTGACGCCGACACCGCACCCTGATTGCGCGCGATCATCTGGCCTTTTTTGACCAGGTCACCCTCGGCTACCAGCACCTCGGCCGGCGCGCCGATATGCTGTTGCAGCGGAATGTAGAGCGCCGCCGGCATCGGCATGGCGACGATGGCTTTCTCGCTGGTCAGTTCCTTGCGGTATTCCGGGTGTATGCCGCCGCGTATCGAAAAAAGTTTCATCTGTTAATCTTCCTTTTTGGCCGTAGGGCGAATGAGGGGCAAAGCCCTGTTATCCGCCACAGTCTTGGCGGAAGGCGCTACGCTTTTCCGCCCTACAATACTAATGCACATGTGCAACCTCTGGTGATTTGGAGTGCGCTTGCTCAACTTCGGGTTTGGGCCAATGCCAGTTGCGCAGGGTCACCCGCACTGGAACCATCACGATGGCATCGGTGGGGCAGACCGGGACGCATTTGCTGCAACCGTGGCAGGCATCGACGATAATTGTATGCATCAGCTTGTTGGCGCCCATGATGGCGTCCGTCGAGCATTCCCTGATACAGCGCGTGCAACCGATGCAAAGATCCTCGACGATGAAGGCGTGTTCGGGCCCCTTCTCTTCGTGTTCGGAAAGATCGGCGGCAACGCCCAGCTTCTTGGCCAGCGCCTCGATCACCGCCTTGCCGCCCGGCGGACACAGGGTTATCGGCGCCTCGCCCTTCGCCAGCGCAGCCGCGTACTGACTGCAACCGACATAGCCGCACTGGCCGCATTGCGAGCCGGGCAGCATTTCCTTCAATTCCTCTTCCAGCGGGTTTTCTTTAACAGCAAGAAATTTCGCCGCCACACCGAGCAAGGCACCCAGAATGAGGCCCATCGCAGTAAGACTTCCGATAGCAATCCACATGTTCTATATCCTCAGCTCGTCATGCCAGAAAAGCCCATGAACGCCAGCGCCAACAGGCTGGCGACGATGAAGCCGATCGGCGGGCCGGCGAACAGGCGCGGAATATCGGCCAGCGCGAGCCGTTCACGCAGTCCGGCGAACATGACCATCACCAGGCTGTAACCGACGGAAGAAGCGAAACCAAACAGCGTAGCTTCGATAAAAGTCATCCGCGCTTCAACCAGCAGGATGGCGACACCCAACACCGCGCAGTTGGTGGTAATTAGCGGCAGGTAAATACCCAGCATCTGGAACAACGGCGGCGATACCTTCTTCACGGTCAGCTCGGTGAACTGTACGGCGGCGGCGATTACCATGATGAAAGTCACCGTGCGCAAGTACCACAGGTTATAGGGTTCAAGCAGATATGCCCCAACTGCCCAGTCGGCCATCGACGAAACGGTGATCACAAAGGTGGTCGCCATGCCCATACCGACAGCCGTGTCGATACGTGTGGTGACGCCCATGAACGAGCACAGGCCGAGAAAACGGGCCAGGATGACGTTGTTGACCAGCGCCGCGCTTATGATTAAAAGTGCATATTCTTTCATTTTGCTATCCCTTGCCTACTCATGAATTGCACGTTTCGCCCATGCTGGCGCGGCGAAGAAAACGGGGAGCGAGTTCGCCCTTGGCCATCAGGCGACCTGCCCTGACGCGCGCCAACCACAGCCCGAGCACGAGGCCTGCGAGCATCGCCGCCATCGTGACCATGTCGCTGCCGGCCACCGACTGCGCCAGCATTCCGGCGCCCAGCAAGGTGGCGAGCGGTATGACGTAGGCGGTGACCGAAGCCCTGAGCACTGCATTCTCGTTAATACCCACCACCACCCGCTCGCCGATCCTGAGGCCGGCATCGTTGACGAGCTGGAAGCGGCGCGCCTCGAGGCGGCTGGATATAGTGCCGATGCCCTTGGAGCCGCATGCCGCTGCAGAGCTACAACCGCCGCAACTGGAACCCGACTCAGGTATTAGCCATGCCATGTTACCTTCCACGGCCACCACTTGGGCGATGCCCTCGGTCATGGTCGGCGCGCTGAAATCCGTCATGTTGTCCACAGTTCCGCCCATGGTCAGGCCTCCACGGTTGAGACCACGCCTTCGGGCGTGACGTAGATCGCCTTCTGCCCTCCGGCCGCCTTGAGAATGGCCTGACGGCGCTCGACCGGCGCCATCAGCATGGCGGTGGAAAGGCCGTCTGCAATATTGCCGGTATCTGCCACTACCGACACACCTAGCAGTGCCGGCGCGGTGCGCCCGGTACGGGTGTCGATCAGATGAGTGAAGGCGCTTGCGGAATCGAACAGCGTGCCGTAACCGCCCGAGGTAGAGATACACTTATCCACGATATCCAGCGTCACGACCGAGCGACTCGGGTCGGCAGGATTGGCAATACCGATGCGCCAGGCGGAGCCGTCCGGCTTGGTCGACAGTGCGCGCGGCTCACCCATATCCACCAGCATGCGGTCAAAACCGTGGGCACGCAGCACATCGGCAACGCGGTCGGTGATATAGCCTTGTGCGCCGCTATTCAAAGTCAGTCCCATGCCGGGACGAACGAAGGAGACCCGGTTGCGCCCGGCATCCACCTCAACCGCGCGCCAGTCCACTAGTTCGAGCGCAGCGGCGAGATCGCGCGGCGCCGGTCCGGCAGGGTTCGGGTTGCTTGAAGTAAAGTGGCGGAAATAGGTTTGCCACACCGGCTGTATCGTGGGGTCGTAAACGCCGTCACTGATCTTGGCCAGCAACAGGGCGCGGGTCAGCATCGCGATGAAATCGTCCGGCGCATTTTCGAGCACACCCTCGCGGTTGAGCAGCGAAATCGAGCTATCCGCGCGATAAACGCTGAAAATCGCCTCGAGGCGCTTCAACTCGCCCAAGCCGGCAGCGATGGCGGCACGGGCCTGAGCCTCGTCGGTGTGGTAAAGCTGGATGGAAGCGGGTGCGCCCAGCGCGGTGCCCTCCCATCGCACCGGATTGGCCTGTGAACCTCCCGCCTTCAGCAACAGCGGCAGGCCGGCGGCAGCGGCGACAAAAGTAATAAAGCGACGGCGAGACATTACGGCAGACATAAGGGCGACCTCAGGAAATAATTACTGATTTGTTTGGGGCTGCTAAATACCGCATACAAACGATTCCATTAACAAAAACGCTAACAACTTACATTAAACAAAACATCAAAAGCTATGGCGAAAAGCTGCCAGAATTCTCGAAAAGCGGCGCACACAAAGCGATGCACGGGCATCATTGCACCGCATGGGCACAGTTTCCATCTGGATTTATACGCTGAGCCAGCTTGAAGAAGACAATGCGTTACTTGAAAAATTCAACAAAAAACTCCGGGCAAATTATATTGCAGCGCACAAATTTAGGGAAGCGGTAGGGCGCTATTTAACCGGCCACTTACCCATCATCCTGAAAAAAGGCACTTCACCACGAAGAACACCGAAATCACGAAAATTTTTGCGAGTTATCGTCCACTGAACGATATCCCTGCCGACCCCGATTCATGGGGTTGCTGCCTTACGGCGCTCACCCGCAAGGTGATTGGTGCGCTCAAAACCCCTGTTCCTCTTCGCGTTCTCCGTTAACCAGCCACTTGGCGAACGTTCTTTGGTCGCCTAGTGGAATGGCTAGTAGTTCTATCAGCCCTTCGTGGTTTATCAGGTCGGCTCCCGGTATTCACTCTCCAATAATTTGGCCTGCGCCGCCGCCAGACGCGCGATGGGCACGCGCGGCCCCGAGCAGGAAACGTAATTGAGCCCGATGTGATGGCAGAAACGGATCGAACCGGGGTGTCCGCCATGTTCGCCGCAGATGCCCATTTTCAAATCCGGCCGGGTCTGGCGCCCTCTCTCCACCGCCAGCTTCATCAGCTCCCCTACGCCCTTGATATCCAGCACCTCGAACGGGTTGTCTTCCAGAATGCCGGTTTCGTTGTAGGCGGGGAGGAATTTGTTTTCCGCATCCTCGCGGCTGAAGGAGAATGTCGCCTGGGTCAGGTCGTTGGTGCCGAATGAGAAAAACTCGGCGGTTTCCGCCATGCGCCCGGCGCGTATGCAGCCACGCACCACTTCCAGCATCGAGCCAAACTTGAATTGCACCTCGATGCCGTGGGTTGCGTTCACTTCCTGGTGGATGCGCTGCACATAACTGTGGATGCGCTTGAGTTCTTCCACCGTGGCCACTTGCGGCACCATGATTTCGGGATAGATTTCGACGCCCTCTTTAGCGCACAGCGCGGCGGCTTCGAGAATCGCCCGTATCTGCATCGAGTAGATTTCGGGGTAAGTGATACCCAGCCGCACGCCGCGATGGCCCAGCATCGGATTGACTTCGGCCAGGGCTCTGACCTTTTTCAGGATCACTTCCTTCCTGCCGATCACATCTTCCTCCATATGCGATTCCTTGAAGTCGCTCAGTCCGCCCATGAGTTTTATCAGGCCATCGGCATATTGCTGGTAAAGCTTGGGGTTGAGCATCTTGAGCGTTTCCGGCAACTCTTCCAGGCCATCGATGGTGTCGCGCAACTGGTGCAGATGGGCGATTTCCAGTTCGAGTTGCGCGGCGGTGGGCAGGAATTCGTGCATCGGCGGATCGAGCAGGCGCACCGTGACCGGCAGCCCCTTCATCGCCTTGAAGATGCCCTTGAAATCGGCACGCTGGATCGGCAGCAGGCGATCCAGCGCGGCCTGGCGATCTTCCTGCGTCTCGGCAAGGATCA
>Ga0209317_1000274_pt1 | contig 66736 bp, 54 predicted proteins | sample RifGroB2_FD_183994 | JGI IMG/M metagenome (GOLD analysis project Ga0209317, IMG submission 183994) | Soil microbial communities from Rifle, Colorado, USA - Groundwater B2 (SPAdes) (version 2) | ecosystem: Environmental > Terrestrial > Soil > Unclassified | place: Rifle, Colorado | collected...
AAGGGATTGGCGCCGGGACACCGGCAACCACGGGTCTGTGATTACATCAATTGGACACGGTGCGGCACCAACGTTTTTCTGGGGCGGTTAAACCGCCAGAGCCTGCCCCGTGCTCGACACGGGGGCGACGGGCAGCGTCATCGCCGTTCGCTTGATCCTGATGGGTGTCTGGTGCGATTCGTCGCAGCCACGAAATGAAAAAACGGGCGTGATCGGCAACTGCAGGCGGCGTAGGAAGAGATTGAAAACCGGCGGCTGGCGCCGCCATGGATTTGTTTGCTCGCTTGACACTGGCCGGCTAATGGGTGTCCCCTAATGGTTATGCCGCTGCTAACCGTGCCACGGCAGGTCGCGCGTGACCTCATTTATGCTCAGCGATTGCTTAACCGAGTGCCATGAGACCCCTGCCCCTTTAATTCAATCCATTGTTGCCGCTAACGCAGCAGCCGTACCAATTCTCTGGCTGTGACGATACGAGTGCATCCATGACGTTTGAGTGCAAGCAAATCGGTTTTGTCTCCAGTGACCAGATAATCTGCTTCCGCCGCCTGTACAACCGCCAACAAGAAATCGTCATCGGGGTCTGGTGAAACTTTCACTAACGGCAACGGGTCGCACATAACTGCCAAGCGGCGGATGTCATTAACCATTCGCCCAATCTCGCTGGGTTTGAGTCTAGCCTGAAAAAAGGGACGGCGTGAAACACGATTCAACTCCTCCAGTTGCCGTTCGGCAGAAGCGAGGTTAAATCGCCCATGCCGCCACTCCTCGTAGAGCTGATCAGGTGGCGTGCCACGCACCATCAATGCCGAAAGCAGAATGTTGGTGTCAAGAACAACGCGCACAAAACACCTTCATGGAGTCTGGCTACGCATTTCGGCACGCACGCTACGGACGGCCTCATCAATCATCGCCTCCATCATTTCGGCTGAAATATCCTGATTGCGATCTTTAACAGCTTGTGCTGTGCGGTCTAATATCCGCCAGCGCACCGCATCCTCGACAAATTTGGATAGATCGCCCTTTTTCATGCCTTGAGCACCCAAGAACCCACGTAGCGAAAGATCAGTTTCAGAAGAAACCTTGATCGTCCAACGAATCGCTTCACTCATTACTTATCCTCCTATACGGATAAACATTCGTAAGCAGAATATCATTCTAGTCAATGTTCAGCAATACTTACTGAGCTGAACTATCTTCACGAAATGGTGTGGCTCCGGACTTACTCAGGCCCGCCCCACTCCCGCCACATCGCCCGGTAAGCCTGTTCCATTTCCCCGGCAAAGCGCGCCTCATCCGTCAGGGGCGCGTGCGCCATTTTATCCCGCAGGGACTGGCGCAATGCCGTCAGGCGCGGCGGGTCAAGCGCCAGTTGCACGGCGGTGTCGATGTAGCCGGTGATGGTTTCGCAGGCCAGTTCCGGCAAACCGATGTTGTTCAGAAAAGCATAGCCCATGCGGCTGGCGAATCTTGGCGCGAAGTCGCCGCCCTCCTTGCCGGTGCAGGTCACCACCGGCACCCCCAGCCACAGGGTTTCGCAGGTGGTGGTGCCGCCGCCAAAGGGGAACGGGTCGAGGGCGATGTCCACCTCGGCGTGCAGCTTCCAGAAATCCTCATGACTCAGCTTGGCAAATCCGGCGATGCGTTCTGGCGCGATGCCGCGCTCGCTGAAGAAACTCGCCATGCGCTGGCGTATCTCGCCTTCGGGCACGCAGATCACCAGCCGCGCATCCGGCACCCGGTTGAGTATCTGCGCCCAGGTCTCCAGCACCAGCGGCGAATTCTTGGAATAGCGGTTGAAGCTGCCGAAAGTGATATGCCCATTGCGCGCAAAGGGCGGCGCAGACACCTCCGGCATTCCCGGCAGCGGACGGTAGCACCACATCGTCCCCGGCAGACGCCACAGCCTCTCGCTGTATTGCGCTTCGGCGCCTGGCGGATCCGCATCGTCATGCGTCACGCGCCAGTCCATCGCGCTCATCCCGGTGGTGGTGACATAGCCCATCCACGTCACCTGCACCGGCGCCGGCTTGCGGGCGAAGGTCAGCAGGCGGTTGTTTTCGGTGTGGCCGGACAGATCCACCAGAATGTCGATGCCGTCGGCGCGGATGCGCTCGGCCAGTGCAGCATCGCCCATCCCGGCGCAATCCAGCCAGTGATCGGCGGTTTTCTTAAACGCCTTTGTCCAGTCATCATCCTGGCGGTGGTTGTAATAGCAGAACACCTCCACCTGATCTTTATTGTGGCCTTCGATCAGCGGCAGGGCGAAATAAGCCACCGCGTGCTTGCGCAAGTCCGGCGAAACATAGCCGATGCGCAAGCGGCGCTCGGAATCGCGGCCATTGGCGTGGGGGCGCGGGTCGCGCAGCGGGCGGGCGATCTGCGCATCGAAGCGGCGCAAGGCAGAGAGAACATCAGCCGGCGTATGGCTTGACGAATAAGTCAGCGACACCGCCAAGTTGCCCCAGAAAGCGGGTTCGTCGGGCTTCAAGGCGACCGCCAGTTCATAGGCGGCAATCGCCTCGGGGTAGCGCCCGAGGGTCTGATAGGCCGCGCCCAGATTGCAATAGCCCTCGGCGCTCTGCGGGCACAACTCCAATACCCGCCGGTAACACGCCAGCGCCTCGTCCGCCTTGTTGATCACCCGCAAGGCATTGCCCTTCAAGGTCAGCGCCGCCGGATCGTCGGGGCGGCGCTGCAGCACCTCATCGGCGCAAGCCACTACCGCCTCGTGGCGCAGCAGCGCCGCCATCTGACCAGTCAATTCCAGCCACAAATCGGGCTGCTCGCGGTCGGCATTGAGCCGCTCCATCAATGCCTCCGCCCTGATACGCACCTGCTTCAAAAAATCCGCCGGAGAGACAACCGGCGTAGGGTGGGCAAGCTCCATCTGCCCACGCGGATTGTTGGTCGTAGGGTGGGCAAGCATCGTCTGCCCACGCGAATTCGTTGACACGCCCTTCGGCCTTTGCCCGCCAATCACTTCCTGCCAGGCCACGCGATAAGCCTCTTCCAGCAGGCGGGTGAAGCGCTGCACATCGCACAAGGGCGAGCCGCGCATCCGTTCGCGCAAGCTTTGCCGCAGCTCCTTGAGGGTATCCGGGCTGCTCGCCAGACCGGCAGCCAGTTGCACGTAGCCATCAATATCTTTGGCCGCCAGCCCCGGCAGGCCGATGTTGTTGAGAAAGCTCCAGGTCTGGCGGCTCACCACCCGCTCCTGCGGCAAGGTCACCACCGGCACACCCATCCACAGCGCCTCGCAACTGGTATGGCCGCCGCTGAACGGAAAGGGGTCGAGGGCGATGTCGATGTCGGCGTATTGCTCCAACAGTTCCCGGTGCGACGACATGGGGCGCAATTCGATACGCTCCGCCGCGATGCCTTGGGTCGCAAAAGTGTCCGTTACGCGCCGGCGGAAAGGCGCATCGGCGAAGGTGCGCCACTTGAGGATGAGGCGGCTGTCGGGCACCGCCTTGAGTATCCGCGCCCATGCATCCAGCACCGCATCGTTGAGTTTCGCGGTGTTATTGAAACTGCCGAAGGTGATAAACCCGTTTTTCTCAAACGGCGGCGGCGAAACTTCCGGGGCGAAGTCTACCGGGCTGTAGCAGAAGCGGTTATGCGGCAGGCGGATGATGGCTTCGCTGAATTGGTCTTCCGTGCCCACCGGCGCATGCCATGGATCGAGAATCACAAAATCCACAGCAGGCAAGCCGGTGGTGGCGAAGTAACCGAGCCAGGAAATTTGCAGCGGAGCGGGTTTCCACGCAAACGCCGCGAGGCGGGATTTGCCGGTGTGGCCGGAAAGGTCGACGAGGATGTCTATTTCGTCGGCACAGATTTGCGCCGCGAGCGTGGCGTCGTCGAGTTCCTTGATTTCGCGTAAGCCACCGCCTTTACTCTGCGCCGCCTGAACGATGGCGGCGAAGACAGGGTCGCGCACGTTGCCGTTGCTGTAGATCACCGGCGTGACGACGGAAGGATCGTGGTGGGCGATCACATCCTTGAGAAACAACCCGACCGGGTGCATGCACAAATCGGCGGAGACATAGCCGACCCGCAACGCTCTGCTACCCTCGCCCCTTCGGGGATAACCAGCGACTTGGCTGGTGTTTTTTGCCAGTCTATAACCAGCCACTTGGTTGTCGTTCTTTGACAACCTAGTGGAATGGCTAGTGGTCTCATCAGTTGAATGGCTAGAAGTTCCATCAGAGGGGGTGGGGGAGAGCGCACAGTCGCCAACTGTCGCCCGAATTGAGTTCCTTGAACCGGAAATACGCGATTTCGTAGGGTGGATAAGCGCAGCGCATCCACCATCGCTCGGTGGATGCGCTGCGCTTATCCACCCTACAGGCTTGAGGTTCATGGGTAGGGGCAATTCCCGACCTGCAGCCCGCGCGCTGGCCCACTCCCCCCAGGCACGGGCGTGATTCAGGAGTTCCGCCTGGGCGGCGGCAGGGTGATATTGCATCCCCATCAACAGGTTGCTGCGCGGCTGCGGCAGATCGGGCTGGCGTTCTGCGGCAAGGCGCAACGTCGCCAGCGCAGCCTCGGTCTGCCCGGTATCCTGCTGCAGCGCGGCGAGATTGTTGAGCGCCGGCACGAAGCCGGGTTGCCGTTCGAGCAGTGCATCGAGCTCCTGCCGGGCCAGACTCACCTCGCCGATCCCGGCGCATGAAACTGCCAGATTCAATCGGGCTTCCAGATGCTCGGGGTTAGCGGCGATGGCCTGGCGGTAGGACTCCCGGGCATCGGCCTCACGGCCCAACTGAGTGAGCAGGATGCCCAGGTTATAAAGGATGGCGGCATCCTGCGGATTGAGCGAAGCCGCCCGGCGGTAGCTCGACTCGGCGGCGGCAAGATCGCCGGTATCGCGCAGCGCATTGGCAAGGTTGTAATGGGCGCCTGCATCCATTGGCTGCAAAGCGACGGCGCGGCGCAGATACTGCAAAGCCATATCGAGCAAACCCAGCCGGCGGCAGACGCTGCCAAGATTGGCCAGCGCATGATGCTGATCCGGATTCAGCGCAAGGCAACGCTCATAGGCCGCCCTGGCCTCGGCCAGCTCACCGGATCGGTGATATTGCACTGCCTGATTGAAATAGTGATCGGCTGTGGGCGAAGTCATATTTGGCCTGACGTGACGTGTCATTTCTCCATAGAAAAACCCCGCCTCCTTGTGGGAAAGCGGGGTTTTGAGTTTTTGTTGCACCCCCGGTGAGCTGGGGGCGGAGGACTTGGCCGATTAATCGGGGTACCCTGATAATGTATTCAGACAATGCTGCTACTGCCGGGTTAGCGTAGTAATCGGGCTTCAGCCGCAAATCGCCCAAAAGTCGCTCAAAAATTATCATATAAAATCAAGTTATTAGATGGAGCGACTTAAGAGCCGAGAACGACATTTGAAACATAATGCTTGAAACTCTTTGAGCGAGCGGTTGACTCCGATATGGTGGAAAATACCTCAACCTTTCCGAAGCTGCGAAGGCGCTGAATTTCTTTTGCAGCGACAACCTCGGAGGTTCCGTATTGATGCTCGATGACCCAGAAGAAAAGCTGGTAACCCTTGGCACGTAGGATCGTTAAAATGGAATTCGTTGCGGCTGCGGGTTTGTCAAACTGCGGACACAGTGCGGCAATAAGATACTGGCGTAGTTCAGGGTCGAGGGATTTCATGAACTCTTTATAGCCCTTTGGCTGGTCATCATTTGACATGCGCCGAATGAAAAACTCAACTCCACCAATCGTGGTTTTCCTCAAACGGAAATTGCCGTTCGTAAGAGCGCGAAGTGTCTTCGATTTTCCCCAATGTGCGTGACCTACGACGAATGCGATTTTTCCTTTGTGCATAGAACCCCCTGCAGAGTTGGACAAGTTGAATGGTTGGCTCCATTGATGGTGTTGATTGTGCTTGCGCTGAAATACCCCGGGTACAAATGATTTGCATCAAGATGCCATTTTCTGTTTGAGCAACCATTTTCACCCACAGTTGCTGTGTAGACATCAAGAAACCGCCAGCCACGCCCAATAACTCTTACCTTCAGTGCGTTGTTAACATCCCTAATCATGGCAATGAACGCATTGGAATCATCAACATTTTCGAATCTATCTTCCAGCGGATAACCCGGCGCTTGGATTCCCTGAATTATTATAGTCTTCGGTTTGATTGTTTGAAATTCAGAATCAAGCCACAGCAAATAGCCATCCACAACACTATCAATTACTGAAGCAATAGGTTTGTTATGAGTTTTTGAGAATGAATACATTCCTTTCTCTGGCCTACAGTCAATCTCTCCAATAGTAATTAGGATATTGGCTCCCTCTCCGATTTCACTGAGCCATGCCTGCATTAATCTTTTGTATATATTGTCTGAAGGTTGAGCTAGGTGCCACATTTTTATTCCAAAAACGAAACATGAAGTTGCGTATGCGCGCCAACCATTTAGCTGAAAAGTAGTGTGGCACGGAGGTAGGCAATGTGATTCTCCTATTACATGCAGCCTCTCCCAGTCAGGTTCAGGTGTGAGGTAATCTTTTTTGTTTTCTGACAAATACCGAATGAGCAAGGCGATTGTTCTGAAAAATATCTGTGGCACGACCTGATTATTTGCAACTTTCGCGTAGGTGAACTGTTTATTTTCTCGAATGAATTCATAAGCACCTCTTACATTGCCGTCGATCCACTTCCGGATCAAGCCATAAGTTTCTATCGCGCATTTATCCAGCGTGGCATGTGAAACCAATTCCGCTGCAGCTTGGATATACTTGGCGCTATCGCGACAATATTTTGGATGGGATATTACCAATGCAATCCATTTGTCTATATACGCCCTCGGCATTAAACCATTTGAGGCCGCCGAAGCCCAGTAGCTTATACACGCCTCAAGATTTAGGGTTCTATATTCCAGTAGCCCGAGATAGCAATGGGCTATAAATTTAGCCGTCTCGTCCGAACAAACGAGTGCATCAAGCAGCATGTCTCTTGCGTCGTCGAACCGGTCGGATTCGATCAGCAAATACCCCCTTAGAAGCGCGGCATAGACATCGGACGCTTTGCGATTTTCGAGGTGGCTTAACAGGGGCTTTGGATCAAACTCCCCCGTATCCAAACTCTGCATACAGGCGATCAATATCCAGCGATAACTTGTTGGGTCTTTGGCGGCAATGTCGGCAATCAGTTTGGCCTGACGCTCATATTGCCTTCGCCGCCCCGCATCTTCTATTTGGAACCATAGGCCCATCCAAGCGGGGGCTCTTAACCTCCGTAATGTTCCCATGACCCACGGTGATTCGCTTCCAATTCCTCTAACCAGTTGGGCATAACCATATACAAAAACCAGGAAAGGGATTTTTGAGTTTTTCCATTTTTGCAGTTCAGAATTTGAATATTCAATTTTCAAACGCTGCCACGAGATAGCATAAAGGAACTTAAATGCCCCAAGCAATTCCTTATTGAATCCACTCGATTGATTATTTTTTTCACACTGCGCTAAATAGTGCCAACGAAAGGAAAGAAATAGATCGAAAAATGTTTTTTCGCTCAATTCAACACTCGCGTTCATATTCATTTCTTGATCCGGCCTTTCATGATTACGAAAAAAAACCCCAAGCCCTAAGGCCTGGGGTTTTTTATTAGCTGAAATCTCTGTTTTTACGCAAAGATAAAGTCAGCGGTTACTAGCGTCGTTGTATCCGTAATGCCTACCAATGTAGCCAACAGGGTTTCGGTGCCATCGGCGGCCAAGTTGGTCGAATGGTAAACCAACGTATTCGTGCCGTCGTACAACACAATCAAACCCGCCGTACCGGTAACGGTTGTGTCAGCAGCAATTAAGGTGGCTGCAGTTGCGATAGCAGAGGTGCCTCCGATAACAACCACGGTTGCGTCACTTGTAATATCAGCTGTATCAGACGCGATCTCTTCATAGGTCTTCGTCACACCATTAAGAATGCCGTCGAAGTCAAGGATGTCTACTCCTGAAGTGAAGCCAGTGATCGTGTCATTACCATCTGTTGTTACATCGAACTGGAGTGTATCGATCGTTGTAGCCGACTGGGAAATATCAATTGTGTCATCACCCGCACCTGCATCAATAGCATCAACACCCGCCCCACCCGTGATCACGTCGTTGTTGGCTGTGCCGGTGATCGTGCTACCTGCGCTGTTGGCCGTGATATCCGCACCGAACGTACCGGTGATGCCGGAAACATCAACGTTCAGGAACCCCTTCTGCACAGCCGCGTTGGCGCTGCCGTTGTAGGTCGTGACCTGGTCGACCGTCGAGGACAGATCAATCTGGAAGCCACCCAGAACAGCGTTCTGTACGATCACCAGGCTATCGCCCGTGTCGGCGCCGCCGTCGATTACGTCGGCAGTGTTTTCCATGCGCAGCGTGTCGCCGCCCAGACCACCGGTGATGGTCATGGCGGAAGCGCCGCGGTCGGACAACACTACGTCGCCAATGTAATCAACGGCGTTGATCACCCTTGCCGTGGTGGCGACAGCGCTGATGGTGAAATCAGCCGTAGCCACACCGCCGGTCAGGTTGATCGTCTGCGTGCTGCCGCTGGTAGCCGCAACACCGGTCAGGTTCACCGTATGGATGCCATCGCCGCTGGTGTTGGCAGACAGGTTCAGGGTTTCCACGCCAGCCGATACCAGTGTCACAGTGGTGGCTTCGGTATCGTACATATCGATGGACAACGCGTCGGCGGTGCCGGTCGCGCTCGCCAAAGTCGCCGTGATGGTGGATGTATTTTCATAATCCGCCGTGGCGTTACCGATACGCACCGATGTAGTCGCAGCGAGGTTGGTCAGGGTAGTGGCCACGTTGTTGCCAACGGTGGCAGTAGCGCCCGTATTCAACTCGATGCGCGTCACACCCGTGAAGCCGGCGGTGTTGATAGAGTATGCCTCGGCAGCGTCATCAGCATCCGAGTTAACGGTTACTTTGACAGTTTCGAAGCCACTGACCACGGGAGCAACGGTAGCGATTGCATCAGCATAGACAGCCGTGATGACATCGGTGGTAGCCGCACCGCCAGTGACGGTGGTCGTTGCATCGAACGCGTTGCTTCCAAACGCCAGGGTCGTGCTGCCGCTGAAACCGCTGGCATCGATCTTGGAGATCGTGGTGACACCGATTGTGTCGTTGGTATTAAACGCGAAAGTGGAAAGAGTATTCCCACCGGTGATGTTTACCACGTCCAAGTCGGCGTCGCTGAACAAATCGGTACCGTCCAGATCAAGTACCGCCGCTGCGCTGTTGGACACCGTGAAGTTGGCGGTTTCGATGTTGGACATATCAACAACGCTGGATGTGCCATTGAACAGTATCATGTTCAGCGTGTCACTACCGGCGGCGCCATCTATCGTGTGTGACACAGCCGCGCCACTGCCAATGGTAAAGGAATCCGCAGCCGTCGAACCGGTCAGGTTGTCGGCTTGTGTACCATCCGTCAGGAACGCGGTAGCGATGCCGGAGCCCGCAGTAGCCGTCAACACGCCCTCGAAGGAGGAACCATCAAGTTTGGTGGTTGAGGTGCTGAGTGTACCCATGGCAACCGTGTTGTCCGTATCCGTATTGGAGCCCGTCACGTTGATGGTGGCAGCTTTCAGGTTCGTGGAGGTCACAGTGGTGCTGGCCAGCGCGGCGGCTGTCGTCGAGTAGGACAGATTGACCGTTTCGATTGCCGTTGTCTTCAGCGTGACGGTATTGGTATCGGCGTCGGTTATGTCATTTAGCTTGACCGTGATGCTGTCAGCCGTTCCGGTTTCATCTGCCAGAGACAGAACCACGGTTCCAAGTACTGTCGCCGCATTGGCAGTGCTCTTAAAGCCCAAGCCAACGGTCGCGGCTGCAGCCAAGCCTGAGATTGTTGTGCTGACAGCGCCTGCATTCTCAGCAATGGCGATTTCAGACGCGCCAGTCACTGCGGCCGCAGACAACACTGCCGTGCCCGCGTTGGTCAGGTTGATACGCTCGACGCCGGAGATGTTCAGCGCGCCGGTGGTGGCCGTCAGGCTGGTCACGGTAGCGGTCAGTGTATCTTCCGCTGTGGCGGTGCTGTTTGCGCCGCCCACTACGGTATCCTTGTTGTTCAGCGTGGCGGCGAAGACGAAAGTGTCATCGCCGGAACCGCCGGACACGGACACGTCGCCAGCAGCCAAGGTGATGCTGGCATCTGCCGTCATCGTGGAAGCGTCGAACTTGGTCAGCTTGGTAGCCGCTGCGCCTACGGTCGCAATCAGGGCGCTATCACCGCTGGCATTGATGGTAGCCAGGGCGGTATCGGCGGTAATTGTCGTCAGGGTGTTGGCATCTGCTACCGCCAAAACACCACCGGTGGTGCTGGTGCTGGAAGAAACCAAGTTGAGAGTTTCGAGGTTGGAAACAGTCAAGCTGGCAACCGCGTTATCCGCCGCGCCATGAGCCGCAACACCTTTCAGGGTGACCGTCAGCGCATCAGCCGTGCCGGATGCATCCTTGAGACCCAGCGTAGTCGCGCCAACAAGTTGAGCGTCGGTAGTTTGCACCAGATCAACAGCAACACCGGCAGCCAGATCGGCCGCAGAGATCGCCTTGTTGGTTGTCGCATTTTCGTTCAGCACAACTTTGGTCAAGGTTGCGCCGCCAGTCACCATTGAAAGGTCAGCGTTGTTGGTAGCTGTCTGATCGAGGATTTCAACATTGGTCAGCTTGGTGTAGTTGGCCACGGTGAAGGTGTCCATGTCCGTCACGGAAAGCGTGTCGGTGCCCGCGCCACCGTCTATGGTGTCGTCGACCGTCAGGCCGGTGGTAAAGGCAAATGTATCGCCGCCGGTACCGCCGGTAACCTTGACGATGCCGCCCGTATCGAGGCCGATATCCAGCGCACCGGTGAAGGTGCTTGCATCGACGGTTCCCGTGCTGCCGGCAAACTCAATCGCGGTAGCTACGGTCAGGTCGGCTGCGCCGGAGATGGTCAGGGTCTTCAATACCGAGTTTGCAGCGCCCGTGCCGGTATTGGTGGTCGATTCCAGTTTGCCCAGATTGCTGGCGGTAGTGGAGGTCGCCACAGACAAATTCTCTGCGCCGTTGGCGCTGGCAGTGGTTCTGATCAGGATGTCCGGAGCGTTAGCTGCGGTATTGCCCGCCGAATTAAGATTCACCGTCACCGTATCGTTGGTGGCGGTCAGTGCGGCATCGGCAAACCATACTTGCAGATCAGCGGTGCTGTCCGAAATGTTTTTCATGCCGACGGCCGTCGCAGCCGAACCGACATTGGTGAATTTGCTCGCGCCAACGCTACCCTCGAGGGTCATGCTGGTCACGCCTGTCAGCCCATTGGCGTTGAAATCATGATCGGTGGAAGCGCGTATGTTGATCACTTCGATGTTGCTGATCGTGCTGTTGGCATCGTAGCTCGCGCCATTCAATGTGAGGTTAAACGTATCTGTACCCGCGCCACCGTCGATGATGTCGAACGGATCCAGAGTCGGGGTAGTGGACATCGTACCGTAGATCGAGTCGGCACTAGAACCGCCGACAATGCTGTCCATGCCAGTAGTGAGCGTGAACGTAGTCCCAGCCGTAGTCACAGCCGTGCCCTCAGCCACAGCCGATGTAACCGCCGTAGCCACGCCCGCTGTCGCAGTCGTCAGCGTAGTCGCAACATCGGTCACGGTAGCCAGCCAGGTGCGCGCGCTTGTGGCGGCAGCGGTGCCGGAGTAGCCGATGATTTCAGCGGTGGTGTCCAGCTCGGTCGTGAAGGTCGTGGCGGCCGCCAGTTTGTTGGTGATGGCGTCCGCATCCGTGCCTTGCGCGCTATAGGTCAGTTGCAGCGCGATTTGCGCGAAGGTCTGCGTGCCGCTGGTCAGTTGTCCCGCCCAGTAGATCAGGCCGGCCGGCTCGGCATTGCGCGCGAACAGGTTCAGGTACAGGTTGTCGATGATCTGTGCATTGGATTGACCCGCGTACAGGGCGGCGTATTCCGCCGAGCCGCTGAAGCCGGCAGCAATCGCGGTGAGTTCTGCCTGGGTTGCCGCTACAGTCGAGCTCAGTTGGCCTTCCCAGTATGCCAGACCGATCGGGTCGGCAGGACGGTTGAAGTATGCTACGTAAAGTCTTTGAACTGCATCGGTATTAATACCCATTATTTTCTCCTAGGTTAACAAAGTGCTGCATAAAATGAAGCTGATCCGTGCGCTGCGCCATATAAATCAGCAAACCGCGATCACATACAACGGCAGTAGCGTCGCAATGTTGGCAGAAGATTATGCGTTATTGTGTGACACACATCACAAAATCGCACAATTTTCGGGTGTTTGTTGCGTTTTTCCCATACCAACCCGCGCCAATTGGCGATTATGCGGGAGGATTGCGGCGGATGCAACAGGTTTGACGGGGGCGTTGTGTCCGGCGTGAAGCCGGAGGGTGGGGGGTGATTTTGGTGGATGCGGGGGGGGGGTTGGTGGATGCGGCGGCGTGGAGGTTGGTGGATGCGCTGCGCTTATCCACCCTACATGGTTATACATGGTTCGCAGATGGCATATGGTCAGGCGTAGGGTGGATAAGCGCAGCGCATCCACCGGAAGACATGATGCGTGTGGTCAAGCGTAGGGTGGATAAGCGCAGCGCATCCACCGGAAGACATGGTTCGCGTCGTCAAGCGTAGGGTGGATAAGCACAGCGCATCCACCGGAAGACATGATTCGTGTCGCCAAGCGTAGGGTGGATAAGCGCAGCGCATCCACCGGAATACATGGTGCGTGTCGCCAGGCGTAGAAGATATGATGCGTGTCGTCAAGCGTAGGGTGGGGGCGTAGGGTGGATAAGCGCAGCGCATCCACCGGAAGATATGATGCGTGTCGTCAGGCGTAGCCGGTAGTCAGGCGCTGGACGAAGTGATGCCCAACATCCGCCGGGCGCATGCGTCAGGCATGGGCGGTGACATCGGCGACAACTTCTGTCCACGGCCTGATTTTGTTTAGGGTTGCCGCTAGAACATCCTTAACGCGCTCGGTGTCGTAACGTGCTTGGCCGCGCAGCCACCATCCTTCAGATAGCCCAAAAAAACGGCACAACCTCAAATCGGTGTCAGCCGTAATTGCACGGCGACCAGCGACAATCTCACCAATACGCTGAGCGGGAACACCAATCTCCTTGGCTAGCCGATATTGGGAAATTCCCATCGGTTTCAGGAACTCTTCGAGCAGCATTTCGCCAGGGGTAACTGGCGGAAGCTTATTTGTTTTGCTCATGATTCAGTCTCCGTTAATGGTAATCAACAATCTCGACATCTGTCGGCCCCTCGCTCGTCCACACAAAGCACACGCGAAACTGGCCGTTAATGCGGATGCTGTGTTGTCCGGCACGATCATGTTTCAATGCCTCCAACCGATTACCGGGCGGGACACGAAGATCGTCGAGAATACCGGCCCACTCAAGCAGCTCAAGTTTTCGTCGTGCCACAGACTCGATGTTTGTAAATCGTTTTACGCGTTGCCGCTTAAATAGGCCCTCGGTCTCGGCGCACTTGAAGGATTTGATGGGCATAGACGGATAGTAACGTCCTGCGTGATTAATGTAAAGCGTGGCTAATTCCAATTCCCGATCAATAGAGCAATATTGTAGGTCGGGTTTTAACCCGACCGCTTCGAATCTCAGGACAGTGACAGGCATGTCGGGATGAATCCCGACCTACAGCCTAATGATCCGACACAGTGGGGGGGGTGGATGCGCTGCGCTTATCCACCCTACATGGTTATACATGGTTCGCAGATGACCTATGGTCAGGCGTAGGGTGGATAAGCGTAGCGCATCCACCGGAAGATATGATGCGCGTCGTCAGGCGTAGGGTGGATAAGCGCAGCGCATCCACCAAAAGACATGGCTCGTGTCGCCAAGCGTAGGGTGGATAAGCGCAGCGCATCCACCAAAATGCATGGATCATATCGTCAAGCGTAGGGTGGATAAGCGCAGCGCATCCACCGGAAGATATGGCTCGTGTCGTCAGGCGTAGGGTGGATAAGCACAGCGCATCCACCGGAAGATATGGTTCGTGTCGCCAAGCGTAGGGTGGATAAGCGCAGCGCATCCACCAAAAGGCATGGATCATATCGTCAAGCGTAGGGTGGATAAGCGCAGCGCATCCACCAAAAGGCATGGATCATATCGTCAAGCGTAGGGTGGATAAGCGCAGCGCATCCACCGGAAGATATGGCTCGTGTCGTCAGGCGTAGGGTGGATAAGCACAGCGCATCCACCGAAAGACATGGTTCGCGTCGCCAAGCGTAGGGTGGATAAGCGCAGCGCATCCACCGAAAGACATGGTTCGCGTCGCCAAGCGTAGGGTGGATAAGCGCAGCGCATCCACCAAAAGGCATGGATCATGTCGCCAAGCGTAGGGTGGATAAGCGCAGCGCATCCACCGAAAGGCATGGATCATATCGTCAGGCGTAGGGTGGATAAGCGCAGCGCATCCACCGCCAATCCGTCAGTTTTTTGCCCATTCGGTAACGCCGGTGGCGAGGCGCTGGTTGTCGATGCGCCCCTGGAAGAGATAGGCGGCGTTTTCCGGGCCGATGACGCCGCGGACGGCCATGTTGGTCGGTCTGGCGAACTGGCTGTCGCCTAGCAGGCGGCCATCGCGCGTGACGACGCCTTGCGCCTGGAATGGGAAGCGTTCGTTTTGCTGGCTGACCAGGTCGAAGGCGGTGGCGAAGGATGATTTGGCGAAGTCGACCTGGAGCCGGCCATTTTCCAGCCCAGCGGGCGCAAGTGTGCCGCTGGGCTCGTTCAGGATATAGGCTTCACTTTGCGTGAGCGCAAAGCCCATGGCGCCTTGCATGGGCGTTTGCCAATCGGCGCCGCTGGTGCGCATGACTGTAAACTGCGAGTTGATCGCAATCATTTCCCCCTGCGCGCCGGAAATGGCGGCAATGTCGATGTTGGCGGGCTGGTCGAGGACGGTTTGCCAGCGCCCCCAGACGATCTGACGCATCGGAGGTGCGGGAGGGGCAGGCGCGATGTCGGGCAATGCAATTGCGGCAATCATCTCGTTCTTTTGCGCATCCAGCTCGACGCTGCCAGCCGCCAACGCCGGCTGTGCGATTGCCGCCGTCTTGCCGGGCAGCGGTTCGTCGCTGCGCGGCGGCGTGTGGATGTCCGGCGCCATGCCGTCGCTGCGCAGCAATTGCGGCACCACCTGGCCGCGGTTGATCTGCAACAGCTTGCCGGCCTGTCCGGCAAAGAGTTCGCGGCTGGCGGATCCCTCGCACGGGCCGTTGCCTTGCGGGTCGCAGGCGGCGGAGAAGCCGCTGGCGACGATGCCGCCGGAGATGACGGCGATGCGCGTGGTCTGCTGGTCGGTGAAGACGGTGAAGTCGGTGCCGCGCACGCCGATGGCGGCGACCGGCGTGTTGAAGCGGAAGTTTTGCCGCGCCTGCTTGACCGCCTCGCCGGAGATGCTGCGGGCGACGCCGCTCAATAGATCGAATTTGATGCGCGTGTTGGCCGGGTCCTGCGAATCAATGTGGTAGGCGACGATGCGCGCGCGGGTGTTGGGGCGCAGGATGAGGAAACCGCCGTCTATGGTTTTCACGTAGGTGTAGCCGTCGCGGCCGGTGACAAGCTCGTCGCCTTCGCTGACGCCGCCGCCCGCCGCAGCGCGCTGCCCGGCAACCCACACGTCGCCGGCCACCAGCACGATATGTCCCGCCTCGCCGGCATGCGCAACGCCCGCCGCAAACAGCAGGCAGACGATTTGAATAAGATAATGTGGCATAAGGTTTTTCACTGTTTCATTATGCGCCTTATATTGCCATAATCTGTGACGTAGATCACATTTTTTGTTTTTAATGTTGTTGTATGGGGATATTCGTGTGCAATGCGGGCGGGGGTTGGGGGGGGTTGGTGGTGGATGCGGTGTGATGTTGGTGGATGCGCTGGCGGGTTTTGGTGGATGCGCTGCGCTTATCCACCCTACGTGGTGCGGGTTGTTGCCGGGTGGGTTTTGGTGGATGCGCTGCGCTTATCCACCCTACGTGAGAAGGGGCGATGGTGATGGTAGGGTGGATAAGCATAGCGCATCCACCGCCAGACAACAGGTAGGGTGGATAAGCGTAGCGCATCCACCACAAGACAACAGGTAGGGTGGATAAGCGCAGCGCATCCACCACAAGACAACAGGTAGGGTGGATAAGCGCAGCGCATCCACCACGCATCCACCACAAACAAATGTTGTTTTGCGCCGATGCGCTATTTGGTGCGATGCGGCCGGCCCAATAGCAGTGGCGAATTGTTGCGCAATGCTGTTACCATGCGGCAACTGGCTGCATTAATTGCCACAAAAAACCGTTCGTGCGGTGCCGGAGCATGGGCGGTTTTTCATGTTGACGGTCGTTTCAGGGATTTTTGATGCAAACCCAAAACCTTCCTTATCTGCCGCGCCTGGATCATTTGCGCTTTTATGCGGCGTTCCTGGTTTTCATTTTTCATTTCTATCATTTTGCCGCCGGCGCCAAGCCGCCGGGTATTCCGGACAATGTCCTGATCGCCATTGCCAACGAAGGCTACATCGGTGTTTCGCTTTTTTTCGTGCTTTCCGGTTTCATTTTCACGCTGATCTGTTACGGCAAGGAGGTCCGTTACAAGGAGTTCATGATTAACCGCTTGCTCAGGATATTTCCGCTCTTTCTTTTCATGTTTTTTGTCGCCATTTCGGTGGGCCGGGAGCAATTCGGCGCCGCCGATGTTTTTTATATCTTTTTCAGCAACCTCGGGCATGCGCCCACTTCCGATACTTTCCTGACCGGCGCGGCATGGAGCATTTCGGTCGAGTTCACTTTTTACATGATCTTTCCCTTTCTGGTGACTTTTTACAGCCGGTACGGGGCGCGCTATCTGCTCAAGATTATTCTGATCATGATGGCGATGCGCTACGGCGTCTATCTGTTGCACGCGGAAATCGTCAAGCCTTTCTTTTCCACTCTGCTCGGGAGGCTGGATCAATTCATCATCGGGATGTTGTGCGCCGGCCTGTATATCAGGCATAAGTCTTTTTTCGCAAGTTATGTGCATCTGGTTTTTTCGGTGGCGCTGCTGCTGGTGGCGGTCACTTATCTCAATGGCCGCATCAGTATGCTGTCCGGCGACGCCCATATACAGCAGTGGGTGGTGTGGCTGACCGTCGAGGCCGCCCTGTGGGGGTACTTTATCCTCGCCTATCTGGCTGTCCCCGCCAAATATGGCGTGAAGCTGGGGCGCTATTTGTGCAGGATGGGCGAAATGAGTTATTCGATCTATCTCATGCACTGCCTGATTGTGGTGATTTGGGTGAAAAAGTTCGGCGTGATCCCGATGCTCTCCAGCACGCAACACAATTTGCTGCTCAATGCGCTGCTGGCTTTTCCTTTGGTGCTGTTGCTCGCGCATTTGTCCTATACCGCGATTGAAAGACCGTTCCTGACGCTGCGGCGCCGCTATGTGTTTTGATCCGGATGTTGTTTGTGTAGGGTGGATAAGCCTGTCCTGAACAAAGTTGAAGGGCGTGGCGCATCCGCCAATGGTTGGGTTTGGTGGATGCGCTGCGCTTATCCACCCTACGTGAGAAGGGTTGTCGCCGGGGGGTTTCTGGTGGATGCGCTGCGCTTATCCACCCTACGTAAGAAGGGGCGATGGTGATGGTAGTAGTAGTAGTAGGGTGGATAAGCGTAGCGCATCCACCGCAAGACACCAGGTAGGGTGGATAAGCGCAGCGCATCCACCACAAGACAACAGGTAGGGTGGAAAGTCTGTCCTGAACAAAGTTGAAGGGCGCAGCGCATCCGCCAGAACCGCTATACTTGCGCCGGGTGCGGCGTATATGTGCCGTGCGCGAGCGTCATTAGAGTGAGCCGGGTTACGTTATGAATTGGTTCTTTCCACGCAGTTTCTCTTTGCCTGTCGCTGTGCTCCGCTTGTCGATCGCGATGGCTGCCGTGGCGCTGTGCGCCGGGATGCAATGGCCGTCCGTGCCGGATGGCGTTCGTTTTGCCGATGAATGGCTGCGCGATCGTTTTGTCCGGCTGCAGGCGTCCGATGAGGCGGAACAGCGGGTGACGGTGGTGGATATCGACGAGGCGAGTCTGGCGGCGCTCGGGCCGTGGCCGTGGCCGAGGGAGCGGATGGCCGCATTGCTGGAAAGATTGCTGGCGGATTATGGCGCGCGTGGCGTGGCGCTGGATATGGTGCTGCCCGATCCCGCCGATGCGGAAGGCGACGCACGGCTGGCCGCGCTGGCGCAGCATGGGCCGGTGGTGTTGGCGCAGGTTTTCGATTACGCCACGCGCGCCGCGCCGTTGCGCGCAGGGGCGCTTGCGGGAGGCGTGCCGGCAGCGGGGGGGCCGGCAGCGGTGGCGAGCGGATTCATCGCCAATCATGCCGGTTTGGCACGGGCGAAGCTGACGGGGAACATCGGGTTTGTGCCGGATGGGGATGGGGTGCTGCGGCGCTTGCCGATGCGCACGGTGTTCGGCGGCCGCGAATATCCGTCCTTGTCGCTGGCGCTGTTCGGGTGTTGCGCGATGCGCCAGGGCGCAGACAATGCCGCATTACCCTACGGCGAAGCCGTTGCGCGCGTTCCGTTTGCGCGCCACTGGACGGCTTATACGGTGATTCCGGCCGCCGATGTGCTGGATTTGCGCGCGCCCGCCGCATTGCTGGCCGGGCGGTTGGTGCTGGTCGGTTCTTCGGCGCTGGGTTTGTCGGATCGGGTGGCGACGCCGCTTTCCGCATCCACCGCCGGGGTCATGGTTCACGCGGCGCAGTTGTCGTCGCTGCTGGATGCACAGGCCGGCCGGGCGCCCGCGCGCTGGCCGGGGCGCTGGATCGCGATGTTTTTTTCGCTGCTGGCAGCGGTATTGGCGGTTTATGCGTTCCCGCGCCTGCCGGCGATCCTCAACGCCGCCTTGCTGGGCGCGCTGGCGCTGGCCTGGCTGGGTCTCGCATACGCGGCCAACCAGCACGATACGGATTTTTCGCCGGCCGGACCGCTGCTGGCGGTGCTGTTCCTGCTGGCGGTGTCCATTCCGTTCGAGTGGCAGGCGGCGCAGCACGAATCACGCCGCCTGCTGGAAACGTTGCGCCAGTATGTGGCAAGGCCGGTGGTGGACGAGTTGCTGCGCAGCAAGATAAAAAATCCGCTGGCGCCGGCGCGGCGCGAGGTGACAACGCTGATCGCGGATATGGAGGGTTACACCGGCCAGGTGGAGGCGCTGACGATGGAGGAGGCGGCGCAGTTGACGCGCGATTTTCTGGACTGCCTGACACAGCCGGTGCTGGAGTGCGGCGGTACGCTGGATAAGTATACCGGTGACGGCCTGGTGGCATTCTGGGGCGCTCCCTTGCCGGTTACCGGGCATGCCGATCTGGCGCTGGACGCGGCGCAACGGATCGTGCAGGCCGTGCAGGATCTGAGCCGGGCACGCCAACGCGACGGCAAGCCGCCGCTGCGGGTGCGCATCGGCGTCGAGAGCGGCACGGCCATGGCGGGCGATTTCGGTTCGCCGTCGCGCAGCATATACACGGCGGTGGGCGACAGCGTGAATATCGCTTCGCGCTTGCAGATGGCGGCACGCGATTTTCCGCACGACATCATCGCCGGAGAGGGGACGGCGGCCCTCGCCGCACGGCACCGCCTCGTGCCGCTCGGCGAGATGACGTTACGCGGCAAGGAGAAACCGACGATGTTGTACGCGCTGGAGCCGACCGTGTCATGAACCCCACAGTAAATTTTCTCCCGACCAAGATCGTAGGGTGGATAAGCGCAGCGCATCCACCGCAAATCAACGTAGGGTGGATAAGCAAAGCGCATCCGCCGCAAGGCAATGTAGGGTGGATAAGCGCAGCGCATCCACCTTGCCAACGGAAAAAGGTGGATGCGCTGCGCTTATCCACCCTACAACTACGGTTGCGGTTGCGGCATTTGTGCTGCGCGATTCTGCTCATGGCGTTTGCCACGGCGGCTTGCGCCAATGATGACGCCTCCCCTCCGGATGCTTATCTGGAGGCAATGCGCCTGATCGCGGACGGGCGTAAGCAGGAGGCCGGCGAGGTGCTGGCGCGCATTATCCGGGACGAGCCGGAACATGCGGGCGCCTGGCTGGATCTGGCTATCTTGCAGTGCGAAATGGGGCACGCCGCAGAGGCGGAGCGGCTGTTCGCCAAAATTGTGGCGCGTTTCGATCCGCCGCCCGCCATTCTGGAAATCATCGCGCAGCGGCATGCGCTGGGGTGCGCCGTAACGCAGCCGGCCGGCCGGGCCTCTCTGATGGTGGGGCGCGGCTTCGACAATAACGTGAATCAGGGCGCGAGCGCGCCCTATTTCGCCCTCGGCAGCGGCGCTTCACGCATCGAGTTACAGTTGTTGCCGGAATATTTGCCCATGCGCGACCAGTTCACGGTCTTGTCTGCCGAATACGCGCACAGCCTGGATGTGCGCGGCATGACGGGGTTTGTGCAATTGCAGGCGCGCGGCAACGATGTGTTGACCCGCTACGATACGGCGCTGCTGGCGGCCGGTGCGGAACATCCCTGGCGCGCCGGCGGCTGGCGCATGCGCGGCGCTGCAACCATGTCTGCGCTCAGCCTGGGAGGCGCCCTTTACCAGAAGCAGGGACGCCTGCAGGCATTGGCCGCACCGCCTTTGCCGCTGCCCGAGAATCTGTCATTCGATCTGTCGGCGGTGCTGACGCATACCGCGTATCCGGCGCTGGCCAATTTTGATGCGCGCTCCTGGGAAATGGGCGCCTTGCTGAACTATGCCGCGCAGCGGGGGCAGGTGCAGGCAATGGCGGGCTACGCCTCCGATCGCGCGATGGACGCACGCCCCGGCGGTGACCGCAACGGTTGGTCCGCCAGTTTCCAGTACAGCGCGCGCCTGCCCGGCAACCTGTTCGGCGAGCTGGCCTGGAGCCGCCAGACATGGCGCGGCGAAACGGCCTATTCGCCGGGTCTGATCGACCAGGCACGCCACCAGACCACGGATCTCCTGCGCGCCGGCCTTGTCATTCCCATGGCAGCGCAGCAGGCAATCCGCATCGACCTGCGCCAGGTGTCGAACAACGAAAACATTTCCATTTTCCAGTATCGCAACCGGCAGTTGCTGGTGAGCTGGCTGTGGCGGAGCTCCTGATTGCGGGGTGGGTGGGTGTTGGCGGATGCGCTGCGCTTATCCACCCTACGTGGGAATGGGCGGTGGTGTTGGCGGATGCGCTGCGCTTATCCACCCTACGTGGGAATGGGCGGTGGTGTTGGCGGATGCGTTGCGCTTATCCACCCTACATGAGAGGGAGTGCTCGTAGGGTGGATAAGCGCAGCGCATCCACCGCAATATGTAGGGTGGATAAGTGCAGCGCATCCACCGCAAGACAACAGGAGGCCATGATGAGCAACTATCGCAGGGCGCATGTTCCGGGTGGCGTTTATTTCTTTACTGTGGTCACTCTCGACCGTGCTCCGATATTCGTCAACGAGGCGCGCGTCGGGGCGCTGCGGGAAGCGTTCCGCAAGGTGAAGGCGGCACGGCCTTTCCGGGTTGACGCACTGGTTGTCTTGCCCGATCACTTGCATTGTATCTGGCGCATGCCGGAGGGCGACGCCGATTATTCCTCGCGCTGGCGTGAAATAAAGAAGGCTACCTCGCGACAAATCGATACCGGCGCCAATGACCGCAATGAGCGTCCGGTATGGCAGCGGAGGTTCTGGGAACATGCCCTCCGCGATGAGGAGGATTGGCGCAATCACATGGATTACATCCATTACAACCCGGTGAAACACGGCTTGGCTACCCGCCCCGGCGATTGGCCATGGTCGTCGTTTGGCAGCGCTGTAGCCAAGGGCTGGTATGAGGCATCGTGGGGCGCCGAAGAGCCGGTAACGATCGCCGGCATGCATTGCGAGTAAGGCGATGGGTTTTGGTGGATGCGCTACGCTTATCCACCCTACGTGAGAATGGGCGGTGGGTTTTGGTGGATGCGCTGCGCTTATCCACCCTACGTGGGAATGGGCGGTGGGTTTTGGTGGATGCGCTGCGCTTATCCACCGCAAGACAAGGTAGGGTGGATAAGCGTAGCGCATCCACCATGAAAACTGATGGGTATTTCAGTGTGCGTCGCCTTGCGCCAATTTTTTCAGCGTTTCGGGTTTGCGGATAATCAGGCGGCGCAGGTCTTTCTGGATGACGCCTTGCTGTACCAGCACCAACAGGGTGCGCGTCACGGTTTCGCGGCTGGTGTTGATGATGCTGGCGATGTCCTGGTGCGTGGGGACATTTTCGATGACTTCAAGGTTGCCGCCTTTTCTTTCCTTTATCATTTCGAGGAAGGCGTAAATGCGCTTGGGCGCGTTATGGATGCTTAACAGGGTGCGGAATTGGGAATCCTGCTGGATTTTTGCCGCCAGGCGGCACAGCATGTGCCGCGCGACCGACGGGGAGTGCATGAACAGATGCATGGCTATGTCGCCGGGCATGAATGCTACCAGCGCTTCGCTCGTCGAGATGACGGACGCCGATCGCGTCGAGCTCTGGATAACGGCGATTTCACCAAAAAAATCGCCTTCGGAAAGCATGCGCAAGCCGATGATCCGGCCATCTTCGGTCACGTCGACTACCTGCAATTTGCCGGAAAGCAAAAACAGCAGGCTATCTCCGGCTGAGCCTTTCTGGATGATGGTTTCATGGCGCGCGAATCGTTTGATGCGCAAATTGACCTTGACCTTGCCCATTTCCTCGTCGGTCAGGTTGGCGAAAAGCGGAATTTTGCGCAGATGAATCTGAATGTTCTGGGCTTTGGACTGTGCGTCGTCCGGCGCCGCAGCGCTTTGTTTGCCATGGCCCTGCTTTGGCAGACTGGTGGTGGAAGGCATGGTCGGTTCCCTTATGAGATGGTGGCCATATCGCTTATTCGCAATTCCGGTTCTGCAATTCCGATTCTCCGGATTGGAAATTATAGCCCTGCGAGTTTGTTGTTTAACCAGTATTGGCTGCCGTCGACAATGGTCCTGCCCGCAAGCGAACAGTCCTTGCGCCAATCGACGCGGCATGGTTTTTCGCGGAGCAATTGCCAGCCATGCCCAAGCAGCAGCTCCATCAGTTTCCCTTCGATGGGCCTGCTATGCGTGGCAAGCATCATTGTCTTGACGTTGTCCGTCACCCATGCCGCCTGGTCCTGGAGCAATTCGAGTTCTGCTCCCTGAATGTCGATATGCATGAAATCGATGGCGCCTACGCCTTGCAGCAGTGTCGCCAGCGTTCTGCACGGGATGGACTTGTTGTCGGATTTTGCGCCACGGTAGTCAGTCTCGCCGTTCGATGTGGTTGCGGCGGCGCCCATGTCCGCCACGTCCGATTCCGGGAACCAGATGACGCCGTCATGCGTCCAGACGGCCCCGTTGAAAACCCGGGTGAATACGTTTCCGTGCTGCGCGTCTTCGCCTGAAACGCCGGATGGCCTCAGGCCGTTGGCTTCGAGGTGGCGGCACATCAGGGCAAAGCGGCGGGACGACGCCTCGACGCCAACCAGGCTGATTTTCCCGGCGCCCCGGCGGCGCGCAATTACCCCGGCAGCCGCGATCCACGGCCCCCAGCCCGCGCCTATTTCAACCGCGCAGAACGGTGCGTTTTCCGGTGAACGCCGCAGGGCGTCTGCGAGCGCGGCGTATTCGATGGCTTCCGCATGAAAGCCGTCATCGGGTACCGGGAATTCCAGGCGCCCGATGTTCAGTGTCGCAGGATCGACAAACGGCACGCATTCAAACAGCGTCTTGACCCCGAAGCCATCCGTGTAAAATTCCGCGCTTACGGAGGCCGTAAATGTGGAAAGCTTTCTGATGGCCTGCAGGTCTTCTTCCTCATATCCTGCATACACCTGCAATGGTGATGTTCCCTGTGCGCCAACCGCCGTATCCTTGTTGTCCGCCAGGTTGCGCAAAACCCGCCCGATTGCCCGTTTGATTTTCTGTTTCATGTTTTTCCTTTACCGGATATTGCGTTTAGATTGTTGTGTTCAGTATGCTTGGCATGGTGGATGCGCTGCGCTTATCCACCCTACGTGGTCTATGTGATCCGTGTTCATTTCATGCTTGCCATGGTGGATGCGCTGCGCTTATCCACCCTACAAAATCTACAAAATTCCCATCCATTCCCACTACAAAATTCCCATCCATTCCCACTACAAAATTCCCATCCATTCCCACGTAGGGTGGATAAGCGCAGCGCATCCACCATGAAAACAAGCGCAGCGCATCCGCCATGCAAATTTGGCAGCGCATCCACTATGCAAACTTTATGGTTCATGTTATTTCTTTGGCGGGCGCCGCGCTCAGGTCGATGTGTTGCATGAGCTGCTGCGCGCTTTCGCGCCAGGTCAGCCACGGCATGCCGGCCGATTGCGGCGCCTGCCCTTTGCCGTTCAGATCCAGCCATGCGCCGATGGCCTGCGCCAGGTCTGCGGGTTCCAGCCCGCTGAAATAGTACGCATGTTCGCCGGCGACTTCCCTGAAAACGGGGATGTCGCGCGCGATGATGGGCAATTTGTGCTGGGCCGCTTCGATGAGCGGCAGGCCGAAGCCTTCTCCTTCGCTGGCGGCGATCAGGCAACGGCTGGCGGCATAGACTTTTTCCAGATATTCGTCGCTGACGCCTTCCAGCCAGAACAGGCGCTTGCCCGCTTCCGGATGCTGCCGCAATTTTTCAGCCAGTTCGTCAACCATCCAGCCCTGTTTGCCGACAATGGCCAGGTTGGCAGGAATCCCGCGATGCCACAGGTGCTCGAATGCGGCCAAAGCTTGTGTGTGCCCCTTGCGCGGTTCGAGCGTGCCGACCATCAGGAAGCTGTCGTACGCAGTCAGTTCGTCCAGTACGGCTGCCGCATTATCCGGCATTCCGGCAGTCGGTACGCTGTTGCCAATATCCGCCCCGAGGTGGAAGCTGGCCACCCCGATTTCCGGCGCGCGCGCGGGAAGATGCTCAGCCAGCCAGGCGCGCACGTCCTGCGCAACGGATTCGGAGATGCAAATCAGGCCGGTGGCCACGGATGAAATATTGCGCAGCCATGATTCGAAAAACGCCCCGTAGCCCTGCGGCCACCAATCGGGACGGTGCAGCAGCAGAATGTCGTAAACGATAAAATAAAACGCCACGCCCCTGGACATCAGGCGCAATTGTTCCCGATGCACCGCCGGTGTCATGACGTTCAGGTCGAGCGCCAGATAAATGTCGTCCTGGCAGAAATCGGCAATCTCATCGGCCACGCCGGGTGGGCGTTGGCCGCTCAAGGCGGCAACGAAATTGCTCGCGACCCGGTAGCGTGCGCCGTCAAAATAAATCGGCACAACGTCGACATGTTGCGGCGGGCGCTCGAGAAGCTCGCGCAGTATGCTGCGCACGACGCGCTGAATGCCCGATTTGGCGTCGTTTTTTGCGATTTCCGATATATCCAGCAGCAACTGTCTCGGCGCATCCCTGCCGCTATTGAACGCGATGCATTGGGCGGCACCGGCAAGGTCGCTGTCGTCAGGCGCGACGGCGGCGTGGATGCCGGCAAGCGCAGCCACGATGGAAGCCTCCGTCGGGTCCGCTCGTGCCGGCTTGCCGTTGCGTCGGACAAGTTCCTCAAGCGCGCCGATGGCGCGCCTGGCTGTTTCGTCCCATGAGAAGCGCCCGGCCTGCGCGATTCCGTGTTCGCGCAGCCGGTTGCGCAGCGGCTCGTCTTGCAGCGCTTGCGTCATTTTGTCCGCGATGGATTGCGGCGAGGAAGCGTCGAACAGCGCTTCGCCGTTGCCCAGCACTTCGGGAATGCTGGTGTTGCCGGCGCCGATCACGGGCGCGCCGCATGCCATGGCCTCCAGCGCGGGCAGGCCGAAGCCTTCGTGCTTCGAGGGAAAAACGAACAGCGTTGCATCGCGGTACAAGGCTCTCAATTCATGGTCGGCCACATGGCCGGTCAGGATCAATTCGTCTGGCGCCAGTCCCGCATTATCACGCATCCTTTCCAGTTGCGAGCGCATCGTCGCATCCAGCTTGCTGACCACCACCAGTTGATGCGCGGCGCGCAATTCAACCGGAAGCAGGCTGTACGCCGCAAACAGTCCATCGAGATTTTTGCGCGCGTCGAATCCGCCCGGCGCATACATCACCGTCTTGCGGGTGATGCCGAGGCGCAGGCGCAGCGCCGGCATTTCATTCCGGGAATCGCTTCCCCGGCTGAAATACGGATCCGCCGCCGTCGAGATATTCACCGCGCGATCCTGCTCCAGATTCAGCGCCCCAATCGCCTCGCGCCGCGAATGGTCTGAAATGGCCAGCAGCAGGCCGGCCTTTTTGAGCGATTCGATTTTGCGCCCGTAATATTGCCTTTGCGCGGGGGTCGCAAGGTAATTGTCAGGGGCCAACAATGGAATGAGGTCGTACAGGATGACGGCCGTTTGCGCGCCGCCGCAATATGCGCCGACCGAAGTCGCCGCATCGTCGAGATAGCCCTCGAACAGGCTGGTCACCAGCAGGGTGTCGGGGCGCAGCGTTTGGATGAAATGTTCGCGGATTTTCTCGGCCGCCCTGGCGCGCCAGGCATTGCCCGGTTCATGCTCCGCCACCGGCGCCGGGATATCGAACACGCGTATGCGCCGTTGCGGAATGACGCCGGCAAAGGCGCGCCGGATATCGGGGATGCTTTCCGGGAGCGCCGCATTGAGCGCCAGCCAGATTTCATGCCCGCCCGCATTGCGCGCCATGGCCAGCGCGAGGGCGCGCGAATACCGCCCGATGCCGCGAAAGCGGCTTTCCGTTTGCGCTCCCTGCATGTCAATTACGATGCGCATTTGTTCACGGTGAAAAGTGTAGTGAAAACCGTAGGGTGGATAAGCGCAGCGCATCCACCGTGCCCGTTCGAAAAGCGAAAAGGTGGATGCGCTGCGCTTATCCACCCTACGGTTTTGTTGCGGTTGTTTGATTGGCATTGGTTCATAAAATCAGCCCGTTCGAAAAGGGCGGCGCATCAGAAAAGTGCTGCGAAAGGGGTAGGGTGGATAAGCGTAGCGCATCCACCATGCCAGTCCGAAAAGCGCAGCGCAAAGTGTAGGGTGGATAAGCGCAGCGCATCCACCGCGCCGGTTCGAAAAGGGCGGCGCATCAGTTTTCTCCATGTCCGCGTTTGGTGTTTTCAAGTTCTACGGTTTTTTTGAGTTCGGCGTAGATACGCGCCGCGCGCGGCGGCAGGTTGCGCGGATTCTGTACCGCCGCCCCGGGTTGGCGCCGCGTGGACTTGATTCGCCTGTTGACGCCGCTGAGCAGCCTGCCCTCTCTGAGGGCCGCTTTGATCCTGCGCGACAACCCTACTATAAACCTCAGTGGCGCCGTGATGCGCCACGAGCGGCTGTTCAGTATGCTGCATAATTGCGCCTCAATCTGCGCTGCCTGCGCTTCGGCTTGTGCCGTGCGCATTTCGGCCTGTGCTGCCTGCGCTTCGGCCTGCGCCGTGCGCATTTCGGCCTGTGCTGCCTGCGCTTCGGCTCGTGCCGTGCGCATTTCGGCCTGCGCTGCCTGCGCTTCGGCCTGTGCCGTGCGCATTTCTGCCTGTGCTGCCTGAGCTTCGGCTTGTGCTGCCTGCGCTTCGGCCTGTGCCGTGCGTGCTTCGGCCTGTGCGGCGTGCGCCTCGTAGTGAGCAATGTGCTTATTAGTTCGCTCCGCCAGTTCAATCTCTCTTTTACGATATGCCGCTACCAGTTCGCTGCAAAAAGACGAGTCTCCGGTCAGCTTGAAATCGTCAAAGGTATTGGGCGGCGACAAGAATGCTGCCGCAAGTTCGGCATGTTCCTGCGCGACGTAGAAACGATTCAGCCCGTCAAAATAAACGAAGCGGTAATTTGCCGCTGTCATGATGCTTTCCCAAACGGCATGGTCGGTTTCGGTCGAACCCGGAAGGGTCGCCTCGACCACCATCACCCAGGGACGCAACGCCCGGCTGTCCCAGCCCTTGAGCACCTGCGTCTCAAATCCTTCCACGTCGATCTTGAGCCAATGAACCTGCCTGCCCGCGAGCGGCTGCAACGCGGTTTTCAGGGTCATGGCAGGAACGGAAATCCGCTGGTACCCGAATTGCCGTTCTTTCTCGTGGCGCAGCGCATGTGCTTCCACGGCGGTGCTGAGGCCGGTTCCGGGTATGACGTTGAGTTCGAGCGTGCCTTCGGCATCGGACAGCGCAACCTGCAAAACGGTCTCATCCGGCCGGTCCCTGCGCAACAATTCGGCATATTGCGGCACCGGCTCGATGTGTATGCCGCGCCAGCCCTGTTCGTAGAAGGCCTTGCTGACCGAATCGATCACCGGGTGCTGCGCGCCCACGTCAACGTAACAACCCCGATCGATATGCTTGAGGGCGCGCCAAAGCATCACGTCTTCGAAATTTTGCGCGTGGGAGGTGAAGGTCATTCCGCCCCCGCAGAAAGGATGAGGTTCATGAATTCTCCATCGGCCACGAAATCGTCGATGCGCAGCCCGGCCTTGCCTGCCAGGATGGCTCGCGACCGCCCCGGAAAGAAGAAGAGGTGGAAACGGGTGAACTCGTAGGAATATTCGAAACAGGGTGTCGCGTGGGACATTCTGCCGCCTTTTTTGAGCAGGCCGCGCATCGTTGCAAGCTCCTGCACCGGATGGCGCAAATGTTCGAGCACGTTATTCGAAAAAATGCCGTCGAAGCGCATTTCCGCCAGTTGCTTCTTGTCCGAGATGATATGCGCGCCGCCCGTCGATGCCGAGCCGTGCGGCTCGTAGCCGTATACGTTCCAGCCATCCCGGCGCAGCGCTTCGATCGCGTCCGACCATGCCCCCGCTCCCCAGTTCAGGTATACCCCGCCCCTTTCGGGCTTCAGTGCATGGAACGCCCGCGTCTCCTGCGTGGTGGTATCCCCTTCGGAAAATACCTGATAATGCCATTCATAGTCCCTGGAAAGCTCCGCCTCCGGCAGCCGCAGCATTTTCCCGGGGCCGAAAATGACATCGCATGCCGGGCACTGGTGGCGTGCCAGTTCGCCGCCGCCAAAGATGCAACTGGCAACAAACTTGCCGAATTTATCCGCTGCATCGCGGTAATCGCACAAGGGGCAAGATAGTTCGGCATCCGGAATGCGGCCGCGCTCGAGCGCATCGATGATGTCCCATTTGACGCTGATCTGGTGACGCAACAGTTCTGTAGGGTGGATAAGCGCAGCGCATCCACCTTTTTGGGCGGGCACGGTGGATGCGCTGCGCTTATCCACCCTACTCATACTCAACTCGTCCGCCTGCCGCTCTGCCTGCCGCTCTGCCTGCCGTTCGGCAGCCAGGCGCTCCAGCGTTTCCTTTCTGACCAGCGCAACGCCGAAGCGCCCGATGATTTGATTGATGAATTTGGCGATGTTCATGGATAAATCATTCTGGTTCGCGTTAAAAATGACAATGATTCCGTAGGGTGGATAAGCGCAGCGCATCCACCTTTTTGGGCGGGCACGGTGGATGCGCTGCGCTTATCCACCCTACGCCCTACTCCGCTGCTTGTGTTGCGAGTTGGCATTAGCGTTGCACGGAAACTTGCGGTTCAAGCCAGGCGCAACCGTCAAAAACAGGTTTGGTCGCGTTGGCCACGGTGAACAGCAGCGCCAAATCGCGCCATTCGTAATTGTTGCCCAGATGGGTGTCGCTGCTGGTGAGCGCCACGGCCACCGAGTAACTGCCCGCCCCCAGGTTGGCCGGGAAAGTGAAGCGATATTCGGCCGATTCCCCCGGTTGCACGTCATGCAGCGGTATGCCCAGATGGTGTGTGTTGATGCCATACATGGGCTGCCCCAGCCGGTCCTTGATCATATAGCCCAGCACCAGCCGGGGGACAAGAACATTGGCACGCGCTTTGATGCGCAGCGTCACGATGGCGCCGACATCCACCATTTCCACCATTTCGCCGCGTTCGTCGAGCAAGGCAATCTCCACGACGCTAGCCTCGCCGGTGCCTGACGTGGTTTGCATCCTGCCGTCCTCCGCTCTTGCCTGCGCAACCTTGTCGTTGCCGCGCCCGGCAATCAGCGCGTTGTAAAAGTCCATCACTTCTTCCGGCGTGCCCTCTCTGGCAATACGGCCGCCGTCCAGCAGGATCGCCCGGTCGCAAATGGACTGGATGGCGGTACGGTCATGGCTGACGATCAGCAACGTAGTGCCCTGTTTCCCGAACTGCCTGATCCGTTCGAAGCTCTTGTGCTGGAAGTAGGCGTCGCCCACCGACAACGCTTCATCCACGATCAGAATATCCGGCCGCTTTGCGGTGGCCACGCTGAAAGCGAGGCGCATCTGCATGCCGCTGGAATAAACGCGCACCGGTTGATCGATGTAATCGCCAATTTCGGCAAAGGCCTCGATTTGCGGCATCAGGGCGACGATTTCAGGCATGGTCAGGCCTATCAGTTGTCCCGCCATATATACATTTTGCCGCCCGGTAAAATCCGGGTGGAAACCCATGCCGAGTTCCAGCAGGGCGGCGACCCTGCCGGTGATTTGCACGGCGCCGGTGGTGGGCTGCGCGGTGCCGGTAATCAGTTTGAGCAGGGTGCTTTTGCCGGCGCCGTTGATGCCGATGATGCCGACGGCCTCGCCCGGCAGGATATTAAAGTTGATGTCCTGCAACACCCATTTCAGTTGATGGCGCGCGCCCCGGAACGGCATGACCCATTCCGCCAGACGCAACCAGCGCGCGGGGTATTGTTTGTAGGCTTTGCCCAGTTGCGTAACGCGGAGTGTGCCCATCAGAGTTCGTCCACCATTTCCCCCGCGCGCTTGCGGAACAGCCGCACCCCGAAAATACACAGCGCCACGCCGATCAGGGTAACGGGAAGCAGCGACGCCCACTGCGGCGCGATACCGCTGACCAATATGTCCTGATAGGCTGCCACCATCGGAGTCATCGGGTTCCAGGCAATCAGCGCGCGTATTTTTTCATGGACGATGGCAAGCGGATACACGATGGGTGTGAACCAGAACCAGAATTGCATCACGATGCCGAAAAATTGCCCGACATCGCGAAAGAATACATTCAACACGCCCAGCACCATGCCCAACCCGGTAGCAAAAACAATCTGCGCCGCCAGCAGGGGCAGGATGCCCAGAAAGACCCAGCCCGGGAAGTTCCCGGTCAGGATAAGGAACAAGGTGAACAGGGTAAAGATGATGAGAAAATTGAGCGTGGCGCTGACGACGACAATGATCGGCAGGCAGATACGGGGGAAGCTGAGTTTTTTGAGCAGGTTGGCGTTGTCGATAAAGATGTTCTGGCTGCGCCCGACAATTTCGGCAAACAAGCCCCAGGTAAGAATGCCCGCGCAGAGGTAGATGCCGTATGCGAAAGCGGAATCCACCCCCGGCAGCCTGGCGCTCATGACCTGGGCGAAAATAACGGTATAGACGACAATCATCGCCAGCGGACCCAGCACTGTCCAAGCCGCCCCGAGCAGGGAGTTGCGGTATTTCAACTGGAATTCGCGCTTGACGCTGCCGAGGATAAAACCGCGGTAGGCAAGAAGATCCCTGAGCATGCCGATGGAGATCATTTTGTCAGACTGCCGGCCGGTGTAGTTCCAGCGGAATTATTCCGGGATTCATGTTCTCTGCCTGACAGTCTTTTCGCTCCATGGTTTTGTGTGGATAAGCGCCCGCTGTCCCGGCAGGCGGAATTTAATAAAGTCATGCGAACTCTCCTGTTTGAATTTATCCCGGCGCAGGGTGGATCAGCGCAACGCATCCGCCAAATACCATAACCATGTTCTCACGTAGGGTGAATAAGCGCAGCGCATCCGCCACATACCGTAACCATTTTCTCATGTAGGGTGGATAAGCGCAGCGCATCCGCCATATATGTTCCGGGTTCATCCCGAATAATCCATTAACCAAAAACATCGTCATTCCCTGTCGCCCTCGCGAAGGCGGGGGAAAGCGGAAATCCAGTTGATGGAATAACCCCGCGAAGCGGGACAAAACCGGTTCTTGTCCGCTTCGCGGAGTGTTTGTTTTGCTTGATTCCCGCCTGCGCGGGAATGACGGTTCTAATAAGTTTTCTGGGGTCATTTCAGCATGGCATGGTGGATGCGCTGCGCTTATCCACCCTACGTTGGGATGAATTCAAACAGTAGTAGGGTGGATAAGCGCAGCGCATCCACCATGTATTTTCCGGGTTCATGTAAACCAGATCCCGTCCTGAATCTGGCCGATTACGGCCGCCTGGTTTTCGGCGGATTCCGCATAGGCGACCAGCATCCCGGGACGGTCGACGGAGTTGGCGTCCAGCAGGTTGAGGTTCCAGGCGGCGCCCACCGCATCAGCCGCTCTGCCCAGCACATTCAGGTACAGTTGGTCGATAAATTGCGCGTTTGAGAGCGTCCCATATGTGCCCGTGAACTCTGCCGACGCCATAAAAGCAGCCGACATCTGCGCCAGCGCCATTCCGCCATCGACCAAACCAATATTCCATCCAAGCCCCGGCGCATCGGGTATGCGGTTGAATGCCGCCTTGTACAGGCGATACATTTGCCCTGAGGCTCCGTTCGTATCAAAACCCAGCGTACCATCGGCAAAAGAGAGGCGCTCAACATTTACCAGCACGTCCGTTCTTTCGACGCCGGTATTATCGCTGACGATGTAATTGGCGCCAGACTGCGCGACACTGAAGCCGATCCGGTTGCCGGAGTAGAGCATGGTATCCAGACCGCTCCCGCCATCGATAATACTGTTGTCCGCACTGCCGGACAAAGTGTCATTGCCCGCGCCGCCTGCTATGGTTCCTGCAAGAATCAGGCTTGCAACCGCCACATCCTGGCCGGCAAAGGTGAAAACTTCGACGCCTGAAACTGTGTCGGCGCCATCCAGGATGCTGGTTGCAGTGTAGGTGTCGGAGTCCGATGAATAGGTAATCACATATTTTGTGCTGGCTGCGGCAAATACGGCGGTGTCGTTGCCCATGCCGCCGTTCAGCATGTCGTTTCCTGCGCCGCCCGTCAGCGTGTCGTTTCCTGCGCCGCCGTCAAGACTGTTGTTGGCGTCGTTGCCGGTCAGCGTATCGCTGCCGCTGCCGCCGATGGCGTTTTCGAGGGTGGCGCCGTAGGCGATGCCGAGGTTGTTGGCGCCATCGTAGGTCGGCGCAGTGCCGCCGTTAACGGTGTAGCCCTCCGGGATCGGCTCGGACAGGATTCTGACGCTGGAATAATTGCCAGGCGTGAGGTCGATTACGCAAGCCTCGCTGAAGTTGCTGACCGAGATTGTGTCGGTTCCGCCGGCATCCCAGATGGTTTTATAAAACGGGATGGCAGTATCGAAACTGTATACATCATTGCCGGCATTGTAGGTCAGGTTTGCGCCGTACAAATACTGCATGGCGGCGATATCCAGCACCATCGGCGTCTCTGGATTCACAGGATCGGTTTGCAGCGACAAGGAGCCGTTGGCGTAGGTGATCGTCCTGAACAAATCGTTGGGCGGGGGGGTGTAAGACATGACCGTGTACTGGCTGGTGTCCAGCGACGATGGCAGAACCGCGCCTGACGAGCCGGCCTCGTAGAAAGGGTGCTTGAATCCCAGGACATGGCCAAGTTCATGCAAGACGGTAAAAAAAGAGAAACTTCCCGGTTCCCAAGAATTGGTGGCGGAACTGCCGATGCGGTTAAACCACACGTCGCCGGCCGTCGCGCTGCTCCCCGGAGTGGTTGACCACGCCTGCGCGCCGGCGTAGCTGCTCAGATAGCCGAAGGCCGCCCGGATATCCCCAACATTGGCCGAGGTGTCGTCCACCAGCGAAAATTGCAGGTTGGCGACATTGGCCCACTGCTGGAGCGCGGCGGCAAAATAGGTCTGCTGGGAAACGGAAAGCGGGGCAAAGGACACGTTCCACGGCTCGGCGCCGCTACTGCTCGGGCCGTATCCGGTAGTGGTGCTGGTCGACCATGTTGCGCCATATCCGGGAAAGCTGTAGGTGAGGTTCAAGCTCGCCCACCGGGTACCGCCCAGCAGCGCATCGATTGTCTGCGCTCCTATCATGCTGACATTGGTAGCGTTGCTCCAGGATGTTGGCGAAGGCATTTGTTTTTCCTGTTATCCCAGCTATTTTTATGCGGTGGCTGTTTTGGTGGATGCGCTGCGCTTATCCACCCTACATTTCTACTTTTTTGGTGGATGCGCTACGCTTATCCACCCTACATTTCTATGCGCTTTATCCACCCTACATTCTTTATCCACCCGGCCTGTCCGGCTCGGGATTATCGCCCGCTGACGAAATACCCCGCCACGTCCTGCAGGTCGCTCGCGCCAATCACGCCGGCGGACTGGCGCAGGCGCAGGTAAGCCAGCAGGTAGTTGTAGCGCGCCAGCGACAGGTCGCGTTTGGCGGTGAACAGCTGCTGCTGCGCGTTGAGTACGTCGAGGTTGGTGCGCATGCCGCCCTTGACGCTCTTCTGCGTGGCTTCGACCAGCAGGCGCGCGGATTCGACGGATTTCGACTGCGCGCCGATGCGCAGTTCGGCGCTTAGCGCCTGGCTGTAGTATTTGCGCAGGTCGACCAGCACCTGGCTGGTTTGAGCTTCGAGGTCGGCCTTGGCCTTTTCGTGATTGGACGCCGCCTGGCTGGTCGCGGCGCTGGTGTAGCCGCCCGCGTACAGCGGCACATTGAGCTGGATGCCGATGCTGTTGGTTTGCGCCTCCTGGTTGTAGGTGTTGATGGTGTCGGAGCTGGTTTTGCTGCTGCTGGCGATCAGGTCGAGACGCGGCGCGTGGCCGGCGCGGTTTTTGTTGATTTCCTGGGCGGCGGCTTCGACGGCGTGGCGCTGCGCGGCGATTGACGGGTTGCGCTCCAGCGCGATAGCTTTCCATTCGTCGAAGCCGGCCGGCTGCATCGGCTTGACCTTGAAGTCGTCGCGCAATCCGTCCAGCGCGTCGATTTCCTGACCGACGATGGCGGCCAGCGCGTTGCGCGCGTCGGTCACCTGATCCTGCGCTTCGAGCACTTGCGCTTCGGCCAGGTCGTATTGGGCCTGCGTTTCCAGCATGTCGGTCCGGGTGCCTTCGCCTTTGTCGAACATGCGGTCGTTCATGCGCCGCTGTTCGGCGTAGGCGTCGCGCTGCACCAGCGCCAGCGCCAGGTGGTCTTCGGCGTATTTGGCCTCGGAATATGCGCCGGCCAGGCGCACGATCAGTTCCTGGCTGCGCGCGGTAAATTGCGCGCTGCTGTAATCGGTCTGCGCGGCGCCCTGGTAATAGCGGGCGACGCCTTCGAGGTGGAGCAGCGGCTGGCGCAACTGGATCGCGCCCGACATGCTGGTGTAGTCGCGCTGTTCCGTATTCTGTCCCCAGACGGTTTTGGTGGTGACGTCCGCCTGGTTTTTGCTGTTCGAGTAGCTCGCCGAGATGTTGGGCAAAAGACTGGATCGCCCGAGTATCCGGTGCTGCTGTCCCGCCTCGTTTTCGTGAACCGCCGCGCGATAAGCCGGGTCGTGTTGCAGCGCGGCCTCGTAGGCCTCGATCAGGCCGAGCGCGGAGGCCGTGCCGGCCTGCGACAGGCAGAGAGTCAACATGAATGCCGCAAGGCGGCGCTTCATTGTAAACAGCCCATTGGAATTGGACCATCCCTTCCCCCTGGAAGGGGGAGGGGATGTTTTGGCCAATGAATTGGCTGCGTCCATTACTCTCACCCTTTGGGGGAGAGGATGGCGAGAGGAAAGATAGGCCATGTTCATTCCTCGGTCAGCGATGCTTTCAGGTGGTCGGTCAGCGGCTTCAACAGATAGTTCAGCAGGGTGCGCTCGCCGGTCCTGATGAACAGGTCGACCGGCATGCCGGGACGCACCTGCAGGTGCTCGATCAGTTTCATGCCTTCCGGCGTGACCGCCGCTTTGACCTTGTAGTAAGGCGCGCCGCTCTGCTCGTCGACCAGGCGGTCGGCGGACACCATGGTGACGATGCCCGGCACGTGCGGCGTGGTGTCCTGGTTGAAGGCGGAAAATATCAGTTCGACTTCCAGGTCCTTGTGTACCTTGTCGATCAGGTTGACCGGCACCATGCCTTCGACGACCAGATGGTCTGCGCTCGGCACGATGTCCATCATGCGGAAGCCGGGGCTGATCACGCCGCCGTGGGTGAACACGTTCATGCTTACGACCGTGCCGTCCACCGGGGCTTTCACGATGGCGTTCGCCAGGTCGAAGTCCAGGCTGACCAGGCGGTTTTCGAGCGCTTCGGCTTCCTTCTGCGCGTCGGACAGTTGCGTGCGCACTTCCTTCTGGTATTCCTGCTGGCGCTGTGTGCGGCGCAGCGCCAATTCGGCGATCTGCCGCTGCGCGCGGCCGATGTTGCCGATGTCTTCCGAAATCGCGCCGTTGATCTGCGCGTAGGTGCGCTCTAGCTCCAGCAGCCGGTTGCGCGCGACGTAGCCGTCCCGGGCGAGGTCGCGCATGCCGTCGAGCTGCTCCTGCAAAAATGCCAGTTGCCGCTTTTTGCTGTCCAGCGATTCCTGCAGTCCCTGCGATTGCAGCTTCAGGCCGGCGATGTTTTCCTCGATCGCGGCGAGATCGCTGCGGATGGCCGCGCGGCGCGAACTGAACAACTGGTTTTGCAGGCTGATGTTGGCCGCTACGCGCGGGTCGTCTTTGGCATTTTCCAGTTCGGGCGGAAACGCGACCGAGGCGCTGCCGTCACGCTCGGCGGTGAGGCGCGCTTCCGAGGCGCGGGCGGTGAAATATTGCACGCGCGATACTTCGGCCTGCGCCCTGGCCTGGATGTCGTTCATCCTGACCAGCGGCTGGCCTGCCTTGACGGCCTCGCCTTCGCGCACGAGGATTTCCTCGACCAGGCCGCCGGTCGGGTGCTGGATAGCCTTCTTGTTGGTCGCGACGGTGACCGTGCCGCTGACCGGTACGCCCTTGTCGAGCGGCGCCAGCGACGCCCACAGGAAAAAGCTGCCGACGCCCGCGATGACGATCATCCAGCCCAGGCGGGTGTGCACCCTGGCGTCGGTCTTCACTTCCTGCGCTGCGGTTTCGCGGTAGGCGACATCGGTGACGGCCGCCGGTTTGCTCGATAATATTTTCATGGTCATTCCTGTTCCGGCGTATTTGCGGCTTCCGCGTTGGTTGCCTCGATGCGCGCCTGCGTGTCGGCGGGGGGTTGTGCGGCGGCGGGTTGCTGCGCCTGCTGGGCGCGCTGCTGGGTCGCCTTGGCCAGCTCGGCCAGCACCTGGTCCCTCGGCCCGAACAACTGCGCCACGCCGTCGCGCAGCAGCAGCAGTTTGCTGGTGGTGGCGAGGGCGCTGGTGCGGTGGGTGATCAGCACGATGGTCTTGCCGCGGCTGCGCAGGTCGTTGAGCGCGGCGACCAGCGCCTGTTCGCCGACGTCGTCGAGGTTGGAGTTGGGTTCGTCCAGCACGATCAGCGAGGGGTCGTCGTACATCGCGCGCGCCAGGCCGATGCGCTGTTTCTGCCCGCCCGACAGGCCGGCACCGCCGTCGCCGAGCAGGGTGTCGTAGCCTTGCGGGAAATGCAGGATCATGTCGTGCACGCCGGCGCGCTTCGCCGCCGTGATCACTTTTTCGGAATCGATTTCGCCGAAGCGCGCGATGTTGTCGCTGACCGATCCGGCGAACAGTTCGACGTCCTGCGGCAGGTAGCCGATGCTGGGGCCGAGCTCGTCCTTGTTCCAGTGATAGACGTCCGCGCCGTCCAGCCGCACTTTGCCGACTGCGGACGGCCAGACGCCGACCAGCAGCCGCGCCAGGGTGGATTTGCCCGAGCCGCTCGGGCCGATGATGCCCAGCACGTCGCCCGGCGCAATCGCAAAGTTCAGGTTTTTCAGCACCGCCACCGGCGAGCCGGGCGGCGCCGCCGTGACCGCTTCCACCGAAACCTGGCCGAGCGGTTTTTGCAGCGGCATGCCGGCCTTGCGCGGCGGATTTTTGGCGAGCAGCTCGTTCAGGCGCTGGTAGGCGCTGCGTGTGCCGCTCCAGCTTTTCCAGATGCCGATCAACTGTTCGACCGGACTCAGCGCCCGGCCCATCAGGATCGAGGCGACGATCATCATGCCGGGGGTGATCTTGTTTTCCAGCACCAGCAGGGCGCCGTAACCAAGAACCAGCGATTGCAGGGATATCCGCACGAACTTGGTCAGCGCGCTGACGATGCCGGCCTTTTCGCTGGCTTCCGCCTGCAATTGCAGGAAGCGGCCGTGCAGCTTGAACCAGCGCGCCATCAGGTTGGGCAGCATGCCCATCGCTTCGATCACTTCCGCATTGCGCAGGTTGTTGGTGGCCAGGTTGCCGGATTTGATCGCCATCGCGTTGGCTTCCGTCAGGGGCTTTTTCGACACGGCTTCGTTGATGTAGGCCAGCACGATCAGCACGGCCGCACCGCACAGCGCGAAGACGCCCAGCGAGGCGTCGAACATGAAGATGACCGCCAGGTAGATCGGAAACCACGGCACGTCGAAGAAGGCGAATATGCCGTTACCGGTCAGGAACTGGCGGATATTGGTCAGGTCGCTCAAGGCCTGCCCGGCATTGCTGCCGGCCTGCTTCAGGTTCTGCTCGAAAGCCGCCGTATAAATCCGCTTGTTCATTTTCATGTCGAGCTGCGCGCCGACCCGCACCAGCACAAAACTGCGCACCAGCTCCAGCGCGCTCATGCACAGATAGGCTACCAGCATCATCAGGGTCAGCATCAGCAGCGTGGTCTCGTTGCGGCTGGCCAGCACGCGGTCGTAAACCTGCAGCATGTACAGCGACGGCACCAGCATGATCAGGTTGATAATGGCGCTGAACACGCCGACTGACTTGAACGCTCCCTTGAATTCGAGTAGGGTTTGCATTATTTCGTTTTGCGGGATTTTGAGTTTGGATATCATCATCTGGTACAGTCAATGCACGGCAAGGTGCGTAGTTTGCGGCAAACAGGGTTGCCGTGACGGCGCACCTGCGGTTACGGAGCGGATAGCGGGTATAATAAACATGCAATCGCGGCTCCAAAAATTAATTTATTATTATTCAGCGGCTATTCGATATAAAATGTGATGCAAATCACATTTTGCATCTTAACGCAATCCCGCGTAAATTGTAAAGCATAAAACTGGCGGATACGCTGCGCTTATTCACCAACCTGAATTTTTCAGTTTTATTGACAGAGGAAACATGGAAGCAATGAAAAAAGTGGCCGCTACCGGCATTATCGGTCAGGAGAGCGCCTGTCTGGCGCAGTTTTTACGGGACAAGCGCAATACGGCCTGCGGCGTTTGCCGATGCAACCGGCAAGGTTTTCCGTTCTGATATGCGCGTCCTGATCACCGGACTCAATGGATTTACCGGCCGTTATATGCGCCGGGCGCTGGAGGAGCATGGCCATCAGGTGGCCGGCCTGGCGGCCGATCTCACCGATCCTCTGGCCGTCCGGCAAGAGGTGCATGCCTTCCGGCCGGAAGCCGCCATCCACCTGGCGGGCATTTCTTTCTTGGAACATAGCGACGCCAACGCCTTCTACCTGGTCAACCTGATCGGTACGCGCAACCTGCTGGATGCGCTGGCGCAGGATGCCGGCCGCCTTCAGCGCGTGCTGCTGGCGAGCAGCGCCAATGTGTACGGCAATGCGGTCGACGGCATCATCGACGAGTCGGTCCCGCCTTCTCCGGTGAACGACTATGCGGTGAGCAAGCTGGCCATGGAGCAGATGGCCGGGTTGTGGATGGGCAAACTGCCCATCGTGATGACGCGCCCCTTCAATTACACGGGCGTCGGACATGACGCGCGTTTTGTGATCCCCAAGCTGGTGGCGCATTTTGCGCGGCGCGCGCAAAGCGTCGAGCTGGGCAACCTGGATGTCGAGCGCGAATTCAATGATGTGCGAACGGTATGCGACGCCTATTTGCGTTTGCTACAGCATGGACAGCCAGGGCAAACGTATAACATCTGTTCCGGACAACCGGTAGCGCTCAAGCGCGCCATCGATACATTGAAACATCTGACCGGCCATGATTTGCGGATTATGCAGAATCCGGACCTGGTTCGCGCCAACGAGGTACGTCACCTGTGCGGCAACCCGGCAAAGCTGGAGGCATGCATCGGAAAATTGCAGCATCCCGGCCTGGAAGAAACGCTGCGCTGGATGTTGTCGGCGGGTGCATGAAGGTAATTTTATCGATCGATCCGGTGCGCTTTCCCCTCACCGGCATTGGCCGTTACACGTTTGAACTGGCCCGGCAGCTCGGCAACATGCCGCAGGTCGAACGGCTGCTTTTCGCGGGGCGACGCCTTGTCCGCGACCTGCCGGAGGCAGCGCCGGCCGGGCCCGGTAGCCCGGTTTCGTCCGGCTTACGCCAGCTGGCTCTAAACAACCGCGTGGCCGCCGGAGCGTATCGCCTGGTATCCGCGATGGCCAAGCGCCACGCGTTGCGCGGCCATGCGGATCATGTTTTCCATGGCCCCAATTTTTATTTGCCGCCGTTTGGCGGCCCGTCGGTATGCACTTTCCACGATCTTTCGGTGTTCACCTGGGCGCACTGCCATCCGCCCGAGCGGGTCAGGTTCATGCGCAAGGAAATCGCGCTCACCCTCAAGCGGGCGGATATGCTGATCACCGATTCGGAATACACCCGCCGGGAAGTCGCTTCCTATTTCGGCTGGCCGCTGGAGAAGATTCGCGCGGTGCCTCTGGCCTGCTCGGAAGATTTCCGGCCGAGGCCGGCGCAGGAACTGGCGCCGCTGCTGGCAGGCTACGGCCTGAAGCCGCAAGGCTACTGTCTGTATGTGGGCACCATCGAGCCGCGCAAGAATCTGGAAGCGCTGCTCGATGCGTATGCGCTGCTGCCGCCGCCGGTGCGGCGTGAGTGGCCGCTGGTGTTGATCGGGTATCGCGGTTGGCGCAGCGAGCCGCTGCACGCGCGCATCGGGGTCGCCGTGGCGCAGGGATGGGCGCGTTACCTTGGGTTTGTGGATGCCGGGGCGCTACCCTTGATTTATGCGGGCGCACGGGTTTTTGCGTTTCCCTCGCTGTATGAAGGCTTCGGCTTGCCGGTGCTCGAAGCGATGGCCTCCGGCATCCCGGTTGTCTGCTCAGATTCATCGACGCTGCCCGAAGTGGCGGGCGAGGCCGCCGCCATGTGCCCGCCAAATGACGTGGATGCCTTGTGCCGCTTGCTCGCGGTCGCGCTGGAAGATGAAAACTGGCGCGCCGACGCCCGGCGCAAGGGGTTATCGCGCGCCGCCGGCTTTAGCTGGCGGCGCTGCGCGGAGGAGACTGTTGCGGTGTATCGCGAGGTGGCTCCGTGAGCCAGAAACCGCTGCGTGTCCTGCATTTTTTCAAGACCTATTACCCGGATTCGTTCGGCGGAATCGAACAGGTCATTTTTCAGTTGTGCAAAGGAACCGCCCGCTACGGTTTTACCGGCGAGGTTCTGGCGCTCTCCCCGCACCCGCATGAAACGCCGATGGATTTTTCCGGGCACCTGGTCCACCAGGCCAAACTGGATTTCCAGGTCGCATCGACGGGGTTTTCGTGGTCCGCCTTCCGCAAGTTTGCCGCGCTCGCCCGCCAGGCGGACATCATTCACCTGCATTACCCGTGGCCGTTCATGGATATCGTGCATTTTGCCACCCGGCACGGCAAGCCCACCGTCGTGACTTACCACTCGGATATCGTCAAGCAGAAGACGCTGCTCAAACTGTACCGCCCGCTCAAGAACCGCTTTCTCGGCAGCGTCGACCGGATTGTCGCCACCTCGCCCAACTATCTGGCCACCAGCCCGGTATTGAACCGTTATCGCGCCAAGGTCGTGGAAATCACCTATGGGCTGGACAAGTCGACTTATCCGACGCCTGCGCCGGATACGATGGCCAGGTGGCGCCTGAAATTCGGCGAGGGGCAACGTTTTTTTCTTTTTGTCGGCATGCTCCGTTATTACAAGGGGCTGCACATCCTGCTGGATGCGTTGCAGGACACCGGTTATCCGGTGGTCATCGTCGGCTCCGGCCCGGTCGAGGCCGAGTTGAAAAAACATGCCGCCCAACTGGGATTGGATCATGTCCACTTTCTGGGAATGCTGCCGGATGAGGATAAGGTCGCCTTGCTGCAACTCTGCTATGGGGTGATTTTCCCTTCGCATTTGCGTTCTGAGGCGTTCGGCATTTCGCTGCTGGAGGGCGCGATGTACGGCAAGCCGATGATTTCCAGCGAGATCGGCACCGGCACGACCTTCGTCAACATCGGCGGAGAGACCGGCCTGGTCGTGCCGCCCAGCGACCCTGCCGCGCTGCGGCAAGCGATGCGCTACCTGTGGGAGCACCCGGACGAGGCGGCGGAAATGGGCAAACGCGCCGAGGCGCGTTACTGGAAGCTTTTTACGGCCGAGCAAATGGTGCGCTCGTATGCGGAATTGTATAACGATGTAGTCAGGCAACACCGTGGCGCGTAGTTCGCGTGTCAGTTCGCGGTGTTGGGGTTCGCTGCGCTCACCGCCAACCTACGGGCTATACGCGTTTCACGTCATGAAGCGGCACGCGCCTTGCACCAGCGGTAGATGTAGGGTGGATAAGCGCAGCGCATCCACCGGATATCCTTTGGTGGATGCGCTGCGCTTATCCACCCTACGTCACTTTTCGGCATGGTAGACGCGCAGCGCATCCACATGCTACGCGAGTTTCACGTCAGGGAATGGCGTGTGCCTTATACCAGCCTGCCGTTGCCTGCAGTCCCTGTTGCAGAGTGAACGCCGGTTTCCAGCCGAGTTCCCTGCGAATCAGGTCGTCATTGACGCGCAGCGAACTTGTTATGCGCTCGACCGATTCGAGCTTGCCGAACAATCCGCCCATTCCGCGCAATAACCCTGCGGGCAGCGGGAACAGCCTGGCGGACTTGCCCAGTTCTGCGGCTATCTGCCGCACCAGTTCCGGCATGGAAACGTCTTCGCCGTCGCGCACCAGATAGGTTTTGCCGGAAGCGTCGGGATGGCTCGCGCAGAGGATCAGGGCATCCACCAGGTTGCCCAGATAAATCAGGCTGCGTTTGTTGCGCACGCCCGCCAGCGGCAGGGGGACGCCTTGGTCTACCGCCGCCAGCAGCCTGATGAAATTCCCTTTCACGCCGGGGCCGTATACCAGCGGCGGGCGCATGATGACCACCTCGAGGCCGGTTTCCTGCGCGATGCCATGCAAGGCCTGTTCGGCCTGCCATTTCGAGACGGCATAAGCATCCTGCGGGTCGGGTGGATCGGATGCGGCGAAGGGTTGTGTTTCGCTGGTTTGCTCGCCGTTGACCTTGATGGAGCTGACATACACGAGCCGCTTCACCCCGGCTGCCGCCGCCTGGCGCGCCAGATTGGCCGTGCCTTGCGCGTTGACCTTGAGAAACTCCGCCAGCGGGTCGGCGGCCATATCTTCCATCACATGTACGCGCGCGGCGAGGTGAATCACCACGTCCACCTCGCGCAGCGCGTCCGCCCAATTTGTTTCGCCGTCAATTGCGCCAACGGATACCGTTGCCACCGCAACGGGCAATTGGCAAGGCGCACGCACGGCGGCGCTGACCTGCCATCCCTGGCGCAGCATTTCCCCGCATAGCGCCTGGCCGACGAAGCCATTGGCTCCCGTAACCAGCACTGTATTTTCCGTGTGCCGTTTCATCGGATCAATTCAAGCAACCTGATGGGCAGCTTCAACGCCAGCAATAGGGCATTGGTATACAGGCCATTCTCCCGGCACGCCCTGATTATTTCCCGATTGAGCCTGAGCCGCGCCAGATGTCCGCTGTTGCTTACCCCTCCGGAGCGCATGACAACGCTGACCTTGTCGAGAAATTCCCAGGATATTTTTTGCTTGATGCACAACCTGACCAGCATTTCAAAATCGGCCGCAATGCGATAGCCGGTATTGTAGGGGCCGGCGCTTTCAAGGCATGATCTTTTGCAGTAAAAAGTCGGGTGCGCGGGCATGACTCCGATACGCAACAGCCACGCGCTGAGCCGGTCAACCCGGTATTTGCGCAGGATTTTCTTCATATCCCCCTGCTTGACAATATTCAGGACGGAGAAAATTGCATCCACATTCGCCGTGCAAAATCTGTCTGCATAACCCTGTATGACTTCCTGCCCGGCAAACATATCATCCGCATTCAACATACCCACATAGGCGCCCGAGGCGAGGGCGATACCTTTATTCATCGCGTCATATATCCCGCCATCCTTTTCGCTGACCCAATAATCGATGGCATGTTCATAGCGTTTCAAGATCTCGATTGTTCCATCATTGGAGCCGCCATCGACAACGATGTATTCGATGTTGCTGTAGGTTTGATTGATAACGCTTTGAATCGTGCCCTCAACAGTTGACGCGCCGTTATACACGACCGTAATGACCGTAATGAGCGGCTGGTCTGGCAGTGATCTTTTGTAGACCCCTTTGCTGCGCAGCCCGCCCTCGCCCTCGCGCCCGTTGCCAGCAAGCGATTGGGGTTGGGGATGAAACTTGCAATCCGGTTCATGAGATAGCGCGGGAGGCGTATCGAACACATGCTGTGTAGTCGCATAGCGCATGTCCAGGCAACGCGGTTCCGCTGGTTTAAATTGTTTCAAGGTTTGCTTTCCGCTTTAACTTCTTGCCAGATTTTTTCATAGAAAGACAGTGTTTCCAGGTAGCAGGTTTCCCACGAAAAGCGCCTGGCCTGCGCATAGCCCCTGTCGATCACGCCGTTCCTGAATTCGGCATTCTCCAGCTTCAAGATTTGCTCCGCAAACGCATCCTGCCGAATCTCGTCAACCAGCACGCCTGCGTCGCCGCACGCCTCAGGAATAGCGGACACCTTCGCCGCTATCACCGGACACCCCGCCGCCATCGCTTCGATTACCGGAATGCCGAATCCCTCGTAGCCGGATGGATAAAGCAGGGCATGCGCGCAGTTATAAAACAAATTGAGGCGCTCGTTTTCTACCGTCGGGCAGTGTACGTGCCTGCCCGGAAGAAGCTTCTGCGACAACTCGGCTTCACCCGGTTTAAGCTCGCCGCCGCCGACGCTCAACAGCCAATAGCCCGGCAACGCGGCCAGCGACTCCAGCGCGAGGCGAAAGTTCTTGTAGGAATCGCGGCCACCCACGAAAAGCACAAAAGGGGCATCCAATAAACCGGATGGCAAAAGCCGCCGGTCTGCCAGATCCAGTGGTTTGTAGAGTTCCGAAGCGCCCAGGTAAATGACCCGGATCCTGCTTTCGGGTATCTCCGGGTAAAACCGCAGCAGGTCGCGCCTGGTGTTTTCGGATATGCAAATAATACCGTTCGCCGCGCTTACTGCGGCTTTCTTCTGCATGGAATGCACCCATCCCGGTACGCCCCGGCGGAATCGCTCGTAGGTAAAGTCATATACCGTCACGACGTTGGTTGCGCCGGCAAGTTGCGGTCGCCGGTAGTAGCTCGAGTGATAAAGAAATCGCCCGCCCCTGACCGCAGGATAGGGGAGATAACGCGACAGCCACAGGGGCAGCGGCCTGTCGTCAATTAACCTTGCCTGGTCAAAATCGAGCTGCTTCCGGAAGATATTTGACGCGGCGCGCTGGCGCTCGATCATTTGGAATGTGCATTTATCTCTTTGCATCCGCCTGAGAAGCTCATACCAATAGACGGATATCCCTCCGGCGCGCTGAAGCGAAAAGATGATGTTGTCCAGAACAAGGTTCATGCTTGCAGTGCGATCGGCATGCTGTCAACTCTCTCAAAAAGCGCGCTGCAACAGCACAAAAAATTGGACAAAAAATGCCTTGATGTTTATCTTCAACAAGGCCGTTGCTATTTTTTTCCGGTCGGATAGCGAAAAACTTCTGGACAATGCCCAGGTAAATTTGGATAGCCTGGCAAATGGACAAAAGAAATCCAGGCAGCTTTTTCTGTAGCTCCGGAAAATATTTCTGCTTTGGCTGACCCCCGCCTTTCCCAGCGTAACCCACCCCCCCGAAGCCCGGTTGAGTTTTCCTTTACAGGCCAAATGTAACACCACTGCCCAGTCTGCTCCAAAAAAATGCGCGCCAACGGCGCGGCAATCCTTGAGGGCATCTTTGCGCATCAGCGAATAAAAGCGGCCGTTGGCGTGCCATCCGGTAAAGAAACCGATAATTCGTTGCGGCCTTTCTCCGGCAAGGCTCGCATCGCCCATTTTTCGATCGTCAAACTCGCCACCGTCGAACCGCACCGGGGAAGTCGATGCGACGAAGTCCGGGTTGTTGCGCAGAAAATCAAGGTTTACCGAGACAAAATCGGGCGACCTTACATCGTCGCAGGCAGCCCATATAAAGAACTCCCCTCTGGCCTGATCCAGCACAAACTGGAAATTGGCGGATGCGCCCTGATTTTTCTGATGGCGAAAGTAGAATATACGCGGATCTGTTGCGGCATATTCGCGGCAAATCGACTCCGTGGCGTCCGTGGAGGCATTGTCTGAAATGATCAGCTCAAAATCCGTGAAAGTCTGCGCCAGAAGCGACTCCACAGCCGCGCGTATAGACAGTTCACCGTTATACACGGGCAGGCCGATGCTGACGGCCGGGACATGGCGGTTTGTCGGCAATTCGGTGTGGCTGACAGTGGTTTGCGCCTCATCCATTCAGGGCGTGACCTCGGAGCGTTTTGAATTGGCGCCGCAAAAATATCCGCGAGGCCGGCACGGCCCACAGAACCAGCGCCGCCGCCGCCAGGGCGATGCCCGCCAGGGCACAGGCCAGCGCCACGCGATTGTGCGGCAAGGCGACCCAGTGGCGCACCATCAGCAGCGCGATCGATCCGGTGGCGAGCGGTTTGAATACAGCATCCCGGTACCAGCGCCATTTCTCGCCGGGCAAGAGTCTGCGGTGCATGAAATGCATGCCGACAAGCACATAGCCCGCATTCAGCGCCAGCCATACCCAGGCCGCCCCAATAGCGCCGAAACGGGGCGCAGCCCACAGGATGGCGGGAACAATGAAACCCACTGCCACGAGGTTCACGCGCACGGCGAAGCCCGTCCAGCCATGGGCCAGTTGAGCCATGTAGGGCACGTACATGAGGCCGTTGCACAGCGTACCCAGGGCAAGCAAAACCAGCAGGGGAGCAGTCCGGTTCGCCAGATCGACATTGCCTGTCCAGGCATAAAGCAGCGGCTCGGCAAAGGCGGCCATCATCAGCGCGGCCGGAACCAGCACTGCGGCCAGCCATTGGCTGGCGCGATGGTAGGTGTCGATGAGCGCCTGCTGTTCGGATCTGGCGGCCAGCTCGGTCAAACGCGGCGCAACGGCGGACGAGACCGGCGTCACCAGAAAATACAGCGCGCCCGCCACGGAGGCGGCGAGGACGTAATAACCGAATTCTTCGAGGGACACGAGTTTGCTCAACAATAACTTATCCACCTGCGTCAGCAGCAAGGCCAGAAGCGTGGTAGCCGCCATGCCGCCGGCGAAACGGCGGATGCGCACAAGGGCGGCCAGTTCGAAACGTGAGCGGCGCTCTCCCGGCGGCAGCCAATGGTAGGTTTGCCGTGCGAGGGTGGCCACGCCCAGCAGCGAGATGAATCCCTGCCACCAGAAAAACGCCTCGATGCTGGAATCCACCCAGGCCAATACGCCGACCGCCCCTCCCCAGCGCAACGTAGCCAGCGCACTTTGCGCGCCGTTGAGCCAGACTTGCCGCTGCAAACCCTGGATGGCGCCGCGATACACCTGTTCCACCATGCGCGCGGCCAGCACCAGACCCATCATGCCTATTGCCTGCGTCACGGATGCGGCGGACAGTTCTGTCGCATTGAGCCAATGCCCGGCCACCCACGGCGCGCCAAACCATACGACGCCCGCCACGGCTGCGGCCACGCCGCCGTAAATCACCTCCAGCGAGCGCAACAGGTCGCGAATCGATTGCGCGCTGTGCGCCCCGGCCTGAAAGCGCGCCATTTCTCGGCTCAGCGTCGGGGTGAGCCCCATGTCGAGCAAAGTGAACCACGCCTGCAACATGCTCATGAAGCCCACCAGCCCCCATGCCTCCATGCCCAGGTAGTGAATATATACGGGTATGAAAGACAGCCCCATCAGGGCGGTCCAGCCCTGGCCAAGGTAGTTGGCGATGGTGTTTTTTTTCAGCGACATAAACAAGACATAAACAATTTGGCTGTATAAGCCTAAGCCGGAACCAAAAAGGTGGCGGTTTTCATAGGTCGGAAAACGAGCGTAGCGAAGTTTCGAGCTTGCGGCCAAAGCGTAGCGCCTTCCGACGCCTCCATGTCGGATAACGCTGCGCTCATCCGACCTACAACGGCACAATTCTTGTCACGTTTTGACATCATTTAACTGGTAAGAGACTAGCGCACCCGCTTCAAATAACCATCCGGCGCGACGCTGATAAGCAGTTTGTAGTCGATGCGCTTGTTAATCTCAAATTCAGGATGATCTTGCAGATACCGGAAAACTGCCGTCTTCGGGTTATTGCCAGGCCCCCATGGACGATCGCCGGCCAATTCTTTGGGAACATCTTCCACCACTGTATCGAACACAACACAGTAACTGCCAATCGTGGCAAGCGGCGCGTAGGCGTTCAATTCAGCCAGAACATGCTCATGCGTGTGGTTGGAATCCAGGCAGACGAGAACCCTCTTTTTGCTTTTGGCTTTTTCGGCAACTTGCGCAACGATTTCCGGCGCGACGCTCGACCCCTCAATCATGCTGATGCGTTTGCTCATCGGGTGTGCTTCGATGGCTTTGCGGTTGTGCGGGCGAATATCGATATCGATACCGATCACCTCGCCTTCAATGCCGGTGCATGCCGCAACCAGCTCCAGCATCGCGGCTGAAAAAATCAAAGACCCGCCGTGTGCAATGCCTGTTTCGATAATCAAGTCGGGTTTCACCTCCCAGATGATTTCCTGCATGGCGATAATGTCTTGCGGATACTGGATAATCGGCCTGCCCAACCAGGAGAAGTTGTAGGAGTACTTCGGCGCCAGAGATGCCTTCATGAACTCATGCCCGGCGGACTTCAATAATTCGTTCTGGCCGATTGCGTCGATTCGCTCGTTTACTTCCTTCTCAAAACTCATGGTGATCCACCTGTATATAGTTAAACTGGTTGTTTGATAGGGTGGTGATTTCATGCAAATAGTTGGAGTTCATCACAAAGATGTTGTCCCCGCTTTGCAGCATTGCCAATCCTTCCTCCGGCGAAGAGATTTTCAACCCTGTTGCTGCCACGAATTTATTCTGCTTGGCCGGATTAATGTCGATTATGCAGTCGATATCCACACCGGCACGCTGCATATAGAGAGAGAAAATCACTCCTTTGGATGCGCCGCCCCAGACAGCGTTGCGCTTGTGCCTGGCGATGACTGCCATGCTGTCGATGCCCGACAGAAAATCAGCCGGAAACGCGAACGTATCGCCCGGACCGCTAACCGGCGCTCTCAAGGTGGCCATATCCGCAACAATGTACAAATATTGCCCTCCAAAAATATGGCCACTCTCATAGACAGTGCCAAACATCCCGTGAAAATCAGCAAGCCGGAAATAATTGACATGTTCATAAAAAATATCGAACCATGCGCGACGTTGGCAAATCCAGTCAAAGCAGGGAACCTCGATGTAAATTTTCCCTTTCCCGCCATTCGCCTCAAGGATTGAAGCAAGAAACTCCACCGGTTCGGGGATGTGTTCCAAGACATGCCGCAGAATGATTCCATCCCCTGTTATGCCCAGGCCTTCCTCAAATCCGGCCTTAACTACATGAGGGCTGTCCCCTTCATAGGCGGGGTCTATGCCGGTAATTTCATAACCGGACTGGCGCAAATATTCCAGAAAAAATCCCTTGCCGCAGCCCACCTCAAGCAGGGATTTTTTAGCGAAATGCCGCTGAATAATCATCCTGACATCATCAAGGTGCCGTTTGAATACTTCAGAACAGGCTTGCTCATTTTGATAGTCAGTATCGTATTTCAGCAGGCCCGCATCAAACGATGCGTTATAAATCAGGCCGGTACCCGTATCCTGCACCAGTGCCATGCCGCCCTTGGGGCAGGCAATCGCCGCTTCCTGATCCTGGAACATTTTGTTCTGGAAAACCGGCAAGCCAGTCACCTGAAATAATTTACGCTGCCCCGTCATTACCCGAACTTTCATCCAATTTATGCCGGTCGCCCCAGAACGCCATCGGCTCATAATCCGGGTAAGGGTAGTGGCCGAGGTTAAGTTCGATTTTCCAGTTGTTTTCGAGCAGCCACCGCTCTACCAGTCTGCGCACCGAAACAGGCTTCCCCGAGCATACATTGACGACGCCAATATCCTGCTGAGCCATGGCAAGGCTGACAAGATTACGGGCAACACCCTCAACAGGGAGGTAGTCGCGCAACTGTTCGCCACCCGACATATTGAAAACCTCATCACCGCGCAGCGCAGCTTCCTTCAGCTTCGGATAAAGCGAAGCGGCGGCCTGCCCCTCGCCGTACATATAAAAAAGTCTCGCCCAGGTAAGGTTGAACGACCGCTCCGATTTCAAATACTGCAACTGCTGGCGCAATGCGTTTTTGGCATAGCCGTAAGGATTATCCGGTTGCGGCGGCAGCTCCTCCGAAAGTGCGCCGGATTGCATGCCGTATTCAAAACAAGTGCCGGTTGCCAGCATCGAGGATAACCCGCCCTCAACCATCGCCTTCAGAAACTGGTATTGCCTCGGTAGTTCGGTCTCGAAATGGTGCAGGGATTTGTAATTCGGCAGGCCATCCCAGGCCAAATGTATCAAGACATCCGGACTACCCAAATGCTCAAAGCAATTTTTGGGCGGACTGAAAATATCCATTTCCACAATGCGCACCGACACATCAATTCCATTCAGATGAGCCGCATCGCGGGTAACGGCAACGACATCAACCTCATGAGTGCACAATGCGGCAAGAACATGCCGCCCCACAAAACCGCTTGCTCCTGTAACGGCAATTTTCATTCTGATTGCGTCACTTCGATAGAAGGGATCGCCGTCACAAACCGGCCTCCCCATGCACGAATGTAGTCGAGTTGACGCGTCACTTCTGCGCGCAGATTCCACGGCAGGATGAGAACGTAATCAGGCCTGGTTAATTTGAGTCGCGCCTCATCAACTACCGGAATTCGGCAACCCGGAAGGAATTTGTCTTGCTTGGCAGGATTGCGGTCTACCACATAAGACAACAGATCCGGGCGAACCCCGGCATAGTTCAGCAAGGTGTTGCCTTTTGCCGCCGCACCATACCCGGCAACCTGTTTTCCGGCGCGTTTGGCCTCCAGCAAAAAGGCGAGCAAATCGTTTTTCACCTGATCTGCTTTGGTCTGGAAACCGCTATAAAAAGCTGGCGTGGGCATGCCCGCTTGCGCTTCCCGTCGCAGCATATTTGCCGCGTTCGCGCTTGTTTCATAAATCCCGGAATCAGTACGTTGCGCATAAACCCGCAGGCTACCGCCGTGGGTGGGTAATTCCTCGACATCAAACACGTTCAATCCGTTGCGCTCGAAGATGCGCTGCACGGCAGTCAAGGAAAGGTAGGAATAATGCTCGTGGTAAATGGTATCGAACTGGTTTTGCTCGACCAGATTGAGCAGATGGGGAAACTCGAAAGTCGCCACGCCCGCAGGCTTGAGCAATACGGCAAAACCGCCCACGAAATCGTTGATGTCCGGCACATGGGCCAGCACATTGTTGGCAACAGTGAGGTCGGCCTGCTTGCCCTGGCTCGCGAGTTGTCTCGCCAATTTTTCCCCGAAAAATTCTTCTACGATATCGATGCCTTTGGCGCGTGCCGCAGCCGCTGTGCCGGCGGTCGGCTCGATGCCCAGGCAGGGAATACCGCGCGCCTTGGCATATTGCAGCAAGTAGCCGTCATTCGCGGCCACCTCGATGATGCGGGAATCTGCGTTCAGCGCAAAGCGCTGCGCCATATCCGCCACATATTGTTCGGCATGTTTCAGCCAGGTCGTCGAATAGGAACTGAAATAGGCGTAATCGGCGGAAAAAAATTCGTCGGCCCCGACATAATCTTCGGTCTGCGCTAGCCAGCATCCGGTGCAAACCAGCACGCGCAGCGGGAAATATTTTTCCGGTGCATGCAATGTTTGCTTATTCAGGTAGGCATTGGACGGCGGCGCGGAACCCAGGTCCACCAGCGGCAAGGTCAATTCTGACCGGCAATGGCGGCACTTCATAATATGGCGATTCCCTGAAAATCCTGCTCAATCAATTTGTGGTTGCGGTCTCTTTCCGAAATCCCGGTGATGGCAAGCGGCCAGGCAATGCCCAGTCTTGGATCACCTGCATTCAGCGCATCTTCGGCTTCCGGGTGATAGGCCGCCGTGTGCAGATAAATCAATTCGCAATCTCCGGTCAATGCCTGAAAACCATGCGCGAACCCCTCGGGAATGAGCAGACTCTGGCGATTCTGCGCCGAAAGCAGCACGCCATGCCAATGCAAAAAAGTGGGCGAACCGCGGCGCAGATCGACGGCAACATCGAATATTTCCCCGTGCAGGCAGCTCACCAGCTTGGTTTCGGCGTGCGGCGGGTATTGAAAGTGCAAGCCGCGCACGGCCCCCTTGTTCCGGGTCAGCGTGTGGTTGATCTGCGTAATGGGTTTGTTCAGACCCGCCTCGCGAAATTCATCGGCGCAGTAAAAGCGCGACAGAAAACCGCGCTGATCTTCAATGGCCTTGCGCTGCACCAGCGTCAGCCCGGCCAGCGGGGTTGGAATGAAATCGAAGCGAGCCATGCTTAATCTGCCCCGCGCCCTGGCAGATATTGCGCGATCTGCGCCAGGGTCAATGCATGCATATCTGCGCCATTGCGCCATGCCTGATGCCATTCCAGGGTCTTGTGCAAGGCGTCATGCAGACGCCAGCGCGGCTGCCAGCCCAGCCGGTCCTTTGCCTTGCTGCTATCCAGCTTCAAATACTGCGCCTCGTGCGGCTGAAGCGTTTCATCGCATTGCCATTTCACATCCTGGCGCATTTCCGCCAGGCGCTCGACAATCCAGCGCACCGGGCGCGCATCTGCATCGTTCGGCCCGAAGTTCCATGCCTCGGCAAACGGCATACCCTCGGTGCAAAGCCGTTCAGCCAGCGTCAAATACCCGGACAGCGGTTCCAGCACATGCTGCCAGGGGCGGGTTGACTGCGGGGAACGGATTTTCAATGTCGCGCCGGCATCCATGGCGCGCAGGAAATCCGGGATCAGGCGATCTTCCGCCCAGTCGCCGCCGCCGATGACATTGCCAGCGCGCGCGCTCGCCAGCGCGACCCCGGCCTGCTCCAGAAAGGAACGGCGATACGCGGCAGTCACCAATTCGGCGCAGCCCTTGCTGCTGGAATAGGGGTCAAATCCGCCCAGCGCCTCGTTTTCCCGATACCCCCATACCCATTCGCGGTTCTCGTAACATTTGTCCGTCGTGACATTGACGACGGCTTGCACGCCGGGGGTGGCACGCACTGCCTCCAACAGATGCACCGTACCCATCACGTTGACGGTATAGGTTTCCACCGGCTGTGTATATGAATAGCGCACCAGAGGCTGCGCCGCGAGATGAAAGATGATTTCCGGGCGTGCCGCCTGCATGGCCTGGCGCAGCCTGCCGGCATCGCGAATATCGGCGATCTCGCTGCCTGCCATGCCTTTGCCTACCGCAGCCACGGTGAACAGATTCGTCCCGGTCGGCGGAGCCAACGCATAGCCGTGAACCTCGGCGCCCATGGATTGCAGCCACAGCGCCAGCCAGCCGCCCTTGAAGCCGGTGTGCCCGGTCAGAAAGACGCGCTTGCCGCGCCAGAAATCCGGGTTCATTTCCACATCTTCCACGGGGCATTTCCGCTTTGCCAGAGTTCTTCCAGCTGATTCTTGTCGCGCAAGGTATCCATCGGCTGCCAGAAATCGTTGTGCCAGAAAGCCATCAATTCACCCTGGGCGGCGAGCTGGCTGAGCGGTTCGCCTTCCCAGGAGCTGGCGTCATTTTCCACCAGCTCAATGCAATCCGGCGACAGCACAAAAAACCCGCCATTGATCCAGCCGCCGTCCCCCTGGGGTTTCTCGACGAAGCCGCGCACCCTGTTCCCGTCCATGCTCAACGCGCCATAGCGCCCGGGCGGCTGCACCGCCGTTACGGTGGCGCGCTTGCCGTGCTGCCTGTGAAAATTGACCAGCGCGCCGATATCGACATTCGCCACGCCGTCGCCATAAGTAAAGCAAAACGCATCCTCGTCCTTCACGTAATCGGCGACACGTTTCAAACGCCCACCCGTTAACGTGTTCTCGCCGGTATCCACCAGGGTGACGCGCCACGGCTCGGCGTTGCGTTGATGCACTTCCATTTTGTTGTTCTGCATGTCGAAGGTCACGTCCGACATGTGCAGGAAATAATTGGCGAAGTATTCCTTGATGAGGTAGCCCTTGTAACCGCAGCACACAATGAAATCGTCGATGCCATGCGCGGAGTACATTTTCATGATGTGCCAGAGTATCGGCCTGCCGCCGATCTCCACCATGGGCTTGGGCCGGACCGACGTTTCTTCGCTGATCCGCGTTCCCAGCCCACCCGCAAGAATGACCGCTTTCATGCGTTCCCCCCGGCATGTTCCAGATAATCGGCATAGGCCTGTGCGATTCCATCATTGAGGCGGGTATGCGCTTCCCAGCCCAGCGCATTCAACTTGCCCACGTCCAGCAGCTTGCGCATGGTGCCGTCCGGTTTGGCAGCGTCAAAAATAAGGTCGCCGGTGAAGCCGACCACCTCCCTGACCAGTTCGGCCAGTTCACGGATGCTCAAGTCTTCCCCGCAACCCACGTTCACCAGCGGCGGCTGTGTGCCGCTGAACAGCCCTTGCAGTTTTGCCTCAGGCTGCTCCAGTAAATAAACGCAGGCCTCCGCCATATCATCGCTGTAAATGAATTCGCGCCTCGGCGTGCCCGTGCCCCACAAGACGACTGAGTCACGGGGACTCAGGACTGAGGACTGAGTAATGGGTGAGTCTGGCTCAAGGCCGATCATGGCCTTAACATCAGCAGGAATCTTGCCGAAGCTGGCCTCATTTTGCATGATGCCCATCAAATTACCTTCTTGCGCAAGCTTCGCCAGATGGAGCTTGCGGATCAGCGCGGGCAGGACATGGGAGTTTTCCAGGTCGTAATTGTCGCCCGGCCCGTAGGAATTGGTCGGCATGGCGGCGATATATTTCGTGCCGTACTGGCGGTTGTACGCCCAGCACATCTCGACGCCGGCGATCTTGGCTAGGGCGTAGGGGCGATTGGTCGGCTCCAGCGGGCCGGTCAGCAGGTATTCTTCCTTGATCGGCTGCGGGCAGTCTCTGGGATAGATGCAGGAGGAACCGAGGAACAACAGGCGTTTGACATTGCCGCGCCAAGCCTCGTGGATGACGTTGGTCTGGATCGCCAGATTCTGCCGGATGAATTCCGCCGGGTAGGTGTTGTTGGCATGGATGCCGCCCACTTTGGCGGCGGCCAGCAGGACGTATTCCGGCTTTTCTGAGGCAAACAGGTCGCGCACGGCAACCTGCTCGGTCAGATCCAGCTCGGTGTGGCTACGGGTAACAAGGTTATGGCAACCTCTGGCTTGCAGTTGCCGCATCAGGGCGGAACCGACCAGGCCGCGATGGCCGGCGACGTAAATTTTGCTGTCTGGTCTCATGAAGGCAAGCGGCTAACTATTCGTGATAGTCCATGGCCTTGTAGCCATGCTTCTTGACCAGTTCGTCGCGTTCGGCGGACTTCAGGTCCTCGCGCACCATCTCGCTCACCAGCTCTTCGAAGGTGATTTTGGGTGTCCAGCCGAGCTTGTTTCTGGCCTTGCTGGCGTCGCCCAGCAGCGTCTCCACTTCGGTGGGGCGGAAATAGCGCGGATCGACGGCGACGATACAACGCTCACCCTCTGCACCCATCACCCTCCCAACCTCCCCCTTGAAGGTGGAGGATCTGATGAGGAAACCCTTTTCGTCTACGCCCTTGCCTTCCCACCGAATGCTCATGCCAAGTTCCCTGGCTGCCGCATTCACAAAATCGCGCACGCTGTATTGCACGCCGGTGGCGATGACGAAGTCTTCTGGTTTTTCTTGTTGCAGCATCAGCCATTGCATCTCGACGTAGTCTTTGGCGTGGCCCCAGTCGCGTTTGGCGTCAAGGTTGCCGAGGTAGAGGCAGTCTTGCAGGCAGAGCTTGATGCGCGCCAGCGCGCGGGTGATCTTGCGCGTGACAAAGGTTTCGCCGCGTACCGGCGACTCGTGGTTGAACAGGATGCCGTTGCAGGCATACATGCCGTAGGCTTCGCGGTAATTGACGGTGATCCAGTAGGCATACAGCTTGGCAACCGCATAAGGGCTGCGCGGATAGAACGGCGTGGTTTCCTTTTGCGGCGTTTCCTGCACCAGGCCGTACAGCTCGGAAGTGGAGGCCTGGTAAAAACGGGTTTTCTTTTCCAAGCCGAGAATGCGGATCGCTTCGAGGACACGCAACGCGCCCAGCGCATCGGAGTTGGCCGTATATTCCGGCTCTTCGAACGATACGGCGACATGGCTCTGCGCCGCAAGGTTGTAGATTTCGTCCGGCTGCACCTGCTGAATGATCCGAATCAGGCTGCTGGAGTCGGTCATGTCGCCATAGTGCAATACAAAATTGCGGTTGCTGACATGCGGGTCTTGGTACAGATGGTCAATACGATCAGTGTTGAATAATGATGCACGGCGCTTGATGCCATGCACGATGTAGCCTTTCTTCAGCAGTAACTCCGCAAGATAGGCGCCGTCTTGCCCTGTGATGCCGGTGATTAACGCTACTTTATTAATTTGACTCATTTTCAATGCTCTCTATTTGTTGAATTGCTATCTGCCGTAGTTGTCTTCATAACGCTGGATATCGTCCTCACCCAGATATTCGCCGACCTGTATCTCGACAATATGCAGCGGCTCGCTGCCCAGGTTTTCCAGGCGGTGTTTCGTGCCGATCGGGATGTAGGTGCTCTGATTCTTGTGTACGGTAAGCACCTCGCCGCCATTCGTGACTGTCGCCGTGCCGGATACCACCACCCAGTGTTCGGAGCGCCGCTTATGGCTTTGCAGGCTGAGGCGTGCGCCGGGCGCGACCTCGATGCGCTTGATTTTGAAACCGTCCTGATCTTCCTCCAGCACGGTATAACTGCCCCACGGCCGGTTCACCTTGGCGTGATAGATATGCTCGGTCGCCCCGCGTTGCTCGAGTGTATCCACCACTTCGCGCACCCGCTGGGTCTGGTCGCTTTTCGAGATGAGCACGGCATCGGCGGTTTCGATAACACAAAGATCTTCCACGCCGATCGCGGCGACCAGCCGTTTCTCGGCGCGGATCAGGCTGTTACGGCAGTCCAGCGCGACGACGTTGCCTTGCAGCGTGTTGCCGCTTGCGTCCTTGGCGGAAATTTCGTGTACGGCATGCCAACTGCCGACATCGTTCCAGCCGATGTCGCACGGGATGAGCGAAACGCGATCCGATTTTTCCAGCACGCCGTAATCGATAGAAATGGCGGGCATGGCGGCAAAATGTTCTTCCACGGCTTGCTGGAAGCTCCCTGCAGCGCGGCTCCCGGCAAGAATGGCCTGCACGATCCGATAGACCTCGGGCAGGTGCCGTTGGATCTCGGCAAGAATCACCGAGGCACGCCACACAAACATGCCGGAGTTCCAGTAATAATCGCCTTGCCTTAAAAATTGCTCGGCGGTGGCGTGGTCGGGCTTCTCGGTAAAGCGCTCGACCGTGTATACCTCATTCGCAGCGCAAGCTTCGTCGGGCGCTTCTGTATCAAGGGAGGCGCTGCGGGCTTTGATGTAGCCAAAACCGGTATCCGGGTGGGTGGGTCGAATGCCGAAAGTAATGAGCCCGCCATTTTCCGCCGCTTTGATCGCAATGCTCAGATGGTCACGAAAACGTACTTCATCCTTGATGATGTGGTCGGCGGGCAGCACGACCATGATGGGGTCGGCGCCTTCCTCCATCAGGCAGGCGGCAGCCAATGCAATCGCCGGGGCGGTGTTGCGGCCAACCGGCTCAAACAGGGTGCGGTAAGGCAACAGGGCATGGTAAGCCTCGCCCTTGGCATGCGCTTCCTGCGTGACGATCAGGATGTTCTCCGCCTTGATTGCCGGAGACAGGCGATTGATCGTGGTTTGCAATAACGACGCGTTGCCGTCCAGCGACAGGAATTGCTTGGGCAGATGCTGGCGGGGGAGCGGCCACAATCGGCTGCCGCTGCCGCCGGCGAGGATAACCGCATGAACCTGGCAATCACTCATGGCCGCTTCCCAGCAAGCCCTTTTGTTCCGCTTCGAGCTTCAGCTCCTCTATCTCGGCGCGCAGCCGCTCGTATTCATGCATTTTGATTTGCAGAAACTCCACCGTCATGCGCGCCTTTTGCTCGACGCCCTGCGGCGTCAGCAGATAGGCATACGCCAGTTTGTTGCCGCTGTTGCGGAAATTGTTGACCTTCAGGCAACCCCTTGCGATCAGCGCGTTGAGGCAGAAATTGATCTTGCCGAGGCTGACGCCCAAGCGTTTCGCCAAATCTCTTTGGGAAAGGCCGGGGTTGTTTTCCAGTGTTTTGAGCAAACTGTAGCTGGTAGTGTCGTCGAACATAATATGCGTTCAGCAGTTGAACATCAGCATTACAACAGTCTTGGCCCGAGGCTGTCAAGGGGTGGCCTGGATGCGGATAATCCCATTCCCATTACAAAAGAACAATCATTCGTCGGGCTCCGCCCGACAGCTTGATGCGGCGGGCATAGCCCGCCCTACGGAAAAAGCGCTTTTAATTTAGAATTGGAGTAATTCCCCAAAGCGGCGCATACGACCCGCAAGCCTCGCGTACGCCGGCTTGCAGGAAATTAATGTCCGGCTTGTTTGCGTATTTGCTGGATTGCGCGCAACTGGGCAACCGCTTCTGCCAACTCGGCCTGCGCCTGGGCGTAGTCGATGTCGGAAGCGCGATTCCTGATCGCCTCTTCCGCTGTCCGCTTCGCTTCCAGTGCACGCGCTTCATCCAGATCGCCGCCGCGTATCGCGGTGTCAACCAGAATGGTCACGACGCCGGGTTGCACTTCAAGCATGCCGCCTGAAACATAGATATGCTCTTCCCGCTCCTGATCCGGCAGCTTGATTCTGACCGAACCCGGTTTGATGCGCGTCATCAACGCGTTATGGCGCGGGTAGATACCCAGCTCGCCCGCTTCGCCAGGCACCACGACGAATTCGGCCAAGCCGGAAAAAATGGATTCTTCCGCGCTGACCACGTCAACATGTACCGTCATTGCCATGAGCTTTCCTCTTTATTGGAGTGTCTTGGCTTTTTCAACCGCTTCTTCGATGCCGCCCACCATGTAGAACGCCTGCTCCGGCAAGTGGTCATATTCGCCTTCGACGATGCCCTTGAAGCCTTTGATGGTGTCCTTCAGCGTGACGTATTTGCCCGGGCTGCCGGTAAACACTTCGGCCACGTGAAACGGTTGCGACAGGAAGCGTTGGATCTTGCGCGCGCGCGCCACGGCCAGTTTGTCTTCCGGCGCCAGTTCGTCCATGCCCAGAATCGCGATGATGTCGCGCAATTCCTTGTAACGCTGCAGCGTGGATTGCACGGCGCGCGCAACTGAATAATGCTCTTCGCCCACCACCAACGGATCGAGCTGGCGCGAGGTGGAATCGAGCGGATCGACTGCAGGGTAGATGCCCAGCGAGGCGATGTCGCGCGACAGCACCACGGTGGAGTCCAGGTGCAGGAAGGTGGTCGCCGGGGACGGGTCGGTCAAGTCGTCCGCCGGCACGTACACGGCCTGGATGGAGGTGATCGAACCGGTCTTGGTCGAGGTAATGCGTTCTTGCAGGCGGCCCATTTCTTCCGCCAGCGTCGGCTGGTAGCCCACCGCGGAAGGCATACGACCCAACAGCGCGGACACTTCGGTGCCGGCCAGCGTGAAGCGATAGATGTTGTCGACGAAGAACAGGATGTCGCGGCCTTCATCGCGGAAATACTCGGCCATGGTCAGGCCGGACAGCGCCACGCGCAGGCGGTTGCCGGGCGGTTCGTTCATCTGGCCGAACACCATGGCCACTTTGGACTCGGGCAGATTGTCCAGCTTGATAACGCCCGCTTCCGACATTTCGTGGTAGAAGTCGTTGCCCTCGCGGGTGCGCTCGCCGACGCCAGCGAACACCGACAGGCCGGCGTGCTGCTTGGCGATGTTGTTGATCAGTTCCAGCATGTTCACGGTCTTGCCCACGCCCGCGCCGCCGAACAGTCCAACCTTGCCGCCCTTGGCGAACGGGCAAACCAGGTCGATCACCTTGATGCCGGTTTCCAGCAGATCTACGGACGGGGACAGTTCGTCGAACTTAGGCGCCTTCTGGTGGATCTCGCGGCGTTCTTCGCACGGGATTTCGCCGACATCGTCGATCGGCCGCCCCAGCACGTCCATGATACGGCCCAGTGTGCCCTTGCCAACCGGCACTTTAATCCCGGCGCCGCTGGCGTTCACCAGCATGCCGCGGCGCAGGCCGTCGGAAGAACCCATCGCGATGGTGCGCACCACGCCGTCACCAAGCTGCTGCTCCACTTCAAAGGTCAAACCCGCCTCGGCAGTCGAAGATCCCGCGTCTGCCAGTTGCAAAGCTTCATACACCTTGGGCATTTGATCGCGCGGAAACTCGATGTCGACCACCGCACCGATACACTGAACAATTTTTCCTTGACTCATTTTTAGGATTCCCCGTCTGAATTAATTTTGTAACCTGCCGCTATGCCTTGAACCTGAAAATATCTTCCCAGCAAAAAGTGCCGTAGTATGTTTTTCATTCGGCGGATAACGCCTGCGGCTCATCCGCCCTACACCTGATTTACGTGCGTGGCCTCAACCAACTGCTGCCGCACCTTGAAGATTTGGTCTCGTCATAACATTCGCTTCGCTCACATTAGCCTCGCCCAATCTTGCGCGCTGCGCCATCAACCAACTGCTGCCGCACCGCTCACGATTTCCGAGATTTCGCGGGTAATAGCCGCCTGGCGCGCCTTGTTGTAAACCAGTTTGAGGTCGCCGATTACGCTCTTGGCATTGTCTGATGCGGCCTTCATCGCCACCATCCGCGCGCTTTGCTCGGAAGCCATATTTTCCACGACAGCCTGGTAAACCAGCGATTCAATGTAGCGCACCAGCAATTCATCGATCACCTGCTTGGCTTCCGGCTCGTAAATGTAGTCCCAGTTGCCCTCGGCGGTTCCCAACTGCTCGCCGCTGAGCGGCAGCAATTGCTCCACACGCGGTTCCTGCTTCATGGTATTGATGAAACAGTTATAACTCAGGTGGATGGCGTCGATTTCGCCAGCCGCATAGGCATCCAGCATCACCTTTACAACACCGATCAGCTTCTCGATGTGCGGTGTGTCGCCGAGTCCGGTCATGTTGGACTTTATCCTGGCGCCGATGCGCGACATGAAGCCCATACCCTTGCTGCCGACCGGGCAGACCACAACGCCCTTTCCTTCGCCTTCCCACGTTTTCATGCGGCTTAACGTGAGACGCAGGATGTTGGTGTTCAAACCACCGCACAAACCCTTGTCCGAAGTAACCACAATCACGCCTACATTCTTGATGTTTTCGCGCTTTTCCAGAAAGGAGTGTTTGTACTCCGGATTGGCGCGCGACAAATGCGCCGCGACATTGCGGATCTTTTCGGCATAGGGGCGCGCGGCGCGCATGCGTTCCTGCGCCTTGCGCATCTTGGCTGCGGCGACCATTTCCATGGCGCGCGTAATCTTGCGCGTGTTTTCCACACTCTTGATTTTCGCGCGTATTTCTTTACTGCCAGCCATTTTTCACCCCGCCTTATAACCAACCACTGGGCAGCCGTCTTTGGGTTGCCTAGTGGAATGGCTAGTAGTTATCTCAATAAACAGCCGTTGCCTTGAATGTTTCAATCGCTGCAGCCAACAGTTTTTCATTATCGGCATTCAGGTCCTTGCTGGACTCGATCGCGTCCATCAGGCTCTTGTTGCTGGATTTCAGGTAAGCATGCAAAGCGGACTCGAATGCCAGCGCCTTGGGCACTGCCACATCATCAAAGTAACCTTTGTTGACGGAGAACAGCGTGACCGCCATTTCGGCAACAGACAGCGGACTATATTGCAACTGCTTCATCAACTCGGTCACCATGCGCCCGCGTTCCAACTGCTTGCGGGTCGCTTCATCCAGATCCGAAGCAAACTGCGCGAAGGCGGCCAGTTCACGGAACTGTGCCAGCGCCAGCCGCACACCGCCGCCAAGCTTCTTGATCACCTTGGTTTGCGCTGCGCCGCCTACGCGGGACACCGAAACACCGGCGTTGATCGCCGGGCGGATACCGGAATTGAACAAGTCAGTTTCCAGGAATATCTGGCCGTCGGTAATGGAAATCACGTTGGTCGGTACGAAGGCGGATACGTCGCCCGCTTGCGTCTCGATGATCGGCAGTGCGGTCAACGAACCGGTCTTGCCCTTGACTTCACCCTTGGTAAATGATTCCACGTAATCAGCATTCACGCGCGCCGCACGTTCCAGCAGGCGAGAGTGCAGGTAAAACACGTCGCCAGGATACGCTTCACGACCGGGCGGACGGCGCAACAACAGGGAGATTTGACGGTATGCCCATGCTTGCTTGGTCAGATCGTCATACACGATCAGCGCGTCTTCACCGCGATCGCGGAAGTACTCGCCCATGGTGCAACCGGCATAAGGTGCCAGGAACTGCATTGCGGCAGAATCAGAAGCGGTCGCCACAACCACGATGGTGTAGCCCAGTGCGCCGTGCTCTTCCAGTTTGCGCACCACGTTGGCGACGGTCGATGCTTTTTGACCGATAGCCACGTATACGCAGGTCATGTTCTGGCCTTTTTGGTTGATGATGGCATCAATCGCTACGGCAGTCTTGCCGGTTTGACGGTCACCAATGATCAGTTCGCGCTGGCCGCGACCAATCGGAACCATGGAGTCGATTGATTTCAACCCGGTTTGCACTGGCTGATCAACAGATTTACGTGCGATCACGCCTGGTGCCACCTTTTCGATCTTGTCGGTCATCTTGGCGCTGACCGGTCCCTTGCCGTCGATCGGCTGCCCCAGTGCGTTTACCACACGGCCGCATAATTCCGGACCAACCGGCACTTCCAAGATGCGGCCAGTACACTTGACCGTGTCGCCTTCGGTAATGTGCTCATATTCGCCAAGCACCACCGCGCCGACGGAATCGCGCTCCAGATTCAGCGCCAAACCGAAGGTATTGCCGGGAAACTCCAGCATTTCACCCTGCATCACATCGGAAAGCCCATGCACGCGAACGATACCGTCAGTTACGCTGACCACTGTACCCTCGGTGCGCGCCTGCGTCAGTGCCTCGAAATTCTCGATGCGGCTGCGAATCAAACTACTAATTTCAGAAGGGTTGAGCTTCATCTATAATTTCCTTGTCTTGATAAATCTTTATGGGAATCTCTAAAGCTTCGGATTTGCTTCTCTCCGCCGTGCTGCTTGCCTGTGCTTGCCCCGGCAACTTCTCACCGGGTAAATTTGGTAAACCCTGAATCTTTAGAGGCTGCCGGCATCAGGCCATGGCATTTGCCATTTCACCCAAACGAGCGAGCGCCGAACCATCGATCACTTTGTCTTCAGCGCGAATCACCACACCACCCAGCAAAGCTTTATCCACTTTGCAGCTTAGCCTGATTTCACGTTGCATCCGGACTTTGAGGGCGGCGGCTATTTTTTGCTGTTGCGCATCACTGAGCTCGAATGCGGAGGCTACCGTTACCTCGACAAATTTTTCCGCTTCGGCGCGTAACGCTTCATACATAACCAGGATTTCTGTCACCACATCCAAGCGATGATTGTCCATCAGTATGCGAATGAAGCTGCGTTGCTGTGCGGAAAGCTGGTTTCCGCACAATGCCACAACCAACTCTTCAACCCTGCTTTTGTCAACGCGCGGATTGCTTATAACAGTACGCACTTCGGCATTGTTCAACGACTCCGCAAGGATTGCCAGCACAGCTGACCACCCTTTCAAATCGCCGAGCCGGCGCGCTTCATCAAATGCCGCTTGAGCGTATGGACGGGCTACAGTATTAGCTTCCGACATGGCAATCAGATTTCCGCAACGAGTTTTTCAAGCAGGTCATTATGTGCTTTGGCATCAATTTCGCGGCCCAGAATCTTGCCTGCGCCAGCCAGGGCAATTGCGGATACCTGGGTGCGCAATTGCTCTTTGGCACTAAACACCTCCTGCTCGATCTCGGCTTTAGCTCCAGCGATGATCCGTTCACCTTCCACCTTGGCTTGAGCTTTTGCTGCTTCAACAATTTCACTCGCCCGCTTGTCGCCGCCAGCCAGAATTTCGGCAGCCTTTTCCTTGGCTTCGCGAATGATATCGGCAGAGCGCTTGGCGGCCATTTCCAGTTCGTGCTTGCCACGCTCGCCCGCAGCCAGGCCATCAGCGATGGTTTTTTGACGCGACTCAATCGCAGCCAGCAAAGGCGGCCAGACGAACTTGACGGTGAACCATATCAAGATGGCGAACGACAACGCCTGCGAAAACAGTGTCAGGTTAATGTTCATTTCAATTCCTTACGCTGGATTGTGCTACCCGCAATAGTCAATTATTTAATGACAGCGAGCAGCGGGTTGGCGAACGCGAACATCATGGCCAAGCCAACGCCGATAATGAAGGAAGCGTCGATCAGACCCAACAACAGGAACACTTTACCTTGCAGGGTAGGGATCATTTCAGGTTGACGAGCAGCCCCATCCAGGAAGCTGCTGCACATAATACCGATGCCGATACAAGCGCCAAAAGCGCCCAGACCAATAATCAGGCCGATAGCCAGGCCGGTGTAAGCTTGAATCATTGCCAAATATTGTACTGTGTTTTCCATTTTCGCTTCCTTTCGATTTACAAGATTGATTAAAGTTAATGGTGATAATAAAGAGGGTTAGTGGCTTTCGTGCGCCATCGCGATGTAAACAACCGTCAGCATCATGAAGATGTAGGCTTGCAGCGTCACGATCAGGATATGGAATATCGCCCAGCCCCCACTGAGCAACGCACCAAAGATTGTTCCAGCCAAGCCGGTCGCGGCCCACATACCGAGCAACAGAAAGATGATTTCGCCAGCGGCCAAACCAGTGGATGCGTGCCGAACGGCGAACAGAACAATTCATGTAGCCAGCCTCGCAACCCTTTGACTTTGACGCTGAAGAAAATCATCAACAACCACACCGATAGCGCCAGTGCGAACGTTGCATTGATGTCGGATGTGGGGACTGCGCGGAAACGTTCTTGGCCGAACACGTGATGATAGACCCATGCCATGATGTCAATTGGCAGGAAGTCCATCGCATTCATGGCGAACACCCAAACGAAAACGGTCAGCGCTGCCGGGGCCACAAATTTATGGCGATCGCCGTGGAAAATGCCTTTGACCTGGTCATCGACAAACTCGACCAGAAGTTCGATGAAAGCCTGGCGTTTGCCGGGAACACCCGCTGTCGCGCCACGCACAACCCACCAAAGAAACCCGAAGATGATCAAGCCAAGCAAGGCGGAGACGGCCAGCGTATCAAAATTCACTGACCAAAAGCCGCCTTCTGCTAACTGCTTGACATTAAAGCTTAAATGATGCTCGATGTAACTGGATGGAGTCAGTTCGTGTTCAGTGGACATCACAGATCCTACTCATTAATTCTCATTATCTTCGTTATTCATGGTTCTCAGGCCCGCGCCAGATGCCAGCACAGAGCCCGCCAACCCCAATATCAGGAACAAAGGAACCAGCCCCCGGTAATACCTGAAGATCACCAGCAAAAGTGTTACTATCACCAGCACCTTGATGGCTTCAGCTTTCAGCAATGACATCAGGATGAAAGTGGGCGTTACGCCGTTTAATCGCTGCGTCACCGCCAACACGGCAAACCCGGCAAGCCCGCCAGCAATAACGGACGCTCCTCCCGCCATAGCGGAAACCGCGGCGCCCACACCAGCAACCAGCAGGGATACGCCCGAAATAAGTACCGTTACGATGATTTGCCAGCGTGCCGCTTTTCTGAGTGCGCGGCTTGTTGTTGTGTATGTTACATCGTTCATTGCTTGCCCTTGGGCATTACCTGTTGGCCAGGGGCGACAAAAAGCCCGCGCATTCTCTGTCATTCCCTTGTACTAAGTCAAGCGTAATTACGCCAAAATGATGCCCGCCGGAATTATATAAGGGGCGACAATCGCTGGTAAGTCACTCATGGTTATTCATTTTCCCGCACGCCCATCTTTGACAGGATGCCGTCGAGTTGATCGAGCGTTTTGTATGCTATGACCAACTTGCCGGCTCCTTTTGCGCCATGCCGTATTTCAACCGGGGCGCCAAGCCGATCAGCGATTTTTTCCTGCAACCTGGCAATATCCCGGCTAGGTTTTGCTTTCTTGTGCTTGTGCGCGGGATTCAACAAGTTTTGGGCTAACTTCTCCGCTTCACGCACCGACAGGCCGCTCGCCACGATTTTATTGGCCAGCAATACCTGCTGTGCGCTCTCCAGCGACAGCAAAGCACGGGCATGCCCCATGTCGAGATTGCCTTCCATCAGCATGGTTTGTACCGGTTGCGGCAGCTTGAGCAGGCGCAACAGGTTGCTGGCCGCGCTG
>Ga0209317_1000275_pt1 | contig 66728 bp, 46 predicted proteins | sample RifGroB2_FD_183994 | JGI IMG/M metagenome (GOLD analysis project Ga0209317, IMG submission 183994) | Soil microbial communities from Rifle, Colorado, USA - Groundwater B2 (SPAdes) (version 2) | ecosystem: Environmental > Terrestrial > Soil > Unclassified | place: Rifle, Colorado | collected...
GGTTTTCAATTCAAAATTCAAAATTCAAAATTCAAAATTCAAAATTCAAAATTCAAAATTCAAAATTGCCTTTTCATTTGCCTCTGAACTTATCCATAGTCACCTGCCCCTCCTGGCTGATCCCTTCGCGCAGGAACACCTTGGCCAAGGTGAGCCAGAGTATCCTCAGGTCGAGCAGCAACGACTGGTTGTCCACGTACCAGACATCCAGCTTGAACTTCTCTTCCCAACTGATGGCGTTGCGGCCGTTGACCTGGGCCCAGCCGGTGATGCCCGGGCGCATCTCGTGACGCCGTGCCTGTTCCGCGGAGTAGAGCGGCAGGTACTCCATCAATAGCGGCCTCGGGCCGACCAGGCTCATTTCGCCCTTCAATACGTTGATCAGTTCCGGGAGCTCGTCCAGACTGCTGCTGCGCAGGAACTTGCCAAAAGTCGTCAGGCGCCTGTCGTCGGGCAGCAATTCCCCGTCCGCGTCCCGCTCGTCGGTCATGGTGCGGAACTTGTACATCAGAAACGGCTTGCCGTCCCGGCCGGGGCGTGTCTGCCGGAACAGCACCGGCGAGCCTAGCTGGGTGCGTACCAGTATCCCCAGCACCAAAAGCAGGGGACTCAGCGCGAACAATCCCGAAAGCGTGGCTGTAAAATCTACTAGTCTTTTCATCTGGTTTCCGCATTATGCTGTGTCTGTTCCAGGAAAGAGACAAACTGGTCGGCAAGCTTTTCCCGGTCGAATTCAGATTCCGCCAGTGCCCGTGCCCTACTTCCCATTGCAGCGCGTTGCGCAGAGTGGTCTCTCAGGTACACCAGCGCCTCGGCAAAGGCCTCCGGGTCCGCAGGCGGCACGGCAATGCCGCAGCCGTTTTTCCCGATTATCTCCGCCAGCCAGCCGGGGTAGTTGTTGAGCACCGGCAGCCCCGAGGCGATGTAATCGAAAAACTTGTTGGGCGAAGTCCCGTAGTAGAAGGCGGGAACATTCGCCAGGATCATGAGACCGGCATCGGCCGCCGACGTGATTTTGGTCAGTTCCGTCTTCGGCACGGCGTTGCAGAAAACGCAATTGTCGAGATTTTCCTTTGCGGCCCGCTCCATGAGCCCCGGCTTGAGCCGTCCGTCGCCGATGAACAGGAGCTTGATGTTCTGCTCGTCGCGCCCTTTCAGGACCTTTGCCGCATCCAGTACCGCATCCAGCCCGTTGGCGATGCCGTGTGCGCCGCAGAAGATGGCGACGAAGTCGTCGCTGCCGATACCGGCTATGCCCTCTACCCCCTTGCGCCGTGCCGGTTTGAACAGTTCCAGATCGCATCCGTTGGGGACCATGGCGACCCGCGAGGCCGGGATATTGCGCCGGGTGATGCCCCGGACGATTCCCGGGGAAAGTCCGATGCAGGCGTCGGCGCTGTGGTAGGAGAACCATTCCAGCACATCCATTGCCTTCAGTATCACCGGGTTGGTAATAACCCCCATCTCCCGCGGCAGCTCGGGCCAAAGATCCCGCACCTCGAAAACGAAGGGCTTCTTCCTGAAAAGCTTCATGACGATGCCGGGGATGCCGGCTGTCAACGGGGTGGAGGTGGCGAAGAGGAGGTCATACTTCAGCCGAAGCGCGAGTTTGACGCTGCGCCAGGCGTAGAGCACAAAGATCCAGGCCCTTTTCACAAATCCGTCATAGTTGGAGTACGGCAGGCAGAGTTCGATGACATCAATCCCGTCCACGTCGCCGCGCCGCATACCGGCAACAGGCTCTCCCGCCAGACCGCTGCTGGCCATCTGACCGCTGCCGCACACCATGGTGACCGAGTGTCCCCTGGCAATGAGCCGCTGTGCCATCTCGTAGGAACGCGTGCCGGTGGATCCCGAGGGGGTGGAAAAATGCTGGTGGAAATAGAGAACGTGCATGTCAATCCTTCAAAGATATTTCTGTTTCGATGGTCCAGCTTCCGGGGCCTACCTCGGCTTCAAGCACCGGCAGCTCCGTTTTCTGCTGATAGTAAAGCGATTCCCATCCTTGGGTCAGCTCCAGGCGTCGCAGGGGAGCCGCCGACGAGATGCGCAGCCTGGCCGGCGCACTTTCACAGCTGTTACCGGAGAGGGTCCACTCCTGAGGTATCAGCCGCCAGCGCAGCACGGCTTTGTCGCGGAAACCGGCTATCTCGTCGATGACTCGCCAGATGTTGCCGGTTACGCTGACCGTTCTCCGATGCCGGGCCCCTTCCCCGTCGCGGTACGCTCCGGTCCAGGAAAGGCTGCTCCCATCATGTTCAATCTCGCCGCACTCGGACATTTCAAGCCAGGCGCCGAAAAGAAAGCGGCCGATACGGGGCATCTGGTTACGGCCGTCGAACTGCACCGTGTTGTGGGACTCGGTCCCGGAAAAATAATCCAGCCAGCGCGCCTGCGTGTTGTAGCTGAAAGTCCCGCCGTCGCGGAGGATGTTCTCACCCCGGTGCCAGAGGTCGAGGTGCAGGCAGTCCGCATGGCTTGGCCGGAAGCGGAACCGGGCGAAGCGGACCACGCCCCGGGACGCTTCGCCCTGCAGCACGACGTCCCCCCCCTCCCGGTGCAGCACCGATGCGAAACGCTGCGAAGCGGGGTCGGCCGCGTCAGCCAAGCCCAGCCACAAAAGCGGCTCGTCCCACTCTCCCGCAGCATAGGCTCGCACCCCGAGGAAAAGCACCGAGCCGAGCTGGACGGTGGGTCGAAAGTCCCGGTAGGAGGCGGTCGAGAGGTCGTAGAGGCGGGCGCCGTCGTTGGCGCCGAGATTGGGGGCATGCCCTGAAGCGGCATCGGTCATGGTGGCGAGCCACTCGACCGCCGCGCGGCAGCGTGCGGCGTACTCTTCGCTAAAGGGGCGCTCCTTCAGCTCAGCGCGCCAGAACTCCACTTGGCTGAGAGTGTCGACGAGAACGCGGTGATAGTTGACCGAGTACTGGGCAAAGCTGCCATCGGACCCCACCAGCCTGGTAACCCGGTCCTCAAGCCAGCGGCGTCCGGCGTCACGCCAGCGCCTGCCGTCGTTTTGCGCGGGTACGCTCTCGTTGCGCGCCGCCAGCCACGCCCCCCCGATAAAGAGAGCCGCTGCCTCCGAAGTGCCATGGTTGTTGTTTTGAGCCACCGCATAACCGATGGTCGGCAGGATGCGTGCGCAGTGCGCGGCAACGAGGCCGACCAGGCATCCCGAAGGGGTGCCGTGGCAGCCCAAAAGACGCGCCGCAATAAGCAGGTTGATGAGCCGGATCGATGCTTCCTGTCCGCACTTCCAGTTGGGTCCCGAATTGGCCGGATTTCGCACCGCCCAGTCGAGGAGCCACCCGTTCAGCGTTTCAAGGTAGCGCCCATCGCCGGTCAGCCGCCAGGCCCGGGCCAGAAGCGGCGCCCACTCGAAACGCGATGCCTCCCATACCTTCTTGATGTCGCCCGCCGCGAACTCGTTGAGCTTCGACCAGTGCCCGTCCGGTGCTATCCGGTTGTCGCCGAAGGGGTCCAGAAACCAATCCGGGGGATTGCCGATCTTTTTGCGAATGCTGGAGAAGTAGTCAAGCTCTCCGGCCTGAAGCCCTGCTGCCCGGTCGAGAAGCGACCGGCGCGATGAAGGCGAAAGCACCGGCGCTGGGGCCGGCGTCGGGGAGAAAAACGCCCCCTCGTGGTCCCATTGCTGCACCGGCAACCGGCGACGGTAAAGCCCGAAGCGGCAGGCGAGCCGGTACGCGGCAACATTTGTCACGGAAACCGGCCCCAGCCGCCAGAGGGTCGGCAACACCAGGCGCAACCGGGACATCATCCCTCGACCACCTCTACCCAGCGCCCCTCTTTCAGGGATGTGATGGCGGCAAAGCTCGCCCGCGTGGTGTTGACGATCTCCTCGAAGGGGATGAGGGCTTCCCCGCCGGTTCTGAGCCGGTCGACCAGCATCCGGAACTGCTCCGCGTGCCCCTTGTCCTGCTTGGTTTTCTGACTGGTGAAATTCTTGAAGCCGAAGCCGGTCAGGGTGCGCCAGTTGTCCAGTATGAGCGAGCGCTCCTGGGAATGCACCTCAACGCGCTCCTTGGCATAGGCCTTACTGCCGTTGGCGAGATAGTTGATGACCGCGTTTGAGCCGTTTGCGTAGCGCAGCAGTATGCTGGCGTTGTCCGTGTTCTCCTGCGGGGTGGTTCCCATGGCGTTCATGCAGACCGAGACCACGCGGCTTCCCGCAAGGTAGCTGCACAGGTCTATGAAATGGCAAGCCTCGCCGACTATCCGGCCGCCGCCCACCTGCAGGTCGTGGACCCAGGAATTGGCGGGGATGAAACCGGCGTTCATGGTGGCGACGATGTTCACGGCCCCTTGGCCCAGCAGCGACTTCATCTTCTGCGAGAAGGGTGCGAAGCGGCGGTTGAAGCCGACAGTGACAACAAGCAATTTTGAATTTTGAATTTTGAATTTTGAATGGGTGTCGATTATTTCCTCTAGTTCTGACTCGGTGAGACAGAGCGGTTTCTCGACGAAGACGTTTTTGCCTGCTTTCAGCGACTCGAGGACCATGGAGGCGTGCAGGTTGTGGCGCGTGGTGATCAGCACCAAGTCCACCTCGCCGTCTGCCAGCACCTCCCGGTAATCGGTGGATGCGCAGGCGAATCCCGCCCGCTTGGCAAGGGTGCTGGCGGTCAGGCCGCCGGCCGAGACTATATATTTCAGCTGGGCGTCCAGCGGCTTTAGCGCCGGCAAGACCGTGGCGCTGGTGAAGTTGCCGGCGCCGATGATGCCGATCACTCCCCTCCCCTTCTGAAACGACCTGCTGGAGATGGTCACCACCGGACGGCTGTCCACCACCTCCTCGTAAACGAGCAGCGAGGCGATGGATGACGACTGTCCGATGCTGCCGTAGATGTCGTTGTACTGCGCCAGGGGGACCCGCTCCGTGATCAGCGGCTCAACGTCCAACTGGCCGGACTCGAGGGCCGCGAGGATCGCCTCGAAGTTGCGCTTCTCGGTCCAGCGCACGAACCCGATGGGATAGTCCTGCCCCCTCTGTTCGTAGTTCTCGTCATAGCGGCCAGGACCGTACGAGCAGGAGACCTGGAAGGTCAGTTCCTTTTCGTAGAAGTCCGCCCGGGAGATGTCGAGACCGATCACCCCGACCAGGACGACGCGCCCCCGCCTGCGGCTCATGCGCGCCGCCTGAGAGATGATCTCGTTGTTCTTCGCCGAGGCGGTGATCAGTACCGCGTCGGCTCCGACGCCGCCGGTCTGCTCTTCCACGAACTTTACCTGGTCGGTGCCGCCGGCAGGGTTGACGGCGAGCACCCCGAGCCGATTCGCGAGATCCACCTTCTTCTGGTCGAAGTCGAAGCCTATCACCCGGCAGCCGTTGGCGCGCAGGATCTGCGCGGAGATGAGCCCGATCAGGCCCAGTCCCACCACGACCACCGTCTCCCCGAAAGTAGGCTGAATCAGGCGAATCCCCTGCAGGCCGATGGAGCCTATCACCGTAAAGGCGGCAGCGTCGTCGCTCACCCCGGCAGGGATCTTGGCACAGAGGTTCTTGGGGACGCAGACGATTTCGGCATGTGGTCCGTTGGAGGCGACCCGGTCCCCCACCTGGAACTCGGTCACGCCGCAGCCTATGGCAACGACGCGGCCGACGTTGCAGTAGCCCAGGGGGAGCGGCTGCCCCAGCTTGTTGAACACGGCCTCAAGGGTCGGCACCAGTCCGTCGCTGCGGACCTTGTCGAGCACCATCTTCACCTTGTCCGGCTGCTGGCGGGCCTTCTGGATCAGGCTTGCATTGCCGAACTCCACCAGCATCCGTTCTGTGCCGAGGGAAACCAGACTGCGGGTTGTTTGGATGAGAACATGTCCGGGACGTATGGCAGGAGCCGGGACTTTTTCCAGGATGGTCTCGCCGGTTTTAAGGTTTTGGATGATCTGGTTCATGCGTTGACTTCCTTACATTGACGTCATGCCCCGAGAGTACTTCTGAAGGGCATCGACGTGTGCTGACGATTAGAGATTATTGTAAAGGGAGGCAAGCACTGTCTCCATCTGCTGCCAGCTGTACTTATTACTGAAATCCGACCTTGCCCTGTCGACGAATTCCGGAAGCCCACTGCGACCCTCCTTGATTTTGTGAAGTATCAGGGAGAGCGATGAAACGTCGTCATAGGGGCAGGACCAGCCGTATTCATTCTCCACCACCCACTTGGAAACAATGACCTCGCTATTGATGATAACCGGCCGTCCAACGGACAGGGCATCGTAGATCTTGTTCGGACTCGCGTAGATGTTGTTGACGGATGTAGGAGCATAGAAAGAGAAAATGGCATCGCACTGGGCTGCAAGACGGAGCGACTCTACCCCCGAAACGATTCCCATGTAGGTAACTTTCGGATGTTTGACGAAGGTATCGGTAGCGAAGCTGTCGTAAAGCCATCCGGCGGAGACGATTTCGACGTTGTCCAGGCGGTCGACGCAACCGAGAATTTCCTGGAGCCCACGGGAGAGGGAAAGCGATCCGGACACGTAGATTTTCGTGTTGCCAGTAGGAATAATGGTCGTGACGTCATCACCCGGATCTTCGGGGAAATTGCTGACGATGACAGCTTTGGAGCGCACGGGGCCAAGCAGTTCGAACCGTCTCTCGTCGGTAACGATTATCTTGTCGGCACTCCTGCGAATGAAGTTCCCATAATGGACCAGCAAAGGAGCGAGCCGGGACTTTTTGTTGCCGTAGCGCTCCACTACACCGTCGTAAAGCTCACACACAAGACTGCGGTACAAAATGCCCCGGAAGGGTAGAACCAGGCAGGCGGGTTCCTCATTGATACAGACGACGGCCTGGGGTCTGACCGCTATGAGATTGAGCAGGACATGAATCCAGTAGAGCAAAAACCCTAGCGGGGTGTTTCTGCCGTACTTGGTGGCATGCCTCATGATGAGAAGCCTGGCGCTGCCGCAATCGATCTCCCTTTCGACGCCCGGCCGCCGGTCCCAACCCACGAAGTAGACCTCGAAACCGAGCCGGGAAAGGGATTTGCAGGTTTTAGATACCCTGATGTCGGTCCCGTCGTTGGGATGCATCAATAAAATTTTCATCGGCAGTGCATCCTAGTACTCGTTTTTGATATTGACTTTGAACCTCTTGTTGTCGTCCAGAATGTCGCCTTTGACCATATTTTCTATTTTGTTGTTCCGGATGACGTTACCCCTGCTTGCATAGGCCTCTTTATCCTTCATGAGCCCGAGCTGCGAGATGCGAATGCCGTAGAACATGTACCCTGTCGAAGGCGTCGCCGGAGCGGTGTTGTAGATCCTGTTGTCGCGCAGCTGGTTGTAGCTGGCCGCATTCCTGAGTTCTATGCCAACACCGCTCCACTGACAGAAATAGATGCCCCAGTATTTTTTATAGGAGTCTTCGTCGACCGTGCCGAACTTGTTCCCCGGGGTGATGTGCTCGTATGCCGTCGGATAGGGCCAGAACTCCGGATTGAAGGCAAGAACCGGATGTGACCTGGCAGTCGGTCCGTAATGCTTGAGTTTTTCGGGGGCAACGTCACTGCAGACCAGGTCTCCGGGAAGGTAGTTCTCGTCGAGCTTGTGCTTTCTGGCGATTTTCTTGATTTTTTCGGCCTGAAGGTTGTTATTGGCAATGACGTTTTTCGAGATTGTGTTGTACGAGGAGTGGTTGTAAACCCAGATCCCCATTTTGAGGTTCTCAGACACGGTGTTTTCGGATATGAGATTGTTGTTGGATTGCTCGATTCTTATGCCAATGATGTTACGCGTGACCTTGTTGCCGCTGATCGTTCCGTTCCTTACTCCGATGAATGTGGGGCCCATTTCAGAGGAGCGTACCTCGTTGTCCTTGATGGTGATGTTCACCATGGGCTGTTCCTGCTTGGGTTTGAGAACCTTGTAGGCAGTTATGGACAAATACCCGCAATCCGTGACTACACAGTTTTTAACAGTTATATCGCGCGTCACCACATTGGATGAAGTTATGTAGATCCCGCGATAGAAACCTTTCACGGTACAGTCCGAAACGGTGATGGCTGAAGAATCGACTATTTTGATGCCTGTAGTAGTGGCGTTCTCAGAACTATCGAGGGCTTTGCCGGAGGAAAAGCCAAACGCAACGGGTGATTGGGGATTGCGCGGATCTACCGAACGTATGGTGAACCCCTTGATCCGGATCCGTGATGATTTGGCTATCAGGAAAACTGGTGCGTTCTGTGATGCTACTACGGTAGTCCCGGGAGAAGCGACCAACTCCACGTCGCTTAGGTCTGTCAACCGAATACTGCCTCTGACAGTGTAATTTCCTGCGGGAATCGAGATAACCTTTTTCCCCGCAGCGATGTTCTGCTTGATTATTGCATCAAGGAAGCCGGCGTCGCTGGCATCAGCCAGAGGCACCCCGAGTACCAGCAGGAACAGGGTGAAGATCATCTGTCTCATTTGCTGCCTCCGTATTGAGCTGGGATGGGCCGCATCAAAAGGAATAACTTCCCTTTGAGCGTGCCGTAAATGCTGCACCAATCGAGAAGTAACAAAACTGGAAGGGACATCAAAAGCCCCATAGGGCCTAGATAGCGGGTCGTTTGGAGAACGCCTCCGTTTCTGAAGATCCTGACCGACCAGTAAAGGCCCCACAACGCCAACGCTGCCGGGGCGAAATGGGTCAGGGCCAAACCGAGCAGTACTGTGTAGAAGACAATGATGCAACGGCGCATCCGGTCCACCGGGTCCCCTGAGTAAGCCCACCAGAAGGAATACCTCGAGTACTTTTTGAATATTCCTGCAAAATCCTTTTCCAGCTCCCAGGAAACTACGGCCGAGGGTGCGAAGTGAAATTCCACTCCCTTTTCAGCCCACATCCTGCACAGCTTGGTATCTTCGTGAATCAGCAGGTGTTCGGGATATTTGCAATCCTCCCATAGCGCTTTGAGGAAGGCGAATGACCTGCTGGACGGGAAATTCGATTGGGGCTTCCTTCTCTTTGCTCCGGCAACAGCCAAAGCTTTCTGGATAGGCAAGGAGCCCGTCGGAGTGAAGTTGCCGGTAACAGCCTTTGCGACACGCCTCTCGATGGGGGCAACGATATTCTCGAACCAGGTGGATTCCACGAAACAACCCGCATCGGTAGATGCAACTATATCAGCAGTGGATGCAGCAATGGCAATATTGCGCCCCTCTGCGATGTTGCACTTCTGGACGATCAACCGGATAAATGGATAACGGTCCGACCATTTCCGTATCAAATCCGGGGTGCCATCGGACGACCCGCCATCCACAACAATGACTTCATCTGGCAAACGGGTTTGGGAAACGATGGAAGACAGAAATCGCTCTATGTTTTTTTCTTCGTTATATACCGTCGATATAATGACCGTTCTCATTTCTTCCCTGTATGAGTCTCCTGGTTATCAAAATCCCCAGTACGAACCCTGAAAAAACCTGCGTCTTTGGAGTAAAGTTGATGATAAATAGCAGAGGCATTGCTAGAGACAGCGTGATAACAATGTCGCTGCCAGGATCATAGCGCTTCATGGCGGCTTTTAATGACTTCCTAGAGATTGAAATCAACGCACCATAGAAAACAAATATCCCAACGACCCCCGACTTCAACAAGGAAAATAACACCGTACTGTGTGGCTTATAAAATTGATCCTTTACAATCCAGTCCATTGGGTAAGCATCTTCGTCAAGGGTAAAAGTGAATGGTTTATACTTCGAAGTAAAAAACCCCCCATACCCGGTCCCGAAAGGGAGAAGATAAGGCTGGTCTATTTGCTGTCCTACGATGTTGCTGTATTCAATGGCACGAACTGTTGAAGACGCAGATTCTTCCGATCCGGGTCTTACAGTCGATAATTTCCAGGCGGCATACTGAACAAACTTAGGATTAAGCGAATATATCGCGCCAAGAACGCAAAAAACTGCAATTGATGCTAGCACTAAGATCCTATATTTTTTTGTAACGATAAAAGCGAGGACGAAGGCCATAGCCAATAGGATGAATCTTCCCCTCGACGCAGTAACCACGTTATAAGCTATGGTTAGCGCTGAACATGAGAGAAGAAAAAAGTAAGTCTTTCTATTGAAAGAGATGGACGGCTTGGTCCTGTAGGTATAAATTATGAAAAAAGATAAAGGGATTATCGATAGATACGATCCACTTTCAGCCTTTAAAGTGTACATTGCAAAGTGAGAAGACATACCAATGCCGTCAATTAAAACGATTGAGTATTTAAAGAACGAAATTATTAGGAATAACCAAAAATACCTTTTGAGATCCTGTTCGCTTTTAACCAGCACATATGCCGCATAAAGCCCTACCAAGGTGTTGACTAAAAAAGAAAAATCATTGATGTAATATTTTGGGGATGATAGGAGATTCTGCAGGCCCCACACCGCGGCAATGACAAAAACCCACAGTATGGCTTTAACTTCTCTCGGAAAAAGAAAGTTATTAACAGAGAACTGCCTTACTAATGACTCTCGCAGTATCAACTTGCCGAACAGAAGCGAGGTCCAGATCATGAACATGGTGTTGCCCGCGACCTTCATGTTGTAGATGGTGTGGAAATCGGAAGCGACAGCCTCTGAAAAAAATTTAGGGAAATCGTCAAATATCAAAAGCGACAGCAAGTAGACCTTCATCCCGAGAATATCATCGACAAGGATGGTCACTATTCCAAGAACGAAAACGATATATGGGATGATAGGGGGGAAATGGTAAGCATTAAGGTAACACGCTATGGTAGCGACGGCGATAGCTACGATGAAAGAAACCTTGGGTGGTTTTGGGCCGCTGAAAACTAACCCGTCAGTTTTTATAGCATGGGAAAACATCTAGAATAGCTCTCCGGAACTCTTTATTGTTAACATGGAGCGACCCTGATTAGTTGCGGTGCTCCATGGACAAAAACCTGCTCAGCGAAACCTTGCCCTGCTCTACCAAAGGAGCAAGGTCTCTTATCGCTTCGTGGTACTTACGCTTGGCATCATCCCGTCGATTTAGCAGGTCACCGACAGCCTGGTAGATGCTCTCGCCGGTAACGGATCTCGGATCAAGAACAAAGTCGCCTACTGCGAAGCGAGCTGCCTCGCTCGCCACCTTATGCTGATACGCCAGGGAAATCACAGGGATGCCGTGCAGGTAACAGAGTATATTGAAATGCAGCCGCATGCCGAGGGCTATGTCCATCTCTGACACCAATGTGTGCAAGTGGTCGATGTCGCCGGTATAGGGGTGGCAAAAAATTCTTGTCTTGCAGCTGCTTGCATCTCTTATCGTCATCGCGAATTCGTGATCGTTATTGGCATATTCGCCCTGCATTGCGATGAAGTGGATCTCCGCGCAGGGATACGATTGAAGAAATTTGTCTACGAATCCGATATTGGCATCAAGCAAAGCCTTGTTTGTTGCCGGATCGCGTTCAACGTATTCGTAATATGGGAAAGCGGATACAGCAACTTTCAACATTTCAGCATCAACGGGGCCGGACTTCCCGGGCGGCGCCGGGAAAAAGTAAGCCAGGTCACAGCTAAGGACGATTTTATCGCTAGCACAACCAAGGCGCTCCAGGAGGCTGTATGAGTCCTTGTCACGCACAACGAAGAGATCGCTACACCGGATGATAACTCTCGTGAAGAAGCGCCCCAGTTGTGTCTGTATCGGGCCCATTCCGATGCAGAAATGAAGCACCGGTCGTTTCATAATAAGTTTGTTTATCGCTAGCGAAACAGCAAACATCAGAATCGGAAACCAGCTGTTTTTCCCTTTGTCAAAAATCTGGGTACCACCACCAAACAGTACAACATCACAAGAGTGAATGGACTTGAGCCTGGCCCAGATGAGCGACAGCAGATTCAAAATCTTGAAGCGACTCCTTTTAGGTGTCGGAAGCGGTGTTACTTTCAGCGAGTCGATTATTGCATGATCGTTGACTGTAGCATAAATAACGGCATCATCAGCCGCGCACCGGATCAGTGCACACAGATTGGTCAGAAGGATGTCATCTCCAGCGTTCAGACACCCATAATAGCCCCAGATCAATACTCGTACAGGATCGGTTTGATTTTGGGATTTCACCATTATTCGTTGCCTCAAAATTGCTTCTGTTCCGTCGGATCTATTCAAAAAGTAACGAATTTTCGCAACATTGATTCTTTGAAACCACAAAGTAGGATATATCCAAGTTAGACTGAAGTGGCTTTATTAACCAGCAAGGATTTGTCTTCCTCACGGTTAAACTCCAACTTGTTCATAACGAAGTATGTGACAATTACCAGCCCGATGAGGCGAACCGCAACCATCGAGAATCCGGCCCCCATGGCGCCATAATGTTTAATAAGAATCCAATCCAGGAACGCGTTCAATATGAGTTGAACCCCACTAAGAGACACAAGCAGATTGAACTGTTTAGTCGAGTAAAACACAAGTATCATTGTATTTGAAAAAACACTGGAACCGACTCCCAAAAGGATTAGTTGGAAAACGGGAACCGAAGTGTCATACTTTCCAGCAAATCCGTAATGGAACAATGGCCAAGAAAGGAAAAAAGCAACCGCCAATATGCCGGCAACAGGAAATATCATGGATCTGATTTTTTTCAAATAGTGATCCAATCCCGCTCTATCCTTGATCTGAGCAACTTTTGGTAGCAACGCTGCTGTAAGCGAAGTAGTCACCAGCGGAAGAAAGAATGCTAAACGGAACGCAGCACCGTACACACCCAAGTCGTTTTCGGATATCTGGCCTGACGCCGAGTACATCTTAAGGAAAAAAATCTCCATTCGCATCATCAACATAATCGAAACATTGTATAAAAACAGCCACTTCGTAAAAGAAAAGATCCTCCGTAAGATATCACTGTCCAACAAAAGCTTCCATTTGCTCACACCAGCTGAAAAATAGCAAACAATAAAATAAATCATGTTAGAAACGACATAACCGTACATAACGGAATCAAGGCTCACGGATTTGGTGATCGCCAATCCCCCAACTACCGTTAACCTGACAACATTTATTACAGCAACAAGGGCTCCAACAGATTTAAATTTGCCCTTGACCCTCAAAAAGGTCAACAAGGTGTCAGCTAATCCTAACGGGATACTGGACAGCATTACAGCAAATAGCAGTAAGTCCTGTTTAACTGCAAAAGTGCTTATTGAAACTACTATGCTCAAAATACCCAGAAGGTATTTCAAATTGAGAAAAGTTATTTCCCCTGTTTCATATAACTTCCTGTCATCGGAATAAGTTCCCGCTGACATAGCGACAAAGGAGTTGTCCATCCCCACATCAAGACAAAGTTGCATGCCTCCCATCAATGCGAAAAAATATGTGAACTGCCCGAATTCTGAAATCGAGAGCCGATCCATCAAGACTATCATTATCAAAAAATTGAGAGCAGCTCCGAAGACCCGTCCGCTGAACAATGACAGAAAATCTTTCAGGATTCTGTCCTTCGACATACTTTTTTGCATTTACCGGGGCACCTATAGCTGTGATATCGGGATAGCGGGCATCTTATGTCCTAGTACCGGGCGCGATCCTTTGAGGCGATGGAGGGGGTTTGCCTTAGCGCCAGACGCCCCTGGTGTCGATCAACACCTTTTCCTTCAGGAGTTCCCTGTCGAGATCCTGAAACTCTTCGTGATCCACCAGCAACAGCAGGATGTCAGCCTCTTTCAAGACTTCTCCCAGAGAATAAAGCGGAAACTCCTCGAATTTGTCATGCACGTTGGGCTCGCACGCCATCACCCGCCCCATTCCGGATTTGATCAACTCCCGCGTGATCTCCATGGCCGGCGACTCGCGCAGGTCGTCTATGTTGGCTTTGAAGGCCAGGCCAAGACACCCTATGACCGGATTCTTGAAACGCTCCGATTTGGCTTTCACCTTGTCCAGCACCCAGTGCGGCTTGGCATCGTTGACCTCCCGGGCCGTGCGGATCAGACGCGCCTCGTTGGGTGTAGCGGCAACGATGAACCACGGGTCGACCGCTATGCAATGACCGCCGACTCCCGGTCCCGGCTGGAGGATATTGACCCGCGGATGCTTGTTGGCAAGACCGATCAGTTCCCAGACATTGATTCCCAGTTTGTCGCAGATTATGGACAGCTCGTTGGCAAAGGCGATATTCACGTCGCGGGACGAATTTTCCACAAGCTTCGCCATCTCGGCGGTCTTGCTGTCGGTCAGGAATATCCCGCCGTTACAGAAGGTTTTGTAGAGGTCCTTAGCCTTTTCCGCGGAGGCCTTATCGACCCCGCCGATGATCCGGTCGTTGTCGACGAGCTCACGAATGATATGCCCGGGAAGCACGCGCTCGGGACAGTGGGCTACGTGAACCAAGGTGGAATTCAGGGTGCTGAATTTTGAATTAACAAGATCTGGACGCTGCTCGGCTATGATCTCCCCTATTCTCTCGGTGGTCCCGACTGGAGAGGTGGATTCCAGGATGACGAGATTTCCCTCCTGGAGAAACGGCGCGATCGCCCTGGTCGCGGCTTCGATGTAACTGATGTCGGGAATTTTTTCCGTGCGACCGGCGTCCGTCTTGAACGGGGTGGGAACCGCCAGGATGAAGGTGTCAGCCGCCTCGGGAACCAGCGAGGCACGCAAGTTCCCGCTGTTCACCGCGGATCGCACCAGGATATCCAGATCCGGTTCCACGATGTGGATATTGCCCGAGTTGATGGTATTGACTGCAGCCTCATTGATGTCGACACCCACGACCTGATGCCCCTTGGTAGCAAGCATGGACGCAGTGGGAAGACCGATATAACCCAACCCGACAACGACGATTTTCTGCAATTTTTTGTTCATGTTATCCAACTCCCCGTCTTAATTTATTACCTGATTAGCATCGCACCCCGCATATGCACAAACACCCCCTCTCCCTTGATGGGAGAGGGCTGGGGAGAGGGTGGAAAGCTCGCATAAGCCTCACCCTCCCCCAGCCCCTCCCATCAAGGGAGGGGAGAATGCCGAGCGGCAGATTGGTACTAATCAGCATTTATTATGAAAGTCGTCCCAACAAACTCTTCAGAGATTCAGCTATCCGCTGCGCTGCCATGCCGTCGCCATAGGGGTTATGCGCCATGGACATGGCCTGGTATGCTGCGCCGTCGTCCAGCAGGGTATTGGCCTCTTTGACAATCGCATCCCTGTCGGTCCCTACCAACAGCACGGTGCCGGCCTGTACCGCCTCGGGCCTCTCCGTGGTGTCGCGCATGACGAGGACCGGTTTGCCCAGAGAGGGTGCCTCCTCCTGCACGCCGCCGGAATCCGTGATGATCAGGTAGGATCTATTCATCAGATATACAAAGGGAAGGTAGTCGACAGGCTCAATGAGATGCACGTTGCCGATATTGCCGGCACCCAGGATGCGCTTGACAGGCTCCTGTACGTTGGGGTTCAGATGGACCGGGTAGAGGATCTCCACGTCCGGATTCCTCTGGGCGATTTCAGCCAGGGCAGAGCAGATGTTTTCGAAACCTGCGCCGAAGTTCTCCCTGCGGTGGCCGGTGACGAGCAGGAGCCTTTTGGCGGGATCGAGAAAAGAAAATTCCTGGGAAAACCTGCGGTCCAGTTCCGGGTCCCCGGCGATCATCCCGGAGACGGAGAGCAGCGCATCGACCACCGTGTTTCCTGTGACAACGATGTCGCCGTCTGCCACCCCTTCTCTGAGAAGATTCTGCCGCGACGCCTCGGTGGGCGAGAAATGGATGTCGGTGAGAGAACCGGTCACCCTCCGATTGATCTCCTCGGGAAAGGGAGCGAACTTGTCCCCCGTGCGCAGACCTGCTTCGACATGCCCGACTTTAACCCGCGCGTAATAGGCGGCGATAGAAGCGGCCATGGTCGTCGAGGTGTCGCCGTGCACCAGCACGATGTCGGGGCGCTCCTTATCGAGTACCGGTTTCAGGCCCTGCAGGACGTTGCAGGTAATATCGGTTAGGTCCTGACCGGGCTTCATGATGTTCAGGTCGTAATCCGGCTTGATCTGGAAAAGATTGAGCACCTGGTCCAGCATCTGGCGGTGCTGCGCGGTGACGCAGACCATGCTCTTGAATACGGCGGGATGTCTTTCCAGCTCCTTGACGACAGGAGCCATCTTGATCGCCTCGGGTCGGGTTCCGAACACAGAGAGAACTTTTATCATTAAATAATTTACCTTTCAAGCTCCATCCAGGGAGCAGATCTTTGGAACCGCCAGGATCCATTCAAGGGGACTGGCAGCTTTTAACGCGAAATTAACGCGAAATTAACTCTGGATTACCAAGTGGAATCATTGGGAGCATATCGGGCAGGATCATGTCGATTCAGCTGGCGTTCATCATTCACGGCAGTGGGGGAAGAGTGGCAAGATGTTTTTAGTGAATGTCATGATAAATGGTTACGCTCAATCTAAACGAGAGACGGCTGATGACAACCCCGGCTCTTTTCCAGAGGCAGCATCGCTGATGGTCCGTCAACTTACCATGTGGCTGGTGGTTTGGTCAACGACTCTAAGATTATCAAATGCTAACATCAAGAAGCCGAACCTCTGCATGACGTATTTTGACCTGCAAGATCGACAAGCATTCAAAACAGGCAGCAGGCGGCAGCGGTTAAAGCCGGTCATCCGAACATTGGCGCGGCCTATGAGCGGAGCATTCGGCGCAACACAACCTCGCCGTCATCAACCAATTCATCGGTAGGTTGTCGGAAACAATTGGAGGAGCACATGGCAAGCCATTCATGGGTAAGCACATCCATATCCTCGGCAAAATGATGGTAGCTGTCGATCCGGACCTTGGTTCCGATGCCCCATTCCTGGGCGACTTTGCTCACCGCAGTTCCGTGGCTGCAGAGGATGGGTACCCCGAAGAACGCCGACTCGAACAACTTGTTCGGTATCGCCAGACGCACATTGACAAAGGATGTATCATACGCCACGAAATTGACATCGATCTTCCGGTAGATATCGGGAAGATGCTCGGGATTGAGGAAAGTGCCGTGGTAATGAACGTTTTCCGCCCGGCAGGAGTCAATCACGTCGCGAGCCGCACCGTCGCCATAACATTCCACAGTACATCGAAGAGGATGATTGACGGCATACTCGACCAGCAGTTCCAATGGTCGCCGGAATCGAACATGCCCGACAAAACCTATTCTGATAGGACCGTCACCGAACGTTTTATGCGAGGGGCGGCAATGCTGCAACCGCCTGTTTATCTTGTTGTCGATGGTGAAGACCTTGTCCGCAGCGATGGCGTTGTGCCGCTTGAAGAATTCCTCATAAAAGAACTTCGAGGTGGTCACCAGACCGGAAACGTTCCCCATCAAGATCCGCTCGAGTACAGCGTACGGATACTCCCGCAACTCGGCGGTTCGCAGGTCGACAACCTCGTAGTACCCGCACGGTATCCCGACCAACTGAGCGAGCAACAGGCAATCGACGCTCATGGCGTAATAGGTGTAATCGCCGACATCAGGCAGCATCCGCCGAATCTTCTTCACGGAGCGCAGGATGGAAAAAAGCCGTGAAGCGTATTTTCGATTTTCCACCTTCTCCAGTGCGGTATAGGTCAAATCAGCCGGAAAACAGTTCTCCGTATAGTAGTCTCGGGTGAATGAAAAGATATGAACGGGGAGAATGGAATTGAGCTGCTGAGCTCGTTTATGGTAGATCGGTTCGTTGGCCGACGGGCATATCAGGGCGATACGAGACGGGGTTGGGGAAGGCTCTTCCAACACTGTACCAATCCGGTTGAAGCCTCTCATCGCGCAGCCCTGTAGCTTCCGCATCGGCGAAGTAGCTGTCTTCCTGGCAGAAGGTTCATTCCGGCACGATCCCTTTGCGTACCTTATCGGCACGCACTTCGACCTCTAGATGGGCCATCATGTCCTGGTAAATCCTCTCCGCATCGAATTTTTCCAGGTAGAGGCGTTCGCTCCCGGCGCGCATGGCATGCAGCATCGAGGGGTTGTCGAGTAAATGCCGCAGTTTCTCCACAAGTTGTTCCGGGTTTCCCGGCGCATAGGTGGCACTGCAACCATATTGCGCCAGCAGTTCTTCTGTTTCGCCCTCCAGGGTAGAGAGAATCGGCAGGCCGGCGGAAAGGTACTCGCCAAGTTTATTGGGATTGATCTGCAAGGCCCCTGCCACGTACGGCATGATGCCGATAGTCGAGACGCGAAGCAGATAGGCAATTTGTATCGGATTGAGCCAGCCCGTGAATACTATGTTTTTCAGCCCATGGGCCAGCGCGGTCATTTCTGAAAACGTCTCCCCATGGCCGCCGAGTACGAACTGCATTTGATCGATTCCTTTTTCCGAGCACTGCCGCGCTGCCTCCACAAGCATGGCCAAATCGTAGGTCCGTCCGAAGCTGCCGACGAAAAGACAGATCGTTTTGGCGGCATCGACTCCCATCTGCCGCAATGCAGCACCGGCCTCTTCGATTTCATGCCCTGCCGCACAGCTGCGCCGATATCCCAACGAAAAGACGCGGTCTGACGGGCACCGTTGTCGCTGCGCGTGCCTGAGGCCCAACTCCACATACCCCTCACAGATTCCCATAATCCCGTTGCACTCTCGGAAAACCTGACGCGTTTGACGGTACAAAGGAGCCAGCAGGACGCCGGCCAAAGGGCGCAGGATGGCGGGCATTACCCCGGCAAAGCTGTCCGGCCACGGATCACGCACATCGACCAACACCGGAACATCGTGTTTGGCGGCGTAGCGCACGCAGGCCAGGCACAGTTCTATCGACGGGAAGGCTGCGACAATAATATCGGGAGGAGGCACCTGACCTGAAGCTGAGGCAAATTTTGTCGCGATCATGCGGTGATCGCGCAGGCGCTTCAGGGAAACGTTATCCGTGTATCCGCAGGCATGCAGCATGCGTATGGTCAGGTGGTCGTTAAGATTGACGACGGTATCCTGCTGGAACAGATGGTGCTTCTGAAAGTGGTCGAAAGTCGTGGTCCACCAGGTTACCTGGTGTCCGTGTTCAGCCAATACCCGGGAAAAAGTGCCGGTCCGGAACAGGCGGTTGATGTTCGTTTCGACCTGCGGAACAGGCTCGCCGATTTTGACTAACCACACATTCATGCCATTACCTTGAGATTTTTGTTGCAGAAAGGACCGCAAAACTGTATCGCAGCGCCAGCTCCGCTTCGCCACGGTGTTACAGCGAATCGACCCATAGGCGCATTTTATGACATGACGGCACCAAATAGGCGCGAAAATACTCGGGGCTTCGCTCGCAGAGGGAGGTGAAGGCCGTTGTGAACTGATCGTACATCGCGAGATAGGTGTCCGGAAAAACCGACTCGCATGCCTGGTCCAACAGATCGCAAAAGCGCATATCCATCAGGTGCGCATAGTGCTCCTGACGGATGTTTTTCAAAAGCTCAGGTTCTTTGTGGTGATAGATCAGCGGAGCCCCGACGCTCAACATATCCCCTTTGATGTCGATGAGCTTTTTGCAGATATACCCTCCCCAGATATCGCCATATCGATCGATCCGCCAATGCGGAATCACCGGCTCGTTCATCGGAAGCTGATAGATGGCCGGAATCACCTCCCGCCGCATGATCATATTCATGGAGCAAAGTGACACCAGCGCTCCAGACTGAACCGCGACTTGCGGATAACGCAACGTGTAATCGTCGAATGAGTATTGTTCCAGATAGAGTTTATCGATGGCATTGACGTCGAATATGCCGTGCCACAGACCGAGATTGAAAACCACATTACCCCGGCAGGTTGTCGCGTAGCCGTAATCTTTGGGGAAAACGCGCTCCTCGTAGGGAAAACCACGCGGGTAGATATGATCCCCGAGTTGGCATAGATCGAGCGGATTGTAGAAGCGTCTGGCAGTTGTCGCTAACGGAAGCTCTTTATCGCCGAGGGAGTTTGTTGCCTGCTCATAGTACTGTCCGTTCACTTGGCAGTCGTCATCCAGACACACAACAACTTCATCTGGGCCACCTTCGCGATATGCGAACCATAAGCCGAGATCACGACAGGCGCCGTTTTTTCGGGGGATACAGGCTTCATAGCGACCAAGCAAGCGATGTCGATCCGAGTAATGCAGCACGGTCATGTTTGCCGCAGTGGGAGTGATGCGCTCCTCGTCGGAATCATCGACGACGACAATGCGGACATCGCTTTGTGCCAGAAGGGATTCGAGGTATTCGTTGTTGATATTGCGAATAGAGGGGATTATGACAATCATGACAATGCCACCTTTTTACCGATGCAGAGTGCAACAACATGCACATCTCAGATTGGTTACAACTGGACAGGCAAGATGGAGACCTTAACATGCATCAAGCTCAAGGTACCAGCACAATAGTGTCCGAGTAGTCTTGGGACACGTTACCCAAACTGTCCCGGAAGCGGACGTAGACGGTATTCACCCCCACCCCGACAAGCTTCGCCGATCTCGTCGTGGTGACCGATTCCCAAGGGTACCAATTAACGCCGTCCTTGCTAAGCTGCATGGAGGTAACCGGACTGACCCTGCCGGAAGAGGCGAGTCTCAGGGTGACGGTCTCTAAAACGGTGCTTTCCGCTCCGTCGTTGATCACAATGGAACCCGTTGGGGCCATATTGAGGGTTATGGAGTCAGAATAAACCTGGGAAACGTTTCCAGCGCCGTCGCGGAAACGGACGTATACGGTATTGACACCGTTGCCGCCGGCAAGCGTGATCGTTCTGGTCGCGGCAAACGGCTCCCAGGGATCCCAATTATTGCCGTCCTTGCTGAATTGCATGGAGGTAACCGGGTTGCCGTTCGCCAGCGCGGTGAGGCTAAGGGTGGCGCCAGGGACTTCGGTCACTTCCATGCCGCCGTTGATCGTTACGGAACCCGTGACGCCTTTCGGGTCGTTCCTCTGCAGGACAAGATTGTTCAGCCGGGAATTATCCGATCCCAGAGCGGCGTTTATGGTGAAAACCGCCGTTTCCCCTCTCCTTATGCCGCTATCCGGTTGAAAAACTGACGAGCCTGACAAAGGACCGCCGAAGACCCCGAGTTCATGCAGTAGCTGCACCTGGCGGAAGGCGGGGTGATTTGAGGGGACGTCGCTATATGCCGGCGTCAGCGGCGCGAGGGCGAGGTTCAGCTTCATGGCGGACGCAAGCAACACGGCGAAGTCGGCGCGGGTCGCAGGGGCGCCGGGATTGCCGACCGGGGGGAAGACGCCGAAGGCGTTGTTGAGAAGATATGCCAGCTCGACCCTGAGCATGGAGCCGTTCAGGTCGAAGCTACCCCCCCCATAGTTGATGATGCCGTAGATGAGGGCGAGCTGGATATGCTTCCAGTAAGGGTGGGAGGTCGGCACATCGGCGGGGTTGTAAAGTGCAAGGATGCACCCCTCTTCGAGGAGCTTACACTGTACGTCGACAGGCTTGACCTGCCTGGGCGGGACCTGCTGCTGCACGGCAACCGCCGCCAGGGCGCCGGCGGCCTGGCCGGTCATCATGGTGATGGGCTGCAACCGGATGGCGCTGGTCACCAGTCGCGAGGCGGAAAGGTTCTTCTCAGCCATCAGAAGTCCGTCCACCGTCTCCGGGATAAAAGTCTCGAACGGCACCTGAAATGCCCCACCCGCCTGGTTCCAATCCGTGCCGACGTCCTCCGGCCTGTCGCCGCAGTCGAGATCGACGGACGATACCCCGCCGTGAATGTCGTAGGGATAATCCGCCACCGCGAGAGAAGAAGGGAAGTTTTTCAAGGCCACCTTTCCGTCGCGTTTGGTATCCTGAGCGGTCAGGGTCATGATGCCGATCGCCCTGCGACTTTCCCTTACGTAGGGGATGACAGGGAAATGTCGCTCTATGGCGGCGTACTGAGGTGGCAGATCAGGGCATACATTTTCCTCGCGGGTGTAGGGAGTGTCGTACCCTTCATCGGACGCCACCGACCAGTTTCTCAGTCCCAGCTCGTTCTGGAAGTAATAAAGCACCTGGAGTGTTTTCCGCTTGGCCGCACAGTTCACCTGCTTTCTGTAAGCGGGGTCTTCCAGGTATCTGACGGTCGCCGCGTAATCGTTGCGGCTGCCGGCGTTGATACCGGACCTGGTGATGTCCCGGTAATACCCGACGCTCGCATCGTAATTGGCGGGGTTGGTCGAGTCCGGCATGCCGCGCCAGGTATTCTGAAAGGCAAAGCTCATCGGCTTGGTATAGTCGAGCCCCCCTCCCTGGTAGAAGAGGTCTCCTCGTGTGCCGTCCAGGGTGACCCAAGATCTGAACGAGTCCAACGCACCCGCATAACCGGCAGGTGGGGATGGGATCAGCAGTTGAGGGTCCATGCCGGCCGGGTACTTCCTTATGACCGCCGTCCAGGTTATGGGGTTTAGTTTGGCGAATGTGTCGATGGCATCGCTGGTCGATTTTCCCGCCCGGTACCTGGCGGCGGTGAGCGGCAACAGGTCGCCGTATTCGGTCGCGTCTATCGCTATCTTGCTCTCTATCGATATGCCGTTGCTAAGTACGACGCCTGTCACGGCATTTCCGGTGGCAAGCGTATTGGTCACCTTGGCGCGCAGGTAGAGATCGAGTGTCGGACCGGAAGCGGCACCTCCGCCTGGGAGCATACGGTAGAGGATCTTCTGGCCGAGGTGCGGTTCGAAGGCGATCGACGAGGGCATATAGTAGGCTGTCCCCGTTGATTTTCCCATGGCTGCATAATGTTGCTTGACCAGGTCGACGAACTCACGGTAGATGCCGGAGCGGTTATCCTCCTGCAGGAAGTGCCCCTCGTCCAGGGAAGTGACCGCTGCCGCCGTCATCTGTCCGCCGATCCAGTCGGTCTCTTCCAATAGCGCCACCCGCATGCCCATGCGGGCCGCCTGGATGGCGGCGGAAACGCCGCCGGTGCCGGCTCCGACCACCACCAGGTCGTACTGGGCAGCTCCGCCCAGGCGGGCAAGCTCCAGCGACTTCGAGACCAAGGCGTCCTTTACCAAAGTAATGTTCCCGGCTGACGGCCGATAGCCCGGCTTTGTCACAGAGATGGAGCTGTCCCAGTACTGCACGCCCGTGAAAGAGCAGGAACCATCGGCACCGGTCACGGCGGCACGGTCACCGATCCGCACCGTAGCGCCTGAGAGCGGCGTTCCCGTACTGGCATCGGTGATGGTGACTTTTGCTGCCGTCGCGGTGACGGAAGGGTCGGAAGGGACGACAGGTTTGTCCAGCGCGAGACCATCCACCTTTACCGTGCCGCTTCGAATCAGCAGCCGCCCTTTTATTGTTGTCTCACCTGATTTCGACATGAAACCGGCATCGTATCCTCCCTTGAAGGTAACGCTTACCTGCCGGTTACATACAAGGTCGCCGTTGACGATGGGGATTGCCCGCGCCTGGATGACTGCATTGTTGGCTGCGGCTGCATACGCTGCGGAAAACAGGCTGTAGTTCGCCCCCCCCGATATCCTTAGCGGCGAAACGGCGCGAAAGTTTGCCGTCACCGTTTTGGCGCCGTTCATGGTGACGCGGCAATCGTCACCTATAACGGTGCAGGGGCCACTCCAGCCGTCAAAAAGAGAGTTGACGTCCGGGGTAGGCATCAAGGTTACCATCGTGTTCTCCACAAACTCCGCGGGGGAACAGGTTGTAGCCGTGCTGCATGACGTGGCGCCGTTGACTGAGCCCCCGCCGGATCCGCCAAAGCCCAAGGTTAAGGCATAATAGTTGTCGAATTGCGCTGCGAATCCAGGTGTGACCAGCATTAAAGCGGATATCATGGTGATCGCGAAACTTGTAAAAATTGTTTTCATAAAATCATTGCCCTTATCTAAGAGAAAATGTCCTGCTGTCACCCACGTAACGTAGCTTACTCCAACCGGCAATAGCCCTTGTCTACTCTGGCTGTCCCCCGGGGAAATACTCTTCTCATCCAGATTATTAGGATGTTGCATATCGCAGATATTTGTGCAGCCAGCTGTTTGAGCAATTCCGTTGAGTATATCTTTGAGTGTGCAGTATTTTAAGGGGTGGAAAGATATTTCAAACAACAAAGGTGAACCGAGACAGCAAATTATCTCGGAGTTTGCCTGACAACGGTTTCGGGCTGAGCGGGCTAAAGTTGGCGCACGCTCAAGCTAAAGGTTCCCCTCATACCACGACAGCGCCTCTGCGATCCCCTGTCTTATGGTATGGGTCGGCACATAGCCGAGCAGCCTGCCGGCCTTGCCGATATCCGCCTGGGAATGCATCACGTCGCCGGCACGGAAATCCCGGAAAACGGGCTCTTCCCCTTTCAATCCGGGATGCCTCTCGGCAAGCCCGTCGCGCAGCAGTGCGAAGAGCTCTACCAGGCTGGTGCGCGCGTTGACTGCCACGTTGTAGACCTGGTTCACCGCCTCGGCACGATCGGCGGTCGCCGCCAGCAGGTTGGCCTGCACCGCATTTTGCACGTAACAGAAGTCTCGGCTGGTCTCCCCGGTCCCGTTTATGTAGACCGGCTCCCGACGCAAAAGGGAGGCGACCCACTTGGGAATCACCGCCGCGTAGGCGCCGTCCGGGTCCTGCCTCGGGCCGAACACGTTGAAATAGCGCAGCCCGGTGGACTCAAGGCCGTAGCAGCGCGCGAAGACGTCCGCATAGAGCTCGTTCACGTACTTGGTGACGGCGTAGGGCGAAAGCGGCCGCCCGATCAGTTCCTCGACCTTGGGCAGTCCAGGATGGTCACCGTAAGTGGAACTGCTGGCGGCATAGACGACCCGCTTAACGGCGGACTCCTTGGCGGCGACCAGCATGTTCAGGAAACCCGTGACGTTGCTCGCATTGGAGGCGATCGGATCGTCTATGGAGCGAGGCACCGAGCCCAGGGCAGCCTGATGCAGGACGTAATCGACGCAGGAGCAGGCCGCATGGCAGGTGGCCAGATCGCGGATGTCGCCCTCGATGAAGCGAAACCGCTGCCACTGGTCGGCGCCCACCAGCGCCTGCACCTCGTCCAGGTTTCTCCGCTTCCCCGTGGAGAAGTTGTCAAGCCCCACCACCTGCTGTCCCAGCCTCAGCAACTGTTCAAGAATGTTCGAACCGATAAAGCCGGCGCAGCCGGTTACCAGCCATTTTTTCGGGCGGCAGCGGAGCTCCTTTTGGAGTTCACCATAACTGTTCATCAAAAAGTCCCCCAGGTCTTGCCCATAAGCGCCAAAGCCGCGTCCCTGCCTGCTGCACCAGGTCCCGGTCGAAGATGCACTTCACATCCACAGGGTTCGCCGGCATCAATGCGGCGAGCTGAACCGTTGACAGCTGTGTGCCACTGCCACGACCACCGCAGCAGCGGGCGCACAGAATTTCTGGCCCCGCACTTAGCATGGTTAGGCTGGATTAATAACACGTCGACATCTATATGGTCAACAAATCTAAGATTATCGAGGCTTAAGATTAAAAAGCAGGACCATATCCGAATAACAAAAGGAAGCCATTACCCGAAAAATATGGTAATGGCTTCCTTCTTCAGCTTTAAACAATCAACAGCTAAGGCGTGTATTGTATGGTGTCTGAATACACAGATGAGACGTTGCCTATGACATCTTTGAATCGTACATAGAAGGTTTTAGTACCAGCCCCAGGCAGTAGCACGTTTGCGATCCGGGTCGTGCTGTAAGTTTCCCACGAATACCAGGTCACATTATCCTTACTGAATTGCATGCCGGTGACTCCATTGGCGTCACTTGCAGACAAGGTCAAGGTGACCGTCACGCTGGCCGTTGTTGCCGCTGCGCCGTTGATTACGATGCTACCGGTCGGTGCTGTCTGGTCCAGCGTAATGGACGCTGAATAGGTCGGGGTAATGCGCCCTAAGGTATCCATATACCTGACACTGTTGGTCTTTAGGCCGTCGCCGGCGGAGAGCCTTACGGTTCGAGTCGTGGCATATGGTTCCCAGGCCACCCAGGTGGTGCCGCCGTCCTTGCTGAATTGCATCTGACTGATGCCGATAAGCGAGGTGGCCGACAGGTTGAGAGTCACGCTTGTGACGTTGGTAAGGGCCGCCCCGCCGTTAATCTGGATGCTGCCGGTCGGCGGCGCGGTGCTGAGGGTGATGGAATCCGAATAGGCGACGGAGACGAAGCCGATGGTATCGACGTAACGGACGGCGACTGTCTTCACGCCGTCACCGGCAGGTGTAAGAGCTACGCTCCTCGTGGTGGCATACGGCTCAAGTCTGCTCCAGGTTAAGCCGCCGTCCTTGCTGAACTGCATCTGGGTGATGCCAAGCGGCGAGGTGGCCGACAGGGTGAGGTTTGCCGACGTCGAACTGGTAGCGGCTGCTCCACCGTTGATCACGATGGTTCCGGTCGGCGGCGCCGTAAGGGTTATCGAATCTGTGTAACTGGCCGAAATTCTTCCCGATGCGTCCTTATACTTCACGCTGATCGTCTTGACCCCGTCGCCACCTGGAGCAAGTGTCACCGTACGGGTTGTGGCGTACGGTTCCCAGCCAAACCAGGTGGTACCGCCATCCTTACTGAACTGCATCTGGGCGATCCCTACCGGCGAGGAGGCCGACAGGGCAAGGGTGACCATCGATGAGGTGGTAAAAGCCGCTCCGCCGTTGATCACGATGGACCCTACCGGCGGACTGGTGTTCAAGGTGATGGAATCGGTGTAGATCGCGGATAGATATCCTGCAGCGTCCTTGTACCTGACACTGACCGTCTTGACCCCGTCACCGGCCGGAGCCAGCGTTACGCTGCGTGTGGTGGCGTAGGCTTCCCACATCGACCAGGTGCTGCCGCCGTCCTTGCTGAACTGCATCTGGCTGACGACGACCGTCGACGAGGCCGACAGGGTGAGCGTTACGGTGTATGAAGCGGTAACGGCTGCTCCTTGGTTGATCACGATGCTCCCGGTGGGGCCCACCACACACTGACCGCTAACCCATCCGCTGTCGGCCATGCCGGACTTCACCGCCTTGACACGATAGTAGTAGGTGCCGTTGGTCTTGCCTGCGTAACTTACCGGCGAAACGGCGTTGACCGTTTCGGTAAAGGTGGCGAAATTGGCCACCGTCGACTCCTGCAGCGTGTAGCTTGCCCCTGCGGTACCCGAAGAGCCCCACGAGACCTGGTAGTTCCCGGTGCTGTTCGTGGCAGGTACGGTAAGCGATGCAGGCGCGGCGGCGACTCCGTCGATGATTACCGTGGTGCTGGCCGTGGCGACTCCGCCATTGGCATCCGTCACCTGAAAGGTCATGGTGTGCGTGCCGGTCCCAAGGATCGTCAGCAGTACAGCGTAGCTGACAGACGGGTTCGCCGTGAACAGGTCGTAGCCCCCCCTGTTGTCAATGTTCCAGGCATAACTGAGCGGGGTCGCGTTGCAAGAGTCAGCGGTGTCGGTTCCGGACCCATTCAGCGTGAGGGTCATCCCGGACGATATGGCATAGGGCCCACCGGGAATCGCCGTCGGGTTGTGGTTCACGATGTTGACCGTCTTGGTGACTTGCGACGTTTCGCCGGTGGCGCTGTTTATTACGGTCAAGGTGACCGGATAGCTCCCGACGGGCAGTGTGGTGCTGACGGTGCTGGTGAGATAGTTCGTGCCGTTGATGAGCCAGCTGTAGCCGGTGACGGCGCCGGTGGAGGTGCTGGCGAAGCTTACCGTTTCGCAGAAGCCGATGTCGGGGCCTGCGGCCGAGCCGGTGGCACTGAAGTCGGCCGTGAGCGACCCGGTCACGGCGACGGCCAGCGGCGCTGAATAGGCCACCCCGCCGCGGCTGTCGGTCACCCTGGCGGTCACCAGATAGCTTCCCGCAGGGACGTTGGTCCAGTTGAAGGTGGAGACGGTTCCTGGCGTCGCCGCAGTGCCGATCAGTGTCGCGCCGCTGAAGAAGTCGGCCTGGGTTATGGTGAGCCCGGCCGGCAGGGATACCACGCTGGCGCTCAGGTTGACGCTCGCCGGAGCTGTGAAAGCCGGACCGTTGGTTGCGGCGAGGCTGACCGTGAGCGGGCTTGCCACGGAGGAGAAGGTGGACCCTTTGGCGTTGAACGCCTCCACCTTGTAGCTGTAGGCCGTGCCGGCAACTACCGCGGTATCCGTGTAGCTTGTGCTGTTGGCCCTGAGATTTGCGGCGTTCAGCTGGGTGAAGGCGCCTCCGCTTGTGGAGCGGTACACGTTGAAGCCGACCTCGTTGGCGGGGTCCCCGAAGCTTGCGAAATTCGTGTAGCTGACCGGCGTCGGGTCGTTCCAGCTCACCACGACGTTGGCGCCGCTGGGCGCCGCCGTGGCGGTAAAGGCGGCGGGGACAGTCGACTCGACCTTCAAGACCACCGGGCGCATCATGTCCATCTCCTCATGGCTCAGGATGTGGCAGTGCCATACGTACTCCCAGCCGAAATCGTAGAGGACGTTGGTGACCAGTGGGGTCCGGGGCTGGCCGGTGCGCCAGTCCACGCTGTTGAAGCCCATGGTGGAATCTAGCGGGATGGCCGGGTTGAGCGGCCGCAGGCTGTTGGCGATGCCGAAGGGGAGCGCAGGGGCACGCGGCCGGACGGCGACGATGGTGTCCATCAGCGGGCTGATCTTGACGGTATCCTTCCACCCCAGCTCGTTTTGCTCAGGCATCAGTATCTGGCCGTCCCAGCCGACCCGGTTCACCAGCTGCACGTCGAAGATATGGAAGTGGATCGGGTGGGTATCGACCCCGTTGTGGGAGATCTTCCAGATCTGGGTGCCGTCGGCCAGGTCCGTGGTGTTGGGGACCACGGCAACGTTGAACTGCGTGGAGTTGTTGACGGTCTCGGTGGGGAGGTCGGAGAAACCGTACAGCACCAGGAGCGCGTTCAGGTTGGTCGGGTTGGGAAGCTGCATGGCCAGGTTGCCGCTCATGCGGCCGTAGACCGGATCGAAGGATTCGCCCATCTCGTCGTGGATCCCCTTGGGCTCCATCGGGACCACCACCAGCTCGCCGGCCAGCGTCACGAAGTTCAGGGACTGGTCGTTGATCTGCGATATCCCCTGCCACGGGTAGTTGGGGGGGAAGTAGGAGTTGTGGTACGCCTCGGAGTAGGCGGTCTGACCGACGATGATAGGATCCTGCGACCGCTCGAAAAGCGATTTTGCCGGCGCCGGGTTCACCGCGGTGGCCGGGGCCTGGGCGGTGAACTCGTGCTCCAGGTTCAGCCGGTTGAAGCTGTAAGCGGCATCGGTGCCGGCGGTAGGCCGGACGATGACCTGCATCACGGTGCGGGTGTTGGGGGCGTAGCCGACCAGCGGCCCGGTGCCCCCTTCCCAGATGCCCAGGGCCTGGTTGAAGACGCCACCGGTGCCGTAGCCCCCGTTTTCCCGCAGGTCAGGCGCACCGGTGAAATAATCGTAAGCAGCCACGCGTGCCGGCCAGGCGGCCGGGGCGTCGTTGTAGAGGATCAGGGTCTTGCCTGCGTAAGCGCTGAAGTCGACGATCACGTCGGCACGCTCGGCCGGTCCCAGGGCAAGCCCCATCTTGTCGACGGTGCCGACCCAAAAGGCGGTCGGATCGGTGAAATAGACGATCGGCTGCGGGTTGATCTGCACCGGCTTGGGCAGGAAGCCCCCTTCGGTGCCGATCTGCAGGAAGCTCGGCCCCATCAATGCGGGATCCGGTACGCCGCCGTCGCGGCCGTCCACCGGCCAGTCAGCCGGCCAGCCGTTGGCTTGGGCCAGCTCGGCTGATGCCGGCAGCATCTTCACTTCGGTCCTGTTCGAGCGGCCGGCTGCCAGGAGCCTGGCATCGGGGCTCACCTGGGCCGGGTCCGCCTGGTAGAAGGAGAGGTTCCAGAACCGGTCGCTCGCCGCATTGAGGATGCGGAAGCGGTAGGCACGGGGATCGACGGTGAGCGTGGGGAAGGCGGTGCCGTTCACCACGGCCGAGTCCTGGAAGGCCTCCATACCCATCGAGACGTTGGGCGTCCCAGGGATCTTGGTGGGCTGGCCGGGGGTCTGGCACTGGGCCAGGATCACCGGGTTGGTGCTGCTGCAATCCTGGTCGTAGTACGGGTTGTCCACCGGCCCCTTCTTGACGGCGGTGGCCGGGAAGAACCAGGGGCCGTACATCCAGCGGCCGAACGGGTTCACCCCTCCGAATCCGGCGGCAAGGGTCTGGGCAGGCATGTAGACATGCGGCAGCCAGAGATCGCCGGTCACCGGCGGCCGGGCCCCGTTCACCAGCACGCCGCTCCCCCAGTTCCAGAGCGGGTCCGTGACCCGGACCTGGGTGGTCGGCTGTCCGGTCATCGGGTGGTTCACCGGCGTCGCATCGACGTAGGTTTTGTCCTGGATGATCAGCGGGATCTGGTCGGGCGGGATGATGCCGCGGCTGACCAGGTCCTGCTCGTACTGGTCGGTGATCAGGTAGCCTGCGGCCTCCCCTGCATAGACGTTCAGCCGGGTGATGCCGAAGGCGTGGTCGTGGTAGAACATCAAGCGGGCGCTCTGCTGGTTGGAGTAGTAATAGGTCGACGAGCCGTCGCCCGGGTCGGGCATGTCGGGTACGTTCTGCAGGCTGACCCCCTTGGTGAAGGGGGTGATCTCCTCGACGGGGGTGATCCACTGATGCGGCGTGCCGTCGCTGATCCAGGGGGTGCGGCCGCCGTGCAGGTGGATCGCGGCGCGGTTCTGGGTGAAGCTCGCGCAGGTGTTCGGCTCGACCGTGTTGTCGCAGGCGGCACCCTGGCCGCGCGCGGCGCCCGGATAGGCAGGGCCGGTCCCGGCCCCCATAACGGTCGTGTCGACCGGAATGAAGAGGTTGCCGGCGGAGCCTGCCGGGAGCCTGTTGGTGAACTTGATGCGCACCGGGCGGTCGCGTTCGGAGACGATGCTCGGGCCCAGGTAACGGACCGGGTCCGGGGTGAGGCCAACGCCGGCCGCCGTGTCGGCGGCGCTGCAGGTATGCTGGTCCACGCCGCACTTGTTCTGGCTGGGGAGTGTGCCGGCCGAGATGTTGGTGCCGCGGTTCACCTGCCGGTAGCCGCGCAAAAGCGTGCCCGGGGCGGGGAGGTCGGAGTGCATCCGCTGCTTGAATTCCACCAGCTCGATCTCGTAGTAGTCGGAACCGGGATAGGTGGTGATGTCCGGCTTGGCCACCGAGAGGTACTGCCCCAGGTTGTTGGCCTTGGCGCTGCCCAGACCCGGGAGCGTGTCGACGAATTTGGCCAACGGTGGGCTGTTGGCCCAGTTGGCCGTGGTGTAGTAATCGGGGGTGGCCGGGTTGCCTTGGGCATCGAGCGGTCCGGAGGGGATGGGAGGAACCGTACCAGCTAAGGCTAGCTGCGGGATACTGCAGATGCAGATTAGGACCAGCATCAGTCCCGATCTCAACCAATTAGTCGTCGTTCGACTCCTCATGTTCGCTCTCCTTTAACACGTAAACTGGACAGGTTGAACCAACGGATGCGGAATACCGGAAAGGGATAAAGACTGATTCTTGAAGCAAACCTTCGACCCATGGCCCGCGGATGACGCGCTTGCACGCCGAAGCGCTTCAGCGCGCAGGTGTGTTCAAGGCCTCGGGTTTTCATCCGCCGTGATCAGCCTCTATTTGCTGTTGCTGCTGCCGGGATTCAGGTTTTCGACGGCCTTCTTGGCCTGGTGAACCTTCAATCGCTCCGCCTTGAGCGCAGCCGCCGCAGCTTTGCGCTTCTCGGGTGTGACCCGCTGCTGCTGTTGCTTACGTACCATCTCACGCTTCGCTGCCAATTCAGGTGTCATGGGCGCTCCGCCGGAGGCAAAGGCCAACCCTCCTGCCAGCGCTAGTGCCATGAAGACAAACACGCCCGCTCTCCCCTGTTTGCGAAGTTCCATTTCGTCCTCCTTTGCTACGTTCTTTCAGCGGTTCAGTACCTGGACAGGTTGATACTGCACAAGTTTTCAAATATTATAGTGTAAATAAAAAAATTTTATCTTAAACTGTCACAGCGTCAAGGCACTAATGCATACAATTGTCCCCAACATGAGAATGGGCTCACCGACGTTGCACTTTTACTAGCTGAAGCTTGGCTGATACTCCTGGGGAGTGCAGCGTACTGACACTTCGCACATCTAGCAGACAGGAGCCGCCCCATGCTAACTCTCCACCCCCTCCCCTGTCCCATTCAGTACCTCCCCTTGTGACAGAAACGACAAAGGCCCGGCAAAAACAACGCCGGGCCTTCTTCCATATTTTTCGAACGAGGCAAACCGCCTACTGTGCAAAGAAGAAAGCCACTACCCGAACAACAGGTAGTGGCTTTCTGGGTCAGCTTTCAACGGACAACAGTGAACGGTTAAGGCGTGTATTCTATGGTGTCTGAATACACAGATGAAACATTGCCTATGACATCTATGAATCGCACATAGAAGGTTTTAGTACCAGCGCCAGGCAGCAGCACGTTTGCGATCCGTGTGGTGTTGTAAGTTTCCCACGAAAACCAGGTCACATTATCCTTACTGAATTGCATGCCGGTGACTCCATTGGCGTCACTTGCAGACAAGGTCAAGGTGACCGTCACGCTGGCCGTTGTTGCCGCTCCTCCGTTTATCACGATGGAGCCCGTCGGTGCTGTCTGATCCAGTGTTATTGATGCGGTATATGTCAAGGAGATGCTGCCTTCTGTATCCATATACCTGACGCTGATGGTCTTGAGGCCGTCGCCAGCAGGAGCGAGCGATACGGTTCGAGTCGTGGCATACGGTTCAAAGGTAGTCCATGTAGTACCGCCGTCCTTGCTGAATTGCATCTGACTGATGCCGACCAGCGAGGTGGCCGACAGGTTGAGAGCCACGCTTGTGACGTTGGTAACGGCTGCTCCGCCATTAATCAGGATACTGCCGGTAGGCGGCACGGTGCTGAGGGTGATGGAATCCGAATAGGCGGCGGAGACGAGGCCGATGGCATCGACATAGCGGACGGCGACTGTCTTCACGCCGTCACCGGCAGGTGAAAGAACTACGTTCCTCGTGGTGGCATACGGCTCAAGTGCTGTCCAGGTTGAGCCGCCGTCCTTGCTGAACTGCATCTGAGTGACGGCGCCGTTTAAGGAGGTTGCCGACAGCGTCAAGTTAGCCGCGGCCGAACCGGTAAAGGCGGCACCGCCGTTGATCACGATGGACCCGGTGGGCGGCACCGGCAGGTTCACCGTGATGCTAGCCGTGTAAGCCAGCGACACGGTCCCCAGTTGATTCTTGTAGCGGACCGTGGCAGTCCTGACGCCAGTTCCCGAAGGAAGCAGCGTGAAGCTGCGGCTGGTGGCATACGGCTCGAGCGCTGTCCAGGTCACGCCGTTGTCGGTGCTGAACTGCATCTCGGTAACCGGCTCTGTGTCGGTTGCGGAAAGTGTGAGATTGACGGTCGAGGAAGAGGCGGTTGCAGCCCCGCCATTGATCTGGATGGTGCCGACCGGCAAATTGGTGTCCATGACGATAGTGGCCGAGGCCGGGGCCGACAGATTGCCTGAAGAGTCCCGGTAACGGACAGCTACGGTCTTCACACCGTTACCCGCCGGTGCGAGGGACACCACACGGGTCGTGGCGTAATTCTCCAACCTGGTCCAGGTTAATCCGCCATCCTTGCTGAACTGCATCCGTGTAACACTGCCGCTGGATGTTGCAGCGAACAGGGTAAGGGTGACCGATGCGGTGTTGGTGGAGGCCGCCCCGCCGTTGATCAGGATGGTGCCGCTGATCCTGGGCGTGGTGAGGGTCGCCACGTTGGAGACGATGGAATTGCCGGCAGCGTTGTAGGCGCTGACGCGGTACGAGTAGGTGCTGTTCAGCGCTGCCGTCGCGTCGACATAACTGGTCGCGTTGGCCAGCGTCCTGCCGATCAGCGAGTAGGCACCGTTTCCGGTACGGCGCTCGACGTTGAATCCGATCTCGCCACTGGGGTCGCCGAACCCGGTGCCGGCCTGGTAATCGACCGGTGTCGGGTCGTTCCAGGAGACCTGCACCTGCAACGGGCCGACACTTGCTGCGGTCAAACCGGTCGGCGCGGACGGCACGTTGTTCACCACGTTCAATACGATCGGGCGCATCATGTCCATCTCTTCATGGCTCAGGATGTGGCAGTGCCAGACGTACTCCCAGCCGAAGTTGTACAGGACGTTGGTGACCGTTTCTGGACGCGCCTCCCCGGTCTGCCAGTCGACGCTGTTGAAGCCCATGGTGGAATCGAGCGGGATGGCCGGGTTGAGCGGCCGCATGCTGTTGGTGATGCCGAATGGTAGCCCGGGCGCGCGCGGCCTGACGGCGACGATGGTGTCCTCAAGCGGGCTGATCTTGACGGTGTCCTTCCACCCCATCTCGTTGGGTTCGGGCATCAGGATCTGCCCGTCCCAGCCGACCCGGTTGATCAGCTGCACGTCGAAGATGTGAAAGTGGATCGGGTGCGTGTCGACCCCGTTGTGGGAGATCTTCCAGATCTGCGTGCCGTCGGCCAGGGTGGTGGTGTTCGGAAGCACGGTAACCTGCACCTGGGTGGAGTTGTCGATGGTCTCGGTGGGGAGATCCGAGAAACCGTACAGCACCAGGAGCGCGTTCAGGGTGGTCGGGTTGGGGAGCTGCATGGCGAGGTTGCCGCTCATGCGCCCGTAGACCGGGTCGAAGGAGGCGCCCATCTCGTCGTGGATCCCTTTGGGCTCCATCGGGACCACCACCGGCTCGCCGGCCAGCGTCACGAACTGCAGCGAGTTGTCGTTGATCTGCGATATCCCCTCCCACGGGAAGTTGGGCGGGAAGTACGAGTTGGGATAGGCCGTGGAGTAGCCGGCCTGTCCCACGATGATCGGCTCCTGGGCGCGCTCGAAGAGCGTCTTGACCGGGGCGGGGTTCACCGCGGTGACCGGTGCCTGGGAGGTGAATTCCTTGTCGAGGTTACCCCTGTTGAAGCTGTACTCCGGGTCGGTACCCGTCGAGGGCCTGACGATGACCTGCATCACGGTGCGGGTGTTCGGGGCGTAGCCGACCAGCGGTCCCGTGCCGTTCTCCCAGACACCGAGGGTCTTGTTGAAGGTGCCGCCGGTGCCGTAGCCGCCGTTTTCCCGCTGGTCGGGCGCACCGGTGTAATAATCGTAAGCGCCCACGCGGGCCGGCCAGGCAGCCGGGGCGTCGTTGTAGAGGATCAGGGTCTGTCCTGCGTACTGGCTGAAGTCGACGATCACGTCGGCACGCTCTGCGGGTCCCAGGGCAAGCCCCATCTTGTCCACGTTGCCGACCCAGAAGGCCGTCGGATCGGTGTTGTAGGTGATGGGCTGCGGTTCGATGTCAACCGGCTGGGGGAGGAACCCCCCTTCGGTGCCGATCTGCAGGAAGCTCGGCCCCCTGAAGGCGGGGTCGGGTACGCCGCCGTCGCGGCCGTCCACTGGCCAGTTTTCCGGCCAGCCGTTTTGCTCGGCGAGAAAGGACGATGCCGGCATCATCTTCACTTCGGTCTTGTTGGAGCGGTTGGACGCCAGGAGCCTGGCATCGGGGCTCACCTGAGCCGGGTCCGCCTCGTAAAATGAGAGGTTCCAGAACCGGTCGCTGGCCGCATTGAGGATGCGGAAGCGGTAGGCCCGCGGGTCGACGGTCAAGGTCGGGAAAGCTGTGCCGTTCACCACGGCGGAGTCCTGGAACGCCTCCATGCCCATGGAAACGTTTGGTGTTCCCGGGATCTGGACCGGTTGGCCCGGCGTGCTGCAGTTGGCGTAAACCTGCGGGAACGGGCTGGAGCAGTCCGCGTCGTAGTAGGGGTTGGCGACGGGCCCCTTCTCGACCACGGTGGCCGGGTAGAACCAGGGGCCGTACATCCAGCGGCCGAACGGGTTCACCCCGCCGAATCCGGCTACTGTGCTCTGGGCCGGCATGTAGACATGCGGCAGCCAGAGGTCGCCGGTCACCGGGGTACGGACCCCGTTCACCAGGGTACCGCTCCCCCAGTTCCAGAGCGGGTCGGTGGTGCGGACCTGGGTGGTCGGCTGGTCCGTCATCGGATGGTTCACCGGCGTGGCGTCCACGAAGGTCTTGTCCTGGATGATCAGCGGGATCTGGTCCGGGGGCACGATGCCGCGGCTGACCAGGTCCTGCTCATACTGGTCGGTGATCAGGTAGCCTGCGGCCTCCCCTGCATAGACATTCAGCCTGGTGATGCCGAAGGCGTGGTCGTGGTAGAACATCAAGCGTGCGCTCTGCTGGTTGGAGTAGTAATAGGTTGCCGAACCGTCGCCCGGGTCGGGCATGTCGGGTACGTTCTGCAGGCTGACCCCCTTGGTGAAGGGGGTGATCTCCTCGGCGGGGGTGATCCACTGGTGCGGCGTGCCGTCGCTGATCCAGGGGGTGCGGCCGCCGTGCAGGTGCAGGTCGGCGCGGTTCTGGGTGTAGCTCGCGCAGGTGTTCGGCTCGACAGTGTTGTCGCAGGCGGCACCCTGGCCGCGAACTGCGCCGGGATAGGCAGGCCCGGTCCCGGCCCCCATCACGGTCGTGTCGACAGGAATGAAGAGGTAGCCGTCGGAACCTACCGGGAGCTTGTTGGTGAACTTGATGCGCACCGGGCGGTCCCGTTCGGAAACGATGGTCGGACCCAGGTAACGGACCGGGTCCGGGGTGAGCCCGGCGCCGGGGGCCGTGTCAGTTGCGCTGCAGGCATGCTGGTCGACACCGCACTTGTTCTGGCTGGGGAGCGTGCCGGCCGAGATGTTGGTGCCGCGGTTCACCTGCCGGTAACCGCGGAAAGTGGTGCCCGGAGCGGGGAGGTCGGAGTGTACCCGCTGCTTGAATTCCACCAGCTCGATCTCGTAGTAGTCGGAACCGGGATAGGTGGTGATGTCAGGCTTGGCGACCGAAAGGTACTGTCCCAGGTTGTTGGCCTTGGCACTGCCAAGACCCGGGAGCGTGTCGACGAATTTGGCCAGGGGGGGGCTGTTGGCCCAGTTGGCCGTGGTGTAGTAATCGGGAGTGGCCGGGTTGCCTTGGGCATCGAGCGGTCCGGAGGGGATGGGAGGGGCCGTCCCTGCCACGGCGAGCTGTGGAATACTGCAGATGCAGAGCAGGACGAGCATCAGTCCCGATCTCAACCACTTAATCGTCGTTCGACTCTTCATGTTTGCTCTCCTTTGACACGTAGACTGGACAGGCTGAACCAACGGATGCGGATTACCGGAAAGGGATAAAGACTGATTCTTGAAGCAAACCTTCGACCCATGGCCCGCGGATGACGCGCTTGCACGCCGAAGCGCTTCAGCGCGCAGGTGTGTTCAAGGCCTCAGGTTTTCATCCGCCATGATCAGTCTCTATTTGCTGTTGCTGCTGCCGGGATTCAGGTTTTCGACGGCCTTCTTGGCCTGGTGGACCTTCAATCGCTCCGCCTTGAGCGCAGCCGCTGCTGCTTTGCGCTGTTCCGGGGTAACCCGCTGCTGCTGCTGTTTGCGTACCATCTCCCTCTTCGCAGCCAACTCCGGAGTCATCGGTCCCTCACCGGCGGCAAGGGCGAGTCCGCCAGCCAACGAAGCTGCCACGACCACTACCACTGCCACAGTGCCGACTTTTAGTTTATTCATGCTGCTCTCCTTTTTTTGATGTGGCTTTAATGAGCGTATATCGGTCACAAATGCCGGGGGTCACCTACAAAGAATTAGCAGTTACTATGCCAGCCAGGCCCCGGAATCAGAGTCCGCCAAAATCATTAGGGTATCGCAGTCCGGGTCCAGCGAAGCGTGCTGCAAAGGGTTGTCGTAAAATTCGACAGAGGTAACGTTTTTGGATTAAAACCTGCAAATATTTTGGCTCAGGCAGCGCCCTCAATGAATGACCCACTCGCTTCTGGGCATAAGCGCTGGTTCCGCGCCCGGGCCGAGCTGGATGATGTAGCATCCCTTCGACACGTAGCGCTGCCCGGGGCCGAAGCTGAAACGTTCGTAATCCGGCACGGTCAGGTCCATCTGCATGCTCATGACGTCGAAGAGGTGATCGCGGTACAGGTTGTCGTAGAGCAGATTCAACCCGCGCAGGGTCGCCTGCCTCAGCATCGCGGTGGTACGCGAGGTGATCCTGCGCTCGCCGAATTGTTTCGCGCTGGCAAGGATCGGGACCTTGGCGTCAAAGCCGCCGTCCTTCGCACCGACAAAGGGGGTGAGCCGGTAGGGGTAGCTCAGGTAAACCCGGTCTCGAACCGACTCCGGCACGCGGCCGGCCTGCCTCCCAAGGTAACTGGAGGAAAGGAACAGCATCGCCTGCGGGGAGAGTTTGGCGACCAGCGCCGGCAGGTCGGGAAGCAGTTCGGCGCCGCTCCAAATAAGCAGCACGCCGGGCCGGTGCTCGGTGATGAGCCTCGCCAGCGCGTCGCGGTCCGCCAGTTGGCTTGCCGTGAGCCTCACCGTGGTCACGCCGGAGCGCTCGATCTCGCCCCACCCTTTCAGAAAGCCTGCCGCGAGGGCGGAGCCTGCCGGGGAATCCTGCACGATCTGGAGCACGGAGGCTTCCGTCGGGAGGCTCTCCAGGCGGCCGAGGTAGCGAGCCACCGCATCCCCCTCCTGGAAATAGCCCTTGTTGAAATAGTAGGTGTACCACCCCGTTTCCGAGACCACGGGGAAATCGGTGATCGGGAACAGGCAGGGGAGGCGCCGGGCCTCGCAGAAGTCGTGGATCGGCCGCCAGTCGCCGTTGGATATCCCCCCCAAAACGGCGAAGACGGGGTTTTTGTCGTAGTAGGCGGCGAGCTGTCCCGGCCAGCTCTCGGGCGCCCCCTTGAGCTCCCAGATCTCAAGCGAGGCGCGACGGAAGGCGAATTTCATCTCGACGGTCGGGCTGTAGCCGAACTTGAGGAAATCGTTGTACATCGCAAGCTGCTGGTTTTTCTGGTCGATGAAACTCTTAAGCGGCGCCAAAAGGGCCTGGCGGTCCTCGGTGCTGACGTCGCCGGTGATGATGGTGGCGAAGCGGAATTCGCTGCTGTCGGCGCCGGGAGAAGGCTTGGAGGAGAGCTCCTCCAGGTAGTCGATCAGGATCGACATGTCGCGCTCGCCCAGAGGGTAGCGCGGCATGACGTCGTTGAATATCTGCCCCGCCGGATCGACCCCGAAGCGCAGCGAGCTCGCCAGGCTTTCCCGGTGGTAGGCCGGCCGCTCGATCACGGTTTTGGCATAGACGAAACGCCCCGCCTGGTCGGCGACGTCGTTCAGGGAGGGGGGGCGGCGGTAGGGCTGGTAGAGCTTTACTCCGGTGGTGGGCGGGGTGACCACCCCCCCCTCGAAGGAGCCGAGCCCGGCGCGCAGATGGCAGCTGGAGCAGGAAAAGGCGCTGCTGTCCACCTCCACGTCGCCGCGGATGAAGGCGGGCATGCTCTGGCCCGAAGGGAGGATCCCCTCGCGGTACATCCGTTCCCCCAGGCGCAGTATCTCGCCCTTCGAAAGCTCCGGCGGCACGAGCGGCGCCCCCCGCCCCGGCGCAGCCCCGAGAAGCAGCAGGACCGCCAAAAGCCACGGTCGCCATCGTCGCGCCACATTCTCGAAACGGTGCCGGCTCATGGCCTGCCTCCCGAAACCGGCGGCGCTACGGCGCGCTGGTATTCCTCCAGGAACTCCCTGGAACTCAAAAGGCCGAAGATCCGCACCCAGCTGCCGTCTTTGGGGACGCGGATCAGGTTGATCGGATAGTGCGACATCTTGTCCGGAATGTAGGCGTTGAAGGCCTTCATGACCGCGTCGATATCGGCACGGCTCCCGGTCAGGAAGTCCCACCCGGGCTGGGCCCGATAGCGCTTCAGGTACTCCTTCAGGACCTTCGGGGAGTCGTGCTCCGGATCGATGGTGATCGACACCAGCCGGACGTTGCGGCTTGCGGGGCCGAGCCTTCGTTGCAGGTTGACGAAGCCGGCGGAGAGCACCGGGCAGATTGTGGTGCAGGTGCCGTAGATGAAGTCGACGATCACCGGCTGGTCGCTTTGCAAAAGCGATGCGATACGCACCTTTTTGCCGTCCTGGTTGATGAGGACCACGTCGGGGATGCTGTATCTCTCGACGCTGCGCTTGTATTTTTTCGCCTCGGCATGGGCCGTTGCGGTCGGCAGTGTCGTTGAAATCAGCGCGATCAATAGGGAAGCGGCGAGTGCGTGGAACGGTCTTAGCATCGGGCACCTGTGGTTTTCTGCAGAGGGAGATTAGGTCATTTTTTGACCGGGGCTGCCGGCGTGGCTGCGGCGGCCGGCTTGAGGACCTCAAGCAGTTCCACTTCGAAGGCCAGTGTCGCCCCCGGCAGGATCTGCTCGCCGGCCCCGCTGTCGCCGTAGGCCAGTTGCGGGGGGCAGACCAGCTTCGCCTTGCCGCCCGGTTTCATCATCTGCACCCCTTCGGTCCAGCAGGTGATGACGTTGTCGAGCCTGAATTCGAGCGGCCGGCCGCGCTTGTATGAACTGTCAAACTCCTTGCCGTCGACCAGGGTGCCCCGATAGTTCACCTTCACCACGTCGCTCGCCTTGGGAGAGTCCCCCTTTCCCACGGCAAGCGGGATATATACCATGCCGGAGGGGGTCTTGATCGCCCCCTGCTCCTTGGCCGCCCGCTCCAGGAATCCCTTGCCGGCGCCGGCCTGTTTCTCACCCGTCGCCTTGCGGCGTTTGCGGGCCATTTCCTGGATTTTACCGGTCTGCGAGGTGAGCTCAAAGTCTTTGTTCTTGCCGGTCTGGGCCGCGATCAGCCCCTTTTGGACATATTCGAACTCCGACGGGGAGAGGTCGAAGACGGCAAGCGATCGGGACACGGAAACCCCGATGGCGTAGAGCGTTTTCTGCTCTTCGGTGAGCGCAGGCGTTTCGGCGGCGAGGGCTGGGGTTGAGGCGGCCAGTATGACGGCCAAGGTGAGGTTGCGGGTGAATGATTTGAGGCTGCGCTGAGATGGGGGTGCATTCATTGGGTAGTTCTCCATGCCTATGAGTAATCGTGCTGCCAATTGATAGTAAGCAAATAGTGACGAGCGCTCTCGTCCCATCATCTTGCATGACTGTGGCGAGTATTCTATCTCAAACATTGACAAGGTCAAGACAAGTAATTGAATTAAGGTAGACCAAGAAACTACCGGATTAGGTGGTGCGCCCTACCTGAAAATACCCTATGACTGTGTGAATAACCATTACTCGGCAATCCCGATACCAACTTCAACAACGCGATTGGTCCGTAGAGACGCATTGCAATGCGTCTCTACCTTCGCATTGCAATGCGTCTCTACCTTCGCCCCGGTACAGCATCGGGTGCCGGAAACGGCAAAGGCCCGGCAAACTGCGCCGGGCCTTCATTTCCTGTCTTCGAATTAGTTCGCTGGCTAGATCCAGCGGCGCCACCACGGCTTCTTCACCGCTTCCTCGGCCTGGTAGCCGTAACCGTAGCCGTAGCCGTAGCCGTACCCGTAACCGTAGCCTGCGGAGTGGGCGGTCTTGTCGGAAACGACGATGCCCGCAACGGGAGCCGCTGCCCCGACCAGCATCTCCCGGGTCCTGAGCGCTGCCTTGGCCGGCACCCGCCCCGCCTCAAGGACCAGGATCACCAGGTCGCTCAGCTGGGTAAGCAGCGGCGCGTCGGTGACGGCGAGCACGGGGGGGGCGTCGATGATGATGTGGCCGTAGATCGCCCTCATCTCCTCGATGAAGCGGGCCATCGCCTCGGACCCCAGCAGTTCCGCCGGGTTGGGAGGATAGGGACCGGCCTGCAGCAGATCGAGGCAGTCGACACTCGATTTTTGGATGGCCGAGGCCGCGCTGATGTCGCCGGCCAGAACCTCGGTGAGCCCCATCCCCCTTTCGATGCCGAACTTCTCGTGCAGCGTCGAGCGGCGCAGGTCGCAGTCGATGATCAGTACGCGGGCACCGGTCTGGGCCAGGGTGATGGCGAGGTTGGACGCCACGGTCGACTTCCCCTCGCCGGGGAAGGTACTGGTGACCAGCGTCACCTTCTTATCCTTTTTCAGGGCGCAGAAGTGGAGACCGGTACGCAGCGACCGGAAGGCCTCGGAGGCTGGGGATCTGGGCGAGTCGTGGCAGATCGTGCCGGCGTTGCTCTCTTTGGTGGTGATGAACGGGATGACGGCGAGAATCGGCATGCTCAGGGTCCGCTTCACCTGCTCGGGATCCTTCAGCGTGTCGTCCAGGTATTCCCTGAAGAAGCAAAGGCCCACGCCGGCCATGAACCCGACGATCAGCCCCAAGAGCAGGTTCTTCCGCTTGTTCGGGGAGACCGGCCCGTCGGCCGGGATGGCGGGATCTACGATCTTGATGTTGCTGATGGTGGAGGCCTTGGCGATACGCGCCTCCTCGTGCTTTTGCAGCAAGAAGGTGTAGATGTCCGCGTTCACCTTGGTGAGCCGCATGAGACGCGCCAGATCCCGCTCCGCAACGGGGAGCCGTTTCAACTCCCCTTCGAAGCCGGAAATCTCCTTGGAGACGTTCTGTTCCTGTCTCCCAAGCGCCTTGAGTGAACTCTCGTAGGTTGCCTGGATCTTCTTCTGCAGCTCGTCGATCTGGACCTGCACGAGCTTCACGCTGGGATGGTCCTCCGTGCTTTCGGCGAGCAGTCCCCTCTTCTGGACTTCCAGTTCGCCCAGCCGGGAGGCGAGCGCGGAGACCATCGGGTCGTCACGCAGCACGGCCGGGGAGTAGACGTTACCCCTTCTGCGCGACTCCTTGAGCGAGGCAAGGGCGAACTCCACCTGCTTTCGCTGCAGGGTCATCTCGGCCTTCTGCCTCTCCGCTTCGGTCAGGGTCTTTATCACCTTTTCGGCCTCGGCATCCAGCTGGACGATCCCCGAGGCGGTCTTGTAGCTTTCCAGGTTCTTCTCGGCCCCCTCGAGCTCCTTTTTGATCCCGCCCAGCTGCTCCTCGACAAAACCCACGGTGCGGGTCGCCTCCTCGGACTTTATCGCGATCCCCTGGTCGAGGTAGGCCTGCACCAGCGTGTTCACCACGTCCTTGGCCAGAACCGGGTCGTTGTTTCTGTAGGTCACCGAGATAACGTTGGTTTTCTTACCCACCTCTTGTACCGTGATCAACGTTCTCAGGTACTTAACAGTGGCGTTGAAAGGGTTCAGGGTGAGCCTGAAGTTGTCGCCTTTGTCTCCCTTCAGCTCCTTCAAAAGCAGCGTTATCCCCTTGCCGCGCATGAGAGAGCCTTCGGTGCCGGCGCCGACCGTGTTGCCGTCGTCGTCCTTGACCTGATAGCCGCCGTTGCCGGTCAGCTGCACCGTATAAACGGGTTTGGTCGCGCTGGAGGAGAATTCCAGCACCTTCACCTGCACCCCTTTGGAGCGCTTGTCAACCTTCCAGTCGAGGTGCAGTGTCTGCACGACCTTTTCCGCGTTGGTCCGGGACTTGAGGATCTCAAGCTCCGAATCCACGGGAGCCGCAGAATTCAGGAGCAGGTCTCCCATCTGCCCCACCTTCCCCTTGTCGTCCTTCACGAACAGGGTGGCGGTGGACTCGTATAACGGCGTCTGGCGCAGGGTGAAGATCACGACGGCCGTAACAACGAGAACGAAGCAGACCACGAAGGTCCATCTCCGTCTCAAGATGACATTGATGTAGTCCTGAAGATGTATCTCTTCGGTCTGCGGTACGGGTAACTGCTGATTCATCGATAAGATCCCTGGTATGTGTGATTGGAAGAGTCGGCTGCTACCTTTACCGTGTTAAGAACTTGATGGAGACGAACGGCTGCAGGAGGGCGCTTACCGCCTGCAGGGAAGGGAGCATTTCGGCAATGGCATCGTTCCAGTTGCCGAAACGGCTTTTGGGAACGTAGACGATGTCGCCTTCGGAAAGCTGCATGGGGAGCGCCTCTCCCCTCAGCACCTTGTCATAGTCGACCACGATCAGTTCGCCTCGCGTGGTGGAGAGGGAGCGGATGATCCTTATGTGCCTGAAGTCGAAGCCGATGTCCCTAAGTTCCGCGCTGGCAATGGCCTGGGCCAGGTTCAACCCGCTGGGCGGCATGGGCACGGCGCCCGGCTTTTTCACCGCGCCGAAGATGAATACCTGTTGCCCCTTGTTATCCGGTATGTACAGGGTGTCGCCACCCTTGAGCCAGACGTTTTGGCGGGAATCCCCGCGCAGCAGGAGGTCGTAGAGATCGACGGGAACGATCTTGCCGTCGCGGCTGAGACGGGCGGCCTTGAGGTTGGCCGAGGGATCGAAGCCGTTGCCCAGCGCCAAACCCTGCACCAGCGTGAGCGGCCGGTCCATGTAGTAGGTGCCGGAGGTCTTGAACTGCCCGAGGAGGTAGAGCGGGAGGCTCTTGTACTCGGCAACCTCCACCACGACCCAGGGGTTCTGCAGGTATTTCTTCAGCATCCCGGTGAGCTTTTGCTCGATCTGGGACAGGGTGAGCCCGGCGACAGGGACCGTCCCTGCCAGCGGCAGATGGATGGCGCCTGAGCCGTCCACCCGGCTCCCCTGCACCTTGCTGGTTGTGCCAGGCGCCATCATGGAGAACTCGGACCTGCCGTTCACGTTGACCAGCAGGACGTCTCCCGGGCCGACCAGGTAATCCCTGGAAGGGGGAGTTTCGGAGACGACGGGAGTCGACACCGAAACCTGCTCCGTTGACACTATCGGCGAGCCGATCTCTCTGACAGATCCGGCCGGCAGATCGCGGTAGGCGGAACATCCGGAAATGGTAAGTAGGGTCAGCAGCAGGGAAAGGATGTAACGGGCGGGCAACACTGTCTTTATCTTCATTTTCACCTATCCGGGTAGAAATTCACCCCTCTAAATAGCACGTCAAGCGTCTTGAGTCAATGCATTAATGGCGTCATATCCGAACGTTAGCCAAAGGGACCGCTGTCGGACCCACGCGTGCGGAGCATGTAGTTCAACCTTCCTTCACCTGCGCAAGGCATCATGGCCTTCCAGCACAAGGTTGAACTTGCCGTTCATCTCTTCAAGTAAAATCTCAAGTCGATCTTTTTGCATGAGAAGCCTCCTGTGCAGAGCGGAGCGAAGGTCTGACGTTCAGTCATTTAAGTTCGGAACCGGCCAGAAGCCGATGAGCGGCCTCCTTGCCAACCGCCGCGACCACGGCCTCGAAACCGGCGGACAGCGTTGTTGCCAGGCGCTCGGTGCGGTGCGCATCGCTGCCCAGACAGGCATAGACACCGTGCTTCGCGAACAGGATGGCGCGCTCCTTGACATCGGAGCCGTAGTACCCGGCAAAGCTGCCGAGATTGCCCTGGAACCTGCAGCCGGATTCCCGCAATTTCAAGATGAAGGAGTCCTCCATTTCAGGCAGCTTCTTCCTACCCAGGACCCGGGAAAACGCCCCCCGCAAACCTTCCGCACGCGAAGCCGGCTCGAAGGCGCTGCATCTCTCGGGATGCGCGATAAGCGGCCTCAGACCGCGTTTGTGGAGGCCTGTCGCCATGGCGGTGACCATTTCCTGGCCGGACTTGAAGGGTGCCTCCACCAGCAGGTAACGCGTGGATCCCGCCGTCAGCGCGCCCGGGATCTGGTCGATCAGGAACTCGTCAAGGTAATGCTCGGTACCGGCGACGAGCCGAAGCGGGATCCCCGCGTCGTCAAGAAGGCCCTGCAGCGAACGGGTCGCCTGCTCGACACGCTCCGGCTCGTTCTCGTAGCACCCCTTGATCCTGTGGGGAGTACAGTGGACTGCGGCAAAACCGAAGGCCACCAGGATGCGGGCCATCTCCAGCGATTCGCGCGCGTCGGTTGCCCCGTCATCGAGCCCGGGAAGCAGGTGGCAGTGATGGTCGACGAAATTTTCAGTCATGTGTTGTCTCTGGCAAGAAGGAGTGGGAAATCGCGGTGCCCGTCGGGGCGATATTGGCACCCTGATTTAGTAGCACGTTTACGGCGGCCAAGTCAATCTGCGACCCCGACGGGTAAAGATACAAAACCCTCCCAAAAAGGTTTTTTGCAGGCAATGGGCTGACATCACGGTAATTCTCCCTTGCAGTCCTGATCCGCGAAGGTAGAATTGAGCCCATCGCCAGGAGGGTTATCTTGGAAAAACGGTTCCTGAACCAGACGCGGTTGGGCGAATTCCTGGAGACTTTGCGGCTCTTCGGCGAACTGCACGCCCCCACGGTCTCCGATCAAGGTGTTGCCGCCTTCGCCGCTCTTTCCGACAGTTCCGCGCTGCGCCTGGATTACCAGAGGACCCTGATCCCACCCAAGAAATATCTCATCCCCTTCAGGGAAGAACTCCTGCATTACGGTGACGGCACCTACCGGCAAACCCGGACCGACGCTCCGGACATCGTCCTTTTCGGCCTGCACCCCTGCGACCTGGAGGGGATCGCCTACCTGGACCTGGTCTTCCTGGGGGACAGGCCGGATCCCTGCTATGCGGCAAGGCGCGCCGGCCTGACCCTGATCGGCATCTCCTGCGAGCCGGACGACTTCTGCTTCTGCAACGACTCCCTGCGGAGCGCGGCCTGCGACCTGTTCCTCACCGCACGCGAAGGCGGCTTCCAGCTCGCCGTTTTGAGCGCCAGGGGCGAAGAGATCGCCGCTGCGGCGAGAAAGCTCCTGTCACGGGGGGAGGCTTTGCCTCAGCCGGGCCGCACCCCCTCCCCGATCACCCCGCAGGACCCGCAGCTGCGCTTTTCCGATCACCCGCTCTGGGGGAAGTTCGCGCAACGCTGCGTCTCGTGCGGGGCCTGCTCGGTCTGCTGCCCCACCTGTTACTGCTTCGACGTGCGGGAGTACCCGGCGCTTGCCGGTGGCGGCTCGAGGCTCAGGGAGTGGGACAACTGCCTGTTCGTAACGCACGGCGAGGTGGCGGGCGCCAACTTCCGGGCCACCAGGCTCGACAGGCTCAGGTATCGCTTCCTGCACAAGTACTGCGGCTTCTCCCCGCTCGATGGGATGACCTCCTGCGTTGGCTGCGGCCGCTGCAAGAAGGTCTGCCCGGTGGGCATCGACCTGCGCGAGTTGCTCGACACCTCCCCTGACGCCGCAGCCGCCTTGCCATGAAAGAGAGCTCCTCCGGCATGCATACCCCTTTCTCGGCCACCCTTATCGACAGGCACGACCTTTCGGCGGACACCGCGCTGTTCAGGGTGGCGCCGCAGGCCAGCGCGCTCGAAACGCTCTCCCGTTTCGTGCCCGGGCAGTTCGTGCAGTTGTCCGTGCCCGGTGCCGGAGAGATACCGATTTCGCCCGCCGACCTGCCCGGTGCCGACGGCACGCTGGAGCTCTGCGTGCGGCGCGTCGGGCACGTGACGGAATTTCTGCACAACCTGCCTGCCGGCGCACGGCTCGGGTTGCGCGGCCCCTTCGGCACGGGCTTCCCGGTCCGGCAAATGGCCGGACACCCGGTGCTGCTTTTGGCGGGGGGGCTCGGGATCGCGCCGCTTCGCTCGCTGCTCTTTCACCTGTTGCGCAACAGCGCGGACTACGGCGAGATCACGCTGATGTACGGCGCCAGGCAGCCCAAAGTCATGCTGTTCAGGGAGGAACTGTCGGCCCTGGCCGCCCGGGGCGGGCTCAGGCTTTACCTGACCGTCGACTTCGCCCCGCAGGAGCCGGCCGGCGCCTTTTCCTGCGCCGTCGGACTGCTCCCGGACCTGCTTAAGGGGTTCAGTTTCGACGCGCCGGAAAGCTATGTTGCCGTGTGCGGTCCTCCGGCGCTCTACCGCTGCCTCACCGAGGAGCTCATGGGGGCCGGGGTCGACGCGCGGCGCATCCTTTTCAGCCTGGAGCGCAGGATGCGCTGCGGCATCGGGCGCTGCTGCCACTGCGCCATAGGGCAGAAGCTTTGCTGCGCCGACGGGCCGGTCTTCAGCCTGGACGAGTTGCAGCAGATACCGGAGGCGCTATGACCAGGCCCAGGCTCGCCATTGCGGGACTCACCGCCTGCTCGGGTTGCCAGCTCACCCTGCTGAACTGCGAGCAGGAACTGCCGGAGATCGCGAGGAGCTTCGAGCTCGTCTACTTCCCGATGGCGCAAAGCGGCGCACCCCCGGAGGCCGTCTTCGATGCGGCGCTCGTCGAGGGGGCCGTTTCCACCCCCGGGGATCTGGCCACCCTGTTCAGGCTCAGACACGCGAGCCGGCTCCTTATCGCTTTCGGCACCTGCGCCCTGTTCGGCGGCGTCGCCGCCATGAACAACGCGACCGCGAGGCGCGAAGATCTGATGCGTACGGTCTACGCTGAGGCGCAGGGGGGCTTCGACAGCTTTCCGCCGGCCCCCTTCAGGAACTTCGTCAGCGTCGACTTCTCCATCACCGGCTGCCCGCCGGAGAAAACCGATCTGATCGCCCTGCTCGCCGCGCTGAAAGCGGGCACCCTCCCCCCCACCCCCTGCTACCCGGTCTGCACCGAGTGCCGCAGCAGGGAAAACCTCTGCCTGCTGCTGGAGAGAAACGAGCTCTGCCTGGGCCCCATCATACAGGGGGGGTGCAACGCCCGCTGTCCGGCGACCGGGATCGTTTGCGAGGGGTGCCGGGGGCCGGTTCGTGAGGCGAACGTGGCGCAGGAGCTGGAACTGCTTTTGGAGCGCGGCTTCGGCAGGAAGGAGATCGAGCGCAGGATGAGCCGTTTCAGGCCGGAGTGGGATTATGGGCAGCGTCATTGAAATCAACCCCCTGACCAGGGTGGAGGGGCACGGCAACGTGAAGGTCTACCTGGAAGGGACCAGGGTGGAGCGGGTCGAGCTCTGCCTGACCGAGTCCCCCCGGCTCTTCGAGGCGCTGCTGGTGGGCAAAAGCTTTGCAGAGGTCCCCGAGATCGTCTGCCGCATCTGTTCGCTCTGCTCGACGATCCACAAGGTGACGGCGCTTTTGGCCGTGGAAAAGGCCCTGGGGGTCGAGGTCTCGCCGGTGACCGGTCTGACGCGCGAACTCATCGTAAGCGGCGGCCTGATCCAGAGCCACTCGCTGCATCTGTACTGCCTGATTTTGCCCGATCTGCTGGAGCTTGGCGGCGTGGCCGAACTGGCGCTCGAGGCGCCGGAGCTTTTGAAGCGCGGGCTGGCCGTGAAACGGGTGGGGAACCTGATCCAGGAGACGGTCGGCGGCAGGCTGATCCATCCGGTGAACATCGCCCTGGGCGGACTGGGCCGCAGGGTCGGCAGGGACGCGCTCCTCGGGCTGCGGGACGAACTGGAAGCGATCCTCCCCGACTGCCGCGAAGCCTTCCGCATCTTCGCCGCTAAGCCGCCGTTGCCGCAGCTCCCCGTGCCGTACTGCCTCGCGCTCGATCCGGCCGCCCCCCCGCTCTCCGGGGAGCTGTTCCGGCTGACCGACGGACGCAGTTTTCCCGTCCAGGGCTACCGCGAAGCGATAGCCGAGAGCGTCCTCGCCCACTCGCATGCCAAGCACGCGCAGGTGCTGGGGGAGATCCCCACGGTGGGTGCGCTGGCCCGGCTGAACCTCGGCGCCCCTCTCGGTGAGACAGCTGCCGGGATCTTCGATACGGTCAAAGACCAGATCGTGGGCAGGGACATGCGCGGCAACAGCGTGGCCCAGGCGGTGGAACTCTGCCAGGCGGCGGAGCGCTCGCTCACGCTGATTGACCGGTTGCTGGAGCTGGGCAGCGGCGCAGCGGGCAACGTGGCGCTCGCGCCGAGGGGCGGTCGCGGGAGCGCCGCCTGCGAGGCACCTCGGGGCACGCTGATCCACAGCTACAGTTTTGATCGGGACGGCATCTGCACGCAGGCCGACGTCATCACCCCCACATCGCTGAACCAGGGGGCCATGTCGCGCGACCTCCTGGCGCTGGCGCGCGGCATGGAAGGGGCGCAGAGCACGCTACTGGCGAGCGCGCTGGAGCGGCTGATCCGCTGCTACGACCCGTGCATCTCCTGCTCCGTGCATCTGGTACGGCTCTAAAAGTCATAGAGCCGCAACCGCCAAGCATCATCGTTTCAACCACAAGGTAGCAGACCTCCGTCACCCGCAACAACGGTCCGTTCGGCGTCAACTGCCGGCGGGGTCGGCGCTCCGAATGACTGTCTCAAAAAAGCCGCGACTGTCATACGCAGGCCGGGGAAGGAAGCTGTTTTTAGCCCGATACTGTCTGCCGCTGCGAGCTAAACGGGGCTGGGACGACGGCCGACACTGCGCCAAGCGACAAAGACAAAGGATCGACGAAACAGCTAATTAGCTCGACTGAAATTAATTTAACCGTCAGCTTGACAGCAAAATCCACATTGGTAGACTTGGGGGCAGCCAACACGACAGTGTGGGCGTCGCTCTGGAATACTCGTAACGCGTCGTTTGAGTCCCTGACTACCCTTTAGATCAAGATATCCCGGTTTCAGCCGTGGTGAGCAAGCCCTCACCTTGCAGAGGGAAGCCTGAAACGCCTTACCGGGTGATGTTGCGACGAAGGTCAGTAATTCAAGCAAATTCGAGGCGGTATTCCGGAGCAACTTTAAGATTGGCGTTATTCGGGACAACGCTGAAAGCGACTTATCTCATCCGCCAGGCGGTCGCGCCGCCGCTTGAAAAAGGGAAAATGAACCGGCAACGGTCGGCTGCGTGGTCGTCAACGAGCAGGCAGTCGCCCCCCCGGGGAGTTTTCACCGACGGATTAGTAGAAAGTGGCCCGCTCTAACGCCAATGTAGGGAAAAAAGGTCCATGATGCCCATCATGGACCTTTTTTTATCCTCGTCCTCGTGCTAGCCCGCCTCCGGCGACATCAGGTTCCGGGTGGGAAAAACCGGTTTCCGGCTATTCCACAAAAGCTGTGGAAAACTCTGTGGGAAAGACGCCGCCCTGCCAAGGGGATCAGGGGACGTTGGGCTCATCATAGCGTTTTGCCCAAAAAACAGGCAGCCGCGCGACAAAAAAGGACCCCGTTTATCGGGGCGATCCTTACTGCCGTCAATACCCATCAATTTCGGTCCTGCCGCTTGAGCCCTGACGCGAGATCCGGATAAAGGAGCGTGATGCCAAGTTCCCGCAGCATCTTGCCGCTATCGACCACTCGCCCCTCCGAGAAGTAGGAGATCATGAGCGGGGTCATCACCTTGCGCGCCTCTTCCATGGTGACTTGCGCCGGTCTCGGCAACCCCAGGGCGTCCGCCGCAGCGTTGAAATAGCCGGTCATGGTTCCGGTCGTGCCGTCACTTACGTTGAAGATGTCGCCGTCCTTTCCCCTTTCCAGCGCGGCAAGACAGATGCGGGAGAGGTCGTCAGCGTGGATGCGGTTGGTGGGCAGCGACTCCTCCTCGCGCAGCACCGGCTGCCCGCTTTGGAGCTGCATTACCGGGAGACGGTCCAGGGCGTAGATCGCCGTCACCCGGAGGATCACCACGGCGACGCCGCGCTCCCTCCCCCAGGCGCTGAACAGGCGCTCGCCGTCCAGGCGCCGCTTTCCCCTGCTGGTCTGCGGATTGGGCTGCGTTTCCTCGGTGACGCTGCCTCCCCCGCAATCGCCGTACACCCCGCTGGTGCTGATGTAGACGATTTTTTCAGGCTCCTCGCCGGGCGGGATGGCTGCGCAGAAGGCGGCTACCCGGGTCTCCCGGTTCCCTCCTCCGGGCGGGGGCGCCAGATAGAGCACGCCCGCTCCACGGGTCGGTAACCCCTGCAACGTGCCGGCCTCGTTCAGGTCCGCCGTGACATGATGCGTCCCCGGCACCCCCGCTTCCCCCCTGTTCAAGGTGCAGACCTTCATCCCCTGCAAAAGCGCAAGGAGAGCTGCGCGCCGCCCGATGGCGCCGCAGCCTACGATAAGCATATGTTCCATTGGGCACTCCTTCCCGGGCGCGCCGTTAACTAAATCCGGTTCCGCCCGATCTTCCTATCTACCAGAATCGCGGCGGGCGTGCCAGCAAAAACTGGGGCCCCGCGCGGATCTTCCGGCTCCCGGTTGCCCGTGCCAACCGGCATGCAGGACAACGACCACACAGCCGCCAGATGGTCCGCCCCGGTTAGTAAAAATCGTCCAATATGCTAAAGTTATGCTTTCGGCGAGGCGGAAACGGCATGAAACACCCCAAAGGCAAATACTTCCTGCTGTTGCTGGTAGCCGGGCTGACAACGGGCGCGCTGGTGCCGAAACCGCAGCCTACACCGCTGGACCTCGAGGAGTACCTGGAAGCTGACGACTGGTTTCAGGCGGGGCTGGCCATGAACGGCGCAGGGAGGTTCCGGGAAGCGGCGGACGCTTTTGCCAAGAGCGTCTCCATCGCGCCGGAAAACGCCCTGGCCTGGCTGAACCTCGGCACCGCGCAGGCGCTTTTGGGCAACTATCCCGGTGCCATTGTCAATCTCAGGAATTCGGTCCGTCTCGATCCGAAGCTTGCCTTGGGTTACGCCAATCTGGGCGAGGTATGTTTCAAGGACCGGCGTTTCAGGGAGGCGATAGAGGCGTACACGGCCCTGCTGGCGCTCTGGCCGGACAATGCCAATGCGCTTTACAAACGGGGGCTTGCCTATATGTCGATAAACGAGGTGGGGAAGGCCCAGGCGCAGTACCTGTCGCTTAAGATGGTGGACCCGGAACTGGCCGACCAGCTGCTCCAGGCGATCAAGCGCGGCGCGGCGCGCTAGCCTGGTTGGGAGGAATTATGCGATATTCGCCGCTTCTCACGGACCTTTACGAATTGACCATGCTGGCCGGCTACCTGGAGCACGGCATGCACGAGCGCCCCGCCGTCTTCGACCTCTTCTTCCGGCAAAATCCCTTCCAGGGCGGCTACGCCGTCTTCGCCGGCCTGGAACCTGCGCTGACCTACCTGGAAGAGCTTAGCTTCGGCGCAGATGATCTGAACTACCTGGACGGGCTCAAGCTGTTCCGGCCCGGCTTTCTCCCCTACCTGGAAACCTTCCGCTTCAGGGGGAGCGTCAGCGCGCCCGCGGAGGGTACGGTGGTCTTCGCCCGTGAGCCGCTGGTCACCATTGAGGGGGGGCTTGCCGAGGCGCAGTTCGTGGAGACGGCGCTGCTCAACATCATCAACTTCCAGACTCTGGTGGCAACGAAGGCGGCGAGAATCAACCGTGCCGCCGGTGCCGCGACTGTGCTGGAATTCGGCCTGCGACGCGCCCAGGGGCCCGACGGAGGACTCTCCGAAGCGCGCGCGGCCTATGTCGGCGGGGTGCGCAGCACGAGCAACGTGCTGGCGGGCAAGACCTACGGCATCCCGGTCATGGGGACACACGCCCACAGCTGGATCATGGCCTTTCCCGACGAGTTGACCGCCTTTCGCCGCTACGCCGAAACCTTTCCGGACCGCTGCGTGCTGCTCATCGACACCTACGACACCCTGAAGAGCGGCCTCCCGAACGCCCTGACCGTAGCAGCCGAATTAAAGGCGAGCGGACACGCCCTGGCGGGGGTTCGCATCGACTCCGGCGATCTCGCCTACCTGTCGCGCCAGGTGCGCGCCGGCCTGGATGCTGCGGGCTTCGCGGGGGTGAAGATCGTCGCCTCGAACGAGCTGGACGAGTACGTCATCGAGTCGATCCGGGCCGAGGGTGGCAAGGTCGACATCTACGGCGTCGGCACACGGCTCGCCACCTGCGCCGGAGCAGGCGGAGGGGCGCTGGGCGGCGTCTACAAGCTGGTCCGCATCGGCGACGAGCCGAAGCTGAAGCTGACCAGCGACGTCTCCAAGGCGACCATTCCGGACCGAAAGAGGTTGCTGCGCGCCGTCGCGCCGGACGGCTCCTTCGTCCAGGACGTGATAACCCGGGCAGGCGAAACCATCCACCCGGGGGATCTGGTGTACGACCCGGCGAACCCGCTGCAGAAGGTGCACATCCCGCCTCAGGCGCAGTTGATCGAGGTGAGAAGCCGCGTCATGGAAAACGGCGCCAGGTGCACCCCGGCCCCATCGCTTGCGGGTTGCGCGGACCGTTGTCAAAAGGAGTTGAACCGGCTCCCCGACGGCTGCCACAGATTCGTCAACCCGCATGCCTACAAGGTCTCCATCAGCGATGGGCTGAACAAGCTGAGGCTGAAACTGCTGCAAGAGGTGCAACGCAAATTTCAGGATTAGTTGATTTCACATAGGCGATTGCCGTTACGGGGCCCAGCAGAAACTTTGCGCAGGCGACACCACTTACCGTACCAACAGGAGGCCACCGTGAAACGCAGAGCTGCCCTTCTTGTCGTCGATGTTCAGATGGATTTCTGCCGGGGAGGCGCTCTCCCGGTCCCCGATGGCGACCAGGTGGTCCCGGTCCTGAACAGATACATCGAGTTTTTCTGGAAAAGAGGTGCGCCGATCTTCGCCTCCAGGGACTGGCATCCGCTAAAAAGCCGGCATTTCCAGGCCGGCGGCGGCAAGTGGCCGGTGCACTGCGTGCAGGGGAGCCTGGGCGCCCACTTCCACTCGGAACTCATCCTGCCGCTTGGCACCATCGTGATATCCACGGGGATGTCCATATGGGATAACGGTTATTCCGCCCTGCAGGGGGTCACCGAAAACGGCACCCCCTTTCCCATGCTGCTGCGTCGCATGGAATTGGACCGCCTCTACGTGGGAGGACTGGCAACGGACTACTGCGTCAAGGAGAGCGTGCTGGAAGCGCTCCGGGAGGGATTCGGCGTCACCTTGCTAACGGACGCCATTCGAGGGGTGGAATTGACACCCGGCGACTCCAGACGCGCGGTAGCCGAGATGACCGGAGCCGGTGCCGAGACTGCCGAACTGAGATCGGTCGTCTCGTCCATGGAGGCCGACGCGGCCCCGCCCGACCAAACAAGCTGATTACCTGTGAATGCCGGTGCCGGTAGCGGCATATGCCGCTACCATACAAAAATATGCTCCCTTCAAAATTCATGCGCCGCGAGGCATTTTTTTTTGACACGGCAGCTGAAACGCGCTAGATTACGGCACATTAAAAAGCACTAGCGCGGGAGCCTTCGATGATTAAGACCAACAATCTGAAGATCAAGAGCATCACTCCGATCATTGCACCTACCGACCTGAGGCAGGTGTTTCCTGTTTCCGCCGAATCCGGGGCCTGCGTGAGCGACAGCCGCGCCGCCATCTGCCGGATTCTGAGGGGCGAAGACAAAAGGCTCATGGTGGTCGTCGGCCCCTGCTCCATCCACGACACCAAGGGTGCCCTGGAATATGCAGAGCGGCTGGCCGCCCTCTCCAGGGAAGTGAACGAGGAACTGCTTCTTATCATGCGGGTATATTTTGAGAAACCCCGCACCACGGTCGGGTGGAAGGGGCTCATCAACGACCCGGACATGGACGGCAGCCACCTGATCTCCAAGGGGCTCGGCATCGCCCGCGGCCTGCTCTGCAAGGTTACCGAACTGGGGCTTCCGGTGGCGACCGAGATGCTCGACCCGATTTCTCCGGAATACCTGGCGGATCTGCTCTCCTGGGGGGCAATCGGAGCCAGGACCACCGAGTCGCAGACCCACCGTGAACTGGCAAGCGGCCTCTCCTTCCCGATCGGGTTCAAAAACGGCACCGACGGCAACCTGCAGATCGCCATCGACGCCATGAAGGCCGCCCTGCATTCGCACAGCTTCCTGGGCATAAACAGGGACGGGCTCACCTCAATCGTCCAGACCAACGGCAACCCCGACGTGCACATGGTGCTGCGCGGCGGCAGCAAGCCGAACTACTCCCCGGCAGACATAGCAAAGGCGGAGGAGATGCTCTCCAAGGCCGGCCTCACCCCCACCGTCATGGTGGATTGCAGCCACGGCAACTCGGAGAAGAACTTCGCGCGTCAGCCCGAGGTCATGAATAGCGTCGTGGACCAGATCGTGGCGGGGAACCGTTCCATATCGGGGGTCATGATCGAGAGCTACCTGAAGGAAGGGAACCAGCCGCTGACCGCCGATCTCTCCAAGCTTGCCTACGGCGTCTCGATCACGGACAGCTGCATCAGCTGGGAGACGACCGAGAAGACGCTGCGCGAGGCACATGCAAGGCTCAAGGCAAGCGGCGGCAGAAAGGTTTCCTGATGTAGGGATCGACCGTAGGCTTCATTCTAAGTGCGAGGCCCCTGAATTCCATCAGGGGCCTCGCCCATTTTCGGGCCCTTTCCTGCCGACTTCTCCCATCATCCGCGTTGCAGTTTCCTAAGCCATCGACCTAATGGACCCCCACTTTTTTCACCCTGATCATACCCTGGCGAATGAACATGTTACCTTTGATCCGTGTGACGCCGGTGTCCGAGGTAAATTCGCCGTCGTATCCACCGGCAAGGCTAGCCGGTTCATCCCCGCGCGTGCGAGGAACATGCTTGCCTACCGATCCGCCGCCCGTACCAAGTCGGTTCATCCCCGCGCGTGCGGGGAACATCCCCCCACGGCCGGCGCGATGGCATACACCGCGAGTCCATGGGGAAGGATCTTAGATGCCAGGTGCTCATCGACATTTGGCCTCGCTGAGGTCCTAAGTGAGGTGCGGATTGGTCGGGTATGGAACCGTGGAAATTCATACTGAGAACCGGGACAATCAAGGATAAACATTCCCGACTTGACTTGTCGGATATCAGCGCTAATCTGCTAATTAAACATCCCGACAAAGCCAACCCCATCGCGAGGCGGGGACGGAAAGTGGCGGGTCTTACCGCGCATATCAGTAAGATGGCCGAGCTGCCGAAGGAGTTACATACTTCGGTCGACTCGGCCTTTGCTTTGGAAGGGGAGCCGTTGGGAGTCGAAACCGTAGGCGCTAACATCGGACGGGAACCATAAAATCAATAACCAGATGGTCAAATGGTTCTCCGATACCCTTGCCAAGGAGGCATAGTCATGCGTTACCTCAATAAGCTTCTGGTCGCCCTGTCGCTGGTCCTACCCTTTGCGGCGCCAGCAGGGGCACTGAACAGTGGCGATATCATAACCATCGCCGGCGGCGGTCCGAACAATACAGCAGCTCTCTCTGCCAACCTGTTCAGTCCTGTTGGCGTGGCTGTGGACGGTTCCGGTAACTACTATATCGCCGCTGACGATCAACATCGCATCTTCAAGGTGGATGGAACAGGCCAATTGACCGTGGTCGCAGGCAGCGGTGGTATCGGCTTCTCCGGTGACGGTGGCCCGGCGATTTCAGCCAGGCTGGCCTCCCCCGGTGACGTTTTTGTGGATGGTGCCGGCAATCTCTTCATCGCCGATACGGGCAACCAGCGCATCCGCAGGGTCGACGCCGCCTCGGGCGTCATCACCACCGTAGCCGGCAACGGTACGGACGGTTTCTCCGGCGACGGCGGCCCGGCCAGCGCCGCCAGCCTCTCAAATCCAAGCGGCACGGCGCTGGATGGCGCCGGCAACCTCTTTATCGCCGACAAGAACAACCAGCGCATCCGCAGAGTGAACGCCGCCACCGGCACCATCACCACCGTAGCCGGTAACGGCGCCAGTGGCTTCTCCGGCGATGGCGGCCCGGCCAGCGCCGCCATGCTAAACCTCCCGGACGGCGTGGCGCTGGACGGCGCCGGCAACCTCTTTATCGCCGACGAGGGCAACGCGCGTATCCGCGGAGTGGATGCCGCAACCGGGTCCATCACCACCGTGGCCGGTAATGGCGTTTTTGGTTTCTCCGGCGACGGTGGCCCGGCCACCGCAGCCAGCCTGTACGTGTCAGGCGGAGTGGCGGTTGACGGCGCCGGCAACCTATTCATCGGGGACGGTCAGAACGTCCGCCGGGTGGATGCGGCCACCGGGATCATCGACTCCGTAGCCGGCAACGGTGCCAGTGGCTTTTCTGGCGACGGCGGTCCGGCCACCGCCGCCAGCTTGGGCGGTTTCCGCGGGGTCGCTGTGGACGGTGGCGGCAACCTCCTGGTCGCCGACACGCAAAACCTTCGCATCCGCAGGGTGGATGCCGCCACCGGGGTTATCAACACCGTGGCCGGCAACGGCACGGAAGGGTTCTCCGGCGACGGCGGCCCGGCCACTTACGCCAGCCTGGATGTTCCCGACGGCCTGGCGATGGATGCGGACGGCAACATCTTCATTGCCGACAGCAGCAATGATCGCATCCGCCGGATCGACGCCGCCACCGGGATCATCAGCACCGTGGCCGGCAACGGCATCGAAGGCTACTCCGGTGACGGCGGTCCGGCCACCGCCGCCAGTTTGGATGGGCCCGAAAGAGTCGCACTGGACGGCGATGGCAACCTTCTGATTTCCGATGACGGGAACCGACGCCTTCGCAAGGTCGATCTTGGCACCGGGATCATTACCACAGTGGCCGGCAACGGCATCCGAGGCTACTCCGGTGACGGCGGTCCGGCCACCGCAGCCAGCTTGAATTACCCCTACGCTTTGGCACTGGACAGCAGTGGCAACATCATCGTCACCGACATCGATAGCGATAGCGTGCGCCGGATCGATGCCGCCACCGGGATCATTAGCACCGTGGCCGGCAACGGCATCGAAGGCTACTCCGGCGACGGCGGTCCGGCCACCGCAGCCAATCTGAATCAACCCGCCGGCATGGCGATCGACAGCGACGACAACATCTACTTTGTCGAGCGCAACAACCACGTCGTCCGCCGGGTGGATGCCGATACCGGAATCATTAGCACCGTGGCCGGCAACGGCATCGAAGGCTACTCCGGCGACGGCGGCCCGGCCATCGCCGCCAGCATCGACCGTCCTTACGGCTTCACGATCGACAGCGACGGCAACTTCTACATCTCCGATTACACAAACCAGGTCGTCCGCCGGATCGATGCCGGCACCGGGATCATCACCACCGTGGCCGGCAACGGCATCCAAGGCTACTCCGGTGACGGCGGTCCGGCCACCGCCGCCAGCCTGGCTAATCCACTCGGGGTGATGGTGGACAGTGCCGGCAACCTCTACATCTCCGACTTCCGCAACGACCGCATCCGCGTCGTGCTCGCTTCCGTGCAGGGCAATACCGCTACCGGAATCGATGTCGTCGTGCTGCCGGAAGATCCGGCGGCCGGGACGCCGGTGACCCTGACCTTTGCCGAGGTCACCGAGGCGGGAGATACGACGCTGACCGTGAGCGCTACCGGCCCCTCGCCGCCGGCCGGCTTCCTGCTCGGTACCCCTCCGCTCTACTTCGAACTCGGCACCAGCGCCAGCTTCACCGGCAGCGTGAAGGTCTGCGTCGACTACAGTGACACAAGCTTTGATAACGAAGCCAGCCTCAGCCTGTTCCACGAGGAGGGCGGGGTCTGGATGGATGTCACCACATCGCTGGATACGGTGAACGACATCATCTGCGGTGAAGTGAGTTCCTTCTCGCCCTTCGCCATCTTCGCCGCGAACCAACCGCCGCTGGCTGATGCCGGCGATGGCCGGATTGTTGCCTGCGCCGGTGCCGCCGGCACCCCCATTACCCTCGACGGTACGGCTTCCTCCGACCCCGAAGGCGATCCCCTCAGCTACACCTGGACGGGTCCCTTCCCGCAAGGCTCGGGAACGATTACCGGAGCGAGCCCCACCGTCACCCTGCCGCTGGGCACCTCCACGGTCGCCCTGATCGTCAACGACGGGCAGCTAAACTCGGCGCCGGACAGCGAGGCCATCATCGTCGTGGCCCAGGTCACCGGGTTCGTAGCACCGCTGGCCGCCCTGGTGCCGGGATTGGCTGCCCCCATCCTGCCGGACACGGCCTTCAAACAGGGGCGTACCCTCCCTCTGAAGCTGGGGCTCTCCTGCGGTGGGGTGGCGCTCAGCGATGTCGAGCTGAACAGCGCCGGCAAGCACTATCCCTTGATCGCGGCACTGGTCAAAACGGGAGCTGCCCCGCTAGACCTGGCCACCCTTGATCTTGACTCCGGGCAGGCCAATGACAACGGCCTGTACTTCCGGTACGACACCGACGGGAGCTGGGTCTACAACCTCAAGACCAAGGGGCTGAGCATAGGCACTTACGAGATCACCATCGAGATGCCGGATGGGCAGCGCTACACGGGAGGGTTCGTGTTGAATCGGTAAGGTCCGGCTGGCCTATCCGCTGCTGTTCGGCACGCGATCATGGCAAATGACCGTGGCCGAGGCCACTTGACCTCGGCCTCGCCCGGGGCTTGGCGCTTTGACGGATGCCTCTGGCACCTAAAGCTTCATGGCACAAAGGAAGACTCAATGAAAACGGCAAGGGAGTTTTTCAGCCAGATAGTAAGCAGTATGTCGCCCCGTGGGGTGGCTGTTATGGTCCTAGTGGCGCTCGCTGTTGCCGCCTTCACGACTCCGCGGCATGCGGCGGCCGCGGGGGGGATGACTGGGCCGGACATACTCGGGATTCGGGTCGGCATGACCTCCGAGGAGGCGCTCGCGATCCTGAAGGCTCGTGCGCCGAAGGAAACCTGGCAGACCTTCAGCGCTCAATTGACCTTCCAGGATTCCAGGTTCCAGAGTGTCAAGTTGCCCAACGGTACCTTTCGGGGCGCAGTGAAAAACAGGTCGGCAGACAGCTCGGGGAACATGTACATCGTGTATCTCACTCCGACCCCGGGCAAGGAGCGGGTAGCCGCCGTCACCAGGTACCAGGGCTTCAATCAGTACACACAGGAACGCCCCCTCTTTGACAGCTTGGTGGCGGGATTGATCGAGAAGTACGGCAAGCCGACTCTAAACCAAAGCCAAAAGGGAGGCTATGCCAGACTGATCTGGGCCTTCGATGCGGGCGGCAAGCCGCGTCCCTTGACCATCAAGCCGAGGCACGCTGCCGAGGGTGGGCCTTGCGTGCAGGGCGAAACGCTGCCCATAAACTCGAAAGAGGCTACCGGCTGGAGTTTCAAGTACCAACCGGTGGGTGACTTCAATGTCGGCGGCAGGATGAACGACATGCCGTACGTCGCGGCCTGCGGCGACACCTTGGTGCGCGCCCTGGTCGTACCGGCCGGGGAGTTTGTCAGTTCGATGCACGTGGAACTCATCGGCCATGCGGTGGCGACCGCCGGCAAGGAACGCGCCGTGAGCCTGATCGACGCGGCCGAGGCGGCGGATCTGGCCCGCGCCCGCGGGGCGGCGCAGAAAAAGTCCAAACCCGACATTTAGGGATAGCAGGTGAATCTAGGAGAGACGCCATGAAAAAGCCGATCGTTTTACTGCTTATGATCCTGGGATTGTCCCTGTCCGTCGCCTCCGCCTGGGCTGGCCCCAAGCCGGATCTTCTCGGCTTCACCCTGGGCATGACCTCGCAGGAGGCATTGGCGAGAGCCGCAGCGCTCAAGCTGCTCGTGCAGGATCCTGCCAACGGTGGCCGGGCCTCGGTCCCTGGACTGCCGAACAGCGAGCATCGTTACACACTAACCTTGACCGAGCTTGGCCCTCAGGGGAGCTTCACCATGGCTTTCAGTGCGCCACCCGAGGAGAATCGCTTGATCCACGTGGCGCGGTTGGTGGACTACAAGAAGAACGCACCGGACGCGGCGCCGTCCGCTGCCGATCTGAAGGCAGCGTTGATCGGGAAATTCGGCAAACCAACCAACAGGCAAATGATGACTTCGAACATCGAGCGGCTGACCTGGTATTGGGCGGCCGATGGCAGACTTCTTACCAAGGAGCTGGGGAGTTCATGCCGTCTGCTGGCGGATGAGTTTGTCAGGTTCATCGGCACGAGTCCGCCGACTCAGCAAAAGGAGAAGCTCATCAGGGACGGTTGCGCACTGCGCGTGCAAGCTGAAGTAACGGCCGGCCCGTCCGGAGTCGTGGACGTGCTGTCGCAACGAGCAACCGACGTCGCAGGCGGCTATCGCGCCCGGAGTGCCACGTATCAGGCGGTGCAGGACTTCGCGCGCAGGCAGGGCGACAAGGATCTGCAGCGCGCCAAGCAGCGCAAACCGGCGATCTGAGACGCTGGAGGAACAGGGGAAGGGCCGCTGATTTTTTCGTCAACTAATTACCTCACGGATCCCGTTTGAGGTTGGAAAAAAAGGAGGCAGGGCATGTGGGCACTCATCGTTTTGGCAATTGCCGCAGGATTCGTCTTTGTGCTGTATCGGGAATTTACCTTCAAGACCGATCAGGGGTTCTCCGGAGGCGATGGCAATCAGGTGTGGATCGGGCCGAGAAGGTACACCCTCAACAAGATGACAGGACTGGTCGCGGATAGCGGAGTCCGCAGCGAGGTCGAAGTAAGTGGAACCGGCTATGTCACCGGCACTACGGGAACTTCCTATTCACCGGGAATCGTCACCGGCACTACGGAAATAAAATCGAAAACAACCCGTCACCAGCAACTTTTCCTGATCGACAAGGAGGGCAACGAGGAAAGCTTCAATCTCACCGATTTCGTCATCACCTGCCACAAGGGGAGTTTGATCACGATCATCTGGGCGATCATGGATGGCAAAAAGGATGGGCCGATCTTCGCGGCGTACAACCACGATACCAAGGGCTGGATGTTCGATGACAAAGGCGTGGATGGCATGTGTGGCCCGGTGGCGGGCCCCCTTTGGCCGCTGGGCTGGGGTACCCTGAGCGTCTTCCTGGTGCCGTCCATTTACCATCCGAGAGACGGGGCGGATCTTGTATTCATCACAGGATTGGCTTGTTTGTTGTTCGCATTGGGCATTGGACGTGGCATGAAAAGATTGATAATCAAAAAGAACTTCAAGGCGTTCACGGGAGGAAGACAATGGAATGCCTTGGCGGATGAATTGGAAAGCATCAAAAAGTCAGATTTTAAGACTGAGAATGGGGGGTGAGTCGCTTCGAGGCGATGCCGACTGCTACGGGCTTTTCGAGGATGCAGTAAAAGCGGCGCTTTAAAAATGCATGAGATGAACTTCGCCGGCCGCGGGTTTTTCCGTTTTTACCGCAGTCGGCGCCGGTTTTGGTCTGATTCAGGATTCGAGCTGGTCTTTCATGCGGTAGCTCTTCCCCTCGATGACCTGCGTTTCCGCATGGTGCAGGAACCGGTCGAGGATGGCCGAGGTAAGACGAGAACATGCAGGGTCAGGTCCGAGTCTGGACCTTGACACGGCCTCTGGACCTTGACACGACCTAAGATTTATTCTGTCTTTGTCCATGTCCAGACCTAACCCCTCAAACTTTCCTTAATGGACCGCCACTTTATTTACCCGGATCATACCCTGGCGAATGATCATGTTACCTTTGATCCGTGTCACGCCGGTGTCCGAGGCATATTCGCCGTCATATCCACCTTTGATGGTGACCACCTTCCTCTGGTTAAATACGAGGCGCTCAAGGAACTCCGTCCCGAATGCCTCGATGGTTGCCGAGGCCGGAGCGGCGAGGTAAGCGCTAAACAGCGAAGGATAATAACTGATTGGGGCCGTGTCCAGACGGACGGAGTGGGCCGTATCCTTGTCAAACGTAGCGCTGACAGCTTTGTCTCTGTCCATAATGAGGCAACACTGTGCCGTACCGGAGCAGTCACCGCCCCAGCCTTTAAAGATGGAGTATTCAGAGTTGATCGCTGTCAGGGTGACGCGGGCCCCGATATCGAACCTCGCCGAGCAGCCGGTATTACAGGCAATATCGCCTGGAGCGCATGTTACAGTGCCACTGCCTGTGCCTGCGGAAGTGAAGATCAGTGTGACACGTCCCGTCACCGTGTAGGCTACACTCTTGACAACCTCGCGGTTCCCGGCAGCGTCCACCGCGAAGAACTTCAAGGTGCAACTGTCAGTTATAGAGATAGGCGCGGTATATCTGGCGGAAGCGGTGGTCGGCTGGCTGCCGTCGGTCGTGTAGTATATGACGCATGTTTCACGTGCACTGACGGTTACTCTTTGAGCCGAGTTGTAGGTCCCGCCGGCAGGTATTACCGAGGAAACCGGTGGCACGGTGTCTATCGTCCAGCCAATGGTTGCCGGAGTCGCCGTGACATTGCCGGCTGGGTCTTTGGCCCAGACGCTGAAGTTGTGGCTGCCGTCGACAAGATTGGCATAAGCATACGGAGTTGTGCAGGACGCGAAGCTTGCAGAATCGAGTTTGCACTCGAAGCTGGCGCCTGCGTCGCTTGATCTGAAGCTGATGGAACCTGACTTCTGGTCGCTCATAGTCGCCGGGTAAGCGATAATGTTCGCATCCGGCGCCACCGTGTCGACGATGAAGGTGACGGATGCCCGTCCCACATTCCCTGCAAGGTCCGCGGCTTCGACCACCAAGATATGACTGCCGTCGGCGAGAGCGGGAAGGGTCGCGTTATTGGCAATTGGCATTGCTGCGCCGTCAAGCTTCACGATGACGGCACCGTCGCTAACGGTGTAGGCAAGAGTCAACAGCCTGCTGTTACTGATGGCTGCGATCGGAGTTGAGATACTGACCGTGGGCGCTATGGTATCTACGGTTAATTCCGTTTTGGCAGAACCGGTATTACCTGCCTCGTCTTTAGTTACGGCAGTGATGACATTGGGTCCTTCGGCCAGTCCACTGGCGGTGCAATTCCATGTCGTCGCGGTCGGGTAGGTAACTTCACTGAAATTCGCTTTTGAGTCCGCCGCGATTGATACCTCAGTGCCAGTCATAGTGCCGGAAAGTGTCCAACTGTTGACTTTTACAGGAGAGGTGATCCGGTCTATAGACACTAAGAGATCCGTAACCTTTGCTATTTTGAAGGAGCGTCCGGCAAGAGTATAGACATTGCCAAACGCTGAAGAGAGATTGAGCAGTGAGATGCCGTCGCCACGTGAGATGCCGGAGCCGAAGTCCTTTACCTGCGATCCGGAGAAGGATCTGTAGTCCAGGCGCATGTTGCCGCTTGGATACAGTACAGCTTCCAGGTTATTCGGCGCATACCCCCCTTCATCCGAGTAGGTCTCGGTATGCCATTCTATGACGACCCGCTCCGGATCGGTCTTATGTTGGACGAAGACGCCGCCGTAGTAATAGGAAGAGAGGTCGTCGTTCCATGCGGCTATGACCGGACCGCGACCAGTGCTGGAAAGATTTATGGAATGGGCGAAGCCGTCGGCAGCGAACCATACGTTGCCGTTGGTATCTGCATGGATTTGCGAGTAGGATTGGCCGTAGAACGTCAAGGGCCAGGGGAGAGTGAAGGTGAGTCCATCCTCGTCGCCGTAGGTGTAGTCATAGTCGGCGGTAGGAGCCTTCGTTCTGTTGGCATCGGTGCCGTCCCAAGAGGGAGCAGATTCGTAGAGCCAATAGAAACCATCAGTAGCAGCGATAGCATCGGACCAGGAAATGAGAAGAACGGCAAACACCAAAAGAACCAGTACAGCACCAGTCTTTTCCATGTTGGCACTCCTGTTTTCCAGCGCTAGGTCTGTACTACCTACATCTTCTTTTTGGAAATCTAGTTTTCTTGTTTCCGACAAGACAGCCCAAATACCCTAACAACAAGCATGGTATTAATATGATTACATGAACAACAATCCCTATAGGCATTTGGTTTAAATCACCTTTGCTGAAAGCAAACGAGGCAAATAATTGAGCCGATATCATAGATACTGGCCACAGCCAAGGCTTGATGGAAATCATACCCATAGCAAATGAAACTAATAGCAGCAATGAATACCCAAAAACCCAATATTTCCCATCAGATTGAGGGTCATTTACAACAAGTGAGCACTTTGCTGTTAGCAAAACAACAATCCCAAACAAAAACGACAAAATTGAGTTCATTTTAATACTATTCATAATTACCGCCAAATCATGATCTGGTTCCGGCTTGGCGGGCTCGATCTTTACCCCGTCACCCACGGAAAACCCAGAAGAGCCATTTTGAGAAGCTCAAGCTTACTGTTTCTTCTTGAGATAAAACGACCCTACGACAACACCTAGACCACCGCTCATAGCTCCGCAGAAGCTACCCACCACAAGGGCAATGGGCCATATTGATGCTCCACCACCGTGATACGGCATGAAAATATTATCAATCAACAATAATATTGGAATAATAGTGCAGGATATTAGCCATGAATAAATTTCATTGACACCACGGCATCGTAATATGATTCCGGCTATTCCAGGAAGTAACAAGAAAAGTATCGACCACATTAGCAACACTCCAATATAATTAAAATTTATTTTTTGCATTTGCAATTATGTGTTTCATCAAATGCCTTCTTTGCCTCACTGTTATCCCTAACAGTTGAATAAAATATATAAGCCGTACCTTCACAATGATTTTTCCAATAGCTACCAGGTGTTAGGTAAGAACAAATTTTAACAAATCTTTTAAAAACTCACTATCACACTGTTCTTTTGTTTTATCGCAATTATCATAACAACGGTCGTGATTTTGACAAGGTGAATTGAAATTATACCAACCAAACAAGTTGTCTGGAACTAAAAATTCACTCCAACCTGAGCCGCAGGCTCTTCCAATTGGTCCAAGGCCACTAGGGTCGACATCATTAACAGAATTATCGGAAACATACCCATATAAAACGGCACTTCCACCTTTGAAGCCAATCGGGTCTTTACTGAGAAACCTCCCCTCCATCGGGTCGTAGTATCTGGCTCGGTAATAATACAGTCCCGTTTCCTTATCCCACTCCCTTCCCGTGTAGGTATAGCTGTTGACGAATGAACTAGACGAAGGTTTCGCAATTCCAAAGCTGTCGTACTCATAGCTCTGCACAACTCGCTTGCGTTGGTCGGTAAGGGCTACCACACTGCCCAAACCATCAGCGTGATAATAGCTGACTTGCCCATCTCTTTCCCTGGCAAGGTGCTCGTCTACTCCTCCCCCATGGGTAAAGACGGTCTTAACCGTGCCTCTGTCATCGGTCAGGCTCTCCAGAATGATGTTGTCATTGTCATAAAGATAGGCGTATTCCAGTGTCTTGGTCACCCCGTCGATCACCGTCACGACTTGCTTCCCGATGCGCCGCCCATGCGGGTCATAGCTGAAATTGACAACCCTCTTCTCTGCTCCCTTCATCTTCTCTACCTTGACCAACCGGTTCTCGTAGTCCCAAGTCTGCATCCACGACTTGTCGGAAACGGC
>Ga0209317_1000276_pt1 | contig 66648 bp, 50 predicted proteins | sample RifGroB2_FD_183994 | JGI IMG/M metagenome (GOLD analysis project Ga0209317, IMG submission 183994) | Soil microbial communities from Rifle, Colorado, USA - Groundwater B2 (SPAdes) (version 2) | ecosystem: Environmental > Terrestrial > Soil > Unclassified | place: Rifle, Colorado | collected...
GCGATTCGCGCTGCTCTTCGAGCCGGACCGACGTTATTCTGAACAAGAAGTGACGGATCTCATCGCCCCGATTTATCGGGATTACTGCACCATCCGTCGCCTGATGGTGGACGAGGAGATAATCAGGCGGGACGGTTCGGGTTACTGGCGCAGCGGGAGTGGCGAGGCGCAGGAAATCGGTGTTAAAGGCTCGGGAGGGAAACAGATGGATTCAAGAAGATCGGCAGTGAAGCTGGCTTACAAACAGATGGAGCCTGAGATGGGCGTGTACCAGCTCCGTAACCGCCAAAGCGGCAAAATCTTTATCTGCAGCAGCAAAAACCTGGAAGGTAGCCGTAACGGCCGCATGTTTGAGCTTAAGACCGGGAAGGCGGTGTTTAACGCGGCGTTGCAAAAGGATCTCGACACTTTTGGGGCGGACAGCTTTGAATTTTCGGTATTGGATGTCCTCGATCGGCCGGAACCTGGCGATGACGTCAAGCAATGTCTTGCCGCGCTGGAGCGCCACTGGCTAGAAAAACTGCAGCCGTATGGCGAACGGGGCTATCATAAGCCTAAGTAGAGTGGCGCTCCCCAGAAGTTCACCGGCAGTCGATGGAGGGAGGCAGCGGCAAGGGAGAGGGGGCTTGTGCAGCGGATCATGTTTAGCACAGTTAGATTGACGGCCATACCCTCTCCCAGAGGGCGAAGGTATGGGTGAGGCCTGCTCCTTCTCTCACCTGTCTCCAACCAACCCAGCCTTTGCTAGCTCCTTGAATCTAATTAGGCAATATAAATTTTGCTGATTGCAGCAGGGTTTGCGTCTAGGAATGTGCACTAAACCTTGACCTTGCGGGATGTTGGGTGTATCTTTTGGCATCTTCTAATTCTAATGAAGTAGTTGATCCAGAGGGCGCGTGGGTATCGGGAAAGATACAGGCATGTCACTTAAATCTTTCCTGACCCGGCTGATTCTGATCTGCGTGCTCCCTCTTGTCCTGCTGGCTGCCTATCTCGCCGTCGACCGCGTCCAATCGCTGCAAACCCAGCGCGACATCGAAGCCGCCAATCTGGCGCGCAACATCGCCACTGCACTGGACCGCCAAGTCGAGGCGCGCATCTCTGCCCTCCAGGTGCTGGCGGCTTCCTCTTCCCTCGATGATCCGCGCCGCCTGGGCGAGCTGTATCAGGAAGCCCAGGATTTCCGTAAAAATTTCGGGGGCCATGTGGTCCTGGCAGATTCTGCCAGGCAGATGATCTTTCTTACCAGTGCACCCCTTGGCAAAACGCTGCCGAAGCTGCCGCGGGTCAAGGGAAACTCGGCTGCCGAGATCGCCTCCTTGACCGGGAAGCCGGCGGTAGGCGACGTCTTCATCGGGTCTGTGCTTAAGGTGCCGCTGGTAGCCATGGCGGTCCCGGTTTTCCGCGCCGGCCGGATGAGCCATCTCATGCTCAGCGTCATCGAGACCGGCAAGGTGCAGCAGCGCCTGGACGATCTCGCCATACCCCCGGGATGGTCCATGACGGTTCTGGACGGCAAGAACGAGGTGATCGCCCGCCGGGGACCGCCTCAGCCTGCGGACCGGCCGGCCGGCGACGCTCCCCCCGGACGCTTCAAAGTCAAATCGTCTCTCTCCCCCTGGTCCGTGCTCCTTGAAGTTCCTCCCCATCTGCACCGTGCTCCTGTGATTGCCGCGACGACCGCCATGATGGCGACGCTGCTCGCTGCCACCATGGTGAGCGTCCTGGGCGGTATCTGGGCCGGCCGCCGCCTGGCCGGATCGGTGGCGGCGCTGGAGCAGCCCCACCTGGTGCCCGACCGGCAACTGGCGATTCATGAGATTGAGGCGGTCCGCTGCAGGTTGTTGTCGGCTGCGGCTGCACGGCAGGCGGCCGAGTCGACGCTGCGGGAGAGCGAGGAACGTTACCGCAGCCTGGTGGAAAACGCCCCCATGGCGATCTTCGTCAACCGCAGTGACAGCATAGAATACGCAAATCCCGCAGCACTGCGGCTTTTCGGCGCCGATGCCGGGCAACTCCTGGGCAGATCCCCCTTCCAGTTCGTGCACCCGGATTTCCACTGCGGCATGGCCGAGCGGATCCAAAGGCTCAGCCGGGAGAGGAGCACCCCGCTGACGGAAGTCAGGATCGTGCAGCCGGGGTCGGTGGAGCGTAACGTCGAGGTGGTGGCGACCGCCTTTACCGATCACAAGGGAGCTGCCATCCAGGTCATGATGCACGACATCACCGAGCGCAAGAAGGCCGAGGAGGTGGCACGCCTCAGCACAGAGCGACTGCTCCGTGCCGAGGCGATCGCGCATCTGGGGCACTGGCGCTATGACCTTGGCAGCGATGAACTGTTCTGTTCCGACGAGGCCTACCGGGTGCTGGGCGCAGCTACCCGACAGCCCGCGGCAGGCCCGGCTGCATACCTTCAGCTGGTCTGTCCCGAGGAGCGCGCCGGGGCGGCTGATGCCATGGCCAGGCTTTTGCGGGAGGGGAAACTCGATTTCGACTGCCGCATCACGCGCCCGGACGGGGAACTGCGGCATGTCACGCTGACCGGCGAGCTGCAGCGCGATGGGGAGGGAGCGGCCGCGGCCATGTTCGGGACCATCATGGATACCACCAGGCTCAAGCAGCAGGAACGGGAACTCCAGGAAAAGAACGTGGAGCTGGAACGCTTCACCTACATGGTCTCCCACGACTTGCGGAGCCCGCTGGTGACGGTCAAGACCTTCCTGGGTTATCTGGAACAGGACATGGCGAGCGGCAACGCCGGGCGGATCAGCCAGGACATCGGGTACATGCGCGGCGCAGCGGAAAAAATGGGGCATCTGCTCGACGATCTGCTGGAGATGACCCGCATCGGCCGGGTGGTAAATGCACCGGTGCAGGTGAGCTTTATCGAACTGGTGCAGTCGGCGCTGGCCCTGGTTGCCGGCTCAATTGCCGAGCGCGGGGTGCAGGTTCAACTGCAGCCCCGGGAGCTGACACTTTTTGGCGACGCGCCGCGCCTGGTGGAGATTTGGCAGAACCTGCTGGACAACGCGGTCAAGTTCTCGGCAGCGGAGCAGACCCCCTGCATCGAGGTGGGGGCCGAAGGGGAGGGGAGGGAGACGGTCTTTTACCTGCGGGACAACGGCATCGGCATCGACCCGCGCTTTTGCCAAAAGATTTTCGGCCTGTTCGACAAGCTGGATCAGCGCACTCCCGGAACCGGCCTGGGGCTGGCCATCATCAAACGGATCATCGAGCTTTACCAGGGCAGAATCTGGGTTGAATCAGCAGGAGTAGGGCATGGGAGCTGTTTCCGCTTCACCCTTCCCGACGCTTTCAGGCCAAATTAAAGGAGTCAGCATCATGAAGGGTGAACCGATCGTTATTCTTCACGTGGAGGACGAGCCGGCCCACGCCACGGTGGTCCAGAGGATCTTCGAGGATTTCCGGATCGCCAACCGGCTGATGCAGGTGGCCGACGGCCAGGCCGCTCTGGACTACCTGCAGCGTAGCGGCGAGTTCAGCGCTCCGGAGAGCTCCCCCCGGCCCCATGTAGTCCTGCTCGACCTGCGCCTTCCCAAGGTGGACGGTCTTGAGGTGCTGAGGACGGTGAAGGCCGACCCGGATCTTGGCCTCATCCCGGTGGTGATCCTGACCACTTCCGATGCCGAGAGCGACATGGTACAGGCCTATGGCTGCAATGCCAACAGCTACCTGGTCAAGCCGGTCGATCTAAAGCAGTTCGTGGAGATGATGGAGGCGTTCGGCTACTACTGGCTGGTCTGGAACGGCAACCCCTACTAGAGAAACGAGGCTACCATGGAGACAACACCGTTGCGCGTCATTATTGTGGATGATGAGCCGGCCCATGCCGAAGCGATCCGGCGTGCTCTGGAAGACGACTCTCTGCAGCAAGGGGGTGTCGCGCCCGAGGTGACGACCGTGGCCACGCTCTCGCAGTACCGCGCGGCCCTGCTGGCGCTGGAGCCCGATCTGGCCCTGGTGGATTTGAACCTGCCGGACGGCCGTGCCATCGATATCCTCCCCGCCTCCGCGGAGTCGGGTCCCTTTCCGGTACTGGTGATGACCAGCCACGGCAACGAAAAGACGGCGGTGGAGGCGCTCAAGTCGGGTGCGCTCGACTACCTGGTCAAGTCGCCCGAAGCCTTTGCCGCCATGCCCGTTACCATGAGGCGGGCACTCAGGGAATGGAACCTGCTCAGGGAACGCAGGCGGGCCGAGGCGGCGCTCAGGGAGAATGAGGAGCGCTACCAGGCGCTGGTACGCACCGTGATGGACGGTTACTGCGTGTTGAACGGCGCGGGGCAGCTCACCGAGGTTAACGACGCCTACTGCGCCATGCTAGGCTACTCCAAGCAGGCGCTGCTCGCCATGGGGGTCGAAGATCTCTGCTCGGAGTCCGATCATGGGCGCGCCCACATGGAGAGCATCCGGGAGCGGGGTTGGGACCGCTTCGAAACCAGGCATCGCCGGGCCGACGGCAGCGCCATCGAGGTGGAGGTGAGCATAGTCTTCCGTCCGGGCCGGGACGAGTTCATCTGTTTCATCCACGACATCAGCGAACGCAAGCGGGCCGAAAACGAGTTGCACATAGCGCTCGAGAAATACCGGATACTGTTCGAGTCTTTCCCCCAGGGGATCTGCGTCACCGATGCGCGAGGGCGCATCGTTGAAACCAACCGGGAATCCGAGCGCCTTTTGGGGCTGTCGCGCGACGAGCACCTGAGCCTCAGCGTCGATGCCAAGGAATGGAGCATCGTGCGCCCGGACCGCACCCTGATGCCGTCTGACGAATTCCCCAGCGTACGGGCTCTGCGGGAAAACCGGCGCATAGACAACGTGGAGATGGGGATCGTCAACGACGCCGGCGCCATCACCTGGCTTTCCGTCACGGCGGCACCCATTCCCCTGGAACAGTTCGGTATCGCCGTAGCCTATGGGGACATAACTGCGCGCAAGCAGGGGGAGGAGCGCATCGAGCATCTGAACCGGGTGCTGCGCGCCGTGCGGACCGTGGACCAGTTGATTGTCCGGGAGCAGGATCCCCTGAGGCTGATCGAGGGGATCTGCCAGTTGCTCGTGGAGCATCGCGGCTACGTCAGCGCCCTGATCATCCTGACCGACCCGGAGGGGAGTCCCCTGGAGTTCGCCGAATCCGGCAAGGGCGAGGCTTTTCGCGGCTTGGCCGACGATCTGCGCCGGGGGCGCGTCCCGGCCTGCTGCCGGAGGGCCCTGATGCTCCCGGGCGTCTTCCATGTCAAGGACCGCAGCGACGTCTGCGCCTCCTGTCCGATGTTTGCCGACTGTTACCGCCACGATGCCATGTGCATCATGCTGCGCCACGATGGCGCGATCCACGGCTTCATGGCGGTCTCCCTGAGCCAGGGGCAGGGCATAGACAGCGAGGAACTGGAGCTCTTCCACGGGCTGGCCGGCGACGTCGCCTTCGCCCTGCACAACATCGACCAGGGGAAGGCCCGGCTCCGGATGCAGGAGGAGCGGGACCGCATCGAGCTCGAGTTGTACCAGTCGCAGAAGATGGAGGCGATCGGGCAACTGGCCGGCGGCATCGCCCACGACTTCAACAACATGCTCAGCGTGATTCTCGGGTTCTCCCAGATCGGGCTGGCCGAGCTCAAGCCAGAGGACCGCCTGTACCAGTGTCTCCAGCAGATCGAAAAAGCCGGCACGCGCTCGGCGGAACTCACCCGTCAGCTGCTGGCTTTTTCCCGCAAACAGGTGGCCGAGCCGCGGGTCATCAACCTGAACGAGGTAATCGCCGAGCAGCGCAAGATGCTGCACCGGCTGATCGGAGAGGATCTCAGGATAGAGTTCGCGCCGGTCGGCCGTCTCTGGAACATCCGGATCGATCCGTCCCAGGTGGACCAGATTCTGACCAATCTGGCGGTGAACGCCAGAGACGCCATCGGGGGAGTGGGCATTCTCGCCATCGCCACGGCCAACGTGACACTGGACCAGACGGCGGGCGATAAGCTCTCCCTGGCGCCCGGCGACTACGTGAAGCTGATTTTCAGCGATACCGGCTGCGGCATGGACCAGGCGACGCAGGAACGGATTTTCGAGCCTTTTTTCACCACCAAGGGAGAAGGGAAGGGAACCGGGCTTGGGCTCTCCACCGTGTACGGCATAGTCAAGCAAAACGAGGGAGCTATTCAGGTGCAGAGCGCGCCCGGGTGCGGGACCAGCTTCACTATCCACCTGCCCCGAAACCGCTCCGAAGCGGTGCAGCGGGCCGAAAGGCCAGCGGAACTTTCCCTGTCCGGGAGCGAGACCGTGCTGATCGTCGAGGACGAGGAGCAGATTTTGAACCTTGCCAAAGTGGTGCTGGAGCGTTACGGCTATCAGGTTCTCACCGCCGGTGCGCCCGAGGACGCCTGCGAGATATGCGCCGCCTGCACCGGCGAAATCCAGCTGCTGTTGACCGATGTGGTGATGCCCACCATGAACGGCAAGGAACTGCAGACGCGCCTCGAAATCATCCAGCCCGGCATCAAGACGCTCTTCATGTCCGGCTACAACGACGAAGTCATCGCCCACCGCGGTGTGCTGGACCAGGGGATCCAGTTTCTTGCCAAGCCGTTCACCGTGCAGTCGCTGGTCGAGAAGGTGCGGGCGGTGCTGGATGCCTGAAAGGGAGGGGGAGTGAATAGCCGGCTAGCACCGATCTCCCTCTAACCACCGTCTCTTCCTGACTTCTGGCAGCGTCATCCATTGCCGAAACAGCTCCTCTTATCTCACCTTGAACACCCAGACGGGCGCCGTGCGCTTATCCCAGAAAACCCCTGACTTGTCCCTCAACAATGCTCCATGGTACTATCGTAGCTAAATTATATAGATGCAGGGCACTCATCCAGTGCAAATGAGGGGGAGACAACTGTTAATGTACGACTGGTAACCAGCCAACGGAGAACCTCATGCCAGCTAAAGATGAGCAGCAAACGAACGACAGGAGATCGCGTCAACCGGGGCGCAGAAAGTCGGACAACGCCTTGCTTTTCAGCGAAGAGCGTTACCGGGCTTTGTTTCGCGATAACCCGACCATGATCTTTACCCTGGATACGGTCGGGACCATACTCTCTGCCAATCCGTTTGCTGCCAACCGTATGGGCTATAAAATGGAGGAACTGGAGGGGCGGGCGGTGCTGGAACTGTTCCACCAGGATGACCGGGCTGCAGTGGCCGACCAGCTGCTCAGCTGTCTGGAAAACCCAAGTCAGGTGCATCGCTGGCAGTTACGCAAGATCCGTAAGGACGGAGGGCTGCTTTGGGTGGATGAAATTGCGCAGGCGGTTTACGACCTGAACGGCGCGCTGAACATCCTGGTGGTGTGTCTGGATGTCACCGAGCGCAGGCGGGCGGAACAGGAACTGATGGAACAAGAGGCGAACTTGCGTAACGTCCTGGAGATGCTTCCCATCGGTGTCTGGATCGTTGACGCTGAGGGGAACATCGTCCATGGCAACCAGGCTGGACAGCGGATCTGGTCCGGCGCCCGGTATGTCGGCATCGAGCAGTACGGCGTATATAAGGGGTGGTGGTCCGATTCGGGCTTGGGCATCGTGCCGCAGGAATGGGCTGCCGCGCGTGCCGTAATCAAGGGCGAGACCTCGATTGATGAAGAAATAGACATAGAGAGCTTCGACGGCACGCGAAAGAGGATTCTGCAGTCGGCCGTTCCCCTGCGGGACAGCAGCCAGCGCATCACCGGCGCGGTTATCATCAATCAGGACATCTCCGCCCGTAAGGAGGCGGATCTTAAGCTGCGGCGCAGAGAGGCGGATCTTAGCAAGGCGCAAGAAATTGCCAAGATGGGGAGCTGGACTTACGACATGTCGGGCCGGGTCTCCTGGTCGGACGAGATGTACCGTATTTACGGGGTCTCGCCGGAATGGTTCACACCGAGCCTGGAGTCCATACTGGACTTGATCCATCCCGAGGACCGTGCGGCGGCGCTGGCGTGGATAGAGGCCTGCTCAGCCGGCGAAAAGCCGGGCGAAATGGAACTCCGCATCATTTGCCCCGACGGCACGGTCCGTTTTATCAGTGGTCGCGGCGAACTGGTTTCCGACTTTAAGGATGGACCCACGCATCTGGCCGGCACCGCGCAGGATATTACGGAGCGCAAACTGGCGGATCAGGCGCTGGCCAGCAGCGAAAACGCCTTTCGCGCCATCTTCGAGCAGGCCGCTGTCGGCATGGCTCGGCTTGCCACCGATGGTCACTGGTTGCAGGTGAACCAACGGCTCTGTAACGTGGTCGGCTACACGCAGGACGAGCTTCTCGCCCTGACATTCCAGGACATCACTTACCCGGACGATCTTGACGCCGATCTGGGTTATCTGCTGCAGGCGCTCTCGGGCGACATCAATGCCTACGCCAAAGAGATGCGCTTCATCCGCAAGGACGGGAGCCTGGCCTGGATCAATTTCACTGTAGGGCTGGTTCGGGATTCTGTGGGAGCGCCTGCCTATTCCATCTCCATCGTGGAAGAGATTACCAAGCGCAAGCGGGCCGAGGAGGCGCTGGCTGAAAAGCAGCTGCTACTGGAAGAGGTTAACTTGTCTCTGGAACAGCGGGTGGCTGATTCAGTGCTGGAGTCACGCAAGAAAGATCAGATACTGATACAGCAGGGGCGCCAGGCGGCTATGGGAGAAATGATCGGGAACATAGCCCATCAGTGGCGTCAGCCGCTCAATATGCTCGGGCTGATCGTACAGGAATTGGTTTTGACCTATGGGCGTGACGAATTTAGCAAGGAGAGCCTTGAGGTCAATGTCAGGAAAGCGATGGGGCTGATAGCGCACATGTCCAAGACCATCGAGGATTTCCGTAACTACTTCAGGCCGGAGAAGGAGAAGATGCCGTTTAACATCAATCAGGCTGTCGCCAAGACTCTCTCCCTTGTCGAGCTGAGCCTGAAGAACCTGGACATTAAGGTTGAGTTGATCGAAGAAAGTGATACGGACTTCGACGGTTACGCCAACGAATATTCCCAGGTGCTGCTCAATATCCTTCTCAATTGCAAGGATGCCTTTGAAGAACAGAACAGCAACAGGGAGCGGGTTATTGTCATAACGGCCTTTAAGGAAAACGGCAGGTCGGTGGTAACCGTCGCCGATAATGCGGGAGGCATTTCCGAAGCGATTATCGACAAGATTTTCGATCCTTATTTCACTACCAAAACTCCTGACAAAGGCACCGGGATCGGACTGTTCATGGCTAAAACCATCATAGAGAAAAACATGGGTGGGAGCCTTACTGTGCGCAACACGGCGGATGGTGCGGAATTCAGGATTGAGGTCTGATTAAGGATTGTGAACTGAGATCCGACGGCATCAGGAGATAACAAAAGGGATTAACCGGTGTCGGTTAATCCCTTTCCTGATTAGATGCAGATTACTGCAGATCTGCAACTGGCATCGGTACCGTGAAAAGTCCCCCTTTGAAAAAGGGGGATTTAGGGGGATTTGCCTTGAGGTGCCGCTCGGCACTCCGTAGCAACCTGGGTAAAATCCCCCCCGACCCCCCTTTTACAAAGGGGGGAGGTCCACTCCAGCGTCAGGGTGTCCCGATGCGGTAGATCTCACCGGTGCCGTAATCGGCCAGGTAGAGTTCGCCTGTTTCATCCTCTCCGAAGGTTGAGATCGAGAGGGTTGTATCGTTTAGGAGCTTACTTTCCCAGTTGGTGCCATTGCGCCGCAGTCCCCAGATGCGGCCGCTGCAGAAATCGCCATAGAAATAGATGCCACGCAGTGCCGGGCAAGAGCACCGCAGCCAAACGGCGCTGTAGTTGAACAAGTGAAGCCATTCTTGAGGAAAAAACATTCAGAATTGTGGCCCAGGGGACTGAGTTGTCAACCCCGGACCGGCCATCCATGCTGCTGCTTGCGTTACTGCCAGATCTCCTGGGGAAGCCTGCCGCCGCTCAGGAAGAGTTCCCGACGTTCGGGATGCTCCAGAAATGCCAGCACGCCGGAACCCAGTTCGATGCTGCGGTCATCGAGACCGTACATCTTCAGAGCTTGGGCCAGCGCCATGAACGCTTCATCGTAGGCCGCTTTACGCAGCAGATCGGCGGGTATGGTCAACACCTCATCGCTAACAATCGACGGGGCGAACGCCTCGCGACAGCTGTTGCTGGCAAGGGAGGTTACTCCGCGGCAGGCCAGAGGACGCACCGGATGAATACTGCAACTGCCAACGGCATCGAGCAGTGGGCAGCTCTCGTGCTTTAGAATGCGCTCCTCGTCATCCATCCACCGGACCCAGCACCGGTGCAGCCTCAGTTGCTTTTGCAAGGCAGCGAGTTCTGGTGGCGGGAGCCGGTTTTGAATCCAGTCCGCTATGATCATCGCCTCTGGCAGCAAAATGGCCACGTTGAGAACACAGCAGTGGGGACAACGGGGAGCACAGGCCATGGGCCGTCCGGTGCAGATTGCCTCGGCAGCAGCCGCTGACTTGGTCACGGCCGTCGCCAGGGCGGCAGCATCCCGCTTGTCGGCCAGAGCCGCCACCAACCGTGACATCACCTCGGAACGAAACGTCTCCGGATCCCACCTAAAGTCGACCATTTGATCTACTCCTTTATCCCGCGGCCGCATTTCCCCGCCGCGGGGCAGTTGATTGGAACTACCAGGCATAGCTACCAGCCCCCATTCTAGATATCGGGGGTAGGATGCCGGTGAACGAAGTGAACCGCATCATGCATCATGGCTCCATGGACGATGCGGGATCATTCCTCACCGCATCCTACAGGAGGTTTGCCTGGTTCCCCTTTACGCAATCTTTATCTCAATCACCCACATCTTAACGACAACTTTATACTGATTCAAGTATCTTGAATAATGACAGGGCCAATCAATCAGGTGTCGGTTACAGAGGGTCAGGGGGGTTGCGGTCATGAAAGTCTATTATTTCTGCCCACAAACAGGCGTCTATCAAGGTGAAGGGTTTGAGGATGAAACTCAGCTAGGCCAGGTAGATGGAGTCACAACTGTAGCCCCTCCCCCGTACCGTCAAGGAGAGGTACCGTTATTTAATGCCCCCACTGAGAGCTGGACAGTCCGTAGAGTGCAACCAAGATCAGGAATTTCAAGGGAGATAAAACCCGACTGGTCACTGGATAATCTCGCTGCAAGCTGCTACCCTGTGGAAAATCTACTCAGGAAGACACGGGGAAACCAGATGAAATATCTCGTCGCTGCCGGCGGATATATTGGCAGCTTGCTACTTGTCGCCGCCGCAACGCTGATCTGCGAGTTTATCCGGCCGCACTTGATCCCGACCAACATGGTGATGATCTATCAACTGGCGGTCGTTATTGCCGCGGTAAAGCTCGGCTTGCGACCAGCCATAGCAACCGCGTTTTTCAGTGTGCTGGCCTTCGACTTCTTCTTCGTGCCGCCCCGCCTTACTTTCAATGTGGCGGAGAAGGAGTATCTGGTCACCTTTACCGGATTCTTCGTGGTCGGGGTGATCATCAGCTCTCTGGTTACCAAGGTGCGGGAGCAGTCTCTGGAGCGGGAGCGTCTGGCAAAGGAAGCTGAAAAGGCGAGAATCCTGCAGGTCCAGGAAAACCTGGAACGGGCCCTGCTCAACTCCATCTCCCACGATTTGAGGACTCCGCTGGTTTCCATTAAAGGAGCCCTTTCCGCACTGAAGGACGAAGGGGACCGCTTGAGCGGCGCAGCCCGGCAGGAACTTTTGGAGACTGCCAGTGATGAAGCCGAACGTCTGAACCGGTTCGTCGGTAACCTGCTGGACATGACCCGGCTGGAAGCGGGGGCGATGCGGCTGAAAATCGAGCCGAGCGATGTGCAGGAGTTGATCGGCTGCGCCCTGTCAGCCACGGAGAGCCGGTTGGGCGAGCGGGAGGTGTCGGTGAAGCTACCGCCCGGACTTACCCTGATTCCTCTCGATATGGTGCTGATGACGCAGGTCCTGGTTAATCTGCTCGATAACGCCAACAAGTACGCATCTGCCATGAGCAGCATCGAAATCGAGGCATCGGTCGGCAGCGACTGGCTGACCCTCACTGTGGCGGACCGGGGACCGGGCGTCCCGGAATCGGAACTGCCTCACATCTTCGACAAGTTTTATCATATCCAGGTGCCGGAGAAGGCGGGTGGCACCGGCTTGGGGCTTTCCATCTGCAGAGGAATCGTGGAGGCCCACGGGGGGGGAATCATGGCAAAAAACAGAGCGGGAGGGGGGCTGGTGGTCGAGATCTTACTCCCGGTTGCCCTCCAGGGTGAGGAAGTATGAAAGCTAGCCCGGATGCCAACGGCCAGCACCGGATTCTGGTGATCGATGACGAGGCGGCAATCAGGCGTTTCCTGCACTCGGCGCTCTCTTCGGAAGAGTTCAGCCTGCACGAGGCTGAGTCGGGGCATAACGGCCTCTCTGCCGCTGCCTCTCTCAGGCCTGATGTGATCCTGCTGGATCTCGGTCTGCCCGACCTGGATGGGATCGAGGTGATACGGCGCATACGGGAGTGGTCCGAAGTCCCGATCATCGTCCTCTCTGTGCGTGAGCGCGAAGACGATAAGGTCGCAGCCCTTGATGCCGGTGCCGATGACTATCTGACTAAACCTTTCGGAGTCGGGGAACTGTTGGCGCGCATCCGGGCCTCCCTGAGGCGTTCCATAGTGCAGAGCTCGGAACCTGTTTTTATCAGCGCCGATCTCAGGGTTGATCTCAACCTGCGCCGGGTAACCCTGTCCGGCGACGAGATCCAGCTTACTCCGACGGAATACGACCTGCTGCGCCTGTTGATCGTACATGCGGACAAGGTGCTGACCCATAAACTGATATTGAAGCAGATCTGGGGTGGCGCACACCAGGAACAGCCCCAGGTGCTGCGTGTCACCATAAGTAACCTGCGCAAAAAGATCGAGCGCGACCCGTCCCGTCCCAGACACATTACTACTGAACCCGGGGTAGGATACCGGCTTAGACAAAGCGCTTAACCTTCCTGATCAGCAACCAACCCCGACTGTAGCGGCGTTTTATCGAAGAGTAACTTAAGTTACTCAGAAGCCCAACCCCGCCTGTAGCTGTGTTTTGTCGGAGAGGAACTCTGCCCTAACTCTAAGGTCCCCGGATACCGGGTCCCCCCCTTTAGCAAAGGGGGGACAGGGGGGATTTGCCTTTGAAGTTTCTCAGAAGCCGCCCACGCCGCCGGGCTACCGGAGGGCGAGGGTAGGCGTTGGTCCCTTCTCCCTGCGGGAGAAGGTGTCCCGAAGGGGCCGTGCAGTTTCACCGTCTGCCTGCCTCCAAGCTTCAGGGGGTTGTGACGCGAGTGGAGATGTGATTTCTGCTATGCAGTTGTCGGAAGTTCCAGTGTGAAGGTGGCACCTTTACCCGGCCCGTCGCTTTCTACCCTTAGCGCGCCGCCCATCTCGCTGGCGGCCAAAACGCAGCTGTGCAACCCGAAGCCGTGCCCGTCTTTGCGGGTGGTAAAGCCATGGGCAAAGATGCGATTAAGGTTCTCGGCCGGAATGCCTGCGCCGTTGTCTGCTACGCAGATGCTAAGATTTCGGCCAACTGCGGTATCGACAATTCCAATTCGCAGCGTGATCTGAGGGGGCGGTGATTTTGCGTCAAGTAAGGCCTGTCTGGCGTTGCTGATCAGATTGACCAGGATCAGCAACACTCTCGGCTTGTCCAGCGACAACAGGGGCAGCTCCTCAAACTCCTTCACCACTGTCACTTGATGGCGTCTTAGCGACTCCGCGTTGGTAGCCAGCGCATCCTCGACCAATTCCCGAACCTGTGCCATTTCGACCATCCTGGAAGCTCCAGCATAGGATTGCTGGGTAGCAATGATCCCCTTTATGTGGCTGATGCTCTTGGTAAGCCGTTCGAGTTCCTCAACGATGCTCTCATGCTCCGCCGCTAAGGCACCGGTCAGCTTGTTCAGGTACTCCGGCAGCATTTTCCCCCTGTCGTCTTGGGTCAGGAAGTGACTCAGGTCGGCTGCGTGCTCGTTCACCAGGCCAATGGCCCGCGCTATTCCATGCGCCTTGGAATTGCGAATCCGGCTGGCGACCAGATCGGCGGAGATGTTGACGTTGTTTAGCACGTTACCCACGTTATGCAGCACATTGGTGGCTATCTCGGCCATGCCCGCCTGCCGGGCGGCAGCCATTAGCTTGCTTTGCGCCTCCCGCAATTCCGTGATGTCGGAGAAGACGCCGACATGTTCTCTTGTTAATCCTTTAGCGTCCCGGACCGTTGCAATGGAGAGCCAGGTGGGAAGCATCGTGCCGTCGGCTCGTCGCTGCCAGACCTCGCCTTGCCACTCGCTACTGCAACTCAAGCTGTCCAGCATGGCGTCGAAAAATTCCGGCGGCTGCCTCTCTGAACTCATGAAGCGCAGGTTCTCGCCTAGAGCCTTGGCACGCGAGTACCCGGTGATGCGGCTGAAGGCGCTGTTGACGTCGATGATGGTGCCATCAGCCGTAGTGACCACGATCCCCTCGTTGGTGGTGTCATAAACTTTGGCAGCCAGCCGGAGCCCTTCGGTTGCCCGTTTCTGACCTTCCACCATGGAGGAAAGGAGGTATCCGATCATTGCCAGCGCGCCCAGCATGATCTGGAGAGTAAATGTCGAGTTGAACTCGCTGCTGTGCGGTTCCTGGCTTATCTGGAAGACGGCTCCTCCGACCGCTGAGACGGCAAAGGTGAAAACGGCCAGCGTCATGGTCGCAGGAGGGAAGCGAAAGGCGATCCAAAGCAGCACTAGGATGACTACAAGTACTACCGGCTGGTCCGAGTTGCGCGAAACCTCCGGTCCCTGCCACAGAAAAGCTGCAATTGCCAAGGCGCCTAGAGCCGCTGCACATCTGAGAGCGCCTCTGCCAAACGAGGCCCTGAAACCAATGGAGTAGACGAGAAAGGGGGTGATCAGAATAATGCCGATCCAGGCCGACCCGAACCAGGCCAGCCAACTGGACCAATAGACTGCGGCGGGGAGCACGCCGTAGCTGACATATGCGGTCACGCCGATACAGGCAGAGAGTACTGAACTGGCCAGAGCCGCCAGCACCAGGCGCAGGACGCTTCCTACTTCGACGATAGTGAACAGTCGTTTGTCGGGGCCGATGATCAGGTAATAGCAGAGGAATTCACTTCCAGCATTGGCAAGGCCTACGATCAGGGCTCCAGGGAGCGGTGTGTTCGCGTTGAGGTCGAGAGCGACAGAGCCGATGAAAGAGCCGATAGTCGCTAAGGGGCCGAAAACGATAAGGGCCGCGACGGTTATGCCGGATGGGAGCCAGACGGTGGTCACCGCCCCGTTAGGGGGCGCCGACAGTGCGAGGATAAGGCGTCCGGTGGCGAAGTAGCAGAGGGCTACGGCAGCGATGAGCAGGATGACGCGAAAAAACGGGCGCAAGGTGAGGTTCAGCATGTTTTCCACCTCATACCACGGTGGTCTGGCGCTCCGCGCATGACGTCGCTTCGATGCTGGAAATCTTTGTTGTTTCTCAACGTCATGATGAGTTAGCGACACCGGTTTCGGTTGTCGCTCCTTTCTCTGTGCAGTTATCGAGGTGGTCCGGCAGGTGACTTCAGTCACTCTTCGGCATTTGTTTACGATGGTTGAGGAAATAGGGGGAGAGAGGGTGGAAAGTTTGCGTGCGCCTCACCCTCCCCCAGCCCCTCCCATAAAGGGAGGGGGGAAAATCGCAAACGCAATGGTAGGTGAACCTTGTGTTCGCCCGCAACTAGGGATGGCCTTCTCTGTATTTCAGATAGCCGTCAAGAAGCTCTTTGGCCTTGGCGCTCCCTTCCAGCAGCATGTAATCGGGGACGCTGAAAGCGCTGATCCCGCCTGAGGCGTAGTCGCCTGCCACCTGCAGTTGCTGCTTCACTCGCTTAATGGGGGCGGGCAGGGCCTTGAAGGGGGTTTCCGAAACCATCTCAAAGAGTTCCACTACTACCTGGAGCTTCTTGTTACTGGCGTCGGTGGCGCATCGGAGCGCTTTCAGGTAAATCGGCAGGAGTTCGCGGGGGAGTTGGCCGGTGCCGGCAGCATCCTGAAACAGCAGGATGTCCACCGAACTCTGCCGCAATAGGTCGCGCCAGAACTCCCGGTAGGAATCGGGATCCATGCGGGCGCTGGAGAAGGCGGAGAGCAGGACCAGCTCGCCCGGCGTCAGGTGCTTGAGAAAAGCGGAGAGCTCCTTTATGTGCTGAAAAAGCAGTTGACGCGACGCCGGCGCACGCCAGGTCAGGTCGTCTATCTCCTCCGGGATATACCACCCCTTAAATGACTGATAGCCGGAAGCAGTGCCGGCGAGCTGCCGGGCTACTTGCTCAGACTTCCAGCGCAGCTTTTTCAGATACTCTTCCTGACCTGCGGGAGGAAGTTTGATCATCTCCCAGTAGCGTGACTCCGCAGCCAATCCCAGATAGACTTCGATCCCTCTTGCCTGTGCCAGCTGCAGGATGATCTCAACCGGCTTAGGCATCTCTCCGGTTGCGGGACCGGCATAGAATGCACTGTCGTCGAGGAGGGACCATTGGATCACCACCTGGGTCAGGCCGATGGCCTGGAAGGAGGTGAATAACTGCTCCCACCTGGCACGGCTCCAACTGCCATGTTGGTCCAGTAGCTGTATATAGGTGCCGTTTAATACCGGCTTCCTGATGCTTTTTTCCGGCGCTCCGGCAGCCGCTCCGGGGAGGGGTGCCGCTCCTGAGGCAATTATCAGCAGCAAGAACATCAGGAAAAATCTTCTTTTCAAGGCGGTTCTCAACGGAAAAATACCCCCACGCTGAAGAGGGCGGTGTCGTAATCCCCGACCTTTCTGCCATATCCCCGGTCGAAGAAGATGCCGTGCTTGTAGGTGATGGAGAAGTCGACCATGTCACGATAATTGTGATACCTGGTGCGGTTGAAGAAGTACTTCAGGGAAAGAGCTGCACCACCTTCCAGATAATTGCCTCCCGCGCTGTAGGGGGACTGCCAGCGGCTGTCCAGAACCAGATGGGGGGTGAGCAGGTAATGGGGGCGAACCGTGAAGGCCCGCCCTTTGCGAACTTCTGCGTAAGCGGCGACCGTTTCACTGGAGAGATATGCGTCCAACTCGCCGTACAGAAGGTAGTAGTTCTGGCTGAGCTCCAGTGGGCGCGGCTCGAAGCCTTTGCCCCGCGAGTAGAGGAGTCGCAACAGCCAGTCATCCAGAGCGTCTTCGCCGACCTTGAAGAGCTTTTCGCCGCTTAACCAGAGGTTTTCACTTTTTAGGAATTTGTAACGCAGACCGATCCCCGCCTGGGTGGAGCGGGAGTTGTATTTGAGACTGTTGGCGTCCAGGTTGCCAAAGACTCTACCGAAAATCTCGAAGATCCGGTCATCGATAAACCCGATTTTACCGGGGCGGTACCAGGCCTCCAGGCCGGTTTGCCCGGTCAATCCGCCGCTCTGCGGCTGCCCGGTGCCCACCAGCGGGGTCGGAGCATTGCCGGCCCGATAGGAGCTATAGAGTGCAGCGCCGAAGCTCTTGGTCCGTTTGCCGATCTCGCTTCGGAGTCGATGGGTGTCTTTCTCCCAGCTTTCCCTCTCCTTGGAATTCCCCTGAGCCAGCACCGGATAACTGTCCAGCGCATTTTTGAACCAAAACAGAGCTTTTTCGTTGTCGCCGATTCTGCTATGCAGATAACCCAGTTCCTCGCGAATCCTGCTGAACTCCGGGTTGCGGGCCGCCACCACCTCGAACGGTGCTATGGCCTCTTTGAAGCGCTTATCAGCAAGGCAGGCATAGCCAAGCGACAGCGCATACTCATCGTGCTGCGGCTCTTTTTCATAAGCGTATCTGAAGCGTTCGATCCCCTTTTTACGCTGACCCAGGGTTTGGTGCACTCCTCCCATGCGGTAACTTCGGTCTGCTGTCGGCTGCAGTTTCTGCGCCTCCTCCAGCAGTACCAGCGCCTCTCCGTGTTTCCCCTGCTTCTGCAGCACTCCCGCTTTCAGATCCTTATACTCGATCCGTTCAGCCTGGGAAAGCCGGCCTGCCTCTATCCTGCTCAAAGCCCGCCAGGACCGGTCGGTATGGTCGGCAAGATTGAGCACAGTGGCAAGCTTCAGGCTGATCACGTCGTCGGGTGCGTTCGCCAGCGAGCGTGCAAAGGCATAGGCCGCCTTGTCGTAGGCATGCTCTTCAGCGTAGAGAAACCCAAGGGTGTCGTTGATCTGTTTCAGCTGTTCCGGTTTGAGGGAGCCGGGTGCCCCGAGGGCCGATTCCAGATAGTGCACGGCCGCTCCGGGCCTCCCCAGCTCGACGTGGCAAAGTGCCATCCCTAAAAGGTTGGCGGCATCCTTTTTCTGCAGCTCGGCTAACTGGAACTGTTCCAGGGCTTGCTGCCAGTTTTTCGCCTGATACCGGGCCAGCCCGGAGTAATAGCGCCGCTGCCAGCTCTCGCCGCAAAGCCTGGTTGCCGCTAAGAAGTGGGCCAGCGCCTCCGGGCTCTGTTGCTTTTGAAGGTAGCTCAGGCCGAGACCGTCTTCGGCGGAACATCTGTCGCCGGTTGAGGCAACCGGGCTCTTGATAACCTGGTCCAGATAGCTGTCGGCTTTGACTGGTTCACTTTCACGGTACAGGTTTGCCAGGATCAGGTAGATTGTCGGGGAGCGCTCACCCGCTGCCACGGCTTTTTCGTACTCCCGCGCTGCTTCAAGCGGGCGTCCTGCCTGCTCCAGCAGCAATCCTTTTTCCCGCCAGGCGACCCGCTTGAGCTTAGCAGTCAGGGACGGAGCCGCCAGCGCACGGTCCAGATAGCTCAGCGCCTGCTCTGGCTTTCCTCCCTTATGGAGCAAAATGGCAAGCCTCACCAAGGTCTCGGGATCAATCGGGCCGCCTGACTGCAGAGACTTTTCCAGTTGGGCTGCCGCAGCCAGATGGTCCCCGGCCTTTTCGAAAATGGCGCCTTTCTCGAGATGTGCCTGCCGCCTGTGCTGGTAGGGTAGGGAAGGGACCGCGAGCGCCCGGTCCAGATAGCTCTGCGCCTCTGCCGACTTGCCTCCCTTGTTCAGCAAGACGGCAAGGCGGACCAGGGTGTCTGCTCCGGGTGCCGGCTGGTTCGACAGGCTCAGCTTCAAATACTCCGCTGCTCTCTGGAAATTCCCCGCTTTCTCATAGATCAGGGCGAGATTGCGCTGCGCCGTATGCTTCCCGGGAGCGGCAAGATTGCTCGATAGCGCCTTCCGGAGATGCGGCTCCGCAGCCTGGAATTTTTCCATCCTGACCAGCAGATTGCCCAGTCGAAGCTGCAGCTCTCCGTCCTGCGGGGCCTTCAGCTGCAGCGACTGGTAAAGCGCGGCACTCTCCGGAAATTTCCCAGCTGATTCGTAGGCCTGTGCCAGTGTGGTAAGGGTATCTTTGGATGCTTTCATCCCTTCTTGTGCTAGCGCGGCTTTCAACTGCACGATAGCGGCAGCATAATCCTGTTGATTCAGGTACAGCTGCGCCAGGAACTCCCTGTCCTCGGCACTCAAGCCGTCTCTCTCAAGCTGCAAAATCCATTTTCCGGCTTCGTCATATTTGTTATCGCGGTAGGCAAGCTGAGCCAGACCGCGCAACGCCGCAGCGTTATTGGAGTCGCTCTCGATGGCACTCAGGTAGGCCTGCCTTGCCTGCTCCCTGAGGTTCAGTTTTATTGCCACCTCGGCCAGAGCCAGTGAGGCTGTGACTTTTTCCGCAGGCGTACTGGCCATATTTCCGGCTGCCAGGTAGGCGTTCAGCGCTTGGTCGAATTGGCCCGTCTTCTCGTAAAGGTAGCCTGCCTTCAGCTGCCGGGCCTGAGTTCTCTCTATTTCCTGCAGTGCCTGCAGCATCCTGCCGGCAGCGTCAAAATCGCGCAGCGAGATGGCCAGATCCAGTGCGGTGGAGAGGGCAAAAATGCGGTCCTCTTTTCGGATCTCCTTTGCTGCCGCTGCCTGTGAGAAGGCGGCAAAAGCCCGAGCCTGGTCTCCCCGCTTCAGGTAGGCCAGCCCCTTGGAGAAATAGGCCGGTACAAACCCGGGCCAACGGCTAAGGATAAGATCGGCCTGGGCAACCACTTCATTTGGCAAAGACATCTGGTCCAGCAGTACCAGGTAGGATACCCGCGAGCGGATATCTTCAGGATTAAGAGCGAGATAAGCTGCAAACTCCTTAGCTGCCTCCGGTAAACGCCGCTCACGCTGCAGCCGGTAGGCGCGATCCAGACGCGGATAGGAGCGAAACTTCCTGACCTCTTCCTTGAGATACCCCTCCCGATGCACCGTTCCCAGTTTGGCAAGGTAATGCTCCAGGTCCGGCTGATAGCCTGGCGAGGACTCCTTTGCCGTTGCGCTTTGCAGGTCTTGGCAGAGCAGGAGTGAGAATGACAGCAGCAGGATCGCTGGGTAGTTTTGCTTAGGTGCCGAATTGCTCATCTGGTTCCGGGTGGTCTTTTCTTCCCATCTCTTTGAGGATGGAAGCCATTTCATCTTTCGGGACTGCCTGCATCCGGGTCAGGATTTCGCCAAGGCTCCTGAATCGCGTCTTTTGCAGATTCATGGCATGGTCGAGTTGCTCCGCAGTGATATATCTCTGCCGCACCAGGAACTCGCCCAGAGGTTCCCCTGCCACGCTGCCATGCTGTTCACATGCCTGGTTCAGATCAAAATAGCTGATCAAGCCTTCATCAAGTAACAGATCGCCCAGCCGTGCATAGCTCTGCTGCTGCAGCCTGAGGGCCTCGGACAACTGCTCCGACGTGACAATTCCCCTTTCCAGGAGCAGTTGTCCCAGTTTAGGCCGGTCGGGGCGCTCCTGTTCCTCGAGCCTTTGATAGCCGCGCTGTATCGAGAAGGAGAGGCTGTTTTTTGTGGTGAGACAGAGCTCGATCTGTAAGCCGGCTGCCATCTCGATCTGGGTCAATTCCTCCCGGCGAGGTATGGTGGATGCCGCCACTATCAGCTTGTTGTTTTTAAGTTCCACTGGGAAAACCGAGTAGCGCACGGCCAGTTCCCGGGGGAGCAGGCGCAACAGTTCGATCGGCGTTTGATAGGGGTCGATCTCACGGGAGGAGATGCGCAGCTGCGTGCCGAGGGTCTGTATCAGTTCGTTCTCGCTGATCAAGCCGTTGCGCATCAGGATGTCGCCAAGTAGCCGCCCGGTTTTCTGCTGTTCCCGGATAGCGCCCTCGAGCTGTTCGAAGCTGATGATCCGCTTTTCCACCAGCATGTCGCCGATGCGCCGCCGGAAGGCGGTCAACTCTTCCTGGCTGGGAGGGACATGGGTGGTATGGTCCCATTTGATCCATTTTCCGGTGATAAGGTAGCGCGAAAACATGAAGATCGCCCGGTTGGTGGCGAAGAAGTTGATGAAATTGGCCCAGACGAAATTGATCAGGGACAGGAGGGCTCGCTTCAGGTTGTAATACCTGAAGACGCAGTACATCCGGACCAGCAGGCGTAAAAACAGGAAAACGGTGGTGACCAGGATGATGTTCCAAAGCAGCGTCCCTTCTTCCACCAGCGGGGGGTAGCGGTAGGCATCGGGAAAGAGCATGATCATGGCGTAGTAGGAGACCACGAAAGCGATTACCAGGTAGCCGAGCATGTTCACCTGGCTGGTCAGGAGCGCCTTGCGATCCTTGAAAAGCACGTACTTGGTCAGCAGATCGCCCTTCCAACCCAGATTTTCCCACCCCTGCAGTGCGATGCCTGCGATCCAGCGCGATTTCTGGCGCACCGCCGCATTGAAATGGCAGGGAAACACGTTCCTTATCGATACCAGTTCCTCTTTCTCCACCTGCACGCTCCTGCCGGAGAAGAGGGATTTTCTGGTGCTGGTTCTTCTGATCGGCATCTTGACGAAGATTGCCTTATCCACCCCGACCGCGCGCAGGCGCATCCCCATCTCGTAGTCCTCGGTCAGCGAACCGAGCTTGAAGACCAGATGCTCGTCGTTATCGCGCGCCAGCACTTCAAGGGCATGCCTGCTGAATCCGCATCCCACGCCGGCGCAGGGGATGCCGCGGCCGAATACCTCCCGGATCACCATGTTCTTGTGGTGGTTCTCGGCGAACTCGTCCATGTAGTGAGCGCGGGTAAGTTGATACCAGTGCTCGGGTTCGAAAGGGACCACGGGGAGTTGCACCATGTTTTTGCGCGGTATCAGGTAATTGAACAGCTTGATGCTGAGAGGGTGCACGATATCCTCGGCGTCCTCCATGACAAAAATGGGAAACTCCATGCCGTGCTCGATCTCGAAGTCACGGATACCCAGGTAGACCCAGTTCAGGCAGTCGGCTTTGCTGGTCGGGCCGGGATCGCGGCAGACTATGCAATGGACGTTGTCGTGGATCTCTCCCAGGCGCGCCACTTCTCGTTCCGTGGCGAGGTCATTGGGGTAGGTGCCGATGAAGATGTGAAAGTTGGCATAGTTGAGGGTGGTCACGGTGTTGTTGACCATGTGGAAGATGATGGCCGACTCGTTCCAGGCCGGTATCATGATGGCGATCGGTTGTTCTGGAATGCCGAGGAGTTGCTGCTCGGATATCGGTTGATAGCGCTGCCAGATGAAGAGCCGTCGGTAAATGGTCCGGAAGAAGTATATGACGTCGACCACAAGTTCATCGAAGCCGCTGACAAGGAAGACGCAAGCTACTACAAAGAGTAGTCCCTTGAAAGAAAGCATCACCAATGCAAGATAATCAACATATTCTAATGTCATTTGCATTCTCGGTATGTCTATAACAGTATGGGAGCTTGGCCATCTATCTTTGCAAGCTGAATCCTGAAACAGTGAGTGGAGCGAATACAGGTGGTTTATAAACCTACGCCTGAACAAAATATTAAGTCAAGCGATTGCGATGTAGATTACTGGGTCAAATGAAGAGACCTATCTTAATTGTCGGTCTGATCAACAGGCACCTTTAGCATTTTTTGTGCTAGTACAGATAGGACAACTAGACTTGATTGTTCTTGAGGATTTGGATTCGATAATAAACGCTAGTTGGAGGTTGTTGTGTTCGGTGGTTTTTGCGGAAAGGTGACTTTAAGTGTGTAACGCCTAATTTAGTTCAGTGCGAAGTGTGCGACGCCAGAGTTAGTTCAGTGGGCGCCCGCGAGGGACAACTCGTTCCCAAGCTCCAGCTTGGGAACGCAATGGTGTAGAAGCTCCGCTTCGCAGTTTGCGAATTTACCGGCGCTGGCCCCAACGACTCAAAGCTGGAGCTTTGCCAGCGTTTGCATTCCCAAGCCGAAGCTTGGGAACGAGAAATTTCGTCATGCACTTCAAGGGCAGATGCCGGCCAGTTGCACTCCCTCCAAGCGCAGCAAAGCCTCTTTTTTATCCAGACCCCCGGCATAGCCGGTCAGCTTTTTATTGCAGCCGACCACCCGGTGGCAGGGGATCAGGATGGAAATCGGATTGTGACCGACCGCACCTCCTACCGCCTGTGCCGACATGGTGCAGAGTCCGGCGGCACGGGCCATCTCTTTTGCGATTTCGCCATAGGTGACCGTCTTGCCATAAGGAATTCTCTGCAGGGCTGCCCATACCGCCATCTGGAAGGGCGAGCCCTGGGGAGCCAGTTGCATCTCATCCTGCTTATCTTCTGCGTTATTCCCGGAAAAATATCTGGAGAGCCGGAGCCTGAGCGCCGCGAAGACCGGATGATCCGGATCGCAGGCCCAATTTGCTGTTGCAGATGGATAGTGTTTTTGGGCGACGAACCATAGACCGACCAGCGCCCCGTTTTCTGCGGCTGCGGTCATGGTGCCGAGCGGTGTTTCAATGCTGCAGGTATATTTCATGGTCTTACTACCTCCATTGCTACTCTTTGCTTACGCTCTTCAGTGAATCCCCCGAGGCTACTCTTTGCTTACGCATTTCAGTGAATCCCAAAGGGTTATCGTTGCATACGAGCGCCAGGGGCTCCAGCTTTGCGCCAGATTCAGGGCCTCCTTGGACGGCATCCCGGCCAGTGCTTTCTTCACGCCGTAATCGGTATCAAGAAAGGCATCGGGCCAACCGAGGGCGCGCATGGCGATGTAGTTGACGGTCCAGGGGCCAAAGCCCGGGAGCTTGAGGAGCTTTTGCATCTCGAGGCTGTGGTCGCCATGAAGTGAGAGGGTGATGGCGTTACTGTCCAGCGCTTGCGCGAGAGCTAATATCGAGCGGGCTCTTGCTCCTATGACGCCAAGGGGGCCGAGTCTGTTTTCTATGGGAGCTTCCAGGGAGCAAATTCTCTCCGGCAGGGGGAAGGTGCGGGAAAGTTCCGGAAAAGGAGTCTCGATATGCTCGCCAAAGGCATCGGCAATTCGCGTCGCCAGGGTACGCGCGGCCTTGACCGTTATCTGCTGCCCTAAAACGGCCCGGGCCGACATTTCAAAGGCGTCAAAAGAGCCGGGAAGGCGGATGCCGGGTACCCGTATGTCGGGGGAAATGCTCTCCATGGTCTCAAGCTTCTCGTAGACCGAGCAGGGGTCGCAGTTCAGGTCGAAGAGATGCCGCACCCTGGTAAGCACCTGGGGGAGCACGGGCAATAGGGTGAAGGATACCGTTACCGAGAGTGCGTTACGTTTGGGGAGCTGCGCGACCGAGATCCAGCCGGAATGCAGGGTGTCGCCTTTCTTGAGCGCCACGGTGCGGCGATAGGCATCCCGGGACACGCACTCGACCTTGGGAATGGCACGGGCCGCAAGAAAGGAAATCAGTTCGTTCCAGGCATAGGGGGGGCGGTAGGCGAGAAAGAGGGTGATGCTGTCGCCATCCCGGCAAACGCCCTGCTCTTTGTTACGGAACCTGCTCGGCGCGAGCCGGTACTGTTTTTTGAAGAGGTCGTTAAAGCGACGGATACTGCCAAATCCCGCCGTCATGGCGACATCGGTAACGGCAAGGTCGGTATCGGTGAGCAGGTTTTTTGCCAGCAGCAACCTTTGGGTTTGCAGGAATTGCACCGGTGAGACGCCGTATTCGGCGAAAAAGACGCGGCGCAGGTGTCGATCGGAAATTCCCAGCATCTCTGCCAGTTCTGAAATGCGCCGGTCGGTCAGGCACTCTTCTTCGATGACGCGCGCGGCGCTTCTTGCCAGGCGGGCAACGGCATCTGCCGGGGCCAGGCCGGGAGCCAGTTCCGGGCGGCACTTGAGGCAAGGTCGGTAGCCTGCCGCTTCAGCGGCGGCGGCGCTCAGATAGAAGGTACAGTTGGTTTCCTTGGGGAGCTTTACCCGGCAGATAGGGCGGCAATAGATGCCGGTGGAAGAGACTCCGCAAAAGAAGCGGCCGTCAAAGCGGGTGTCGTGTGCCCGCATGGCGGTATAACAGGCGGCCTGATCAAGCGGCAGAGGTTGTATCCTTTCTACTGTCATTTCCTTCTCCTTCACTTTACTTGTATAGCATGAAGGAGAAAAAAACTCGCTGTTTTCGGACATCAAGCTGCCGCAGATTTTCCAGGGTTACCGGCTACTCGCCCCCCCTCCCTTTATGGGATGGGATGGGGGGCGAGTAGCCATAAAGTTAGCTGAATCTGTAGGGGCGAACCTTGTGTTCGCCCATGTCCATCGGCATCTCGCTGGACCCGGGCGAACACAAGGTTCGCGCCTACGTTGGAAGGAAAGAGTTAACTCCATTCCTCCGCCAGCCGTTAACTCCGCTCCAGTTCCTCACGATCCCAACCAGCCAGATTGGCTCCCGCCTCATAAGTGCTCTGCATAAAATCGAGCAGTGTTTGCTCCGGCTTCGAGGCGCTACGCACATCATCGTAGAGCAGGATCCACTCCTTAAGTTCGGAGTTGTAGAAAGCTTGTTGCGGTGCTATGCGCGCTTTATCGAATCCCGCCGGTTCTGGTGCGGCATAGGAGTAGAACGCTGGGGCGCTCAGACTGCTGATTCCAGCCTCCTCGGGTTCCACTGCGCCGGAAGCCCGTCGTCCGGGCCAGAAGCCGTGACTGATCACTTCGTGCGAATATGCCTCGCGGGTTATCGGATCGGCCCCTTCTCGTGCCGGTGCCCGTCTTCCGGAAAACCGGGTCACTGCCAGATCGAAGCTCCCCCAGAAGAAATGGACCGGGCTGCATTTGCCGATGAAACGAGCCCGAAACTCGTTGAAGACCTTGTCGCTTTGCAACAGGATGCGCCAGAGCCTGGTGCTGAACTCAGCATCATAGGAGTTGTTCTGGATATCCTGGTCGAAGCGGATGGGATTTTCCACTTCACAGGGAACCGGCCAGATTTTCACCTCTATGCCCAGCTCTCCAAGCGTGGTCTGAAACTTCCTGTAGAAATCGGCGACGCTGCAGGGCACCAGCGCCATTGCGGCAGTAACGCCGTTGTCGCAGTTGAAGATCAACTGATGCTTGATGAAGTCGAATTGGATTTCAAGGGCCTTGTCTTGATAATGCATGACCGAGGTGCTGAGGCCTCTCGGGGTCACGTAAAGAGGGACATTCCACCAGTGGTTCACTACCGGGGTCAGCGCCAGACGGACCTTGCCGACGATCTGGCTCCACATGTGCAGTGTCGCATAGGTTTTCTCCCACTCTGCCAAAGGTAACGCAGGCCAGTCATTGTTATTCATGGTTCACCTCCATGTACAGACGGATTATTCCACCATCTGCTCATCGATGTAGCAATAGCGCCAGTTCTCACCCGGCTGAAAGGACTTGATCACCGGATGCTTGGTGGCACGGAAATGCTTGGTGGCATGCTTGTTCTGGGAACTATCGCAGCACCCCACGTGCCCGCAGGACTCGCAGAGCCGCAGATGTAACCAGGAATCGCCGGTTTTCATACACTCCTCGCAGCCGCTCGTGGTCGGGGGAGTTTTCTTGATCTGGTCAAGGTGCTCGCACTGTCGAGCCATCTCCGTCTCCTTTCCCTCCGTCTGAGTTGAGCCCATTAAATTGAGATATAAACCCACGGTAGCGCTTTCAAATATGAAAGACAATATGGATGTTGGAACTAGCTAAGCGTCGCGGTCCGGGTATCATTGGCTGGTTTGGCGAGCATTATTACTGGTCAATGCCGCGAATAATGCACCTGAAGATCTGCTGCGGATTTTACTGCCTAGGTGATGTGCATACTCACGCTTACGGACAGGTCCTTAACCAATCACCCTAACAAAACCGTCCCCTTCAAATAGCTGCGCCGCTTCTCCTCGGGAAACTTCTCGATGGCGTAACGGAGCATGGTTCGTGGCATCAGCTTGTGATGTGCCTTGAGAAACGCCTCTTCTGTTGGCAGGTCCCGCTTCCCTACTTCCCTCAGCATCCAGCCCACAGCCTTGTGTATCAGGTCTTCCTTATCCAGCAGCAACAGCTCGGCAATTCTGATGGTCGCGGCAAAACTGCCTCGCTTTATGTAATGAAAGGTGGCGAGAACGGCAATCCTTCTTTTCCAGAGTTCGGGAGCCTGCGCCAGGTGGTCAAGGGGCGACTGGTCCTTGTCGCACAGGTATGCCCCGACGATGTGCTCCGCAGAACAGTCCACCAGATCCCAGTTGTTTATGAAAGGCGTGCTCTCCAGATACAACTGGTAGATCAGGGCTTTTCCTGCTGCATCAGCTTTGGCGAACTTGAGCACGAGAATCAGCAGGGCCAGCAGTCTGTCCTCGTGATAATCGCTTTGCAGCAGTTGTTCGGTCTCTGACAGGGGGAGGGCCTGGCCGGCTATGGAGAGCTTCCGAAGCGGCGGTACGCGAATGCCGCGGAACAGGTCGCCTGCGCCGTATTGACCCGGACCTGTCTTGAAAAACCTCTGCAAAAACAGCGCGTCCTCGGGATTTGATAGATCAACCAGTTGTCTTTTAATTTCATCGATCATGACGCTGCTACTCCTTTTTCGGGTTCGAGGGCACTTAACCGCAAAGGCGCAAAGAACGGTTCTCGTTCCCAAGCTCCAGCTTGGGAATGCAGTCGCTGGCAAAGCTCCAGCTTTGCGGTCGTTGATGCGGAGCTTCCTGTCGCATTTACGTTGCCAAGCTGGAGCTTGTGAACGAGATGATTGTATGATCCATGCGGCTAATCTTCAGTGCGTTTCACTACCTTCAGCTCCTCTTCCTCCCAACGTAGGGGCGAACCTTGTGTTCGCCCAAGTCCGGCGCAATAGGTATGACCTTGATGAACGGTGAAACCCGGGCGAACACAAGGTTCGCCCCTACCGTTTGTTTGGCACCGAGGGTGAACTTTGCCGTAGTTTACTGATATGCAAGGATTGAATAATGGTTAAAGCTTTTTTATCTCTATGCGAAATATGCATCGTTGTGTTAGCTGATTTAATTTAAACAATCATATCTCACCAATTCCTTTGGTAACAACTCATTCTCACCACCTTTCCCTTGATTTTGTCAGGTCTGACAATTTTCCCCTCACTTTTAAGAGTACTTTTCCGAAGAGAAGACCGAAGAGATAGATTCGTTGGTAAAACCGGCGTTTAGGAGAGTTCTTTATGCACCTCAACCTCAGATTTGTTGTCGCGCTCCTTCCGTTATGGCTTTTGTTATGCGCTCCCGGTTTCGTGCTGGCGGCAGGAAAACCGGTATTCATCGGTCTTGATGCCGAGTTCGGCTATACCAGCAGTACCTCTGCCGAAGCGATTCGCGAAGGGATCGAGATCGCTATGGAGGAGATCAACCGCTCGGGCGGCGTACTGGGGGGGCGACCGCTGGTGCTGGAAACCAAGGCGAATCACTCTGTGCCGGCGCGCAGCATCGAAAATATCAAGGATCTGGCCAAGAAGCCCGACCTGGTTGCGGTTTTCTGCGGCAGGTTCAGCCCTACAGTGCTGGAGGCGCTTCCTACGCTCCACGCAGAGAAGATGATCCTGCTGGATCCCTGGAGTGCCGCAGACGCTATTGTAGACAACAATTACCGCCCCAATTATGCCTTCCGTTTGTCGCTCAAGGACAGTTGGGCCATGACAGTGATGCTGAAACACGCTCAAAAACAGGGCGTCAAAAGGGTGGGGATGCTGCTGCTCAATACGAGCTGGGGGCGCAGCAACTTGAGCGTCGCGGAAAAATACGTGGCGGCACACCCCGGGTTGAGCATCACCGGGACCAACTGGTTCAACTGGAATGACAAATCGTTCATAGAGAAATACCAGTCGCTGCGTCAGGGTGGCGCCCAGGCCATCATCCTGGTCTCCAACGCCAACGAGGCGGAGATTCTCATCAGGGAGGTGGCGGCTCTTGCTCCGGCGCAACGGTTACCGATCGTCAGCCACTGGGGAGTTACCGGCGGTACTTTGGCGGAGCTGGCCGGACCTGCTCTGCGCCAGGTCGATTTCTCGGTGGTGCAAACCTACAGCTTTATCGGGGACCAAAGTGCCGAGGCACGACAGGTGGTCGCGGCTCACAACCGGCTCTTCAAGAGCAGTGGCGCACGGCAGATCAAGTCGCCGGTAGGGGTTGCACACGCTTACGATCTCACCCATATACTGGCTCTGGCAATCAACAAGGCAGGGAGTACGGACCGCAAAGCTATCCGGAGCGCTTTGGAACAGTTGGGGAGTTACCGGGGCCTAATCAGGCATTACCGCCCCCCCTTCACTGCTGACCGGCATGAAGCACTCTCGGCCGAAAATGTCTTTATGGCGGAGTTTGCCCCCGACGGGGCTATCGTCAGGAAGGGGCGCAACAAGAAGTAGTTCCCGGAAGGGTTAAGGTATGCAATCGAGAAGGATTGAGGTATGCAACCAAAGATAAACAGCAACCTGCTACCCGCCCGCCTGCGCGAGTGGCTGGCTTGCAGCATTTCCAACCGGTTTACCTTCGCAGCCTTGTCATTGACCATGGTCGTGGCCCTGGTGATAGGGATCAGTTCCTATGGCGTGGTGACTTTGCTGGTGAGCCGCAGCGTGAAAGCTGAGCTGAGCGGCCAGGCCAGTCTCACCTTGCAGAAACTGCAGGCGGACCTGAATGCTCTTGCCAGCGACTTGGCGAGTATGGCTGGTAATTCCTTCATCGCCAACGGACTGGTCGATTCCCTGGGCAGAGACACCTACCTGATCCCCTTCCTGCACGAGCATCAGGGATCCCTCTCCCTAAAAACCATCATCGTGCTCTGCGACTTTAAAGGGCGCCCCATTGCGTCCAACGGCACGCAATTCGTCGGCCTGCAGTCGGCATTAACCGGCATTGAGGGCGTTCTTGCCACCGGCAAGCCCTCCAGCCAGCTACTGATAGAGGCCGGACGGACCTATCTGGTGCTGGCCCATCCGGTAATTTTCCCTCCCACCGGGCAGCCCGAGGGTGTCCTGCTGGAAGCGGTCGACCTAATGGAGCTTTTTAAATCGGCTACCGGCCATCTCGGTGACGACTATCTCGCCCATCTGGTTACACAGGGTGCCGATGTAGCCCACCGGCACGGCAACAACACGGAAAGCGGCTCTATCAGCGTCAGTCACAGTCTTGCGCTCGATGCCCCGCTCAACTCACTGAATCTGGGTTTTCGGGTCGGCTTGTCAAAGGATGCTGCTGAAACTCCGTTGAAGTGGGTCGCGCTTCTTTATCTGCTGTTCGGTGTGCTTATTCTCGTGCTGGTATTTCGTTTTTCCCAGAGAACCTCACAACGTCTGACCCTGCCGCTCAGCTCCCTGAGCTGCACCGCGACCAGCATTGCTGCCAGCGGCTCGCTTGAGGTCTGGGCGGAAGTGGCTGGGCGCGACGAAGTGGGAACGCTGGCGGCTGCCTTCAATGAAATGTTGCGCAAGTTGCGTGCTTCCCATGAAGAGCTGGAGTCACAAGTTGCCAACAGGACCCGGGAACTCAAAGAGGCCCATGATCTACTGGAGAGCCGCGTCGAGCTACGCACAGCGCAGCTTATGGACGCAAACCTGCGTCTGGAGCGTGAGATAGAGAGCAAGATGCAACTGGAACTACAGCTGCGGCAGTCGCAAAAGATGGAGGCGGTCGGGACGCTGGCAGGCGGCATCGCTCATGATTTCAACAATATCCTGACGGTCATCGGATCTTATGCTGTGATCACCAATATGCAGATGACCGACGAGGATCCGCTCAAGGGTAACCTGGACCAGATTGTGATCGCAACGGAGCGAGCGGCTAACCTGACCCGCAGCCTGCTGGCATTTAGCCGTAAGCAGGTCATGAATCCGATGGATTGCGATCTGAACGGGATCATCGACCAGGTGGAGAAATTTCTTCTCAGGGTGATCGGCGAAGATGTCGAGCTTAGCACCACACTTAGTACTGTTCCTCTTCCGGTTCATCTTGACAGCGGGCAGATGGAGCAGGTCCTGATGAATTTGGTCGCCAACGCCCGGGATGCCATGCCAAAAGGTGGGTTCTTGAGCATCGAGACCTCTTTGCAGGGGGTGGACCAGGAATTCATCGATGCCAGTGGCCTTGGTCTGGCGCCCGGCCCTTACGCGGTGGTGACCATTACCGACAGCGGCACCGGGATGGACCAGGAGACGCTGTCGAAGATATTCGAGCCGTTTTATACCACCAAGGAAGTGGGGAAGGGGACGGGCCTCGGTCTTTCCATGGTGTACGGCATCATCAAGCAGAATAACGGTCACATCCATGTCTCCAGCGAGCCGGGAGGCGGCACCAGCTTCAAGATCTGGCTCCCCTCCCTTGCTAAAGCCGGCCGGATTCAGTCTGCGGCCGATGTCCCGGACAAGAGTCACCAGAAGGGTACCGAAACATTACTGGTTGCCGAAGACGACGCGGACATACGTGCCGTTATGGAGCTGCTTCTGGTGGACGCGGGATATCGTGTGATCCTTGCTGTCGACGGTCAGGACGCAGTGGAGAAGTTCAAGGAAAACCGGGAAGAGATTCGACTGGTGCTATTGGATATGATCATGCCCAGGAAGAGCGGCAAAGAGGCCTATGACGAGATCCGGCGCTTGGAGCCAAACGTACGGTTTCTCTTTTCCAGCGGCTATGTAGCCGACTACATCAAAACTCGTGGGGAGCTCGCTGAGGGTGCTGAACTTATCTTCAAGCCGGTGCATCCGACTGATCTTTTGAGGAAGGTTAGGGAGCTGCTGGATAGGTGAAAGGCATGGGCTGTGGTAATGCACCCTCCCCCAGCCCCTCCCATAAAGGGAGTGGCGCTTTAACCAAGGGAGGGGAGCTCAAACCAGATAGGGGTGAACTGGTTACGGAGTGATCTTTTCAAACTCCTTGTACAGGGTGGTTTCCTCACTACGCAGCCTTCTCGATATGGTGGCAAAAAGCCTGCCGAAGGCCTTGGCAAATTCTATATCGATAGTCGCATCCGCAGGTGAATATTTGTCGAAGAAGGCGATCGCGTTGCGGGTGATCTCGTCCATGTCTTTGGCATAAAAATCCACCGTCCGCTTCAGAGCTACATCGCTCACGGCAGCCCTATTCAAGACCGGGTAAAGCTGGGCGTCTTCCTTTTTAAGATGCGCCAAGAGGCTTGCCTTCGCTGCAATCAGGATCTTGTGGGCTTCCTTGCTGGTAATGCTCGAATCCTTGACCCTAGCCAGCATGCTCTCGATAGCGACATGGTCCTTTTTTAACTCATCGATTAACCTTGCCATCTTCCACCTCTCCTTTGTCCCTGTATCAATCTGGCTGTAAGAAAGCCCTGCTCCATTATTGGAGCTAAGGGGCCGAATCTTAGTGCTTCAGATCATACTGACGACAGGAGTAGGAGAGTTTGATACAAGTCAAGAAAGCGATGTTGGCTGAGATTGATGGTAAAGATGCCGCTGGCGAGTAGGTTGCACGGGAAGCAGGGTTTTGTAGGGGCACTCCTTGCGGGTGTCCACTACCAGGATCCCCGAGCAAGGGAATTCGTACAGGAGAATCTCTCCTTCGCTATACATCCCGGATGTTGCCCAGGAGAGCCGGGCCAGCTTTATTCCACCCGTTTGTTCCACAGTGCAGTCAGATCGCGTGCGCCGTGGACAAAGGCAAGAACGTAGATGGTGCTTTCGGTGATTTGGTAGATGAGGCGGAAGTTTTTCAGGAAGATTTCGCGGAGGTCGGACTCGCCACATTCAGGTACGATGCGGCCCCGATTTGCAGAGTGGCGCAGAGTTAAGGCGGCAGCACGCGCCTGCCGCACAAGTGCTGCTGCGTAAAAGGGGGCATCTCTAGCGATGAATTGCGCGACTTCGGAGAGATCTTCAGTTGCAGCCTCGGTCCACTTTATGATTTGAGCCATTTGGACATCCTGGCATCAAATTCATCTTCGGTGAGGGATCGTCCGGCGGCTACGTCTTCTAGCCCCCGATCAATTTTCTGGCGGATGTAAATGTGGTATTGGATGTCTTCAAGCGTAGCGTCATCGGGAAGCTGTTGCAGAATGCGCTTTACCTCTTCCTTGGCAGGAATCATGGCTGTATCTCCGTTGCAATCGGCCGTGCAGGTTCGAATTGTAGCAACAAAGTCTCTGTCAATCCAGCGTTTTTAAAACTTTCTACGGCTTTGAGCACCCGAATCCTCTCCGACTCGCTACACCTTGATCCTGACCTCTACTCCATTACCGGCGTTGCGGATGGTGAACGAGCCGACCATTTGCTTTTCCATGATGACTTTCGACATGTAAAGACTCATGCCGGCGCCGCGGCCCTGAAACTTGGTGACCAGGAAAAACTCCTCGATAAACTGCAACATTGATCTAACTTTGGCAACCCCCCCTGTGTAACCTAGCCCCCTGGCAGCGCCCACCCAGTTTTACCATCGAAGCACAACTTATTCTGCACTTCGCCCGTATTTCATCTTCTTCTGTTGGCTTAACAGAAACCTCTCTTTGGCTGTTAGCGGCACAATATCACTCTTAGCGGGGTTTGGCAGGGCCTGCTATTCGATCTATGCTCAGCGCTTTTTTTCTGCTCAGAACCTACTTCGTCGGCTTGACATTGGACTCTATGTAGTTAGTATCTCCTAATTATTTTGGGCGCCCTAACTGTAGAGAGATTCGTTAACAGCTTGCTTAAGGCTTTGCAACGCCAGCTAGCTCGATCGGTATCTCGTTACATGCGCTCAGGGGAGGGCGTTATGAGAGTGACTAATGGCTGGTGCATTATGTCAGTCACATTGATGATATTGCTGCTGAGCGTCAGGGTCTCTTCCAGCAAGCTAAATCCAGATCATCTGTCAGAGGCGGCGGGCCAGCTGAGCATGCGTGACTGTTTGGGGTGCCATGAGAAAGCTAGAGGCGCTACCATCTGCCTGGGGGACTATTGCCTTTACGGCCGGAGCAAATATCCGCCGGTTGGCAAGGAGAAGGCTTATGCATCGTTGACCGAATTGGAAAAGGCTGACTGCATTCTTGAAGAGGGACGGGTTAGCTGTCTATCCTGTCATGACCTGACAAAGCCTGCTCCACACGTTATCAGAGATGGCCATAAGCTCTGCCTGATCTGCCATACCAGGCTCAGTGCAAGAAGATAGCGTTATCCAGTTTTACCGGAAGGGATAGTGGTATCCGGTTTTACCGGAACGGATAGTGGTATCCGGTTCAACCGGAACGGAAATAATGGAGAAAAGGCCGTTGCTTCTGAAGAGTCAGAGTCAACGGCCTTAATTTTCCCTTTCCCCGAAACTATTTTCCCTGGATGGTGATGCAGAGGCATTCCGCTTCGGCATAAGTGGTCTCGGCGCAGAAGATTCGGCCGTGCACCATCACCTTGCGCCCCTGGGCGGAGATGACCCGGCTTTCCACTGTGACGACGCGCTGCAGCGGTAGCATGTTGCGGAAGCTCACGTTCAGATTGCCGACCACGATCGGGTACCCTGCGGCCCAGGCCGCCAGCCCCAACGCTTCGTCCATAACCGCTGCGACTGCACCGCCGTGGGCATGCCCCGGGGGACCCTCGGTCTCGGGACCGAACCAGATGCGGGCATGAAGATGCTTCTCGTTGTCACGGTAGTAGCGTGCCCTGAATCGGCTCCCCCCGGGATCGCCGGAAACAAAGCGCAGCGATTCTCCCACCAGCGAAGGTGCATCGAACGGGATCCAATCGGCAGCGCCGCTCAGGTCGACCGGCGGACAGACAGCTGCAGATACTTTCTCGACTGTTGGTTCTGGCACAGATACTCTCCTTTCAGCAGATCGTCGTATACATGATTCCGCGCGTACAGTAACAGACTGTAACTGGAAAATAAAGCGTCTTAGCCGGGTGCACGCCGTGAAAAACCCCAACGACCGTTTGAATTCCGCCTGCAGCAATATCACAGACCTGATCAGCTTCGGAGCATGGATCGTCGCCAGCTTGATAGTGTCACTTCGTTACTTAATTTCTCCGCTGCTGCTTACCACTGTATCTGCTTGGGAGCGCATCCTTCCCACTTTGATCATCCTGACCTCCGCTGCCTTGAAACAGAAGCTCTTGAGCACAACCGTTGACTGAAGTGACTGCAAGGGATACTATCTCATGGGCAGAGTTTCAGGAAATCGGGTATTCAGCTTAAAGGAGGTTGGCGTTAGAATGGAATGGTATAGATTAACACTTACCGGTGATCAGGTAGCTACAGGCAAGGTACAGCAGTATAAAGAGACTTTTCAAGAAGCCTTTAGGACTGCCCAGGGGCCGCGAACCATGGCCCTCTTTCAAAGAGAGTGCGATGATGGAGGGATGGATCTCTTCTTCACTCCCGAGGCGGGGAAGTACGCGGCTCAGCTTCTGGAAGAGTGGGGCTGTGTTCCCTGCGACAGTCCACCACTGCTTGGACTGCATCTGCTCGTGGGCCACAACGAGATAACTTACTACTGAATCTAAGCTGTAAGATTTAGAATGGTAGGTCGGGTTAGCGAAGCGTAACCCGACACCTCGATGGCATGTCGGGTTACGCCCGTTGCGGGGCTAACCCGACCTACATTTGTCACTGCAGGGCATCGGACGCAGAACGCAGAACGCAGAACGTAGAACGTAGAACGTAGAACGTAGAACGTAGAACGTAGAACGTAGAACGTAGAACGTAGAACGTAGAACGTAGAACGGCTTCTAAGTTTTTTTGTCTCAGGCGGCGGATACACGGGGGAAACAATGATCCGTGGCAAGATTTTCGAATTTTTCCAATGGATAGGCGGCCTTACCCCTGCTTCCATCACCGCCATCTATCTCTTCAGCAGCCTCTGCTGGCTTTTCCTGGCAGGTCTCGTCTTCGACCGCATGTTCGTGGCTCAACCCGAACTGCGCCCATTAGCATCTATTCTCCTGGAAATCATCGGCGCCTTCAGCATGGCCGCCATCATCTACTTCCTTACCGCAATTATTCAGGCACGGCACCGGGCGAGTGAGCAACGCATCCGGGAGCAGGCGGCACGCGACGGCCTGACTGGCCTCTTCAACCGGCAGGCCTTCGATGAGTTCCTCGCCAAATCGATCGAATATGCCAAGCGCCACCGGGAATGCCTCGCTTTGCTGTTTCTCGATCTGGACCGCTTCAAGGCAATCAATGACAGGCGCGGCCACTTTGCCGGCGACGCTCTGCTGGTAGAGACCGGGCGCCGGCTGAACGATTGGTGCGCCAGGCGCGGTGAAGATATCGTGGCTCGGGTGGGAGGAGACGAGTTCGCCATGCTGTTGCGCCAGCCTGAGGTCCCGGACGGCCCGGGGGTGGTCGCCAGGCGTATCTTGGACTCGATCTCTGAACCGTTCCTGATCGATGGACAGTCGGTCCGGATCAGCGCCAGCATCGGCATCGCCTTGTACCCGGCTGACGGCGAGGAAGGAAGCGAGCTCTTCAAGATGGCCGACCTTGCGCTGAACCAGGCCAAGCAGCAGGGGCGCTCCACTTTCTGCTTTTACGGCGGCGAGTGGCAGGAACAGCGCGATGAAAGGATGCAGTTGGAGCAGGGGCTTTTGCGGGCCATCACCCACGACGAACTGTTCATGGTTTACCAGCCGAAGCTCGATATCAGCTTGATGCGCGTAATCGGGGTGGAGGCGTTGGTGCGCTGGAACCATCCGCACCTGGGGGAGTTGGGCGCGGCCAAGTTCATCCCGCTCGCCGAGAAGGCGGGGCTCATGTGGGGTCTGACCGAGTGGGTGCTCAAAGCCTCCTGCCGTCAGGCGGCTGAGTGGTACAGCAGCGATGGCCTGGACGTCAACGTGGCGGTCAACATCTCCCCCTCCGTCTTCACTCAGGAGGATCTGGTACAGGTTATCGAAAAAGCGCTGCATGAAAGCGGCTTGCCGCCTGACCGGCTCACCCTGGAGATCACCGAAGAGTCGCTCATGATCTACGAGTCCGAAGCGCTGGAGGTGCTGGAGCGGTTGCACCGGATGGGAATCAACGTCCAGATCGACGATTTCGGCACCGGCTACTCCTCGCTTTCTTCCCTGAAGCACTATCACTTCCAGGCCCTTAAGATTGACCGCTCCTTTGTCAGCGACGTGGTGACTTCCTCCGAGGATGCGGCAATCGCAACCACCATCATGCTCATGGCCAAATGCCTCGACATGGAAGCAATCGCCGAGGGGGTCGAGTCCGAGGCCCAGAAAGATTTTCTCACCTCAATAGACTGCCGTCTGATGCAGGGTTTCTATTTCGCCCGCCCCCTGAGCGCTCCAGAGCTGAGCGCCTTCATTTTGAACTTCAACGCCTGCAACAAGAAATCCTAGCGCTCTGGCCGGCAAGCCTGGCAAATCGGCCATGTTTTTGGCGAGTACGGCCTGGTCTGGGCTAGTCAGCGGCCGTTGGACCAGGTGCATTCTTGCCGCGACTGGATCTGCAGAGCATCGCGGCAGGAATGGAATGCCGCTCCTACATAATGTCATCAACTCTATCTGATTGATCTTCCGCCCCGACTGTTGCCGCAAATCCCCCGGTGCCAACCAAAATTACGTAGGGGCGAACCTTGTGTTCGCCCAGATTTTGCTGTTCACCGTTTCCCCTCGGGATGTCGCTGAACCCGGGCGAACACAAGGTTCGCCCCTATGGTAGAAGGAAGAGGAAAACGCACTGAAGATTCGGGGCTAGTCAGGGTCTGGGGGCACTGCCATTAAGTTAACGATAACGCTGATCCTGGTACGCTGTACAAGCCCCCTCTCCCTTGACTTGTCAGACGTAGCCTTGGCGAAGGCTGATGGGAGAGGGATGGGGAGAGGGTGAAAAGCCGGTGTGAGCCTCACCCTCCCCCCACCCCCTCCCATAAAGGGAGGGGGAGCTAATAGCCGGCAATCCTTAAATTAGCGGCATTGGGTGCTGGGGGATGGTGGTAAAACAGCCGCTTCGGGGGAATCCGCCCCCATCTTGAAATGGGTGCGCCGTCGAATATAATGGTGAGCGTTAATTAACTTATCTTTGTGTCCACTTTAATTTTAAGGAGTCAGCCATGGCTGAAAGGCAGAAAACTGTAGGCGTGTTGACTGGCGGAGGCGATGTGCCGGGGCTTAACCCGGCATTGAAGACTCTGGTGAACCGCGCCATCGACAATGGTTATCAGGTTGTCGGCATACGCAGGGGGTGGGGCGGCCTGCTCAACTTCAACCGCGACGACCCGGACTCTCTGGAGAAATTTATCATGCCGCTCGACCGGCAGTCGGTCCGGACCGTTGACCGCTCCGGTGGCACCTTTCTCCACACCAGCCGCACCAATCCGGGCAAGGTCAGTAATGCCGAGATGCCGGAATTCCTGCGGGGTGGCGAATATGACGCGACGGCGAAAGGAAGCCATGACTTTACCGCTCATGTGCTTGCCAATCTCGAGCATCTGGGGATCGACGCGCTGATCCCGATTGGCGGCGATGATACCCTGAGCTACGCAGAACGGCTGCACCGTGAGGGGTTCCCGGTGGTGGCGATACCAAAGACCATGGACAACGACGTCTTCGGAACCGACTACTGCATAGGCTTTTCCACGGCGGTGACGCGCAGTGTCAACTTCATCCACAGTCTGAGGACCAGCGCTGGCTCCCACGAGCGCATCGCAGTGATCGAGCTCTTTGGCCGCAACTCGGGCGAGACCTCGCTGGTATCGGCCTACCTCTCCGGGGTGGACCGCGCGCTCATCTCGGAGGTCCCCTTTGACATCGAGAAGCTCGCGCAACTGTTGCACGAAGACAAGAAAGGGAATCGAAGCAATTACGCCATGGTCACTATCTCCGAGGGTGCCACCATGATCGGCGGACAGATCCTCGAGTACGGGCAGGAGGACGCCTACGGCCACAAGAAGCTCGGGGGGATCGGCGTTGTGGTAAGCGAGGCAATCAAGCGGCTGACCGGCTCACATATCATCTATCAGCAACTCTCCTACCTCATGCGCAGCGGCGCACCTGATTCTCTCGACCTGATGGTCGCCTTCAACTTTGCCAATATGGCGATGGACCTGGTCGCGGAAGGGATGTCGGGGAGGATGGTTTCGCTGCAGGGCGGCACCTACCGTCACATTCCCATTAGCTCTATCATCCAGGGACAAAAACGGGTGGACGTTGCGGAACTCTACGACAGCGTCGAATACCGTCCCAAGCTGCGCCACGTGCTCGGCAAGCCGATGTTCCTCTATTGAAAAACCAATCTCCGAACTTGATCCTGAATGCTGATCTTGAGCTAAAGAAACTTCCTCCCTTTAACCGGAGGGAGGGGGTTTCTTTAGCTCCATAGTGACCCATCCCCCTCCTGACCTCCCCCTTGAAGGGGGAGGAATATGGACAGCGGAAGAGTGCCGTTAACAGAAAAAGAAATAGGGCGGGAGGGCGGCCCCAATGATCGAGATCGATGGCAGTCAGGGCGAAGGCGGCGGGCAGATGTTGCGTACAGCGCTGAGCCTTTCCTGCATCACCGGAAAAGGGTTCCGGATCAGAAATATCCGCAAGAGCCGGTCCAAGCCGGGACTCATGCGCCAGCATCTGGTTGCGGTGCAATCTGCCGCACGGATTGCCGGCGCCGAGGTGGCGGGCGACCAGCTCGGCTCGCTGGAGCTAGGCTTCAAGCCGCAGAGCGTGACGCCCGGGAACTACAGTTTCGACATCGGGACCGCAGGATCCACTACGCTGGTGCTGCAGACTATCATTCCGCCGCTCTTAGTCGGCGGCGCCACCACTCGGCTTGTCTTAAGTGGTGGTACCCACGTCCCCTTCAGCCCTTCCTGGCATTATCTTACCGAAGTCTTCGCACCGACCCTGGCGCGCATCGGAGCAAACCTCGACTTCACCCTCGACTCCTGCGGATTTTACCCCAAGGGGGGTGGCAAAGTCCGCTGCCGTGTCGAGCCGGTTGGCCAGTTCTCGGCATTTACTGCCGAACAACGCGGCAAACTGCTGCGCATCAGCGGCTGTTCTGCGGTAGGAAATCTGCCGCGCTCCATTGCCGAGCGTCAGGCACAGAGCGCCCGGACCCATCTGGAAAGCGCACTGGGGCGGGAGGTGCCGATCGAGATAGAAATCCGGGAGTTGGCCATATATGGGCAAGGGACCTTCATCTTCCTCAAATGCGAATACGAGCATGCCGTTTCCGGATTCACCGCCCTCGGCGCACGCGGCAGGCCCGCGGAGCGCGTCGGCGAGGAGGCAGTCGACGAGTTGCTTGATTTTCATCGCACCGGCATGCCGATCGATCAGCATTTGGCTGACCAGTTGGTTCTCTATCTGGCCCAGGCGAAAGGTCCGTCCGTCTTCGCCACCTCGCGCATCAGCAGCCATCTGGAGACCAACCTGATGGTGACCGGGCTGTTTCTCGATTTTAAGTCGCAGGTGAGAGGGGAACGTGACGGTCCCGGGACGGTGATTATTACACCTGGAGGGTAGGGGTGAACTCCCCCTTCGAAAAAGGGGGGCGGGGGGGTGCAGTAAGGTGCAAAGTGGTGCTGGCTGGCAGCGAAGGCAAATCCCCCTAAATCCCCCTTTGCCAAAGGGGGACTTCAAAGCCAAAGAGTGTCATGAAGCTGAAGGTGTCAGGAAGCTGAAGTGAGGTCAGGAAGCTGAAGTGAGGTCAGGAGACTACAGGTTAAAGAGAAACGTTTCCGACAAAAAGGGGAGTTATAAAGGCAAAAAGGCGGCCAATCGGCCGCCTTTTCTGTTCCTGGTTTTATACCGTTCATGACGTCCAATGACCCGGATTCAGATGCGTCCCGCTCAGTACTTCTCAAAGCCGACATCAAGCAGGCTGCCGGAATCGGTCATGTTGAATTCGACCCCGCCCACGGCCTTGCCGGGTACACCCGCTTTGGTGAGATTCCTGCACGACTGCGAGGACTTGGAGGGAAGCGCAGCGACACTCGCCTGCTTTACCGGATGCCTGACTGCCTGCTTCAACCTTGCCGTTTGGAGATCGTCGATCTTGAAGAAGGCGATGGTTCCCTGCAGCTGCTCTGCCTGCGAGGCGAGCTCCTCTGCGGTCGAGGCCATCTCCTCGGAAGCGCCGGCATTCTGCTGGATCACCTGGTCCAGCTGCTGAATCGCCTTATTGATCTGTTCAGCACCGGAATCCTGCTCCTTGCAGGCAGCCGAAATCTCCTGGACCAGATCGGCGGTTCTTTTGATGTCAGGTACCAGCTTTTGCAACAGTTCTCCAGCGTTCTCTGCCACCTGGACGCTGCTGAGCGAAAGGGCGCCGATTTCTCCCGCCGCCAATTGGCTGCGTTCGGCAAGCTTGCGGACTTCGGAGGCGACAACCGCAAATCCCTTGCCGTGCTCTCCGGCGCGCGCGGCTTCGATTGCGGCATTCAGCGCCAGAAGGTTGGTCTGCCGGGCGATCTCCTCGATGATGGAGGTTTTGGCCGCGATTTCCTTCATGGCAGCGACCGTCTTGGCCACCGCCAGGCCGCTTTCCTGGGCGTCGGATGCGGATTTTATGGCGATCTTTTCGGTCTGCATTGAGTTGTCGGCATTCTGGCGGATGTTGGAGGACATCTGCTCCATGGATGCCGAGGCTTCCTCGGCCGACGCGGCCTGCTCGCTGGCACCCTGCGACATCTGCTCTGAGGTGGCGCTCAGCTCCTGGCTGCCTGCCGTCACGTTGTCGGCTGCCGACTTGACGTCTCCTACCACCTGGGTCAGGTTCTGCACCATCGCGGAGAGTGCCTGCATCAGTCCGTCATTTGCCGAACGCTGCTCCACATGGAGCTGCAGATTGCCGCCCGCAATCTCCCTGGCGAGCTCGGTAGCTTTGTTCATGGCATCGATGAGCAGGTTAATATTATTCTTGATCTCGTTGAAGTCGCCGTAGTAGGTGTCGGTGATCCTTTCAGGAATGTCTCCCTTCGAGATGCGGTCCAGGTAGGATGCCGTGACCTTGATCGGCTGGACGAACGCCTCGATCAGCCGGTTCTGCCCGGTCAGGAGTTCCCGCCAGGCACCCTGGTAGCCTTCTGCGTTGCCGCGTACCTCAAGTTTTCCTTCCTGAACGCCCTTGATCAGCAGGTTCATCTCCTGGCTCAGTCTGCTGATGATCGTGATCATGGCCGAGAGGTTCTTGCCCATCACGTCGCGCTCGGATTTCGGCGCTATCTGTACGCTCAGGTCGCCTTGAGCCACTTTTTCCGCGGCAAGTGAGGCGTCCTTGATATTGTCGGCCATGTTCTTGAACGACTTGGCCAGCATGCCTATCTCGTCCTGGCTGTCTGTTGCGATTGCCACCTCGACATCGCCCAGGGCCAGCTTGTCGGCGCAGGCCGCCAGTGCATTTACCGGTCTGCTGATGCTGCGGGTGGTGAGGAAAGCTATCACGGCACCGATAAGCAGCGCGAGCCCGGCCACTACCATCGCCAGGTTACGGGAGTTGCCGGATACTTTCACCGCCTCGCTGTAGCGCAGCTCGATCCCGGCCTCCTGGTACTTCACCAGCGCATCAAAGGAAGCGAACGCCTTGGCGCAAAGCGGGGCGGCTTCTTTCTCGAAGAGCTGTGCCGCCTGTGAGCTGTTGCCTGCCAGGGCAAGCTCCACCGTCTCGTTGTTCGCTTTGCGGGCATTGTCAAGAGACTGCTTCGCCTGTGCGATCAGTTCCTTCCCCTTGTCGGTATCCTCGAGCTTCTCGAGCTTGTCCATGGCTGCCTTGTACTGCTGACGGTCCAGCGCGATGTTATTGTTCTCTTCTTTTCTGGCGCCGGGATCCGACTGCAGAATCATGCTTTGAATGCTGGAGATGATGTTACTGACGCTTTTCGAAGATTCGTGCGCCAGCTGGATCTTGGCGTAGTCTCTCTTGACGATCTGATTCAGCCCGTCGTCAACCTTCAACATGCCTATGGTGCCGATGGCGCTGATGGCAAGAAGGAACAACAGGATCAGTCCAAAACCTAGACCAAGCCGCCAACCGATTTTCATGTCCTGAATTTTCATTTGACACCCTCCCCGTTCACAATTGTGCGCCAACCAGGTTAATTCGCGCTTTATCACTCAGCGATACTCTTATTGGGCAGGTTGTTATTGTTATCTTCCCGTTGCCAACAGTACAAACTGACTTCTAAAAGTGATTCCATAAGGTATATCGTGCAGCAATGATGAAACTTTAGCTCTATTTTTTACGGTATACTGGAAACGGCGATCTAAAATTTGAATCATTGTCAATGCGCGAGCCACAACTTGGGTGATGTCTCATTGTTCAGCTCATCTGATACTAGAGAAATGTTGGCTGCGGTTAATATTTCTATGTTATCTGGGATGCAGAAAATTTTACTGATGTTTTGATAGCCAATTTGATGGTAAAGTGTCGAGCTACGCGCTAAACGCTGCTTTGTGGCCTTCGCGCTGTTGCTTAGCGTTCGCAGCTGCCTGTGATATTACAATACGATCCCGCCAAGGTTTCCTGCAGCGAAATAACCGCAATTACTTTCTATAGACCATATTAATTTTATCTGATAAACCATCGGTATTATTTGGAGTTTCATGGACATCATCGAACTTGAACAAAAAAGGCTTACCTTTGTCTACGACACCATTGACCGCGCGGCTTCCGATCGTGCGCTTTCCATAACCCGACATGACGCCCGTACCAAGGAGTTGGAGAGGGAGCGTCTGGACGCTCTTGGCTGGAAGGAGAAAAACGGCATCACGGAGAAGCTGGTCGATCACGGGCATCATAATCCGCGCAAGTATCTGATCGAGTTCGTGCAGAAGCCATCCCCTTATTTCGGGGTGATCGGAATAGACGACACGGACAAGAGGATCGGCAAAAAGTGCTATCTGATCGGCAAGCAGATGCTGATGGACGGCAACAAGGTGATCATCGTCGACTGGCGCCGCGCCGAGGTGTCCCAGCTCTTTTACGATTTTGAGCAGGGGGAGGAATACGAGGCGACCATTCGGGGGGTGGACCGGGAAGGTACCATCACCATCAAGAACAAGATCGGCATCGACCGGAGTGTGCTGCACCGGGTCGAGACCCCGTCGGAGGTATACCAGCTAACGGCGGACGGTTGGTGCAAGGACGGCGATTCCCCCGCCTCGTCCGCCGACACCAAGGCACGCGAATCCGACCACCGCATGGTGGACATCGTCTCGCTGATCTCGGCCACCCAGTTCGGCATGATCACCAAGGAGTCTGCCGGATGCACCTATCTGACGGGATCGGCCGGAACCGGCAAGACCACCGTAGCGCTGCACCGTCTTTCCTATCTGCAGTTCGATCAGCCCGATCTCTTCCGCCAGGAGCGTTGCCTGGTGCTGATGTTCAACCGGACCCTGCGAGACTACGTGAAGAAGACCTCGAACGAGCTGCTGGGTAGCACCCGCGTCGATACCTTCAGTGCCTGGGCGCTAACGGCGTTAAGCGCGCTGGGGGTTAGCATAAAAACCTCTTTTGAAGATCCCTTCGGCGCGCTGAAGAAGAACAGCCGGCTCTCGTCACTTTTGGCGCGTTACCTGGGAGAGACCAGGAAGATGGACCCCGTCCTCGATCTCTGGAGGTTTTACACGCAGCCCTACGTCTCCGAGGCCCTTTGCAGCGGAATCAGGGAGCGTGAAGCGTTCGACGGGGAGGTCCGGAGAAAGATCGACAGCAAGGATCGCATCATGTCGTTTTCCGACGTCAGCATCCTGCTTAGGCTCTGCCAACTGCGCCGCGCGCCAGAGTCGATCGTGGCGGGCGCCTTCAATTTCTACGACCACATCGTGGTTGACGAGGCGCAGGATTTCGGACAGATCGAGCTGGAGGCCATTCTCGCCGCCAGTTCAGCGCGCCGCAGCCTCACCATCTGCGCCGACGAGAAGCAGAAGATCCTGAGTTTCGTCGACGCCGACGGCTTCGCCAATTTCAAGGGGGCGCTCAATTCGCTGGGGCTGGACAAAGAGACCTTGTCGCTCTCCTACCGTTCGGCGCGCGAGATTATGGAACTCGCAGCGCAGGTGAGCGGCCAGCCGGCCGATACCTCCAAGGCACGTTCCGGCGTTGCCGAGTTTCATCAGGTGCGCGACTTTGCCGCGGCCGCCGGTAAACTGCGTCAGCTGATAGGACTGTTAGCGAGCGCAGATCCGCAGGCGCTCACGGCGGTAATCTGCAAGAAAAAGGCGGACATCAAGCAGATCCATGCGGCCTTGGCCGGGGTGGCGGGGCTGCACGACGAGGGAATCATCAGCTTCGAACCCGGGACCCTCATCGTGAACAGCCATCAGGTGAAGGGGCTGGAGTTCACCAACGTCGTGCTCTGGAATCCAAGCGATAGCGACTACCGACAGAACCAGCTGGACAGGAACCTGCTCTACGTCGCCATCACCAGGGCCTGCAAGCGGATCGATATCATCCACTGGAGCCCGCTGGCGAAGGCTTTCGGGCGGGAATGAAGCGAGTCGAGGGTGAGGGTTGCCGGGGCATGTCGCGATCTTCGCTGGCAGCCGACTTCAGGCGCCTCTGCAGGATGGGTCTTAGTCATTGATTCCGGTTGCTTGTGCGGCAGTCTCCTCACGGCTAGACCGTGAGGAGACTGCCGCATTGGTCAGCATATAATATGAACTAGTTGCGTGGGGTGCTTCGGAGTGTTTTGGATAGGACGCAGCGACCTTAGCGTCAATGTAATGTACTAATGCAGCAATTGTGCGGTATGCCTGGACACGGGCTGCGGTACCATGGGGCAACGGCACCGCCTCTTAGCCGCAGCCTCAGCTTTTTCTGCAGGATCTGCAGCGTCATTCATCTCTGAAAGGGGGAAGGGCGGCCGGAGTCCTGCAATGAGATAAAGAGCTGAGAGTGTTTGTTTGGGATGGATAAACCGGCACTCCTGATGTGAGTTCTTTTTACCCGTCTGTTGACGCCGGGCTTGTGCAATCTTAGATCTGCCTGCCGGTACTCGTGGGCGATGATCCCGTAGAGCTTACGAGACACGCTGAGCGCCAGTTCAAAAACCCTGCAGATCGCCGGATCCCTGAAGGTTTTGACAAAGGTTGTGTAGAGATCAAGGCACGCATGCTTGTTGCGTAAAGCCATGCGCAAGTGATTGAACAACCTGTGCTCGGGGGACTGGATGAAATAGCCGTCAAAGCAGGAAAACTGCTGATCATCACGGTTTTGCATGATATCTGCCAGGGCATCCGGAGCGTTTTGAATCATCTGCTCCAGCAGTTTCGACTCCTCTGTTGCCAGTCGCTCAAACACCTGCTTTTCACTCCCCTCAGGTATCATCCCGGCAGCACTCCGGTACAGGTTATAACTGTTTTTCTCGATCTGAATGGCTACCCGAAAGGCTTCTTCTATAAAAGTGTCCATGTTTTCTTCCCCCAGTTGTGCCGGAGATCAGGTAAATACGAAAGCCCGATTCTCCCGAAGGTTAACTGTAGAAGGGTCCGAAGAGGTTTGATCTTAATGTTCGCTGACCGCTCTGCTCGTTAATGAAGCAGATAATGGCTGTATGTTAGTTTGTGTTAAGAAGTGAGTCAATAGAGTTAATATTAATGCCGCTGTGGCCAACCTTTCATGAGGCAGACTCGAGCCAAACTGCAGCCTCCTCTACATGGCAGGAAAAAATACGGGAAATGTTCCATTGTGTAGCGGAACCGTGTATAGTGACTCACTATGAAAATTCCAAAATGTTTCGAAATATTAGTGCAAAATGGGCTGGTCGACGAGGTGGTTTGTCAGCTTATGAGCGGCAAAGAGGCCGAGGTCTATGTGGTTTACTCCAAGGGAGAGAACCGTTGCGCCAAGGTGTATAAAGAAGCAAGTAAACGAAGCTTCAGCCAGCAAGCCCAGTACCAGGAAGGGCGCAAGGTGAGAAATAGCCGCCAGGCGCGCGCCATGGAGAAGAACACCCGGTACGGGCGCAAGGAGCATGAGGGGGCCTGGCAAAACGCCGAGGTCGATGCCCTGCAGCGGCTTGCCGAGGCCGGCGTGCGCGTCCCCAAGGTCTACAGCTTCATCAATGGTGTGCTTCTGATGGAACTGGTGGTCGACGCCAACGGTGAAGTGGCACCGCGGTTAAACGACCTGCGGCTGACTGCTGACCAGGCCCGCGAGTATCATCGTGCCATGATCGGCGAGATCGTGCTCATGCTCTGCGCGGGACTGGTTCACGGCGACCTCTCCGAGTACAACGTACTGGCAGGAAGCGACGGCCTGGTGATCATCGATTTGCCGCAGGCAATCGACGCGGCGGGGAACAACAACGCCAGCAGGATGCTGGGGCGCGATGTGGATAACATGACAGCCTACTTCGGCCGTTTCGCGCCGGAACTTCTCAGCACCGACTACGGCAGGGAAATCTGGAAGCTCTACGCCTCAGGCGAATTGACCCCGGCAACCAAGCTGACCGGCCGCTTCGTGCAAAGCGGCATACCCGCCGACGTGCATGGCGTTATGAAGGAAATTGATCTGGCGCGGCTTTGGCACGAGCGTTATCAGACCAACAGTTAGTGGAGATTAAGCCGGAGGCGCCGTAATAAACCGTTCCCCCCAGCCCTCCCCTTAAAAAGGAGGGCGTTTCCTTATCGTGAGTGTAGCCCCTGCCCACCGCAATGAGGAAAGGCATAGGGGCAAGAGGTACGGGGTACGCTGTCGCGTGGGCACGGAGTGCCCACCCTACGCCTTCTCCCTATTCAGGCACCCCTTTTCCCAGTATTTTCTTGTGGCGTCACGGTATCCTCTTCGCCGCCCTCTGCTATCCCCTTACTCCCCTTACTCCCCTTATGTTTCGTATCTTAATTCGCCCTCGATCCCCTCTGCTTTTTCCTGCAGGACCTTGTCGATCAGCGACTCCCACCACACAGTCTCATTTTCACCCTTCGGCGCCTTGAATGCATGATTGGCGATATGTTCGCCGAGGGCCCGGTAGCTCTCCCATTGTGCCTCGTCGAAGAATTGATCTACCGTGGTCTGCTGGGGAAAGGTCGGGTTTTCCACGTGATATTGCAGGACATCCAGCGGTTCGTCGCCAATTATGGTGGGCTTTAGGTAGATGAGACACGATTCCGCCTTTTCCTTGCAGTCGTAAGTGACCCGGGCAATGGCAGCGTGAGCCAGTGAATGGCGCTGGTAGTCAACGGGATCAATGGTCTGCCTTTTACCTTCCTGTTTAAGTAACGGTAGCTTCTCTTCCACCCATTTCCCCCGACGCAGATTTTCCAGCGCACTGAAACAGTGCTTATGACCCTCGGGCATGAGGTCGCTTATTTCGGATTCGTCCAGGAACTTGATATGAGCCCCGAAATCGATGCGCGCCTTGCGGATCAGCTCCGCGAGCCCTCCGAAGTTGTAATCCGGATCCGCCTCCGCATCGACTATGACAATGAGTCGCAACCGGCGGCGGATCAGTTCATAGCCGCCCATATTCTCAAAATGTCCGCCATCGGAGAGGTTCCAGTATCTGCGTGCCGGGCCGTGGTAGCGGGCGGTGTATTCGTCCAGGAGATAGGATTGCACCGGAAAAATCCGGGTGAAGCAGGCCCCCAACCACTGGCTGAACAGGCGCCTTTGTCTGTGCGGCCGCTCCTTGGGCTGGATGCCGGAGTCCCACCAGTAGCCGAGCCGGATATTGCTGACGCCGGTGAGCAGGCTTAGCGCCAGGTTGGTGCGTGCACCGAGTCCCGTTGAGAAGGCGGCACCGGAGATGCTGAGCCATTGCCCAAGCGGCAACCTCTCTCCGGTGAATTCACGCACTCCTTCCTTGTCGCCGTAGTCGAACATGCGGAAACCCTCTCTGGGAAAGGTTTCCACTTTTTCGCAGCTCCTGTCAAAGACGACATGGTGACGTATCCCGGCACTGATCCCCGCCGGCCCGAGTGCCATGCCGACACCCTTGCGGTCTTGCTGCTGTACCTGGGATTTGCTGTCCAGCGTCTCATTGACGGTCACGTTTACCAGGTGCAGCGGCGTCCCTTTTTTGTAAATCTCCCCTTTGGCCTTTCCAAGCTCTGCACAGTTTTCCTCGTTGGCTGCCGGCCAGGGCCAGTAATAGTCAAGGTCGATATCGTCTCCGGGAATCACCCTGGTGACTGCGCCACCGGTTTGTCCCGCATAGTTTTCCTCGAAACGTCTGGGATTGGAGGCTCCCAGATAGGCCCGGGTCAGGCGGGCCGAGTAAAGAGGGAGTTGGGTGGAGCGGTTCAGGAAAGGCCAGGTCTGTCCCAACAGCAACGAGAGTACCAGGCTTATGCCCCAGGCGGACCAGAGCACGGCATAGTTGCGTGTCGCGGAGATCTCCCGATCTGGTTGCGGTTCCTCGGTCTTGATGCGCCAGTGGTTTGGTTGGTCCTGGTCGGGAACTATCGCTGTTTCTGAAAGCTTGGGGAGCGGTGCTTTGCCGATGTCTGCGGGCGCATGAGCAGGACGTCGGGCCGTCCATGCTATGGCGTTGGCGCAGACGCTAACGGTGGTTAAAGCGGCGACGATAATGACGAAAGCCGCCACTGCCGCTACGATCTTGGTGAAGGTCTTGGGCCGCTTGCCTCCATTGGCGCCATGAAGCGAGATCATGATTTTTGTGGCAAAGGGAACCAGTGCCATCAGAGCTCCCAAAAAGCCGCCGGCCCAGGTCAGCAGGGTAGCCCCCGGAGTGATCAGTACCAGGTAGACAGTTTGCCCCAGAGAATCGAGCGCTACGAAGGCAAGCGCTGCAAGTGCGCTCACCAAGGCACCCTTCAGGTGGGCAGACATCAAATGCCTGCTCTGGTTGTCCTTGAAGGCCTCCCGATATTTAGATCCAGTCGCGGGATCCTCGGCATAGGCCGAATGCCTGGTGTACGCCTCGACAAAACAGGCCCAGAAAGCGGTCAGGGCGGAGAGTATCAAGACCCCGAATGCCAGGGCGCGGTAAGTGCCACTGGACGGTCCGACCGGCAGCGTTACCAGTATGATAAACGCGACCAGGGCCACAAAGACCAGCCCGGTAACCGGCCGCTTCCAGACCTGCGTCTCGGGAGGTTGCCGCCCGACCATCCAGTAGGCCCATCCCAGTGGCACCGCCCAGAAGATGAGCAGGAGCACCGGGATGGTCAGGAATGGTGACACCCAGAGCTGCAAGTTGCCCGGCAAGGTGAGCACCAGCTCCGCGCCCTGCTCTTTGATAAAGCCGAGTCCTTGAAACCACGGGTCTGTAGGGATGCGCAGCAACTGCGCCGTAAGAAATAGCAGCAGGAAAAAAGTGGCAAGGACCACCTGCACTACGATCCAGTTACGCAGCAAGACCGCCCCGGCAAGAAGCAGATCGCCCGACCCCTGAGGGGAGAGATAACGGCCGTTCTCTCTTAACCAGGTGAAAATGTTGCGTTGGTAGTGATCTTTTCCCGCTTTCTCCGGTGGGGTGCAGGGAGCCAGGGTTTGTTCGACGTAGCTGAAGTCCGGGACCTCCTTGCGCAGGAAGAACCTGGTATAGAAGGAACCGAAATAGCCTCCGCCTGAAACGGATGAGATCAGATCGATATTGGACAGCAGTTTGAGGTTGGCAAGCCCCTGAAATACGCCAAGGCAAAAGGTGGCGCTGCGGATACCGCCGCCGGATAATCCCACTCCGGTGCAGTCCCGAATGCTGAATGACTGCGGTTTGTTGCGGCCTTCCCGTGACATTTTGAGCAGATGTTCTTCTGCTTCTGCTAACTCCTCCGGATATCCTTCCCGATAGCTTGGTTCATGTTCGTTATTCATGGCACCTCCGATAAAAGTCACATCTGAAGGCTAAACACGCTGTCTCAGGAGGCCCCGTCTAAAGCTGCACCGGGGAAACTGGCAATCCTATGAAATGGGAGACAGGATCTGTGACATGAGGATGGGGGAATCGCACTCTGTTATCTCGGCAATAGCAGTTCTAAGATTTGCCGTGGAAGCAGATCAGACTGACAGAAACCTGTTAGCTATGCAGCTATGACAGTATGGCTCGGCTATGATCCCATATAATTAAACGATGTCAATATTACTGTGCGGGGCAAAAAAAGACCCTACAGCAATAGCTGCAGGGTCTTCTGTCACCGTGGGTGCACGGTTTTGTCTCAGTTATAAATTACTTCTTCGCGGAGCTTTTGCTAGTCGAAGATTTGCGCCCGGCGGAACTGCTGCTTCCGGTGTGACCTGCGCCTTTCGGAGTTGTTCTGCCTCTTTGTTGTGACGCATTCTTGGCCGATATAGAAGTACCTTTTTTACCTTTAGTTGTACTAGTAGACTTCATGCTGCTTGCCGACTCTTTTGCGATTTTCATCCTATGTCACCTTCTTTCTAACGGACATGCCGTATCTATTGTTGTTTCGTTTAGTGACGTCACAAGGAGTATCTTAACACAAACTACAATACAACAAACGGCAAAAGTTCAGCTAATTCAGCTAGACGCGCCAGTTCCGGTAACCACTCCACCCTTTAAAAAGGGGGGCTGGGAGGGACTGTCAAAGTGCGACTTCTGCTGCTACATTCTTGTCTGAAGCTGTCAGACAGACAACTTTGTGGAGTTCTAATTCAAATAGGTGAATATTGACATCTTTTAAGCCTATGGTTTACTTGCACGGTCTTTGGAGCCTTGCTACCTGAATCTGCTTTGACTGTATGCAGGCAACCCGCTGTGAGTCTTAGTGCTGAACCTGATATCTCCGCAGCAAGAGAGCCAATGGATAGCTGATCAGTTACTGCTACCATCTGCTCTGTTACTGTCAGTAGTATCTGTGGATCTTCAAAGAACAACCCGGTTATATAGCCCTGCTGAATCCCCAGAATCACCGTCCGGTTACATCTCTGTCAGTCGGAGGTCACTATGCTGCGATTCGACGACCCGCCATGCATGCCCGGGACCGGTGAAACCCCGGCTGAGCGATTTGCGCGTGCCGCGGTTCTGGCCGGGACGCCGGGCGAGGCTTATCTTGAGCGGCGCAGCGTGCCACTGACGGTAGCTGAGGAGGCTGGTGTCAGGTTCGATGCCGACTTCTCCGGCCGTCCGGCACTGCTGGTCCCCCTTAAGGATCGGTCGGGCGGTTTGGTCTCCTTGCACGGGCGCTATCTGCACGTGGTGCGAGGGGAGAACAAGATGCTGACCATCGGCGCGGGAGGCGGCGTGGTGCAGATGCTGGGAGGTTGGCATGCCGAGCCGCTGATACTCGTGGAGGGACTCTTCGACGCTTTATCGCTAGCAGCTTGCGGTTGGCCCTGCGTCGCCACCGTCGGCCGCTGGGCACCCTGGCTTCCTGAAGTGGCAAAAGGGCGGGTCACCTGGCTCGCCTTTGACGCGGGGAGGCCGGGTGAGGCCGATGTCGCCCGTTACCGACAGCGCCTGGACGGCGCCCTGGTACGCCGATTGCTGCCGCCTCCTCTTTGCAAAGACTGGAACACGGCGCTAGTTAAGCGCGGCCCCGGCATCGTAACGCGCTGGGTGCGTGACCGCATCTCGGAGGTTCACCAGGGCCATGATTGAGATCTACGTGAGTACCGATGTGGAGGCCGATGGCCCGATTCCGGGACCATACTCCATGTTGAGCATCGGGTCGGCGGCCTTTCAAGCCGACGGGACCCAGCTCGACACCTTTTCCTCAAACCTGGAACTTCTGCCTGATGCCTGCGGCCATCCTGAAACCATGAAATGGTGGGGCAAGCACCCCGAGGCCTGGCAGGCCTGCCGCAAGGATGTCGAGCCTCCCTCCGTCGTCATGGCCGATTATGTAAAGTGGCTCGAAGCGCTCCCGGGGAGGCCGGTATTCGTCGGCTATCCGGCCGCCTACGATTTCATGTTCGTCTACTGGTACCTGATTCGCTTTGTCGGGCGCAGCCCCTTCAGTTTCTCGGCGCTGGACATCAAGACCATGGCCATGACCATGCTCCGCAAAGATTTTCACGCCAGCAGCAAGAAAAACATGCCCAAGCAGTGGTTCGGTCCGACGCTCCACAGCCACGTGGCTCTGCAGGACGCGGTAGAGCAGGGGGTGTTGTTTTGCAACATGCTGGCCCAGTCCCGGCGCTGAACTGTTGGGGGCAACGGTTGCGCGAAGTCACTGGCTGAGCAGCCCATATCTAGGATTAATGAATCAATCTCCGCAAAGTCCCCTCTCCCCTTGTGGAAGGGTTAGGGAGAGGGGGGACCCAAGGAGCTAACTCATGCCTTCTAAGCTCCCTGCCGCCATCTGCTTTCGAATCACCCGCAGTTGCAACGCCCACTGCAGTTTCTGCCTGGCCCCGCCGGAAGGCTCCCATCCTGATCCAGCAGCTCTCCAATTTCGACTCGACTGGCTTATCGACCGCGGGGTGCGCAGCGTCCAGTTCTGCGGCGGCGAGCCGACCACGCATCCGGCACTCCCGCAACTGATCGCACACGTGCACGCGCGCGGCGTCAAGACCTCCCTCTGCAGCAACGCCCTCGCCATCAACGGCGCCTTGTTGCCGCTCTTGAGGGCAACCCGGACCCGGGTCCGTGTGAGCCTGCACGGCAACCGCTCCCATCACGACGCCATCGTCGGCGCAGGATGCTACGACATGACCACCCATAACCTGCGCCGCCTCCTTACCGCAGGCGTGTCCACCTCGCTGCAGACCACAGTCGTTTCCGGAGGAAGCACTGCCGTAGAATGGGCGGTTGCCTTTTGCCTGGAGCAAGGGGTAGGGCGGTTGGGCATACTCCCCTTCATTCCTCGCGGCGCAGGAAAGGAGCAGCGCGCAAAGTTCGGCCTGTCGGAGTCCGAGCGCCGCGCCTTGCGTGATCTCGTGGCGTTGAAGCGGCGCGAGTTGAGCGGCCGACTTGATCTGCGCTGGCTCGATTTTACCGCGGGTTCCATCCCGGTAGTCGAGACGGATGGCCGCCTGCTTCTGGAAGGCGCAACAGAGGCGATGGACCGCCTGCTGTGCATAATTCCCGATGCGCCTTCCGGGACACAAGACGTAGGTATGAAAAGGCAGAACTAGGATGTAGGTAGTGGGATATTCAGGTAAGAGCGAACTGGATCTGGTAAGAGCAACTGGATCTGGCATGAGCAACTGGATCTGATAGGAACATCTGGATCTATATAGTGTACCTCTCACCTAAGGAGGCGCTGCTGCAGCAAGGTTTGCATGTCTCTGCGGCCATCGAGGACGCAATAAACTATCACATCCGCACCGTTTATCTCATAGAGAATACGATAAGGCTTGTGGTGGATCTCGCGATACTGTTTGACGCTAATCCTTTCCAACTCCGGTAGGTAATGCCCGCGCTGCGGCATCTTTTCGAGCTTTGCAATCACTCCCTCGATATCATCTAGTAGGGCATCGGCAACCTGCGCTGATTCATGCAACTCAACATATCGATGTATCTCGTAAAGATCATCTGCGGCGCATGCCAGCAACTTCACGTTATACCTTGTCGACGTCATGGCTTACGTCGCTGTACTATCCTCTCTCTAACTGACGCAAAAGCCTCGGCAGCCGGTCTCACCCCCCCGGCCTCCAGATCCTTCCTGCCCAGCGCCATTATCTTTAGAAGGGCAAGGCTTTCCTGGGTCTGCTCATAACTACTGATGTCCTGCAAAACGGCCTTAGCTTCGCCATTTTGAGTTATCACAATCGTTTGCTGCCCCTGCGACAGGTCACGTATTATTTCCGCCGCATGAGACTTGACGTAGCTGATCGGCTTTACTGCTAGCTCAAGCAACATAGATGCACTCCTGACCGAATTCGGTCTTTTTATGGTTGTGACCAGCTTAGACGATATGTTCGCAGGAAGCAAGTGCTTCAGTTGCACCAGCGTTGTCAGTCGAAACACCCTCCCGTTTCATTGTATTTTGGCAACCCTCCACTATGAAAATGCACACAAGCGCCGTACCTAATGCATCCAACAAGCTGTTCCCCCTCGCGTCACCGACAGACCCTTTGCCGCCCTGGGAAGGGAGACGCTTATTTAAATATCCGGCACAGGCATAGGGAATTCGTTTACTCACTACCAGCATCTCGAATCGTTTCTTTTCTGGATCAGCGGGTATTTCTTCTTGACAATGGAAATCATCTTCTCTATAACCGATAACAGTTTTCAATATCGCAATGAAGCAGCGGTTCCTGTGCCAGTTGTATCAGGTGGAGCAGGGACTTTCCACTCTTACGGAAGATAGCTGCTCACCGCATTGCAGTTTTTCTGCTTCAGGAGGCGTATCCCATGATGGAACCAGTAATTCTCATTTCCACTCACATTGCCGCCTCATCGCTGAAAATGGATGTCACTGCTGCTCGATCGATACACGCTGGTACTTGCCGGTTCATTCCTAATATTCGACCCTGAGAATTTGTAGGCGCCGCATCGGAAAGCTGCTGACACTCTGTGTGTTGTTGGGCTACCTGCTTCACAATCAGATAACAAGCTACTGTGTTACCTCTTCCCTCTGACTGTAGTCGTTCGATCAGATTCTAGAGGTGCACAAAAGATAACCCGATTTTTAGTGAGTAAAAGGAGGGAGTATGGCATCAATCGGTCGTTTGGGAAGCGGGCAATCTGTTCAGGCAGCAGGAGTCGAGTACCAGGCTGTAGCCGGGAAGCGACCGGGATGGCAGGAGCTATCGGAGCGCTATCCTCAGGACCGCGACTGTCTCGCCTCCTTCCTGGTGCTGGAGCTAGCCGAGGTGCTGCAAGGTGAAAAACCTGCCAACCTCGTCTGTCTCGCCAACAAGCGCCGCTCCTGCGGTCGCAACCTCTACCTGCTCTGGAAGGAGCATGGCCAGGCGCTGCTTGAGGAAAGCGGTCTTAAGGTGAGGGTGCTGGCCGACCGCGGCAGCTCGCTGCTGCTGCTTCTTTATTGCCCGGTCGCGCTGGGGTCGCTGTTGGGACAAAAGAGCGTCCACATTATCCTCGGCAAGGCTGGATATCAAGAACCGGCCGACCAGGAGAAAGTGCTTTTGGAGCTTGAGAAAAGAATGGCGTGGGAGGGATTTCCTCACGAGATCGGGGTATTCCTCGGCTATCCGCTGAAGGATGTGGTCGGGTTCATGGGATGGGCGCAGCTCTCCTTTACCTGCCAGGGCCCCTGGAAGATCTTCGGCAATCCAGCCGAAAGCCTCAAGCTCGCCGAGACTCATCGCGAGTGCCGCTGCCGCATCTCGCAGCAGCTTGCCGCCGGGTGCGACCCGCACGACTGTCTCAAGGCGGCGACCCGTTCTAAAGCTGCAGTTCCTACCACCCCGGGCGTTTTTTTGTCGGCCTAATGAAAGTGGATATCCAAATCGTGAAGGGTAGTTGTTGGCTCCTATACTCTGGGAGTTTGGCGAGACTGCATAATGGGGCCGAACGGGGGAAGTGATGTGCGTAGCGCTGATTGGTGGGATGGATCGTCTGGAAAGGCATTACCGGGAGGAGGCGACGCGGGCAGGAATTACCCTGCAGGTGTTTACCAGGTCGCAGACAAACATCGCGGCCAAGCTGAAAAAGGCTGATGCCATTGTGATCTTTACCAACAAGGTGTCACACCGGGTGAAGGAAGAGGCGATGCAGGTGGCGAAGGCCCATGACATCCCGGTTTTCATGCATCATGCCTGCGGCGTCTGCACCTTCAGAAATTGTCTGCAATGCTTTGCCGCAAAAAGCCAGTAGCAGCCAATCTCAGTATCAATCTGACTTAAGTGACAGCCTGACTTAAGTGACAGCCTGACTTAAGTAACAGCCTGACTTAAGTAACAGCCTGACTTAAGTAACAGACTGACACAGTAACAGCCTGACAAAGTAACAGCGATCTCAGTAACAGCCTGATCTCAGTATCCGCCAGTTCGATGTCGGTCAGGTATGCAAGATTAAGAGGGAGTGGACGATGATGCCATTAGGACTTCTAGGCGCAGGCGGGGCAGGGGAGATACTCGAGATCAGAACTCCGAAGAGTCCCGGCACCAGTACCGGTTCCGGCGCGCAGGGGCGCTGCGAATGTCGCGTGGAGGACCTTGGCATCAGGGTAGGCCGTACTGTCGAGATGCTCAATAACGGCGGCGGACCGATACTTTTGAAAGTGGGCGAATCAAGGCTTGCGCTGGATCGCAGCCTCGCCATGAAGATATTGATAAGGGAGGTGCGTCGATGAATATGGCACGGCTTAAACCCGGCGAAAAGGGGAGAATTACCAACATCGGATCGGTGGGACCATTGAAGAGAAGGCTGCTCGATATGGGAGTGCTGGTAGGTGAAGTGGTGCAGGTCGAGAAGGTGGCTCCCATGGGAGATCCGATCGAGGTGCGGATCAAGAGCTACAACCTTTCGTTGCGTAAGAGCGAGGCTGAGGCCATTGGCGTGGAGGTGGTAGCATGAGCCTGGAGGCCAAAAGAGATGCCGCACTGAAAGCGGCAGGCGGGCAAGCAAGGGAGCGCGCCGATCTGCGCCCAGTGGAAAAGCGCGTCATCACGGTAGCTGTAGCCGGCAATCCGAACGCCGGCAAGTCAACCCTGATCAATGCAATCGCCGGCAGCAGGCTGCATGTCGGCAACTGGCCTGGCGTTACCGTGGAGAAGAAGGAGGCATCCTTCGAGTACAAAGGAATCAAGATCCGCCTGGTCGACCTCCCCGGCACCTATTCGCTCTCCCCCTACACCCAGGAGGAGATCATCGCGCGGGATTACCTGGTGCACGAGCGCCCCGACCTGATCGTCAACGTGGTCGACAGCACCAACCTGGAGCGCAACCTCTATCTGACCGTACAGATCCTGGAACTAGGCATCCCGGTGGTGCTTGCCTTGAACATCTTCGACGAGGCAGAGGCGAAAGGGTACACCATCGACGTGCCCGGCATCGAAGATATGCTCGGCGTCATCGCGGTCCCCACCTCGGCGATCAAAAAAACCGGACTTGACGAGCTGCTGCAGGCGGTCCTCGAGACGGCCAAGAGCCCTGAGAAGCGGGCACCGCGTGAGCTCAATTACGGGGTCGATATTGAGGCGGCTGCATCTCTCATGAACGACTCGCTACAGAGCGGCCATGCCGCCCTCCTGGAAAGATACCCCAAGCGTTGGCTGCTATTGAAGCTCCTGGAGCAGGACAGCCATCTGTTTGGAGAGACAGGTTTCGCCACGAGCGCTACCCTGGATGAGGCACTGCACCACCTGAAAAGAGGGCACGGCGACGACATTGAGTCCATCATGGCCGAGGCACGCTACGCCCTCGCCACCGGCCTTACCCACGAGGTGCTGCGCAAGCCGGAGCTGAAAAAGGCCGAGCTCACCGAGAAGATCGACCGGATCGTCTTGAACCGCTTCCTCGGCATCCCGATCTTCCTTGCCGCCATGTGGCTCATGTTCAAGCTCACCTTCGATCTATCCACGCCGTTCGGGGATTGGATCGACGCCATGGCCTCCGGCCCATTCAAGCACTGGACCACAACTCTCATGAATGCCATCGGCGCCCCTGACTGGACCGTGTCGCTGGCAACCGAGGGGGTGATCTCCGGCGTCGGCTTCGTGCTGGTCTTCGTACCGGTCATCTTCCTGATGATGTTCTTCATCACCTTCCTGGAGGGAAGCGGCTACATGGCGCGCGCCGCCTTCGTCATGGACCGGGCCATGCACTCCATCGGCCTGCACGGCAAATCATTCATCCCTATGCTGCTTGGCTTTGGCTGCAACGTTCCCGGCATCTATGCCACCAGGACCCTGGAAAACCCGCGCGACAAGGCGCTCACAGCACTGCTCATCCCGCTCATGTCGTGCGGCGCCAGGCTGCCGGTCTACGTCCTCTTCGCTTCCGTGTTCTTCCCCGACAGCGCCGGAACCGTGATCTGGTCGCTCTACGTCATGGGGATACTGCTCGCCATCGTGATGGGGAGCATATTCAAGAAGACCCTGTTCCGGGGCGAAGCGCCCATCTTCATCATGGAATTGCCACCTTACCGGATGCCCTCGTTTCAGAGCCTCTGCATGCATACCTGGGAGAAGGGGAAGCACTTCTTGATCAAGGCAGGCACCTACATTTTCGCCGTATCCATCATCGTCTGGTTCCTGTTGAACCTCCCCTGGGGTGTGCAGCACAAGAAGGATTCCTATCTGGGACAGGCGGGGCAGGTCATGGCGCCCGCACTGGCACCGCTCGGCTTCGGCACCTGGCAGGCGGCCTCATCGCTTCTCACCGGAGTAATCGCCAAGGAGATCGTAGTCGGTACCATGGGGGAGATTTACGCCCCGGAGAAGAAAGAGCAAGAAGATATTCCGCCCTTCATGGACGACCTGAAAGAAGTCGGAGCCTCCTTCGGCAAAGCGGCTAAGGATTCAGTGTTAAACGTGGTCTCCAACTTTGGCATCACCAGTATTTCCACCGAGGAGACCGAAGACAACTCATCGCTCAAAGCGGTGGTGGGGCAGGATTTCACCCCCCTCACAGCCTACGCCTTCATGGTCTTCGTACTTTTATACATGCCGTGCGTCGTGGTTGCCATTGCCATGCGGCAGGAGTTCGGCTCCTGGAAATGGTTCGGGGTAGCCTTTGCCTATCAGTCGGCGCTGGCGTGGGGCATGGCACTACTGGTGTATCAGGTAGGCAGCTGGCTTGGGCTGGGAGGCTGACATGGGATTGACCGATCTTCTTATCGCGGCGGGACTGCTCGCCTTCGCCGGCTACCTTCTCTATCACTCGCTCTGGAAGAAAAAGGGGCACTGCCACGGCTGCGACTGCAATAGCGGGAGTTGCGGGAAGGAGTAGGCGGGAAGTTGTACCAAATCATACCGGCAATAGGTAGGCATGCAGGTCGTACACCGTAGGTCGGGTTAGCCCGAGGGCGTAACCCGACGCCCCCGCCGCCAATCGATGCGCTGAGATGGTAGGCAACGCTTGTCGGGTTACGCTCCGCTAACCCGACCTACATCTCCCACACCCTCTTCCTCTTTTATCAACCGACCAGGCTCTCCCTCTAACTCACCGTAGACTGTAGACAGTAGGTCGGGTTAGCCCGCAGGGCGTAACCCGACGCCCCCGCCACCACTAGGTTCCCTAGAGTTTCTGCTGGTTTCACCATCACAATTAAAGGGGTCCCAGGGAAGAGGCGGGGATCCCTTTGGCGTGGTGCTGAGTTTCAACTTCATATTATCCGCTAGATATGGTACTTATTCTTGGTTGTATTCTCACACTTTACCGGTCTCCCAGGGATAACGATGTTCAACCGTTGCTGCCAAATGAAGGACAACTGGATCGCCGCCTCTTTGCTGGTGGCGTCGCTCACTCTGCTTTGCGTGCACTTCATCGACGTTCCAGTGGCGCTCTTCGTCAAGAACCACCTTTACGCCAATCCGCGCTGGTCCAAATTGACCTCAAACCTCCCCGACCTGTTGCTGATGGTGGTGTTGATCACCACGCTGGTCGGCTTCTCGATCTACCTGATCCGCTCCAAAAAAGGGATTTACGACGAACTCACCGATTTCGCCAGGATCGTCACCTGGGCCGGCCCCGTCTCCTTCGTGGTCAAGCACTTCCTGAAGTTCGTCTTCGGACGCTACAACACTAGGCGCTGGGTTGAGGATCCCAGCCTCTACGGCTTTTACTGGTTCCAGCGGCGGCCTGGCTGCGATGGATTTCCCTCCGGGCACATGGTGGTGCTGGTTACCCTCCTGGCAGCTCTCTGGCGCTTTTATCCCAGAAGCCGTCCTTTTTGTCTGATCACCGGCAGCCTGCTTGCCATAGCCCTTGTCACCACCAACTACCACTACCTAAGCGACGTCATAGCGGGCACTTTTATTGGCGTGCTGGTCGAGGCTATCGCCTTTCGCGTCTTACATAACGAGCCGTCACGGGTCGGCGCCTCACAGCTCTAGCTGGATGAAACGGGGTGTTGTGCGGCTCCTCATTAGAGCGTCGTTCGATAGCCGTCGGCGCTTTTTCCCCTTGCATATCCTGGCCAAATCCCTTATATTTCAACAGCACATTGACGCCAGATTAAACGCTTAAACCAAACGGATGTTTACAGATGCGGGGAAGTTGCAACCGCGTTCAGATAACGAAAACGAATGGAGAGGGTTTAGCCGAAACGGTTAAACCCTCTTTCTTTGAGCAAACGGTCAGGGAGGCCCTATGGAGAGACGAGTCGTAACGGCAGGAGATAGTGTTGAGTCGCAGTGCACGCGTTGCAAGGCACTTTTGAACCATACAATCATCGCCATGGTGGCGGGAAAAGTGGCAAGGGTCAAGTGCAATACCTGCGGCAGCGAACACAACCATCGTCCTGTGAAGGAACCAAAGGTCGCCGCAGTCAAGGCCGCCAAAAGCGCTAAAGTGACCACGGCAAAGACCCCGCGCGCCAAGTCGGTCAAGGCGCCCGCCATCTCGGACGAGGCGATCTGGGAGGAGTTGATCCGGCCTCTGGATCCGGATCTGGCAGTGCCCTACAACATGGAAGGTAAGTTTCGCACCAACATCCTGCTCACGCACCCCACCTTCGGTATCGGCCTGATAGCTTCCAGTCAGCTCGGCAAGATCGAAGTGGTTTTCAAGGATGGACGCAAACTGCTGAGAAGCGCCTGCTAAATAAAAAGGGATGGATCGGGCCTCCCCGATCCATCCCTTACCTTTTGTGCCCCGCTACAACTCCTTTTCAGATCGAATACTTCTAACGCTTCTAATCACAAGCAAACCTATCACTGCAAAGAAGAGAAGGTACCGTCTCTATCGGCTTATATAATCTCTCCTCCCCCCAGCGGGGGGAGGTTGGGAGGGGGGAAGACTGCTGCTTCTGGCGAAGAACTGGCAGTGTTCCCCCTCCCTAACCCTCCCCCTCCGGGGGAGGGGACTAGTGGCAGACTGTTCCCTCGTCACCCTTACTTCTTGATCCGAAACCCCGCCTTTTCCCAGCTGGCTTTCTCCGGCACGACCTCTTTGGGGGCGGGTTTTCTCTGCACCACTGCGCCTTTTTGAGCTTTCTCCGGCTCGGCCTGCTTGATGGAGAGCGAAATCCTCTTGCGCTCGGCATCCGCCGAGAGCACCTTTACCTTGACGATCTCGCCGACCTTAACCGCGTCATTGGGATCTTTCATGAAACGGTGCGAGAGCTGACTTACGTGTACCAGCCCGTCCTGGTGCACGCCGATGTCCACGAAGGCGCCAAAGGCCGCAACGTTAGTTACCACCCCCTGCAGAATCATCCCCTCCTTCAGGTCGGCAATGGTAAGGATGTCCTCGCGAAAACTCGCGCTTTTGAACTGCTCGCGCGGGTCGCGCCCCGGTTTCTTCAACTCCTTCAGGATGTCGGTGAGGGTCGGAATGCCGACCGAATCGGTCACATAACGCTCCACCCGGATTCCCGCCGAAAGCCCCGGATCCGCTACCAGTTGCTCCACGCTTACGCCCAGATCGGCTGCCATCTTCTCGACCACAGCATAATTTTCCGGATGCACCGCAGTGTTGTCGAGCGGGTTTTCGCCCCCCCTGATCCGTAAGAATCCGGCGGCCTGCTCGAATGCCTTGGGACCGAAGCGGGCCACCTTGAGAAGGGATTGCCGGGTCGGGAAGGCGCCGGTTTCGTCGCGGTGCCGCACGATGGCGCGCCCCTGGTTTTCCGAGACCCCCGCAACGTAGGAGAGCAGCGCCCAGGAAGCGCTGTTCAGGTCGACGCCGACGAAGTTTACGCACGATTCCACCACCGCGTCGAGCGCCTTCTTGAGCAGCGACTGGTTCACGTCGTGCTGATACTGTCCCACTCCGATGCTCTTGGGATCGATCTTCACCAGTTCGGCCAGCGGGTCCTGCAGCCTTCTTCCGATCGAGATGGCGCCGCGTATGGTCAGATCGAGTTCCGGAAACTCTTCACGAGCGATGTCCGAGGCGGAATAGATACTGGCGCCGGCCTCGTTCACCATCACGGTCTCCGCCTTCACCCCGGCGCTTCGCAGAGCCTCGCGCACGAACACCTCTGTCTCGCGTCCGCCGGTGCCGTTACCAATGGCGATCAGGCGGCAGTCGTGTGCCTCCACGAGCCGCACCATTTCCGCGCCTGCCGCTTGTGCCTTGGCGCCGCCCGTGTGCGGGTAGATGGTGGTCTGCTCAAGGAAGCGCCCGGTTTCGCTCAGCGCCGCCAGCTTGCAGCCGGTCCTAAGCCCCGGGTCGATGCCGAGCACGCGCCTGCCGCCGGCAGGTGGCAGCAACAGCAGGTTCCGCAGGTTCTGGGCGAATACCGCGATGGCCGCCTCGTCCGCCCGGGTCTTCGCCTCAAGCCTCAGCTCGACCTCAATGGAGGGGGAGATCAGCCTCTTGTAGGCATCGGCGGCTACCGATTCCAGGATCTCTCTGAAGATGCTCTCCCTCTTGATGAGCCGTAGTTTCAGCCTTCCTGCGATCTCCTCTTCCGGGGCCATCAGAACGAGCCTGAGCACAGCCTCCTTCTCGCCGCGCCGCATGGCGAGCATGCGGTGGGACGGCACCGATTTGAGCGGCTCCTGGTAGTCGTAGTACATTTTGAATTTCTCTTCCCGGTCCAGCCCCTCGCCCAGCAGCTTGGAGGCGAAGATCCCCTGCTCCCGGGTGAGATCGCGCACCATGCCGCGCAGGTCGGCATCCTCGCTCAGCTGCTCGGCGAGGATGTGGGCCGCCCCTTCCAGCGCCGCATCGGCGTCAGGCACGCCCAGTTCCGGATTCACGAAGGGAGCGGCGCTGTCGGCAGGCGAGCCCTTTGCCAGGTCCTGTGCCGCGATCAGCTCAGCGAGCGGCTCCAGGCCGCGTTCCCGCGCGATGGTCGCTTTGGTCCGGCGTTTCGGCTTGTAGGGGAGGTAGAGGTCTTCGAGCTCCGTCTTCTTGCGGCACCCCTCGATGCGGGCCGACAGTTCCGGGGTCAGCTTACCCTGTTCCTCGATGCTCTTAAGCACCGTGACCTTACGTTCGACCAGTTCCCTGTGGTAGCTGAGCAGGTCCTCGATCTGCCGGATCTGCACCTCGTCGAGTTCGCCCGTCTGCTCCTTACGGTAGCGGGCGATGAACGGTACCGTGCCCCCCTCGTTCAAAAGTGCCACAGTCTGCGCCACTCCGGCGCGCGGCAGGCCGCTTTCCTCGATGATGATCGCAAGAATCTGCGGGTTGTCTGTCACAGTCATCTATTTCGTCTCCCGTTAGAAATAAAAGCCCCCCTTTTTCAAAGGGGGGAGAGTTCGCCGGGGCTGCTGCCCAGAAAAACATTACTACCTACACTCTTTGTCTGCTGCGGGCAAGCATTTTCGAAGCCCGGACGCGCGCCGCTTGACCGGGCCCGAGAAAACGGTTATCCTGACCGAATTTCACATGAGAGGACCTTTTATGGTGCGTCCCAGCTGGGATGAATATTTTATAGAGATTACGCGCCTGGTTGCGAAGCGCTCCACATGCCTCAGACGACAGGTGGGCGCGGTGCTGGTCAAGGATAAGAATATCCTGGCAACCGGCTACAACGGCTCGCCATCGGGCACCTCTCACTGCCTGGACATCGGCTGCCTGAGAGAGAAGCTCAACATACCGTCAGGCGAGCGCCACGAGCTCTGCCGCGGCCTGCATGCCGAGCAAAACGCCATCATCCAGGCAGCCAAACACGGCACCTCCATCGAGGGAGCTACCCTCTACTGCAACACCATGCCCTGCATCATCTGCTCGAAAATGGTGATCAACGCCGGCATCAAGCGTGTGGTCTATCTGTCCGGATATCCCGACCAGTTGGCCGAGGATATGATCCGGGAGTCGGGCGTGATCGTTGAGAAGTTCGAGGAGGAATCCTCATGAAGTGTCCTTTCTGCGCCTTTTCCGACAGCAAGGTAGTCGACTCGCGACCCGATAAGGGTGGCGCGGCAATACGGCGCCGGCGCGAGTGCGAATCGTGCGCCAAGCGCTTCACCACTCATGAGCGCATCGAAGAAGTGCTTCCCCTGGTGACCAAAAGAGACGGCAGGCGCGAGCCCTTTGACCGGATGAAGCTCATTGCCGGCATCCAGAAGGCGTGCGAGAAGCGGCCGGTATCCGTGGAGACCATAGAGAAGCTGGTGGACCGTTTGGAGACCAGACTGCAGGAAAGCGGTGAGAAAGAGCTGCCGACCACGACGCTAGGGGAGTGGGTGATGGCCGATCTGCACGCTATCGACCAGGTCGCCTACGTTCGCTTCGCCTCGGTGTACCGCTCTTTCAAAGATATCAGCGAGTTCATGGTCGAGCTGCAGGACCTTTTGAAGAAATAAACGGGGCCGCATGTCCAATGTACAGCTGAAAATGATGCGCATGGCGCTTGCCCTTGCCAGGCGCGGGCAGGGGAAGACCTCGCCAAATCCGGCGGTCGGCTGCGTGATCGTTCGGGACGGCAGCGTCGTCGGCCGCGGCTGGCACAAGAAGGCCGGCACCCCGCACGCAGAGGTGCACGCCTTAAACGACGCGGGAGAGCTTGCCGCCGGCTCCGACGTTTATGTCACCCTGGAGCCCTGCGCCCATTTCGGCAAGACCCCTCCCTGCGCCAAGGCACTGATAGAGGCAGGAGTCGCCCGCGTTTTCGTCGCCATGGTCGATCCCAATCCGCTGGTCGCAGGTGGTGGCATCGAGATGCTCAGGGCTGCCGGTATCGAGGTGGAAACCGGGCTTCTTGAGGAGGCTTCCCGGGAGCTGAACCGCCCCTTCATCAAGTGGATCCAGACCCGGCGCCCCTACGTGGTGCTAAAGAGTGCCCTCACCCTGGACGGCATGAGCGCCACCGCAAGCGGCGACTCCCGTTGGGTCACGAGCGATAGGGCGCGGCAGGAAGTACACCGGTTGCGCGGCAGGATGGACGCCATCATGGTCGGAGTCGGTACCGTGCTGAAAGACGATCCGCTGCTTACCTGCCGGATTCCGGGCGGCAAAGACCCGCTGCGTGTCGTGGTTGACTCGACCCTCAGAATACCGATGCACGCCGCGCTTTTCGGATTGAAATCATCCGCCGGGACCATCATCGCTACCTGCTGCCAGGATGAGGCGAGGATCAAGGCCGTCACTTCCCGCGGCGCCCAGATCTTAAACTGCAAGGAGAGCGACGGGCGCGTTGATCTGGCCGACCTCCTCTCTAGATTAGGCGAACTCGGCGTCCAGTCGATCCTGCTTGAAGGTGGCAGTCACCTGGCAGGAGCGGCGCTTCGTGCCGGGCTTATCGACAACTGCATGATTTTTCTGGCGCCCAAGCTTATCGGCGGAGTAGGGATGGGGCTTTTCGCAGGAGAAGGAGTAGGCCTGATGAAAGACGCCATCCGACTGGAGGCGATGACGGTGAAGCAGGTCGGCGCAGATTTGCTGGTAGAGGGAACGCCGGCGAATCGAGAGGACGTTCTACGTTAGAATCTGAATCATGTTAAAAGACGTTCTACGTTAGAGTCTGAAGCACGTTCTACGTTGAAACCTACAATCGGCACTTCTCCCCGCGTTGTCTGGTTTAGTTACTGCACTCCGTGGCAACTCCCTCATCCGCCCCTTCGGGGCACCTTCTCCCGGAG